>PVBE011339864.1_pt1 | contig 17494 bp, 14 predicted proteins | sample 1631181 | NCBI WGS metagenome assembly PVBE01 (sample SAMN08397723, study PRJNA350692) | Marine metagenome, whole genome shotgun sequencing project. | isolation source: water | place: Pacific Ocean | collected 2012-04 | reverse complement strand
GGACCGAAACCAAGACCGCGACCGGTGCGGAAGATACGGCGTGCAATGAGTTGACGGAGAAACTCGTCGAACCCGCCGCGCTGCTCGAGCAGATCGCCGCGCGGATCAAGGTGATCGCGTCCAGCGTCGTGCTCATCTGTGCCCAACGCCTCGTGAAGCGACTGTACGGCGCATGCGAGGTTCCGGCGCCCATCCCTGAAGCTTGGACGCTCGGAGAGAACACGAGCGCCACCTTCTTCAATCCCCGCGGCTGCGAGGCCTGCTAAAACACCGGCTACCGGGGGCGGATTGGCGTGTACGAGCTGCTCATCCCCACGGAAGCGATGCGCGACGTCATGGCAATGCCGAATGCCAGCTCCAGCGTGCTAAGGCAGCTCGCGCTCGAGGGTGGCACGACCACCCTCCGCGACGACGCGCTCCGAAAAGCGGCGGCAGGTATTTGCTCCGCCGAAGACTCCTTGGCGACAGCCGGAGAATAGGGCCGTCCGACCAAGAACCAGCCAGAGTCCTGCTTGCTCACAAGCACCGGCGGCAGCGAGAAGGCTGAACTGGGACGCGGTCCACACAGAAAAGACACCGACGAGCGTTGGTTTCGGGCTCTTTCCGGTGTAGCCCTACGTCATGAGTTTCGACCCCAAAGCGCTCCTGCGGGAGTTTGACGCCGCCCAGCTCGGGGCCCTTGTTGAGACGATGTACCTAGCCGCGGACTCGGATGGCGAGTTTAGTGACGTGGAGCGACAGCAGCTCGCGGGGAGCATTCAGCAACTCGCGGCTGGCACCGACCATGCGCCGAGCCTATCCGGTGACGCGCTCAACACGACGCTCGCCAGCGCCCGTGCAAGCCTCGAGAGCGAAGGCCGAGCGTCACGCCTGGCCGCCGTCAAGGACGCGCTCAGTGATGATGCTGCGCGTCGAGCCGCGGTCGGGCTGGCGATCCAGGTACTGAACGCCGACGGCGTGATTCGAACGAGCGAGCGTGAATTCGTGCTCGATCTGGCCGAGGCATTGGCGGTAGATCGCGACGCGGCCGCCGATCTCGTCCGCGACATCACGCAGCCGTCTGCCTGAGTCAGCTGCAGACGACATCACCGACGCACGCTCCGGTAGCGACTCCCGGATGTGCGGCCGAGGACTTGGTTTTGCGTATCGGAAGAGTAGACTTGGGGGACGGAAGCCAGGGCCAGGGCATCCCCGCCGGAGAACTCAAAAAGCTCTTCCAAGCGTTCTCACGCACCAGCGTCAAGGCAACGGCCGGTGAGGTGGGACAGGGCTCGTCCGTCTTCTTCACGCTCCCACTCACGAAGTAACTGCACGACATGGAAAGCAAAGCAAAGCTCCCCGTATTCGACGAAGAATTCCTCGCCGACCTGCCCTACGACCCCGAAGTCCTCTTCTTTGACGAGCTGCTCGAGCTCGACCGCGAAAAGAGCCTGATTCGTGCACGCATGCCCACGAATAGGTCGATCCCGTTCATGGATCTGCAGCGAGTCGATCCGATCCGGCACCCGCGGCATGTCGCCGGGGCCGCGTTGATTCACGCCACCGGCATGCTCGGCTTCATCCACGCCTACTTCGTCGCGGGGCTTCGTCATCGCGACGGCTGGATCGGCTACGGCACCAATATCCACAAGGCGTCCTTCCGCAAGCTGGTACCACCGGGCACGCCCATCGAGGCAACCTGCCTCGCGGCCAAGTACCGTGCTGGCAAGACCCGACACGTAGCGCGCTACCAATTCGAGTTCAGACACGAGGGCGACATCTGCTACGTCGGCGAGCAGAGCGCCGTGTGGACGAACACACTCGCCCAGAAGGCCGAGACTGTCGCGCGGCCACCCCGTTGAGTTCTAGCTCGTAGAGTGAGAGAACACGGGGAGAGCAATACGGCCTTCCGAGGACTCTATGAACATTCTGGTCATCAACTGCGGGTCGTCGAGCCTCAAGTACCAGCTCGTCGCGAACGAGTCCTGGAAAGCGCTGCGCGCCGGCAAAATCGAACGACTTCTGGCCAATGGGCACAGCGACGCCATCGCCGAGGTGCTGCGAAACGTCGGAGGCGAGAATATCGACGCGGTGGGGCATCGGGTCGTTCACGGCGGCGAGCACTTCACCGACTCCGTTATCATCGATGACGAAGCGGTCGCCGCTATCGAAGCGTGCATCCCACTCGCGCCGCTGCACAACCCCGCCAACCTCGCGGCGATCGACGCGTGCCGTAAGGCGTTGCCAGACGTGCCACAGGTAGCCGTGTTCGACACCGCATTTCATCACACGCTACCGAGCCGCGCGAAGACGTACGCGATCGACGCCGACGTCGCGAAAGAGCTGGGGATCCGGCGATACGGATTCCACGGCACGTCGCATGCCTACGTCGCTGAAGTCGCCTCCAATGCGTTAAAGACGCCGCTCGCGCGGCTGCGCATGATCACGTGCCATCTCGGCAACGGCGCGAGCGTCTGCGCCATCGAGTACGGGCACTCGGTGGAGACGAGCATGGGTATGACCCCCCTCGAGGGCCTCGTCATGGGCACGCGGTCCGGTGACCTGGACCCAGGAGTGGCGATTCTTCTCCAACGTCAACGCGGGTTTAGCGCCGATGAGTTGGAGGACTTCCTGAATCGCCAGAGCGGCCTAAAGGGACTGTCCGGCGTTGGCAATGACATGCGCGACATCCTCGAGCGCGCGGCGGAGGGCGACGAGCGGGCCCGAGTGGCCCTCGGCGTTTTCGCCCATCGGGTGCGGAAGTACATCGGCGCCTACGCCGCGACGATGGGAGGCCTCGACGTCATCGTCATGACCGGCGGCATGGGCGAACACAGCGCACAGGTGCGGCGGCGCATTCTGCAACGTTTCGAGTACTTGGGACTCGTCCTCGACGAAGAAGCCAACACCCAGGGCGACCCGTCCAAGTGCCCACAATTCATTAGCGCGAGCCATTCACGGGTACAGGCCCTCGCCATCGCTACAAACGAGGGCCGTAAGATTGCCCAAGAAACCGCAAAAGTCGTGGCGGGCAAGACCGCCGTAAAGAAGGCGGACCCCGTGCCGATCGCCATTTCGGCACGCCACGCCCACCTCACGACAGAAACACTGCTGCAGCTCTTCGGCCCCGGCGCGTAACTCACCAAATACAAGGACATCTCGCAGCCGGGGCAGTTTGCATCAAACGAAAAAGTGAGCCTGATCGGACCCCGAGCGCGAATCGACGGTGTGCGAATCCTGGGGCCAGTGCGCAATGAGGATCAGGTCGAGATTTCACGCACCGACGAGTTCAAGCTCGGCGTGGACGCTCCCGTCAGAGATTCGGGTCACACCGAAGGCTCGGCGCCCATCATCCTCGAGGGCCCCGCCGGAAGAGTGATCCTCCCGGAAGGTTTGATCTGCGCATGGCGCCACATCCACATGACCCCGGCGGACGCGGAGGCGTATGGCGTGGAGAACGGCGATATGGTTGAAGTCGCTGTGACGGGCGGGGAGCGGGATCTAACGTTCGGCGACGTCAGGATCCGAGTGAGCCCCAAGTACCGCCTAGAGATGCACATCGACACCGACGAGGCCAACGCGGCGGAGCTCTCGCACGACGCTGAAGGCGTGCTCATGAGCGTGCCCGGCGGGGTGGCAACACTGAAGCGACGAACGCCGAAGCTCGGAGCCGCGAAAGAGTGAAGTCGCTCGTTATTGCGGACGTCGGAAAAGGAGGGTCGCTCGGTCGCTTTCACCGACGGCGATAAAGTCTTTGCGATCCACTTCGCCGCCACGCAGCGTCGGCGGCAACGACCAGACGCCATTCGGATAGCTCTTCACGTCGTCCGGGTTCGCGTTGACTTCCGAGACGGCCACGAACTCGAGCCCCGCCTCCTCCGCGAGATCGATGAGATAGGCCTCGGGGACGTAGCCGTTCTCCGCGCTCTCCTGCGGGACGTCTCCGGCGTGCGCGCGGTGTTGCACGATACCAAAGGTCGCGCCCGGTTTGAGGACGCGAGCGACGGCATCGAAGACACGCCCCTCGTAGCCGCCCCAGCGGATCCAATTATGTGCACTCCGAAAGCTGAGCACGAGGTCTGCGGATGCGGCGGGACCCAAGGTGAAGTTGTCGGGCGGAAAGAGCACCACCGCTTGCACGCCTTCGTAGATCTCGCGTTGAGCTTGACGGGTATCGCGAAACTCTCGCGCGAAGCGCCCGCGAAACGTCTGGTCCTCCGGATCCATCGTCGCGACGATGAGTTTGCCCTTCTCGCGTAGTACGGGCGCCAGCACCTCTGTGTACCAGCCGCGCCCGGGCCATAGCTCGATGACGGTCATGTCCGGCTCGAGTCCGAAGAAGAGCAGTGTCTCGGCGGGGTGACGGTAGCGGTCGCGGGCGCGGTTCTTCTCCGAGCGATGGCTCCCAGCGAGGGCGCGATGGACGGCCACTTCGGTCTGCGTCCCGACCGTCGGCGCAGGGGTCGCGGGCCGGGCTTCGGATGTTGCCGCCGCCGATGCCGAGGACGATGGGGTCTCGGCTGGCGCTTTTTGGGCAGAGCCGGAACACGAGACCGCGAGCAGAGCAAGTGGAACGACGGCGAGTGGGCGCATGGATCGGGAATGGTACCCGGAGTCTGCGCCGTTAAGGCCGGCAAAGACGGCTTTCTCGCGTACCGCACTCCCTCTCCCACCGAACGTCCCGGCAAGGACGGGGTGGGCCATTCTGATGGGATATCACGCCTCAGGACGCGCGCAGCTGGCGCGCGCCGGGGGGGGCCAGCCGGTCCGCGGGCGAACCAGCCGCCGCAACCCTTGCAACAGGGCATGCTGGACTCGTATCCTTAGTGCGTGGCGAAGAACCCTTCGCAGCCGGCTTGGGGACCGCAACCGGCTGCCTTGCCGTCTGTCCCTGGCGAAACAAGCGCCACCGGAAAGTCCGAGGAGCCCCGGATCGGCGTAGCCGGCCTCCGACTCCTGCATGAACTCTCCGAGGCCACGGCCCGTCAACCCGGCGAGGCCTTCCTACAATCCATGGTCCTGCGCGCCTGCGAGGCGCTGAACGCCGACTTCACGTTCGTCGGGGAGTTTAGGGAGGAGCCATCGCAAGCAATCCACACCGTGGCCGTCGCGGCCGCCGGTACACTCATCGACGACTTCGACTACCCGCTCGCCGGAAGCCCGTGCGAGAATGTCATCGGCAAGGAGGCTTGCTCCTACCCCTGCAACGTAGCGGCGCAATTTCCCGACGATCCGCTGCTGGCTGAGATGGGGATCGAGGCGTATCTCGGTGTTCCACTCTTCGACTCGGGACACGAGCCGATCGGTCTCATCGCGGCCCTCTTTCGTCGGCCTCTCGACGGTTCGGCCGCTGCCGCCGCCGAGGCCATCCTCAAGATTTGCTCGTCGCGTGTCGCGAGCGAACTCGAGTACCTTCAGGCTGATTCCGCACTCGAGGCCAACGAGAAGAAACTCCGCCTCATCACCGACAACCTCTCGGAGATGGTCACGCTTACCGACGCCGAAGGCCGGATACAATACGCTAGTCCTTCTCACCAGCGCATCGTCGGCTTTGATCCGGAAGCGCTGATTGGACGCTGCACACTCGAGTTCATGCATCCCGACGACAGGCCTCGCGTCATGGCGCAACATGCTTCCGTCTTTGGGGGAGGCAGTTCAAGGCCGGCGGAGTACCGCTGCCTGAAGTCCGACGGAAGTTACGTGTGGCTCGAGGGTTCGGTCCGTTTTTTGCTGGACGACGCCGGCAACTCGACGGGTATGCTCTACTGCGCTCGCGATCTATCCGAACGAAAACGGGCGGAGACGACCCAGCGCCAATACGAACACATCGTCCGAAGCGCCACCGATATGCTAGCTCTAATCGACGAGAACTTCGTCTATCTCACGGCCAACGCGGCGTACAATCAGGCGTTTGCGGATGCCGGGGGCACGGTCGCGGATCGGAGGGTCGTGGACCTGGTGGGCGAGACCACCTTCGCCACGGTCGTCAGACCACACGCCGAGCGATGCTTGGCCGGCGAGAGCACGCGTTACCAACGATGGTTCGACCTCCCGAATACCCGCCGAAGGTACATGGACGTCGCCTATTCGCCTTACCGTGCTGGAGGGACGAAAGTCGTCGGCTTCGTCGTTACAGCCCGCGACATCACCGACCTCAAGCAGGCAGAGGAACAACTGCGCGAGAGCGAAGAGAAGTACCGATCCCTATTCGAGAGCTCCCGCGACGCTATCATGACGCTCGCGCCTCCCTCGTGGGATCTTACCTCGGGCAACCCCGCCATGATCCGCATGTTCAAGGCGCCCGACGAAGCCGACTTTGTGTCTCGACCTCCGTGGGAATACTCCCCCGAGCACCAGCCCGACGGCCGCCCCTCGGCCGACAAGGCAAAGGAGATGATCGAAACGGCAATGCGGGAGGGTTCGCATTATTTCGAATGGACGCACAGACGACGTACCGGCGCGGTCTTTCCCGCAACGGTGTTGCTGACGCGAGTCGAGATCGCGGGCGAACCGATGCTCCAAGCCACGGTCCGAGATATCACCGAAATCAAGCGCGCCGAGGATGAGAAGAGCAAGCTCGAAGAGCGCTACCGACACTCCCAGAAGATGGAGGCCATCGGTCGCCTCGGCGGCGGCATAGCCCATGACTTCAACAACCTCCTCACGGTCATCAATAGCTGTGCCGAGTTCGCCCTCGAGGGGCTGCCGAACAACGACCCACTGAAAGTTGACCTGCAGCATATTTTCGACGCCGGTCAACGCGCCGCCGCCCTCACCGCTCAGCTTCTCGCTTTCAGCCGCAAGCAAACGCTCGAGCCAAAAGTTATCGACCTGAACGACGTCGTCGGTACTCTGGAACCCATGCTCAAGCGCTTGCTCGGCGGAGACATCAAGCTCTGCACCAAACGAGCGCCCGAGCTGGGTCGGGTCAAGGCCGACCGAGGCCAGATCGATCAGGTCCTGATGAACCTGGCAGTCAACGCCAGCGACGCCATGCCAAATGGCGGCGAACTCACGATCCGGACCGCCAATATCGAACTCGACGGCGACGCCGCAGACGGAGACCCGGACGCACCCCACGTTCCCTACGTAATGCTCGCCGTGACCGACACCGGAATCGGCATGACCGCCGAAGAAACGCAACGCATCTTCGAGCCCTTCTACACGACAAAACCGACGGGACATGGGACGGGGCTGGGCCTGGCCACCGTCTACGGGATTGTGATGCAGAGCGGGGGAACCGTGAACGTCGAGAGCGAACCGGGCCGCGGCACGACGCTCCGTATTTGCCTCCCGCGGGTTGAAACGGCAGCCGCGGATAGGCTGCCAGCACCCGAACTCACCACCCTTCGGGGCAAGGAAACCGTTCTGCTCGTCGAGGACGAAGGCTCCGTGCGAGACCTCACCAGCCGAATTCTCAATGAGGCGGGTTACCAGGTAATCGTCGCGGGCAACGGAGACGAGGCGCTGCTCGAATGCGAGCAATACGACGGCGAGATCCACCTCGTGCTGACCGACGTCGTGATGCCAAAGATGAATGGCAAGGAGTTGGCCGACCGCCTCGGAGCACTACGCCGGGGCGCCGAGGTACTCTACATGTCGGGTTATACCGGCAACGCTCTGGCGGACCACGGCCTGGTCGAGCCGGGCACACATTTCGTCGCGAAGCCCTTCGACGCGCCGACCCTACTCAAGAAGGTTCGAACAGTACTCGACGGCGGCGAATGAACGCGCCAGGCCGCGACCGAGGCGCCTCGGCGGCATCCGAACGACCGTCAGCACGCCTGAACGGCACAGGCCCCTCAAGCGAGCACGCCGAGACACGGGACCGACAGTTGCGGCGCGCGTCGATCCTCGGCGGCCTAGTCACCCTCGCCGTCGCCCTGCTTGGAGCTTTAGGCTACGCGCCTGGTCTCCAGGCGCTCGGCAGCGTTCGCGAGACCTACATCCCGATGGCGCCCAGCACCGCCGCGAGCTTCGTCATCATGGCCGGGTTGCTCCTCGCGATGGCATGGCGCCCCTTGTCGAAAGCGAGCGCTGGCGTCGCTGTGGTTTTGGCGGCGTTGGTCGCCTTATTCGGCGGACTGGAGGTGGTCGAGCACTTCGTTGGGGTCTCGCTGAACTTCGAGGACACGCTCGTGCCACCGGCGGGCTACTTGGGCCAGATCCCGATAGCCCGCATGTCTCCCTTCACGGGCGCGCTATTCTTCTTCGCGGGCCTCGCCGCTATCAGCCTCGCGCCCCGGTCCATGAGGCAAGACCGAGAGCAAGAGATTCTTCTCGAGCACTCGGCGGGCCTCTTCGGGGCCGCGGTCACCCTGGGCGCCTTCGTGGCACTTCTCGCGTACCTCGCCGGAAGTCCCCTGCTCTACGACCGCGGCGCCACGGTTCCGATGGCGTTGACCACGGCGGTCGGCTTCCTCGCTTTGGGATTTGCCACCGTCTGCGGCTCCGGGCGAAGGGCGTTGCCGGTCGCACCACTGCTCGGCTCGTCGACGCGCGCGTACCTATTGCGAGCCTTCGTTCCGCTCGCAACAATTACCACGCTCGTCGGATGCCTCTTGGTGCTAGAAACCGCGGTGCTCGCGGAGGCCAATCCCGCCCTCGTCGCCGCATTCATGGCGGTCGCTATGGCCGTGATCGCGGGGTTTGCCGTCCTGTGGGTCGCTCGCAACGTGGCTCGCGCCTTGGACCAATCCGAGTCCGCGCGGGAAGCCGCCGTCGTGGCCATGCGCCGAGTCAACGACCAGCTGCGAGCTAGCATCGACGAGATGCCAGTCGCTTACATCTTGTGGGACAATCGATTCCGAGTCGTGGAGTGGAACACTTCGGCCGAGCGGATCTTCGGATACTCCAAGCGGGAAGTTCTCGGAAAACCCGCTGTCGACTACGTGGTGCCCCAGACGGTGCGGCCCGCGGTTGGAGCCGTCGTGGAGAAGCTCCTAGCCGGAGAAGCCGCGAACTACACCCAACCGGGAAACAACGTTCAGAAGGATGGAACGGTGATTTCCTGTCTCTGGTACAACACGCCCCTCAAGGACGAGAGCGGCTCAACGGTCGCCGTCCTATCCATGGTCGTCGACGTCACGGAACGCGAACGAGCGGAATTGACGCTCCGAGAATCCGAAGAACGCTTCCGGAATCTCGTCGAGCATGCGGCCGATCCCCTCTTTCTGATCCGCCCCGACGGCCGCAAGATCATCGAGGTCAACCAGCAGGCTTGCGACGCATTCCGCTACGAGCGCGACGAACTACTGAGCTTGGCCCTCGCAGATATCGACGCGAGCTTCCCCTTCGACGAGCAGTTCGAGGGGTTCGTTCAGTCCATAGAGCCAGGCAGGCCAACGACGATCAAGTCTGTGGGCAAGAGAAAAGACGGTTCGACATTCCCGATCGAAGTTCGGATCGGCGTGCTTCAACTTCGCGGCAAGCCGCATCTGTTGGCCATGGTCCGCGACATGACGGAACGGGAGCGAGCCGAAGAAGAGCAGGCCGAACTCCAGGAACGCTACCGACAGGGGCAGAAGATGGAAGCCATCGGACAGCTCGCCGGGGGCATCGCGCATGACTTCAACAACCTCTTAACCGTCATCAACAGCTACGCTGACTGCGCGGCAGAGGATCTGCACGACGAAGATCCACTGAAGTCGGACATGAAACAGATCGCGGAGGCCGGACATCGGGCGGCGATGTTGACGCGCCAGCTACTGGCGTTCAGTCGCAAGCAGGTGCTCGAACCGAAGATCCTCGATCTGAACGAAGTCGTCACGGACCTCGAGAGCATGTTGAAGCGCCTAGTCGATGAGGACATCGAGTTTTCCACAGTCCTGGCGGAGAACCTCGATCAGATCGCCGCCGACCCTAGCCAGATCGATCAGGTCCTCATGAATCTAGCCGTCAACGCCCGCGACGCGATGCCCGCGGGCGGTCAACTCACCATCGAAACCGCAAACGTCCAAGTGGATGATGCGTACGCCAGCAGGCACCCAGAGTTGAGCTGCGGCCCGTACGTAATGCTGGCTGTGACCGACAGCGGAACGGGGATCTCCGCCGCCGCGAGGAAGCGGATCTTCGAGCCCTTCTTTACGACGAAGGATGACGAGGGAACGGGCCTCGGGCTCTCCACGGTCTACGGAATCGTCAAGCAGAGTGGCGGCAGCATCGTCGTCACTAGCGAGCCAGGCCAAGGCGCCTCGTTCAAAGTCTTCCTCCCGCGAGTCGAGCCCGGTTCGACCGAGCGGACGCCAGCCGCGAAGCCGCGCCAACACCGGGGTACCGAGACCCTCTTGCTGGTCGAGGACGAGCCCTTGGTGCGGGATCTGGCAAAGCGCATTCTCACGTCCGCCGACTACACCGTGCTCGCTGCCGCCAACGGAGGCGAAGCGCTGCTCGAGTGCGAGCAACGCGGCCTCGATGTCGATCTCGTCCTGACCGACGTGGTCATGCCCAGAATGAACGGAAACGAACTTGTGAAGCGACTGAGCCCACTTTGCCGCCCAGACCTCAAGGTGCTCTACATGTCGGGTTACACCGGCGATGCCATTGCACAACGCGGCGTCCTGGACGAGGGCGGCGGTTTTATCTCCAAGCCCTTCAAAGCACAGGCCCTGCTCGCGCGCGTCCGCACCGCACTGGACGCCGACTGATCGCCGGCGCCTCCCCGCCCCCTAAGAATAACGACTTCTGGCTTGCCAGCGACGGCGCACAAAGCGACATCTCTTCTGTGACTGAATTCGCCGAATACGAAGATCTCGACGGCCTCGCCTTGGCCGAGCTGGTTCGCAAGGGCGACGTGACCGCCTCGGAACTCGTCGAGACCGCCATCGCGCGCATCGAGCGCTATAACCCGCGCCTCAATGCGGTTGTCTACCCGCTCTTTGCGCGAGCGCGCGCCCAGGCGCGGGCGGCAGCTGATCTCCCGGACGGTCCCTTTCGCGGGGTCCCCTTCCTGATCAAGGACTTGCTCTCCGCACTGGCGGGCGAGCCGATGCAGCAGGGCTCGCGGATGTACGCGGGGTGGTGTCCGCCGACGAACTCAGCGCTCGTGGATCGTTACCTGGCGAGCGGGGCCGTGATTTTGGGCAAGACGAACACGCCGGAGTTCGGCTTATTGCCGACAACGGAGCCGGTCAGCCAAGGTGCGTCCCATAATCCGTGGGATCTGGAGCGCACACCCGGCGGATCGAGCGGCGGTTCGGGGGCGGCAGTGGCCGCTCGACTCGTGCCCCTCGCGGCCGGTGGCGACGGCGGGGGGTCGATCCGGATCCCGTCGTCCTGTTGCGGGTTGTTCGGTCTGAAACCGACGCGCGGCCGCACGCCAACGGGTCCCTTCTCCGCCGAAGGCTGGAATGGTTTCGCCATCGAGCACGTACTCACGCGCAGCGTCCGCGATAGCGCGGCGATGCTCGATGTGGTTTCCGGTTGGTACCCCGGCGACTTCCACTACTTGCCGAGACCGCCGTCGCCCTTTCTGGGCGAAGTGGGCGCCAAGCCGAAGAAGCTCCGCATTGCGGTGAGCACTGCGCCCTACCTGCCAGCAAAGGTGCACTCGGACGCGGTCGATGCGGTCGATGACGTAGCCGGGCTTTTGCGAGAGCTGGGCCACGAGGTCGTGGATGCCGCGCCTACCCTTGATTCTGCGGCATTCGCGCGGGCGTTTGTTACGGTCATTGGCGCGCAAACGGCGAGCGGGATACGTCGAGCGGAGCGTCAGGTCGGACGCAAGGCGGGTCGCGCAGATTTCGAAGTCCGCACGCGACTGAGTGCCGCAGTGGGCAAGGCGTTCGACGCAGCGGACTACGTCGACGCCGTCGCGCTCTTGTTGAGTGAGGCCCGACGAGTGCACGAGTTTCTCGAGGGCTTCGACGTGATCCTGAATCCAACGGTCTCTCAGCCGCCGCCCAAACTAGGCTTTCTCGACAAGCACGGGCCGATGGCCGTCGTCGAAAAGCTCCTGGCGACGTTGCCCGTCGGTAGGCTGCTCACGAATGGCAAGTTGATTGATCAAGCCGAGGCCGAGGCCTTCGATTTCGTGCCCTGGACACCAGTTTACAACGTCACCGGGCAGCCCTCGATGTCGGTACCGCTCTTTTGGAACGCAGACGATCTGCCCGTCGGCACGATGTTCACCGCCAAGTTCGGCAATGAGGCGTTGTTGTTTCGCCTCGCCAGTCAACTCGAGGCGGCGCGGCCCTGGGCGGGGCGGCGGCCGCCCCTCATCGCTTGATTGAGCGGGCCGAGCATAATTGACGGCGCCCCCGCGAGCGGGGGCACCAGCCGGCACTACGCGACTTCGAGCGTCTCTGGCTGGAATACAGCCGTTTCCACCAGGATTTCACCGCCGTCTGAGTCGCAACGCGGATAGTCGAGACTCATGAAGATGCAATCGTTATACGTGTGCGTCTTAACAATGCTCATATCCTTGGCCAGTTCGTAAATCGTGATTGTGAAGCGATGATTCTGCCCCTTGTTGCAGATCATTTCCGCTGCGTCGGTGAGCACTTTGCTGTCGGGCGTCACATACGCGCGCAGTCGCAGCGGGAGGATCTTGCCGCGGCCGAAGGCGTTGCCACCGATCTTCACGTTGCCCTTGATGGGCTCCTTGACGAGCGTCCGCTCCGCTTCGCTCAAGGTAACTTCCGTCGTCTTGACGCCGGCGTCGCCGAGAGTGCTTTCGTTATGCTGCGAGCCACCCGAACTTGCTTCGGCCTTCTCGGCCGTAAGGTCCCCACCGCTATAGGATTTGATGGGCAGGAATACGCCGTCTACTTCGCAGCGAAATCCCTTTGCGACAACTTTCTTATCTACGTCAGCCATTATTGGATGTTCTCCGTTAAAAAATTTGTTGCGTGGTCAAAGAGTCGCTCAGGCGACTTCGATTCGGTCCACGTTGAGTGAGATGGTGATCGTCTTGAGATCCGACTGGCCCGCGCCCTGATCGCCAGCGTCAAAGTCCACGGGATAGCAGCCAAACATGTTGACCGTCTTGAGCACCGTGCTCTTGTCGCGAGCGAGCAGGTAGCAAGACAGGTCCCGACGAAGAGCGTCACCGGTGCCCCCCATCTTCATGGCCTTATCCACCCACTTCTGCAGCTTCACCATACCCGGCGCCTGCATAACCGTCAGCGTGGCGTCCTGGTACTCGTGGTCACCATGGCACCAGAGCTTGTACTCAGCCTTATCGCCGCGATCCGCCGGCTGCACGTTGTGCGTGACCTTACCCGGATCGAACGATGTCACCCCAGGCACCTTGTCGTACATCCCCTTCACTTCGACGTAGAAGTACTTGTTGAAGATGGTGTTGTCATACTCGGCGGTCCCGCCTTGCATGATCTGACCGAACTCTTCGTCATTGCCCGTCTGGGCAACACACGCCGAGAGCGCCGATCCGCCAAGCGCCATAGCGCCGCCGACCCCTGCGCTGGTCTTCAAGAAGGTCCTTCGTGAATTCTTGTCCATGCCTGCCCTACCTCGCGCCCGCATCCGCGGCCGCGTCTGAGGGACGCTTCGCACCGGGGCGCCCCAAATCCCGTGACGGGGACCTAACCAACTCGGACACAGAGACGCAAGTCGTATCTTGGACGGGAAGGGTCAGCCGATCTCTCCCGGCCGCCTAGCGCTTGCAGGTAAGGCTGCGACCGAGCTGGATATTCGCCTTGATTGGAGTCGGGCACCGCGCCGGTATCGAGCAATACCTCGACGGTCGCGGTGCCCTTTCTGCGCCCACAATTGGCCGACAACATCGCGAATATGCTCTGATCCGCGCATGCCTCGCCGCACCGCACACGTAAGCCTCGCCCTGCTCCTGGCCGCCAGCATTTCGACCACGGCGATGGCGGAGTCGCCGGACAAACAGCCCGGCCCGGCAGACGCCACGATCACCTTCGGTGACAAGTACGACTGGATCGAGCTGACCTCAGGGGAATGGCTCAAGGGCGAGATCAAGGGGATGGTCGACGGCGAGCTAGTCTTCGACAGCGACAACCTCGACGATCTCACGATCTCTTGGGACGACATCGAGCAGATCAGATCCCCTCGCAAGATGCGGCTCCTGCTGAACGACGAGACGACGGTCCTCGGCCACATAACCCTCAAGGACGGCGACATCATCATTGAGGACCACGCCCCTATCGCTCACAAAGACGTGGTCGTGATGGTCCCGCGGCGGATGAGTGAGATTCAGTATTGGAGCATCAACGCCACTATCGGCGCGACGTTCCAAGCCGGGAATACGACCGAGACTTCCTACAACGCCACCGCCAACTTGACGCGTCAAAGCGTCGAGACTCGCTTCAACCTCGCGTACATCGGCAACTACAGCAAGAACCTGGGTAAGGTCACGACCGACAACCAACGCGTCAACACGTTCTTCGATTACTTCATCAACAGCCTGCTCTTCATCCGCTTCGTCCAGGCCGAGTATTACCTCAACTCCTTTCAGAACATCGCTACCCAAGTCACGGCCGGCCCCGGTCTCGGTTTTCAGTTCTATCGGCGTCCCAAGATCAAGTGGAGCCTCGTGGTGGGGCCCTTTTACGAGTACACGCGTTTCGACTCCGTCGAAGCCGGGCAGAGTTCCAGCGATTCGACGGCCGCGGGGTGGCTGACGACGAACATCGCCACCAAACCGTTCAAGAACTTCAAGCTCGGTGCCAACGGCCAGATGACCTTCACGAATAAGCGCTCCGGGCTGCTCACGACGCATCTGATCACCACGGCAAGCTACAAGCTCGCCAATAGCATCTTCCAGATCAGCGCTACAGGAACTTGGGACCGCATTCAGGAGCCGTTGCCCACGTCGAGTGGCGTGCGGCCCGAGCAGAACGACTTTCAGTTGCTCCTCGGGTTTGGCATCGACTACTGAGCGTCTGGCGCCGCAGCCCCTCGCGCTCCTGACCACCCTTCTTTCTCGTAGTACTTCTGGAGGAACGCGGCGATCTGAGTAGCGGTATGTGAGATGTCTCGAGGCGTACCGGACTTCATCGCGCCCGCGCCCGCCACCGCAGCGCCCGCCGCACCGGCGCCAGTCACCGCGGCCCCCGCGGGCCCCGCGACCAACACGCCCGGCTTGACGCCGCTATCACCCGACGTCGTAAAGACGACAAGGGGGCGGTCTTCCGGTCGCGCGAGATCACGAAGTTGGCCCTGCGTCTCCAGGTACGACGCTCCGACGCCGAGCCCGATGGCCATTCGCTTCGTCTTCTGGCCCTGGTCGATCTTTACGAATTGTCCCGTCAGCAGGAGCGAATTCGGCGTCCCGTGATCGAATTGAATCGCACGCACGGCGTGGATCCCCACCTGATTGAGCGCGTCTACAAGATCCGCCTGCAGCGAGGCCGCCGTTCGCTTCTCGAGTTCAGACACCTGCGTCGACGTCTGGTCCGGATTCTCCTTGTCGGCGTGCGGATCAAAGAGGCCACCCAGTGGTCCCCCGGATGGCAGCAGGGGCTCATTACTCCTCAATCGCTCCAGCGGCCCGCCCGGATCCACCTGGACTTGTGCCGCGTCGGTAGCAAAAGGCGCGACGTAGATCGTCGGGGCTATGCCGGAAGCGCCAAGCGCCGCGGACGGCGCGCTCGTCGTCTCCGTCGTGACCGTCGCATGCTTGGAGCACGCGGCGATGGCGACGACGGCCGTCAAGGACGCCGCGCGTCCAAACCCACGAGATAATCGCTGCAACATGGTTTCCCCTCCGACGAAACCTATTCTGAGGCGCTTTCCCCCGAGACGCCAGCTTGAGCGCAGCTCCGATGCCAGCCGTCAAACGCTTCCCGTGCGGCCCGAGCTGCGTCCTTTGACACGGGGCAACTATGGTGGCTCACTTGAACTGCACCCCGAATGACAGAAGCCATCGAGATCCGCGTCGGCTGCGAGTTCCGCGCAACGGCGCCGGTGGATACCTCGGCCGTCTTTCAGGTCGTCCCGCGTTCCGAAGAACGCCACTGGATCGTCCAACAGGACTGGTCGTCCACGCCCGCCATCGGCATCCACGACTACATCGATGTCTACGACAATCTGTGCCGCCGGTTGACGCTGCCGCAGGGCCCATCCACCGTGCGCTACGATGCCGTCGTCCACGTTCCGCCCACGGCCGATGAGGTCGACTTCAACGCCTGGGAGAGCCCCGCGGCGCTGCTGCCGGACGACGTGCTCGCGTTTGTGCTTCCCAGCCGGTATTGCCTCTCTGATGAGATGCAGCCCGTCGCGCTCGAACTTTTTGGGGGTCTCCCGACCGGATATGGTCGCGTCCAGGCGATTTGTGACTTCGTCCATTCGCACCTGACCTTTGATTATATGGCGACGACGCCACTCACGACCGCGGTGGACGCTTACAATACCGGCGGCGGAGTGTGCCGCGACTTCGCGCACCTCGCCATCACCCTCTGTCGCGCCCTCGACATCCCAGCGCGATACGCGTGCGGCTACATCCCCGACATCGGATACCCGGCTCCAGACGACGATCCCATGGACTTCTGCGCCTGGTTCGAAGCCTGGCTCGGAGGACGCTGGTGGGTTTTCGACGCACGGAATAACAGGCCCAAGATCGGGCGAACGCTGATTTGTCGCGGGCGCGACGCGCTGGATTGCGCGATGGTGACGACCTACGGAAACGTCACCCTCGACGCGATGGCGGTTTGGGCGCAAGACGTCGCCAGCCAAGGCTAAATGCGCGCTAGGGCAGTCTACGCGCGACCAACTTCAAGAACGGCACGCGCACTTCCTTTTCGACCAATTCGAAACCGTGCTCCCCTAGCCATCGCCCGTGGTCTTCGATATCGAGCCAGTCGGCCACAAAGGGTTCGTGGACGCGCTTTGAGAGGAAATTGAAATAGAGAGCGAGCGGACCGTGCTTCCAGAAAAGCGACCACAAGCTGCGCGGCCGCGTGTGGATCGTGCACGGATCCGTGATGCAGATCAGGCCGCCGGGACGAAGGATGCGGTAACTCTCCAGCAGGGCCTTTCGGGCGATGTACGCCGGCAACTCGTGAAAGAGAAAGCACGCTCCAATGGCGTCGAAATACGCATCCGGAAACGCCGTGTCTTCCGCAATCCCCTGGCTAAAACGTGTCGTGGGCGCACGTCTCTGTGCGATCTTGAGCATATACGGCGAGGCATCGAGGCCCCATACCTCCGGGACCCCTCGCGCGGTGAACTCCGTAGACAAACGCGCACTGCCACAACCCAAGTCGAGGGCCCGACGCACGGCTCCGACCCCGGCTCCCGGTCCCTTGGCCGCATCGGCACCGCACACGGCGTAGCTCATGCGCCGTCGGCCGCCCTTCACCTGCCCGAGCATCGACAGCTCAAAGCCCCTGTCGTAACCGTCAGCAACCCGTTCGGAGTAGTAGCCGTTAGGCATGCCGTGAAAGCGCTGACGAGCGTACTTCGGCACCGTGCGCCCCGGCAGGTCGTCAGGGATTTCGACGCGCCCGCTCTTCGTGATGGGAGCCTTCATCAACGCCCAAAGAAAACGAAGCAGGTTGCCGTCTCGGTCGGGCCACGGCGGCGGCAAGTC
>PVBE011321739.1_pt1 | contig 17494 bp, 16 predicted proteins | sample 1631181 | NCBI WGS metagenome assembly PVBE01 (sample SAMN08397723, study PRJNA350692) | Marine metagenome, whole genome shotgun sequencing project. | isolation source: water | place: Pacific Ocean | collected 2012-04 | reverse complement strand
GATCTGATGGTTCCAGCCTCGGCGGAACTGGTGATCGAAGGCACCATCTCGGCCGATCCCGATACCTTCGAGATGGAAGGCCCGTTCGGCGAATACACCGGCTATTTCGGCGGCGACCAGGGACCCAAGCATGTCACCAAGGTGAGCTGCGTCACCGAGTTCTCGTTGAGCATCTTGGGCATGGTTCCTTCCAGGGTGCCCCGGTGGATCGGATCGTCGCGGTGGGTGACGCAGGTCACCTTGGTGACGTGCTTGGGTCCCTGGTCGCCGCCGAAATAGCCGGTGTACTCGCCGAACGGGCCTTCCATCTCGAACGTCGCCAGATCGGAATCGATGAAGCCCTCGATCACCATCTCGGCGTCGGCCGGCACCATCAGGTCGCTGGTCTCGCATTTCACGAGCGGCACCGGCTCGCCCCTTATGGCGCCCATGACGTCGTATTCGCACACACCCGTCGGCACCGGAGCCGAGGCGCAGAACGTCATCGACGGCTCCCAGCCATAGACATGGGCGACCGGCATCTTCTGGCCGCGATCCTCCCACTTCTGGAAGTGGACGCCCCAGTGCTGCGCCCGCCACAGCAGCACCGGGATGGTGTCCTTCTGGCCCACCATGCCGCGATAGAGGCCGATGTTGTGGACGCCGGTGTCGGGGTCCATGGTCACCGTGGCCTGATAGGTGTTGATGTAGCGCCCGCCGTCCTCGCGATGCCAGCGCGGTACCGGGATCTTGCCGAGGTCGATGTCGGCGCCCGTGTGGATGTTCTGTTTGACCTTGCCGGTCTCGACCTCGACCGGGGGCGTGCTGCTCTGCATGAAATGGCGCGTCGCCAGCACCAGGTCGCGCACCGGCGCGTCCTTGGGCAGGCCGAGCGCCATGGCGACGCGGGAATAGTTCGACATGCCGCCGGTGAACACCTCGCGGCACCAGACGTCGTCACCCGGCCCGTAGCCACTGATGTTCCTGAAGCGCAGCGCCTTCCCGTCGCCGTTGCCGAACGTCTTGCGCGCGATGGTGCCGAGCTCGCAGTCCCAATCTACCTCGGCGTCGATGGTCTGTAGCTCGCCCTCGCGCTCGAGCGCCTCGATCCAGCCGCGCAGATCGCCGAACGCCCTCGGCACCAGCCTGTTGGAGACGTCGTGTCCCGATTCCATGTCCTTGATCCCTTCCTGAACTACGCTGACTTCGGCGCCCCCCGACACCGACAAGCGGGACGGTTCATCGCATGGCGGGCGCGGATGTTCAAGACCGGCCAGTAGTTCGACGCCAATGTCCGAAACCCTTTCCCCGGTCCAAACTCCCCCAAGGGGAGAGGGAATATTTTGTTTCGGGCGAACCGCTAACCCGGCGCCATACCTTTTTCAGCGAGTTCGGCGATCGCTTCCGGGGTCTTCGCGATCCCGCCCACCCCCATGCCATGCAGCACGTGATCGGCCTTGGTGAACTGGACGTTGTCGTAGGCCACGATCTCGATGCGGTTGCCCCACGGGTCGCGGAAATTGAGCCGCTTGTCGATCAGCTCCACGCCGGCCTCGGCGAGTGCCCGGCGCACCGCATCCCGGTCATCGACGACGAGGCCGAAATGGCGTTGGCCGTCGGGTTCCTGGGTGCGGTTCTCGCTGATCTGGATGAACTGATCGCCCATGTCGATGAAGGCGCGGCCCTCGCCGCGGCCGCGCAGCTTCAGATCGAAAATCGCGCCGTAGAACTCGAGCGCCTCGTCGACGCTGCCGACCTCGAGCACCACATGGTTGATGCCGAGCGCCCGCGCTTTCCCGCTTTTCGTGGTCATGGCCACCTCCGCCGTCCAAACCGTCCACGATCTAAGTTAGGACGCCGGTGTCGACCAATGAAGGCCGGCCGACCCGATTTCAGGTTCCGTTTTCGATCTCGCGCGGAAACACCAGCCGTTCGAGCCGGCCCGACGCCGGGCTGAGACCCGACCAATGATCAATCTCGAACCGAATCTCGGCCAACGCGCCGGTCGGGTAGCCCTCACGAAGCCGGGCAATATCGTCGGACGATCCATCACCGACCAGCGCCAGCGCGAGATCGTGCAGACCGGGATTGTGGCCGACAATCAACATGCTCGCGTGCTGGTCCGAGGCCGAGGTGACCGTTTTGAACAAATGCTGGGGAGCCGCCAGATACAACGTTTCGTCCCCGATCCCGGAGATTTCAGCGCCTAGCTCGGCCGCCACGAGCTGCCATGTCTCGGCCGCGCGGCGCGCGGTCGAATAGAGCGCCAGAGACGGAATTCGGCCTTCTTCACGCATCAGCGCGCCGATCGCCGGGGCGTCGCGAAGACCGCGCTCGGCCAGCGGCCGGTCGAAATCGTTCTCCCAGCCGGGTGTTCGGCTCGATTTGGCGTGTCGGAGCAAGAATAACGTCTTCAAGGACGGCAGCTTTCGAACGCGGGCGTCGTCGTGAGGGATAGAGGCAGTTCGTTAGGAAATGTTCAACGTTGTCGGCTACCTAGGAGCCCGAGCAACGGACAAATCCGAGATGGCACAACCAGTTCGTACACTGGACCAGGATATCGATGTCGACGGAGATTCGCCAGCACGGCTGATCAACCGCGAGCTTTCGTGGCTGGCGTTCAACAAGCGCGTGCTCGACGAGTCGCGCAATCGGGGCCATCCGATTCTCGAGCGCCTGCGGTTCCTCTCCATCTCGTCCGCCAACCTCGACGAGTTCTACATGGTCCGCGTCGCCGGGCTGAAGGACCAGCTCAATACCGGCGTGACCCGGCGCAGCCAGGACGGCTTGACGCCGGCCGAGCAGCTCGTCGCGATCCACGAGCGCGCGACGATCCTGATTCGCGGCCAGCAGGACCAGTGGCGAGTCCTGCGCCGAGAGCTCGGCGAGGCCGGGCTGCACGTCGTCGAGCCCGACGCGCTGGGCAAGAAGGATCGCGCCTGGCTCGACCGCCATTTCGTCGACGAGATCTTCCCGGTGGTGACGCCGGTCGCGATCGATCCCACCCACCCGTTTCCGTTCATCCCCAACTTCGGCTTCACCATGGCCGTCCTCATGAAGCGCGGCCGCGTCGAGATGGCCGGTCTGATCACGCTGCCGACCGCGATCGATCGCTTCATCCGCCTGCCGGGGGAACAGATCCGCTTCATCGCGCTGGAACAGGTCGTCCGCGTCAACCTGCACCTTCTGTTTCCCGGCTTCGACATCGACGCGGTCGGTGTCTTCCGCGTGATCAGGGACTCGGATATCGAGATCGAGGAGGAAGCCCAGGACCTGGTCCGGGGGTTCGAAAAGGCGCTCCTGGAACGCCGCCGGGGCTCGGTTATCCGGCTTGAGACCAACGCCGACATGCCGGACGAATTGCATGATTTCATCGTCCGCCAGCTCGAGGTCGGCGGCGATGACGCGGTCGACATGGAAGACCTTCTCGGGCTCGCCGATACGTCCGAGCTGATCGTCGACGAGCTTGCCGACCTCGCCTTCCCGCAATACTCCGCGCGCTTCCCCGAGCGCATCCAGGACTACGACGGCGACTGCTTCGCCGCGATCCGCCAGAAGGACATCCTGGTCCACCACCCGTATGAGAGCTTCGACGTGGTGGTCCAGTTCCTGCGCCAGGCGGCCGAGGACCCCAACGTCGTGGCGATCAAGCAGACGCTCTACCGCACCGGTGAAAACTCACCGATCGTCGAGGCGCTGCTCCACGCGGCCGCGGCCGGCAAGTCGGTCACCGCCATGGTCGAGCTCAAGGCCCGGTTCGACGAAGAGCGCAACATCCAATGGGCGCGCGATCTGGAGCGCGCCGGCGTACAGGTCGTGTTCGGGCTCGTCCGGCTCAAGACCCATGCCAAGGTCTCGCTCGTGGCGCGGCGCGAGGAGGACGGGCTCGCGTGCTACGTCCACTTCGGCACCGGCAACTATCATCCGGTCAATGCCAAGATCTACACCGACCTCTCGTTCTTCACCTGCGACAAGGCGATGTGCCGCGATGCGACCCGGTTGTTCCACTACATGACCGGCACCGCCCCGCCTCAGGAGCTCGAAAGGCTCGCGGTCTCCCCCATCAACATGCGCCAGACGATCCTGACCTTGATCGACGACGAGATCGCCCATGCCGCCGCTGGCCGCCCGGCCTGGATCCGGGCCAAGCTCAACGCCCTGGTCGACCACCAGGTCATCGATCGGCTGTATGACGCCTCGCGGGCGGGCGTCGACATCGAGCTTGTAGTGCGCGGCATCTGCTGCCTGCGGCCGGGCGTCCCGGGGATGTCGGAGAATATCCGCGTCAAGAGCATCGTCGGGCGGTTCCTCGAGCACAGCCGCATCGTCTGCTTCGGTGCCGGACACGAGTTTCCATCGCGCAAGGCCAAGGTCTTCCTGTCGTCGGCCGACTGGATGCCGCGCAATCTCGACGGCCGCGTCGAGATACTGGTTCCGATCGACAACTCGACGGTCCACAAGCAGGTGCTGGAACGGATCATGCGCGCCAATCTGGACGATCGGGCGCAGAGCTGGGTGCTGGCGGCGGATGGCTCGTACCACCGGGCGCCGACCGAGGGCGACGCGTTCAGCGCGCACCAGTACTTCATGACCAACCCGAGCCTGTCGGGGCGCGGCAGCGCGCTGCGGCGCAAGAAAAAACGCAAGCTCGCGAAAGCTTAGCGCGTGATCGCGCGCGCCGTCATGCCGCGCCGACCTCGACCACCACCGCCATGGCCGAATCGCCCGCCGCGCATCCGGTGAACAGGCCGGTGCCGCCGCCGCGCTGGGCGAGCTCCTCGATCAACTCGATCACCGAGCGCAGACCGGTCGCGGCGTGCGGATGGCCCCACACCAGCGAACAGCCGTAATTGTTCATCGCCATCACGTCGCGCCCGGTCTCGCGCGAGAACACGATGTCGTTGACGGCAAACGGGTTGTGGGTCTTGACCGCGTCGATCTTGTCGAGCGAGACCCCGGCGTCATCGAGCGCGCGCTGCGCTGCCGGCACCGGGGCATAGGGCATGAAGGCCTTCTCCGCGCGCGCCATGCCGAACCCGGCGATGCGAACCTCGATCGAGGCATCGCTGGACAGCTCACGGGCGCGCTCGCGCGAGGTGACGACGATCGCCGCATTGCCGTCGGCTGGATGGGTCTGTCCACCCGAGGTGACGGTGCCGTCTTTCTTGACGGTCTTGAGTCCGGCAAGACCGTCGCGCGTGGTCTGGTGGATGCCTTCGTCACCCGAGAGCGTCGTCTTGGTCTTGCGATAGCGCGCGTCGGGAACGTCGAACGGCAAGCTCATATAGCGTTTGTGGAATGCCTTTTCGTCGGCAATGGCGTCGCCGTACTGCTCATAGCGCCGCAGCACGACCTCGTGCTGCTCCTCGGTCGGGATCTGCCATTTGCTGGCGACGTTCTCGGCGGTGTCGATCATGCCGACGCCGGCGTATGGATCGTCGTTGAAGTTGTCCCACACCGCGTTCTCGTGCTCACCGGTGCCGCCCGGGCCGTCAGGCGCCGGGTAGTAGATGTGCGGGTTGTTGGAGGTGCGGTCGACGGCCACGACCAGCGCGGCCGAGGCGGTGCCGCCGGCGACTTCCTGGCTCGCGGTCTGCAGGCTGCGGGCGCCGGTGGCGCAAGCCTGCGACACGGTCGGGCCCGGGATGTGATCGGCCCCCATCATCGCCGTCACCCAAGGCAGGCCCCAGAACGACCTCTTCTGCGCCACCGTGATGCCGAGCACGCCGTAGTCGATGTCGTCGAGCGCGATGTCGCGGCGCTCGAGCTCCGCCTTGGCGACATGGGCGGCGAATTGCATGCTGTGCAAATGCGCGAGCGAACCCTGCCAGCGCGCGAACGGCGTCGTCCAATAGGCACCGTAGGGGATATAGGCCTCGGTCATGGCTGCGATCCTTCGAATGTTCGGGCGGAAGAGTCGCCCTCGCGCGCGACGGCGTCAACCTTCCCGTTGCGCGGTCCTTGACGGACGGGCGACGCGGTGGGCATCGTCGGTTCCGCCATGAACGAGACGGTCAGCGATGTTTTCGCCCGGAGCGCGCACGCGGTACCCGATCACCCGTTTCTGATCGTGCCGCCGTCGGCGGCGGCGGGGTACGCGTCCGACGGCGTGACGCTGTCCTACGGCGAGGCATGGCAACAAATCGCCGCGCTCGGCGAGCGCTACGCGGCTGGCGGCTATGGCCACGGCCACCGTGTCGCGCTGCTGCTCGAGAATCGTCCCGCGTTCCTTACCCATTGGCTGGCGCTCAATTCGCTCGGCGTCGCGGTGGTGCCGATCAATCCGCACTATCGCCGGGCCGAGTGCGAATTCCTGATTGCCCATAGCGACTCCTCGCTTGTCGTCGCACTCGACGATCGGATTGGTGAGGTGGCCGCAGCCTCCAGCGTGCCGGTGATGGCCGAGACCGCGGATATGATTCCCAGCGCCGCCGAACCGGTGCCGAACACCGGTCCTCCCGGCCCCGATAGCGAATGCGCGCTGCTCTACACCTCGGGCACCACGGGAACGCCCAAGGGGTGCCGGCTTTCGAACAGGTATTTCCGCATGATGGGCGAATGGTATCTCGGCCAGGACGGGCTGTGCGCGGTGCGGTCGGGCCGGGAGCGGATACTGACGCCGCTGCCGCTGTTCCACATGAACGCCATGGCGTGTTCATTCATGGCGGCAGTTTTGTCCCGTAACACATTGATTCAGCTCGACCGATTCCATCCCGCCACGTGGTGGTCCGATATCCGCGCGACGGGCGCGACCATCGTCCACTATCTCGGCGTCATGCCGGCGATCCTGCTCGGGCGCGAGACGTCGCCGGAGGATTGCGCGCACGAGATCCGCTTCGGCTTCGGCGCCAATGTCGAACCGGCCCATCACGCCGCCTTCGAGGACCGGTTCGGGTTCCCTTTGATCGAGGGCTGGGCAATGACCGAGACCGGCGCCGGCGCGGTGATCGCAGCCAACCGCGAGCCGAGGCATGTCGGCACGCGCTGCATCGGCAAACCGCAAGACTGCGAAGTTCGCATCGTCGACGACGCGGGTAACGACGCGGCGCCCGGCATCCCGGGCGAACTGCTCGTCCGCCACGCCGGGCGGGACCCCGGGGCTGGCTTCTTCGCCGGCTACCACAAGGACTTCGAGGCGACCGAGGCCGCGTGGCGCGGCGGCTGGTTCCACACAGGTGACATCGTCCGGCGTGGCGCCGACGGCTCGATCCACTTCGTCGACCGCGCCAAGAACATCATCCGCCGCTCTGGTGAGAACATCGCCGCGATGGAAGTTGAGGAGGCGATTCTCGGCCATCCCATGGTCGAGCAATGCGCCGTGATAGCGGTTGCCGATGCACTCCGCGGCGAGGAGGTCGCGGCCTGCGTCGTCGCCGCCACCGGCGTTGCGGCGACCGAAGAGACGGCCGAGTCGATCGTTCGGTTCTGCCTCGACCGGCTCGCCTATTACAAGGCGCCGGGCTGGGTTTTTGTAATCGACGCCCTGCCCGCCACCCCGACCAACAAGGTACGCAAACAAGACCTCGCTGACTTGGTCGAAGCCGCGGACACCACCCGCTTCGACCTGCGCCCGCTCAAGCGCGCGCGGTAGGATCGCCCGCCGTCAGCACGACGAATAGCGGGGTCGGCCGTTGTCGGCAATCGCATCGCCCGAGTACGACCGGGCGAGGCCGGCCCAGTAGCCCGCCGTCTCGCACATCCGGCACGGCTGCGACGTCGAGTAGATCACGCAGCCCGAAAGATCGTTCGTGCCAAGCCGGCGGGCGGCATCGCGAATTGCCTCCATCTCGGCGTGGGCCGTCGGGTCGTGGTTGACCACGACCCGGCTCGGCGCCTGGCCGACGATGCGGCCGTCCTTGACTACGGCGGCGCCGAACGCCTGATCGCCGCTGTCGATCGCGCGCCGGCGCATCTCGGCGGCGCGGGCCATGAAATGCGCCGCATCCAACGTGGCGGGCTGGCGGATCGGCGCGGTGTCCGTCGCCGCCACGGCGGGCGTGACCGAAGCGATGGCGACAGGCACGGTCATGAAGAACGAGCGGCGGCTGATCGACATACGAAACCTCCTCGATCCGGACGGCCGGATCCTATGCGTTCGCGAAACAAATTCCGGAATCGCGACACGGATCCCGCCAGCGAGAAAGAAGTATTAACCACAGAGAGCACAGAGAACACAGAGGTTCACAGAGGACAAAATGAAAAAATCGGGCGTATTAATTTTTTCCTCTGTGAACCTCTGTGTTCTCTGTGCTCTCTGTGGTGAAAAATCGACCGTGGACACAAGCAACCGTCTATCGAAATCACACACTAGATATTGCCGCTCGCTTCCGCCTTCACCTTCCTCTCCCGCAGCACGACATAGTAGGACGCGGCGAAGATCACCGCCGCGCCGATCCAGGTCCACAGGTCGGGGAACTCGGCGAACATCACGAACCCAATCGCGGTGGCGAAGATCATGCGCGAGAACTGGAACGGCTGGACGATGCGCGCGTCCGCCGAGGCCACCGCTCGCGTGAAGCAATAGCCGCCGATGCTCGAAAAGATGCCAATGCCGAGCACCCATGGCGCCTGCGCCCAGCTCGGCGTCACCCAGACGAACAGCATGGGCACGAAGGCGAGCGGCATCATCAGCAGGTTGGTCCAAACCGTAATAGCCTCCGGGCTCTCGGTCCGCGACAAGAGCTTGATGGTGGTGTTGGAGCCGGCCGACATCAAGGCGGAGGAAATCGCGCAGATCGCCGCCAGCGTGAGCTCTATGATGCCGGGCCGCATAATGATCAGCGCGCCCGCGAATCCGACGAAGCACGCCCCCCAGCTGTGAACGTCGGCATGCTGCTTGAGGATCAGCACGGCGAGCAGGATGGTGAACAGCGGAATCGTGTATTGCAGCGCGTAGACGTCGGCGATCGGCATCCGAGTGAGCGCGTAGAACAGCATCAGCATGGCGGTGTAGGCGAACAGCACGCGGAAGCCATAGAGCGGCAGATGCGCCGTCGGGAGGCGAACGATGCCGCGCCGCAGAATCCACGGGGCAAGGATCGCGAGCGCGACGACGTTGCGGAAGAACACCAGCTCGATGGTCGGGATCTCGCCCGAAAGCCCCCGCACCATGCCGCCGGCGAGCGAGCTCAGCAGCGTCGCCATGCACATCCAGAAGATGCCGGCGACGACACCGGATTTCAGCATTTGGGCGCGTCGCGTCGGATGTGGGGCAAGGTATCTACTCGATGCAAGTCGCCGTCGGAGAGCGCGGTGTTCAAGATAACCGGAATCGGGTCAATCACGCACCCGTCCGACGAGCGCTCAGGAAATCCAACCCCAAGGTTTGGGATTAATTAAGATAAACAACCTCATATTGAGAGCCAGCCGTGATGATTGCGACACCGACCAATTCGTGTCGCGTCGGATTGCGACTCATGTTGGCAACCGGAGAGTGTCATGATTGCAAGTTGGTTTCGGGTGGAGAGCTTTTACGAAAACACCGAGGACAAGTGCGTCTTCTATCCTTCTCTCTATGCTCGCGGCTATCGGTTCGCGCCCGAGGATCAGGCGAAGATGAACAGCGCCCTGGGGCCGTTCCTCAACGGACGGCTGAGGGTCGAGTTCATCGCCACATTCCTACTGGTGTCGACCGCCCTGATGGTCGCGGCCGCCGGTTACCTGTTTACCGCGTCGACCGAGGAGCTGGATGCGATTCTCGCGACCCCGCCATGGGTGTGGCTTGTGGTCGCGATCGTAATGGCCGGAGTGATCATGCTGCCGACGATGCTCCGGCTGCGGTCGAAGATTCGTCGTCAGCTCGACGAGATGGGTGTGGAGGCGAATGAACCGGCGCGGCCGGATTTCTTCATCGTCGACGGCGCGTTCAGCCCGACGCGGCTTTCCTACGCCATCGCGTTCGTCGCCGTATTGTTGTTGGGTGTCTACGGCTTGATGATGGTGTAATCGCGCCCCGACGTTAACGCGCCGGCGCTACGAGCACATCACGTTGACCAGAGCCTGGCGGCGCTCCACGGTGACCGCCTTCAGTGCGCGCTCGAGCGCCGGCATCAGCTCGTCCGGCGCGGTGACGCGCTCGCCGTGGCCGTCGGCAACCTCGACCGCCTTCTCGTATTTGTCGATGCCGTCGAGATAGGTGATCGGCGCGCGGTTGGAGCGCGCGGCATGACCGTCCGGAGTCAGCCCGAGGGTCGAGCGCCTGACCGCGTCCCAGCGCTGGTTGTTGAAGATGACGGTGAGGATCGGCAGGTCCTGCTCGGCGGCGACGTAATGTGACGCGATCGGGTTGGAGAACATGTAGGCGCCGTCGCCCTCGGTCGCGATCACCAGGCGGTCGGGCGCGGCAAGCTTGGCGCCGAGCGCGCAGCCCAGCCCCCAGCCGAGCCCCGAGGCAGCGCCCGCGTTGAGCATGGTGCCGGGCTTGGAGAAATCGACATGGGGCAGCATCAGCCCCGATTCCTTGATGACGATCGCGTCCTCGCCCTTGATCTCGCTGATGCAGTGGCTGAGCCAGGCGGGGTGGACCGGCGTCTCTTCCTTGACGCGCGCCAGCATCTCGCGCCAGCCAGCGCGCATGGCATCGCGGCGCGCGGCGAGCGCCGTCCGCCGATTCTCGATCCGGTCACCGGTCACGTGCGTCGACAGCGCCGCGTCGAGCGCGCGCAAGCCGAGCGGCGTCGAGCACGCCAGCGCGATATCGGCCGGATGGCCGCGCACCGGGACATAGCCATAGAGCGGATCGGCCGCCATGTGGATGATCTTGGCGTCGCCGCGCACCGTGTGCACCGCCGGCAGCCACGGCACCGCGACGTCGACCGTCAGCACCACGTCGGCGATCTCCAACAGCTCCTTGGGCTCGTAGCCGAGGTTCATGGGATGGTTGCTGGCGATCGACATGAACCGGTTGCGCCACTGGACGACCGGGAGTGCGTGGCGCTCGGCGAGATCGGACAAGGCATGCCACGCGTTCGGATCGCGCCCGGCCCAATTGGTGAGGATCAGGGGATTGTCAGCATTGGCGAGCAGAGCCGCAGCCTCGTCAAGGGCGGCGGCGTTGGGCTCGGCGGGCGCGGCGGCGTTGACGCGGCTCGGCGATTCGTAGGCGAACTCCTCGACGTCGCCAGCCAGCACCTCGCGCGGCAGCGATAGATAGACCGGGCCCCGGGGCTCGCTCATCGCCACCGTCAGCGCGCGGTCGACCACGGTCTCGAGCTGCTCGGCGTTCTTCAGCTCGTAGTCCCACTTGACCGCCTCGCGCAGCATGCCGGCCTGGTCGAACATCTCCTGGGTCCAGTGGATATCGAGACTGCGATGACCGTGCAGCGTGTCCTCGTTGGTCGGCGTGCGCCCGGCGGTGAACAGCACCGGGACGTTGCCGCGCGCGGCGTTCAACAGCCCGTTCAAGCCGTTCGCCGTGCCGACGTTGACGTGCACCATCACCGCCTGTGGCCGGCCGGTCACCAGGTAGTAGCCGATCGCCATGTGCATGGCGGTGTTCTCGTGCGGGCACGTGACCGGCGTCGGGGTCTTGGTCCCCGTCGCCTGGGCCTTGGCCAGCGCCTCGACGATGGGTGCGAAATCGGTGCCGGCGTTAGCGAACCAGTAATCGACGCCGCGGTCGGCGAGAAGCGCGAGATAGGCGTCCGATACCGTCGCCCCGGATAGGGTTGTCTTGGCCATGGCCGTGTGGCTCCATAAGGTTACCGGGCGCGCCACGAATGACGCGCCCGGCAGGTATTCCCAATCTTTTCCGCTATTGCATGGGCGAGAACGGCGCCGGCATCATGATCTTGTTTTCCTGCGAGACCAGAGTCGCGGCGCCGCCGCCGGGTGGCGGCCAGACGCCGGTCTCGACAGCCTTGGCACGCACCTCGGCGCGCTGGTCGAGGCTCTCATAGGTCCAGATATGGACGAATTTGTTGAGCGTGCCGAGCTCGGAATGCATCGCCGCGACTGCGGGCGACAGCTCGGCGCGGGCCGGCAACGCCTTGCCCCATCGATCGGCGTGGCCGGGCATCGCGCCTGACTTGAGGATGTAGCTTCTGTATTCGTAGATCGGGCCGTGCTTGCCCGGCGTCATCGGCGGCACGAATGACCACGGAATGAAAATCTCGGATTCCTGGTGCTCCATGAACTCGGCGATGTTGGGCGGCCAGTTGGGCAGCTTCGCCGCCTCGGTGCGGATCCGCGCACGCTCCGCGATGTCCTCGTAGGGCCAGATGTGGATGATCTGGTTGAGCGGCCCGATGTCGGTGTAGAAGAAGCCCAGCATGGGCGAGATCTTGGCGCGATCCTCGTAGGACTCGCCGAAGCGTTTCATGACCTCGGGAACCTTGTGAGGCGTGACGTTGTAGGTCCTGACTTCGTAGATCATGGCGTCTCCCTTCAAGCAACCAATTGAATGATTTCAAGTCCCGAGCCGGAACCAGCACAACCGTTCTAACATATCGAACGCCGGTTTCGCGCACGAATCCGTCGAGACTGCCGCGCCGTCACCCGATGCCGACGCCGAGCAACGATCCGATGGCGAACGTCGCGGCGCCGGCGACCGCACCGATCACCAGCATCCGCGCGCCACCGTAGAACGCGTTGCGCCCGGAGAACAGGCTTAGCGCGGCGCCGATCAGGAACAGCGCGATGCACGAGACCGCGCCGGTGACCAAGAGCGTCGAGGCACCGAAGCCGACCAGGAACGGCGTCAGCGGCAGCGCCGCGCCGAGACAGAACGCGACGAAGGACGAGATCGCCGCGCCCAGCGGCGAGCCGAGCTCGTCCGGGTTGAGCCCGAGCTCCTCGCGGGCGAGGGTATTGAGCGCCTGCTCGGGGTTCTGGATCATGCGCAGCGTCATCCGCCTGGCGTCCTCCATGGGCACGCCGCGGGCGTTGTAGATCAGCGCCAGCTCCTCGGCCTCTTCCTCCGGATAGCGCTCGAGCTCGGCCTTTTCCTGCTTGATCTGGTACTCGTAGAGCTCGCGCTGCGAGCGCATGGAGACGTATTCGCCGGCGGCCATCGAGAACGCGCCGGCCAACAGCCCGGCGACGCCCGTGAGCGCCACGACATCGGGATCGGATAGCGCGCCGGCGACGCCGAGAATCAGACAGGTGTTGGACACCAGCCCATCGTTCACCCCGAACACCCCGGCGCGCAGGGTCCCGCTCTGACCCCGCCGGTGGCGTGAATCGATTTCGGCCACGCTTGCCGGAACCGGGTGGCCCTCGGTGAGGCCTGGATCGCCGTAGGTCGACAGCCCCCGCACCTTGAGCGCGGCGAGCATGGGCCGGGTGCGTCTCGGGCTCAGCACCCGGGTCAGCAGCGCCACCAGGCGGGCCCGCGCCGACGGGCTAAAACCCGTCGGCGTCGGCGTCATGTCGCGGGCAACGATGGCGGCCTGCTCCTCGGCGGCGACCGCGAGGTCGAGGAACATCTGCTTTATCACTGCATCGTCCTCGGCGGCCGAGGCGACGCCGTAGAGCCATGCCGACGACTTCTCCTCGCGCCAACTATCGAGATCGCTTGCGTAGGTGTCGTCGCTCATTGCCACGCACCCGACATTCGGGTGGGGGCGGTGGAATTCCGGGTCGTGCCGGACGTCATGGGAGCTCCCGCGTCATGTGCGCGCGACGGACCGTGGATCGCGCTCGTCGCCACTCTACGATCCCGCCGCCGCCGCCGCAAACGGCGGCAACGGCATCCGGTTCGAAGGGGCCGATTAACTTAAGATCGTCGGTAAATTTTACAATCGCCGAAAGGCTTTCGGACGATTACTCGTCAATCCATTGATTAATATGGACGAAATTCTTTGGCACGATTCTTGCGTCGTTAAACATCGCGATGCTGCGATTTCAGGCATCGCGATGCGGGCGCTAACCCGCTTGCCGCAATTGTGCGCGGCGTTTCTCAGTGTTGCTGTACCAATAACTTGGCCCCGCCTTCAGGCGGGGCCCTTTTTATTTTCCGCTGCGCCGTATCGTTTCAGGACAGCGACGAGACGTCGATCAGTGCAGGCGAAGCGTCAGGCACGCCGCGGCGCCGCCGCTCATGCCGAACGCCGGCAGCGGCGAGCGGATGACCTCGAAGCCGGCGTTGTTGAGATTCCGTTCCAGCATCGGGCTGCACACGGCCATGACCACCTTGGTGCCAATGTTGACCAGGTTGACGCCGAGACGCGAGGCATCCTCCTCGCCGGCCGCGATGAGCCACTGGTCGCCGCCGACCTCGGTGCGCAGACGCTCGATGCTGTCGCCCGAGAAAGCCGGCGGGTAATAGACGATATGGCCCGAGTTGAGCACCGCGAGGCAGGTGTCGACGTGGTAGTAGCGCGAATCGGTCAGCTCCAGCGTCACGACCTTGCGGTCGAAGAAGCTCGCCACGTAGGCATAGGCCTCGCGCCGCGAACGCTGGCCGTAGCCGGCCCAGAACAGCTCGCGCGAGCCGTCCCACAGGCAATCGCCGGCGCCCTCCTGGAACATGCCTTGCGGCAATGTCGAGACCTCGTCGATGACACCGTCGGCCACCAGGCCCTGCAACACATCCTGATGGTACTTCTCCTCGGCCTGGCGCTCGGGGTCGAGGAAGCGCGCGAGCAGCGCCTTGCGGTCGAGCACGACGGCGGCGTTGGCGGTGAACACCATGTCGGGCACGCCGGGCCGCGGAGTATGCAGATCGACCGTGACGCCGAGCCCGGTGATGTTGCGGTAGAGGCCTTCCCACTGGCTCTGCGACTGGGCGGCGAGCTGGCCGCTTTCGGCCTGCCAGGCGTTGGGGCCCATCCACGGGTTGATGGTGTAGCTGACCTCGAAGTAGTCGGGTCGGCACATCAGGATTCTCGGTCGGATCTCACTACTCATACTCTACGCTCCCTATCAATTTTTTTTCGACACATGCCGTCCCGTCGTTCACGCGGGCTCGACGAGCGACAGGCCCAGCTCGGCCTCGACGTCGTCGAGGATGTCCCGAAGGGCATCGACGGCGATGTCGACATGGCCGGATTCGATAACCAGCGGCGGGGCGAAACGGACCACCGTCCGGTGTGTTTCCTTGGTCAGGATTCCCCGCTCCATGAGCCGTTCGCAGATGGCGCGGGCCGGCACGCAGCGCGGGTCGAACTCGACACCGATCCACAGCCCGCGACCGCGCACTTCCGTGATCATCGGGCTCCGGAGGCCACGGAGGCGGTCGGCCATGTAGGCGCCAAGCTCGGCGCTCTTGGCGACCAGGCCTTCGTCCTCTATAACGTTCAGTGCCTCCAGCGCGACCGCCGCGGCGAGCGGATTGCCGCCGAAGGTCGAGCCGTGGCTGCCCGGGTCGAACAGCCCCATCACCTCGCGGTCGGCGAGGAAGGCGGATACCGGCATCATCCCGCCGCCGAGCGCCTTGCCGAGGACGAGCCCGTCCGGGCGGATACCCTCGTGCTCGAAGCAGAAAATCTTTCCCGTGCGCCCGAGACCCGACTGGATCTCGTCGAGGATCAAAAGAACGTCGTGCCGGTCGCAGATGCGCCGGAGATCCTTGAGCCAGCCGGCGGGCGGCACCCGGATACCGGCCTCGCCCTGGATCGGCTCGACCAGCACCGCGCAGGTATCAGGCGTGATCGCCGCCTCGACCGCAGCTGCGTCGCCGAACGGGACGATATTGAACCCCGGCGTGAACGGGCCAAATCCGTCGCGGTACTCCGCGTCGGACGAGAACCCGACGATGGTGGTCGTCCGGCCATGGAAGTTGCCGTCGGCGACGATGATCTCGGCGGCGCCGTCGGGGATGCCCTTGACCCGGTATCCCCACCGCCTGGCCGCTTTGATCGCGGTCTCGACCGCCTCGGCGCCGGTGTTCATCGGCAGCGCCATGTCGAAGCCCGAGACGGTGCACAGTTTCTCCAGGAACGGCGCCAGCGCATCGGAATGGAAGGCGCGGCTGACGATCGCGAGCCGGCTCGCCTGTCCACATAGCGCGGCGACGAGGCGTGGATGGGAATGGCCGTGACTGACGGCCGAGTACGCGCTCATCATGTCGAGGTAACGCCGGCCCTGGTCGTCCCACAGCCAAACGCCTTCACCCCGGGTCAGCACGATGGGCAGCGGGTGATAGTTATGGGCGCAACGAGCGGTTTCGGTCTGGATAACACTCATGAGCTTCCTCCCGACGAAGAATTGACGGCCTCGGGGCCTCCATCCTTCAAATCGAAACTCCTTCAACAAGGGTTCGAAAACCCTGATCCCACCCTCGAGATGTAATCGCGCCTCACCCGTTTCAATCGCAAAAAACGTGCCAGGGCGAAAAACCGTTTTCTTTCAACTATTTTCGATCTTTCACATAACGAGACTATTGAAATTTGTAAAAAATTCCGACAGTATTTTTGGTTAATTATTCCGCATTAACCTGAATTCCACTCACGTCCGAATCTTGCATCGAGTCTCGACATCGGCCATGCAGTGGGCCAAAATCCCTGTTATCGGAGCGTGGCGCCCCGGAAACTGGCGATAACGGAGATCCAACGATGACGGATGATCCGAAGGAAAAGCCGAAGACCAACGGTCAGGATGACGACGAAGACGAACGCAAGGACAAGCCGTGGCCGGACGACAACGTCCCGCGCCCGCCCTTCATGCCGCCGCCCGATCAGCCGCGGCCGGATCCATAGGCTGGGTCAATCCACCACTGGAATCAGGGCGCTACATTTGAGCTCGACCAGCAGCCCGGGCATCGACAGCTCGCTAACCCCGATCGCCGTTTGAGCCGGGAAATCGCGCTCGACATAGCGGTCCTTGACCGTCTGGAACAACGGAAAATCCCGCTGCAGATGGGTGAAATAGCCGGTGAACTCGATGACGTCGGCGAACGAGGCACCGGCCGCCGCGAGCACCATCGCGGTATTCTCGAACACGCGGGCGAACTGCGCCTCCGGATCCTCGATCACCCGCAGTTCCGCGTCGCGCCCGAGCATGCCCGAGACGTAGAGCATATCGCCGACGCGCACCCCTGGTGCATAGCCCTTTTCGCGGTAGATGTTCTCCATTTGCGCGGGAACGATTAATTCGCGCTCAGCCATTTCCGTGCCCCCGGATCTCGAGCATTCGCGACCTCCCCGGACGCGGCCCGAACTCCGCCGGGCGACGGGTCATGATCGCGGGATTCGGTGGGCCGTGCAAGGCATTCGCCGAAGCGGAGACGCCTCGGATTCAATTCGTCAGGGTGGCTAGTGGTAGGGAAAGTCGGCTGTAGACCCGACTCGGACTTATACCATTGAGCCTATGAAAGCACCTTCATCCCCTCGTCCGTCATCGCCGGGCTTGACCCGGCGATCTCCCGACGTTGGAGCGAGATGCCCGGGTCAAGCCCGGGCATGACGGAAGAGTCTATTGATTGGCTCAATGGTATGATACCGGGTCGAGCGGACATAAGACGGCCTGCCCACGGTGTGGTTCGCCGTTAAGAGCCCGAAACTCAAGAGACGTTCTTCAGGTCCAGTTCCGGGATCCCCTCGGCACCGGCGGTGCGCAGCTTGGGGATGAGGTCGCG
>PVBE012855169.1_pt1 | contig 17495 bp, 9 predicted proteins | sample 1631181 | NCBI WGS metagenome assembly PVBE01 (sample SAMN08397723, study PRJNA350692) | Marine metagenome, whole genome shotgun sequencing project. | isolation source: water | place: Pacific Ocean | collected 2012-04 | reverse complement strand
TGTCGGGGACGGTGCTCCTGTCTATCAAATCAGGCATGAGATGTCGCGTGTCGCCATACGTCGCTGATGTCACAGGGGAAATGACGGATCCGGAACGAGTAGGACCGGTGGCCGGACCCGGTGGCGGGTGGCCGGGAGGACCGCCCCTGCCCCCCTGGAGGGAGAGGGAGCGGGAGGGCGAGCGACGGCTGTCGGAGCGGCCCACGAAAGCCCCGGGATCCCGCCGGAGGACATCGCCTTCTCGACGGACAGCGGCCTCCGCCCGAGCGGACCGGTCCCTCCGTGCACCGCGCCCGACCGGCCTTCTCCAGGGCCAACAGGCACCAGCAAGTCGATGTTTTCATTTGCGAAAACGATTGTCACTGGCCGCATGTGCAGCCAGAGTGCGAGCATGTCCTCGTGTCGGGGACGGAGTTGAATAGTTAACTTACGCCCTGCCCGCAGCGGAGCTGCGGGGGCGCGTAAGTTAACTATTCAACTCCGTCCCCTCCGTCGCAGCTGTGGTCCTCGCCACCGCAAGTCGGAGCAACGCAGGCATCGTCGTCAGGACGCCACGAGCGCCGATCAGGTCTGCCCGCAGGCGGTCTAGAGTTGCTCCGCGATCGCCACGAACTCTGCGACCGACAAGGTCTCCCCCCGGCGGGACGGGTCGATCTGCGCCGCGGCGAGGAGCTCGGCGGGGTCCGGGATCCCGCCGGTTCGCAGGGCGTTGCGCAGGGTCTTGCGGCGGCTGCCGAAGGCGGCGCGGACGACGCGGCGGTAGGTCTGGTAGGGGACATCGCCCAGGGCGGACTGCGGGCGGGGGTCGAACCGGATGACCTCCGAATCGACGGCGGGCGGCGGGTGGAAGGCGCCGCGGCCGACGTTGGTGACCGTTTGCACCTCGCGGAACGGTGCGACCAGGGCGGTCACCGTGCCGCAGCCGGGCCCTCCGGGGGTCGCGCGCAGGCGCTGGGCGACCTCGCGCTGGAACATCAGCACCCAGGGTCCCGTGCGGTCGGCGTACTGCAGCAGGTGGAACACCACGGGCGCGGAGATGTTGTAGGGCAGGTTTCCGGCGACCGAGGGCCGGCGGTCCTGCAGCAGCGGCGTCAGGTCGGTCTTCAGGATGTCTCCCTGCACCACCGACAGCTCGGATCGGTCAGGGAACAGCTGGGGGAGCGCCTCGACCAGCTTGGGGTCCTTCTCGATTGCGGTCACCTGCGCGCCGGTCTCCAGGAGCAGGCTCGTGAGGGCGCCCAGGCCGGGCCCGATCTCGATGACGGCGTCGTCTTCGGACAGGGCCAAGGCGGCCACGATGCGCTCGGTGACCCGCGTGTCGGTGAGGAAGTGCTGGCCCAGCCCCTTGAGCGGACGCAGCCCCAGCCGGCGGAGCAGCTCCGCGGGGCTCGAGGCGCTGGGCGGGCCCGGCGGGCTCGGCGGGCCCGGTGGGCTCGGAGGGCCTGCGCCGCTCACCCGACCGGCAGCGTGGGGCGGGCGTCCACGGACAGGCCTCGGCGATCGGCGGGCACCTGGTCCAGGTCGGCCAGCAGAGGGTGTCCGGCGGCGGCGATCATCGCGGCGTTGTCGGTGCAGAGGCTGCGGGGCGGGGCGAAGACCTGCACGCCCGCGGCCTCGCCGCGTTGGGCGGCCAGCGACCGAAGGCGGCTGTTCGCCGCCACGCCGCCCGTCAGCACGAGGCGATGGACGCCAGCGGCGGCGCACGCCGCCAGGGACTTCTCCACCAGGATGTCCGCCACCGCCTCCTGCAGCGAGGCGCACAGGTCGGCCATGCGCTGGGAGTCGCGAGGTGGCACCCCGTGGGCCTCCAGGTGGTTCCGGGCGGCGGTCTTGAGACCGGAGAACGAAAAATCCGGCCCGCGCCCACGCATGGCCCTTGGCAGGTGCACGGCGTCGGGTCGACCGGTGGTCGCAAGGCGATCGACGACGGGTCCCCCCGGGTAGCCGAGCCCCGCCATGCGGGCGAACTTGTCGAGCGCCTCGCCGGCCGCGTCGTCCCGGGTGGCGCCGATGAGCTCCGTCTGTCCGGGCCCGCGCACCACGTAGACCGCCGTGTGCCCGCCGCTCACCAGCAGGGCCACGTACGGCAGCTCAGGCCGCGGACGGGCGGCGTCGGCGGCGTCGGCCACGAGCCGCGGGGCGGTGAGGTGGCCCTCGAGGTGGTTGACCCCCACCAGCGGCAGGCCGTGGACCCATGCGAAGGCCTTGGCGGTCTGCACCCCGACCAGCAGCGCGCCGATGAGGCCGGGGCCGCGGGTCACGGCGACGCCCGCGAGATCGGCGGGTTCGAGATCGGCGTCGGCCAGCGCGGCCTCGATGACGGGGATCACTGCGGCCAGGTGGCTCCGCGAGGCGATCTCGGGGACCACCCCTCCAAACGGGGCGTGGACCGACACCTGGCTGGCCACCACCGACGACAGGACGCGCAGATCGCCGGAGACCACCGCCGCGGCGGTCTCATCGCACGACGACTCGACGCCCAGGACTAGAGCGCTGCCCGCTTGCATTGATCCTGACAGGGGGCTGTCCGGCATCGGCCGAGGGTCTACTCGGTCTCCAGGCGCCGCAGGATCGACTCCACCTCGGGGGCGTACTTGTCCTCGGGCTTGAGCTCCAAGAACTGCCGGTAGGCCTTCATCGCGGCGGGCTTTTCGCCCTCCTCCTGCAGCACCATGCCGTAGACCAGCCAGGCCTTGCCGTTCTTGGGCGCCGCCTTGACGGCCTGGGCCAGGACGCCACGGGCGTCGGCGGGGCGGCCGAGATCGAAGTAGGCGTTGCCCAGCCCCAGCAGCGTCGGGACGTGGCCGGGGCGGTGGGCCATGGCCTGGGTGTACTCGCCGACCGCCGCCTCGTTCCGCCCCTTCTTCCGGAGCTTTTCGGCCTTCTTGAAGTGCTTCTTGTGCAGCTTCCGGCTGGCCTTGTCGGGCGGGAGCGCGGCCCCCTGCTTGCGCTGGGCGACCTGCGCGGCGACGGAGTCCACGGGGCTGACGGCTTCGAGGGCCGCCGCTCCCGTGGCCTCCTTGGAGATGTCCAGCGGGACCGGCGGCGCGTCGCCTTTGGCGGAGTCGGCAGCGACGGCCGCTGCGGCGTCGACGCCCTCGTCCACCGGGGGGGGCAGGGGCTTGGCCTCGGCCGCGGCCCGCCGCACCGACTTGGGGGCCTTCATGCCGAGCGGGTAGCTGGGATCTTCGATGCGAGGAGGGCGCGGCTTCGCGGCGCCACCGGGGGCGGCCAGGGGCGGAGGCGGCTTGGCGGCGTCGAGGTAGGCGTAGCCTCCGCCTCCGGCACCCAGGAGCACCACGATCAGCGTGATGGCGACCTTGAGCCAGACCGAGGTCCCGGAGTCCTCCTTGACCTGGTTGTGCTTGCGCGAGGCGAACTTGGACAGGTCGATGGGGCCGCTGTCCTCGCGGCCACCGCCCTGGTCGACGTCGTCCTCCTCCTCCTCGTCGCCGCCCAGATCCAGATCGCCGGTGGCGTCGTCGTCGGACAGGTCGAAGTCCAGGCCGTCGCCGGTGTCATTGAGGGGGGGCGGGGCGTCGTCCTCATAGAACTCATCGCCTTCCGCGAGGGCCTGCTCCCACTCGTCCGCCTCGCTGCCGCCCGGGGGCACGACGGCGGGCAACTCAACGGCGGTGGGCGGCGCCGCAGGTGGTGGCAGCTCATCGTCGGCCGCGAAGGCGTCGACGTCGGCCTCCGTGTCCCCCCCTTGGCCCGCCGAGTCCTTGGGATCGCCTGCGCCGTCGAGGGCGTCGCCCCAGTCGAGGTCGTCGTCGGTTTCGTCGTCCGACTCTCCCCAACCGAAGTCCTCCATCTCGTCCTTGGCGGCCGCGACCTCGTCGGCGGCGGAGGGTGGCGGGGTCATGGAGGGGACGGTCCCGTCCGAGTCGAGCTCGGCGGCCCAATCGAACTCGCCGCTGTCGCCGCCCGAGTCTCCGAGCAGCGCGTCCCGGTCGACGCCCATGTCGGCGACGGTCTCGGCCCCTGGCTCGAACGCCCCCGCCTGGGCCGGTGGGTCCTCGCCAGCGGTGTCGCCCCCGGCGTCCGCGTCGGCGTCAGCCTCGCCCGGCTCGTCGGCCTCGTCGGCAGGGTCGGGCAGCGGTGTCCCGGCCGGAGAGATGGGTTCGGCGTCGACCGCCGTGTCCGCGGCCTCGGCGAGGGCGGCTTCGAGATCGCCGTCGCCCCAGAGGTCGGCGTCCGCTGGATCCTCGGCGACCTCCTCCTCATCGTCGGGGTCGCCCAAGACGTCCTCGTCGTCGGGGTCGCCGAGCCCAGCTTCGATCTGCGCGAGCGCGGCGGCCTCCGAGATCTCGAGGGTGGCGTTGTCCTGCTCGTCGTCATCGTCGTCGGAGTCGCCGAACGCCAACTCGTCGCCCCACGGGTTGTCGTCTCCCTCCCCGCCATCATCCGCCTCGGCCTCGCCGTCGCCAACCGCCGCCGACGACTCGGCGTCGGCGGGCGGGGCGTCCTCCAGGGACGACTCCTCGACGATGGACGAGGTGTCGAGCCGAACCTCCTCGCCTTCGTCGTCGTCCTCCTCCTCGTCGGCGGCGGCTGCCGTCGGAGCGGGTGCGGCTGCGTCGGGGTTGTCCAGCGGCGGGGCGTCGGGGTGGATGGTCGCCTCTGCGTCGCCCCAGGAGTCCTCTTCCTCCGGGGGCGGCCCCGCCCCGTCCAGCAAGCTGGTGTCGAGGGCCGGGAGCATGGACTTGGTCTTCTCCTCGACCTCCTCGTCATCGCCCATGCTGCCGTCGCCGAACTCCTCTTCGACCTCCTCTTCGTGGAGCACGTGGCCGGGGTCCTTGTCGGCGTCGTCCTCCACGACGACGCTCCCGAACTCCTCCGCAGGGGCCTCGGTCGCGATCTCGTCGGACGGGTCCCGCTCGATGTCGACGTCGTGGTCAGCCTCGTCGGCGACAGCGGCCGCGTGCTGGGGCGCCGGCGCGGGGGCGGGCTGCGCCGCCGAGACGCTGGCGGCCTCTGCGTCCGCGCGGGCCTGCTCGGCGGTAGCCCGGGCGGCCTCTGCCTCCTTGCGGGCACGCTCAGCTGCGTCGCGGGCCGCCTCTGCCTCGCGCAGGATCTCCTCGGCGCGGCTGCGCGCCGCCCGCTCGGCGGCGGCGACCTCCGGAGAGATGACGACCACGGTGGGCGCCGCGGCCATGGCGCCGGTGGGGGTCCGGTCCTCGTCGTCCAGCCAGGCGTCGAGCTCCCTGGTCGGCGCCTCGGCCTCCGGGTCCGAGCCGGCCTCGGCGGGGGCCGACAGCAGCCCCTGCTCATGCATCCGGACCACGGCCCGCAGGGTCGCGAGCTCGTCGAACGGGCTGTCCTCGATGACCCGCGACGCCGTGCGCAGCCCATCGAACAGCCGCAGGATCTTGCTGGCATCCGGCGGCAGCTTCGCGCCGGCCGTCGCCACGCCCTGGAAGTCCACCTCGAGCACGGGGTCCGAGCCCGGGAGCTTGGCCCACAGGTCCGACCAGGCGTGGGAGCGCTCCATGGCCTCGGCCAGCAGGTCCGTCGTGGCCTGGCCGATCCGGTCGCGCTGGGCGACCTCTCGCGGGTCGAACGTCCAGGCGCCGCCGTGCCAGCGGAACACCCGCAGGGCCGCGTCCGAGCCCGCCGTAGCGCCGACCTTGGCGTCGACCACCCGCCCGTCCCGCAGGAACAGCCGACCGCGACGATCCTCGCTCTCCAGGTAGACGACTCCGCTGGCCTGCTCCGCCTCGAGGGCCGTGAGCAGGTCCACGAGCTCGAGCTCGGACAGCGGCCCCGAGCGGGCGACCACGGCCCCGTTGCCGTCGTTGCGCGTCCGCCGCTCCAGCACCATCCGGACGCGGGCGAGCAGCTCCCGCACGAACACAGGCCGGGTCAGGAACTCCTCGGCCCCCAGCTCCATGCCGCGGCTCACCACCTCGGGGGTGCGCTCCGGGGCGAGCACCAGCGACGGCGTGTCCTCCCAGCCCGCCCGGCCCCTCAGCTCGGCGAGGAGATCCAGGCCATCCTCGCCGGGGAGATCCGCCGCGGCGACGATGAGCGTCGGGGGCGCCCCGGCCGGCCAGGCGCGCGCCGCCTCGGCCCCGCCGAGGGCGATGACCTCGTGGCCCTCGCGGCGCAGGCCCACCTCCATCAGCTTCAGACTCTTGGGGTCGCCATCGACCAGCAGGACGGAGGGGGTGCTCAAGGCACCGGCATTAGAAGCGGCCCCCGGGGGAGCGTCAAGCTAGGCGGATCCTGCGTGGTTGGGCGATCAGCGGCGAGGCGCGATGGGGGGCATCCAGCCTTCGCCGCCGACGGGATCGCAGCCGCAGCCCTCGTCGCCGCCATCACCATCGCCCTCGACCCCGGACTCGCCCTCGCCCTCGCCCTCGCGCGGGATCTCGCCCTCGCCTTCCGCAGTAATCGGCACACACTGGCCAGCCTCGCACTCCTCACCGGGCGGACAGCCCTCCACCTCGCAGCCGCGACCACACCCGTCCTCCGGGGGGTTCGGACCGAGGCAGGGATCCCCGACGAAGTTCGGGATGCAGACCCCCTTCTCGCAGCTGTTGTCCGCCGGACACACGACGAATCGGCACGGCGGATCCACACAGACTCCGTCCAGGCACTCCGTGGCCACCGAGCACGCGACGCCGCCGCAGGGATCCTGGGCGCACTCGCCCCGCACGCAGGCCTGGCCCGGCGGGCACTGGGCGTCCTCGCAGGTCACGGGCACGCATTCGCCCTCCACGCAGCGCAGGCCGGCATCGCAGCTGACGCCGTCGCAGGCGCCCACGCACGCGCCGTCCCGGCAGTACTGCCCCTGTCCGCAGCCGGCGTCGGCGCACGGGTGGGTCTCGCAGGCGCCGTCACGGCAGATCTCGCCCGGGGGGCAGCCCAGGTGGCGGCAGTCCTCTGGGACGCACTCACCCAGGTCGCACGCCTGGTCGGCGGGACAGTCCATGGCCTCGCAGGGATCGACGCACGCCCCGGCCTGCGGGTCGCACACGTCGCCGGCCTTGCAGCGGGCGATGCGGCAGGGATCGGACACGCAGATGTCCTCGAGGCACCGCTGACCGAGCGGGCACTCCCCGTGGAAGCAGGGGCGGGTGCACTCGCCCTGCACGCAGGAGAAGCCCTCCGGGCACTGGGCGCCGTCATCGATCCGATCGTCGCAGTCGTCGTCGTCGCCGTCGCAGACCTCGACCGGAGACGGTCCGCACTCGTTGCACGAGTTGCGCACGCCCTCGTCGATCTCGCCGTCGCAGTCGTCGTCCTTGCTGTTGCACACCTCGTTGGCCGGGTCCTTGGCGCCCAGGCAGTCGCCCCAGGCGCCGCCCACGCAGATCTGCCGGCCGCTGGCGCATTCACCGAGGCCCTCCCCGCAGGTGCGGGAGTGGCCGTCGGTGATGCCATCGCAGTCGTTGTCCAGGGTGTCGCACTCCTCGTCGACCGGCTGCACGCCTCCATCACAGAGCTCGACGAAGACCCCGCCCTGGCAAGCGCGCGCCCCGAACTCGCACTCGCCGACGTCGGTGCCGCAGGACAAGCTCACGTCGTTGTCGATGACCTGGTCGCAGTCGTTGTCCTCGCCGTCGCAGGTCTCAGCCCGCCAGGTGCAGCCCCGGCAGGGATCGACCCCAGGGGTGTCCTCGTTGGGCTCGTCGACGAGGCCGTCGCAGTCGTCGTCCTCGCCGTTGCACTCCTCGAAGGGCTGGGGACCGCACTCGCCGCACGAGTTGCGGACCCCCTCGTCCACCTCGCGATCGCAGTCGTCGTCGAGGCCGTTGCAGAGCTCCTCAGGGTCCGGGCCGCACAGGCCGCAGGAGTTGCGGACTCCCTCGTCGACGAGGCCGTCGCAGTCGTTGTCGCGGTCGTCGCAGACCTCGATGGGCAGCGCCAGGCCGATGATCAAGCCAAACGCCAGCTGCAGGTCCTGCCGGTCCTCGGCGCGGAAGGCGACGTTGCCGTTGACGCCGGCGCACTCGGCCATGTCGTCCAGGGCGATCTCCTGGCGGCCCTCCAGCGGTCCGAAGCCCACGGTGTAGGTGGTGACCTCGGTGACCCCATCGTCGTGGCCGTTGGGCACGGCCTTCAGGCCGTCGATGACCTCGCACGCCACCGGGGCGTCCGGGCAGGTCTCCGCTCCATCGGTGAGCAGGATGATGGAGTAGATCCGGCAGTCGGCGTTGATGTCGTTGGGCAGGACCTCCTGCCGAAGCCACCGTTGGGCCTCCTGCAGGGCGCCGGCCAAGGGGGTCGCGCCGTCCGCCCGCAGCTCCTTGTTGCCGGGCCACTGCTCTTCGTGATCGATCCAGGACACCAGCTGGGCGAGGTTGGACTCGCCAAAGGGCACCAGCACGTCGCCGCCGGGATCGCAGGTGCCCCGATAGTTGATGGGACGGTCGTACTCCTCGGGGAACCGGTTCACCCGCAACCCCTCGGTCTGGGAGTACCGCATGAGCCCAAACTCGGCCTCGTGCTGGCCGATGGACAGCAGGACGGCTCGGAGCGCCTCCTTGGCGGCGTAGATCCGGGTCTCCTCGTGGGTGGGGAACTCCCGGCTGCCGTCGCCGCCGGCGGACTCGTTGACGTCGAGCTTCCAGGCCATGGAGCCCGAGGTGTCGAAGATCACGAGGATGCGCGGAGGCACCAGCTCCTCGTCTTGAGCCTGGGCGACGCCGGCCGACAGGACCACCGCGGCGGCGAGGATCGGACAAAGCAGGCGGGGGCGGCTCATGGGCTGGGATCCTGGCAGCAGCGGAAGCCGAGGTTGAGGAAGCGGAAGGTGTCGCCTCGGGGGATCGCCGACAGGTCGCAGGACAGGCTCTCGGGCAGGAAGTTGTCGAACGCGCCCCCGACCAGCATGTGCGCGGGGTTGTCGAGCGCCCCGACGGGGGTGCCGGTCCACTCCTTGAGGTTTCCGCTCATGTCCACGGCGTCGAACCCGCTCGAGCAGGTGGCCTCGAGGTCGCCGGACGGGACCACCTCGGCGGGGATCTCACCGTCCGGCCCCTGGCGGCCCAGGCCGTTGCAGGCGTCTCGGTCGAAGTCGTTGCTGTAGGGGAAGCGCGTGCGGGCCGGGCCGCCGCAGGCCAGCTGCCACTCGCCGAGGGTGCACAGGCGCCAGCCCCCGAGGCTGCAGGCCACCCGAGCCTCGTCGTAGGAGATTCGGGACCAGGGCACGACGCCGGGCCTGGAGCACGCCCGGCCGCCGAGGTTGCCTCCGTTGACCGGGTTCGCGTCGGGGCGGCTGCCCTCGTACTTGTACATGCGGATGTCGCCGACCTGGACCCACTCGAGGTCCACCACGTCGTTGTCGACCTGTCCGTCGCAGTCGTTGTCGACGCCGTCGCAGATCTCGATGTTCGCGCGCTCGGGGCGCTCCAGGGCGGTGCAGCGCAGGGCGCGCCGGTCGCGGGTGCACTCCCACACGCCCCGGTCTGCGCAGGCGCCGTTGCCGCGGAAGCAGTCCTGGCCCTTGCCCACAAAGTCCTCGTCAATGGACCCGTCGCAGTCGTTGTCGTTGCCGTCGCAGAGCAGCTCCCCGTCAGGCTGGTACTCGTCCTCGGGGTAGTCGCAGAACCAGCGGCCGCCGCCGCATTGAGGCTCTACGCCGGCGCAGACGCCGAGGTTGGCGCAGGCGAAGTTGGGCGGGGCCAGATCGTCGTCGTCGGCGTCGACCAGGCCGTAACAGTCGTTGTCCGCGCCGTCGCAGACCTCCACCTCGTCGCCCACTGCGATGCAGGGGTACTCGCAGCCGTTGGCGCCGTCGCCGTCGAGATCCTGGAACCCGGGCGCGCACTGGCCGAGCAGGCAGTCGCCCACCTCGCAGACGTGGTGCAGCACGCCCTGCAGGTCGCAGCCCTGGTGGCAGCCGCCGCAGTGGGCCGGGTCGTTGTAGAAGTCGAAGTCCTCGTCGATCTCCTGGTCGCAGTCGTTGTCGACCCCGTCGCACTCCTCGTCCCCGCCGTTGGTGGCCACGCACTGCACCTCGCAGCCGTTGTCCGGGAGCCCGTCGATGTCGGACCAGCCGCCCGAGCACGTGAAGTCGCACAGCCCGTTGACGCAGCGCGGATCGGCGTTGGCCGCTTGGCAGCGGTTGCCGCACGCCCCGCAGTTGAGGTGATCGTTCTTGAGCTGGGTCAGCTCGGGGGAGACGTCATCGACTTCGAGGTTGCAGTCGTCGTCGAGGCCATTGCAGATCTCGACGCCGTTGTTGTTGGGGATGCAGCGCGGCTCGTCGCTTTCGCCCTCGCCCTCACCCTGAATGACGCCGCCCTCGCCGGGATGGCCGCCCTCCTCGCCCCCCGACGAGCCCTTGTCGTCCTCGGCGCAGCCGGGGGCGAAGACCAGGAGGAGCGCGGCGAGCGCTGGGGAGATCGCGATGCGCTGGAACATAGACGGCCGCAGTATAGCGACCGAGCGCCCCGTGTCAGAACACGATCGAGGCGCCTAGGTGCACAGCGCTCCCGGCGAGCGGCCCGCTGCGATCGCTGCGGGCCGCGTCGATGGGCACGACACCGTTGCTGCAGTTGGCGCAGGGCACGCTCCCCCTGGGCGGACCCTCGTCGTCGCCGAGGCTCGGCTTGAGCGCGATGCCGCGCACATCTGCGTTGATCCGGATCGGGTGCAGGTCGAGCGCGACGCCCAGGCCGGCCTGGGCGATGCCGGCGGTGGAGGCGCCGATGGTGGTGTCGGTCTCGGGGTCGTGCCAACGGGTGGGGGCGACGCCGAGGCCGGCCAGGCCGTAGATCTGAAAGAGGCTGGTCGGGGTCAGGTAGTACATGAGCGAGGCGGTGAGCGGCATCATGTCGCGCTCCGTGCCGCCTTCGGCCTCCGAGTGCAGGGCGCCGAGGGACAGCTCGAGGCCCCAGGCGCGACGCATGCGATACCGGGCCTGCAGCCCCGCGCCCCCGAAGTCGACGAGATCCTCATCATCGTGGTGGCCCCTCCCGTCCTTGCCGGGCGCGCCCAGCCCCATGCCTCCCACCCACATGCCCAGGTCCCACCTGTACAGGCTGTCCGGGCGACGGATGACCGCCCTGGACTCGGCGGACGCCTCGGACGATGAGGCCACCTTCCCGCCCGTGACCCACGACACGAAGGTGAGCTTGGTGAAGCACGAAGGCCCGGCCTGGGCGATCGAGGGTGCGGACAGGGTCATCGCGACGGCGACGACGGCGGTCAGGAGGGGCAATTGGCGCTGCATGCCGGTCGAATGAGCAAGCGACGTGCCACGCCGGATCGCCCGCTCCAGCGGCGCGGGTGTAGCCGGCGGTGCACAGCGTCGGCGCAGATCATGTGACCGTCTGTGCACGGGTGCTAGTGTGCCGGCATGGCGCGCCCAGCCCGGGTCGGGACTCCCGACGTGGCCTTCGACGACGGCGTCCATCTCCTCGGCACGGTCCTGTGGTTCGATTCGCCGCGCGAGCGCGACCTCTGCTTCGTAGGGCACGCCCGCAGCGGACGGGTCCCCGCCCACCGCAAGGTCCTGTGCACCCAGGCGACCGCCCGGCTGGCCCAGCGGCGGCTGGCCCGGGCGGACCTGCTGGTGTCGCCCTGCTCGCGGCCGTTTTCGCTCGGCGAGCTGACCATCGAGCTGTTCCCCGCCGGCCACATGCTCGGCAGCGCGTCCGTGCTGGTGGGCCACGGCGGACGGGCCATCGTGTACGCCGGCGACATCCACCTTCCCGGCGCCCGGACCGCCGAGCGGGCGCAGGTGCGGCCCTGCGACACGCTGGTCGTCTCCTGCCCGTACGGCGACCCGGCGCTGCGCATGCCGGACAGGGAGGAGGCCGAGGCGGCGGTGCTCAAGTGGGTCGGTCGCACGCTGGATGACGGGGCGACGCCGGTGCTGCTCGCGGACCGGCTCGGCAAGGCCCAGGACCTGCTGCACCTCCTGGGCGAGGCGGGCGTGCCGGTGCGCACCCACCGCAGCATCCACGAGGCGATGGCGATCTACCAGGAGTTCGGCCGCTCCTTCCCCGGCGTGCGCCGCTTCCGGGGCACCCCCGCCCGCGGGGAGGCGGTGGTCTGGCCCATCGGGCTGCGCAGCTCGACGAGCATCGGGCGCATGCGCCGACAGCTGCGCATCGCGGTGTGCTCGGGCCGAGCGCTGTTCGAGGGGTCGGCGCTCAAGCGGCAGTACCGCGCCCAGGCGACGTTCCCGCTGTCGTGCCACTCGGGCTACGACGCGCTCCTGCAGTACGTGCGCGCCACCGCCCCGGCCAAGGTGCTGCTCCACCGCGGCCGGGTGAAGGAGTGCGCCGCCGCGTTGCAGGCGGAGGGCTTTGACGCCATGCCGCTGACCGGACCGGAGCAGCTATCCCTCGTCTGAAGCAAGCGCTCGTCGTCGTCGCGGTGCTGCTCCTGGTGGCCGGTTTGGGCCTCGCGGGGGCGGCGTGGACCGTGCTGTCCGGCGACCTCGACCTGCCGGACGTGGCCGAGGTGACCGACTGGACCCCCCGGCGAGCCAGCCGGATCCTGGCTCCGGACGGGCGCCTCCTCACAGAGATCGGCCCGGAGCGGCGTACCCCCGCCGCCGCCGATCGCATCCCGGAGCGGGTCGCCAAGGCGGTGGTGGCGGGCGAGGACGAGCGCTTCTTCCTACACCGGGGCGTCGACCCATGGGCCATCGCCCGGGCGGCCTGGGCGAACCTGCAAGCCGGCCGGGTGGTGCAGGGGGGATCGACGATCACCCAGCAGCTGGCCAAGGCGGTGCTGGGCCCCGAGCGTTCCTGGCGTCGGAAGCTGCGCGAGGCGGCCTACGCCCGACAGATCGAGGCCGCGATGGGCAAGCAGGAGATCCTCCTGCAGTACCTCAACCGCGTGTACTTCGGCCGGGGCGCCTACGGTGTGGCCGAGGCGGCCAGGGCCTGGTTCCGCAAGCCGCTCGAGCGGGTCACGTTGGCCGAGGCGGCGTTCCTGGCGGGCCTGCCCCAGCGGCCCAGCGCCTACGCAAAGGACCCGGCGGCTGCCGCTCGCCGACGTGACCACGTGCTCGAGCGCATGGTGGCCGCCGGCTGGATCACCGCCGCCGAGGATGAGGCCGCCCGGGCCGAGCCCCTGGCCCCGCAGCCCCGACGGCCTTCCGGGGCGGGCGATCTGGCCTACGCCGTGGAGTCGGTGCGCCGCACGATGCCAGATCGGCTTCAAACGGAGGGCCTGACCGTCGAGCTCACCGTAGACGTGTCGGCGAGCCGTCTAGCCCAGCGGGTCGTCCGGGAGGCGGCGGAGGCCCTGGCAGGGCGCCGGGCCGCACGGCCGGCCGAGGCCGCCGAACCCGGGCAGGCAGCCGGCCGGATCGAGGGGGCGCTTATCTCCATAGATCCGGCGTCCGGGGCGGTCCTGGCCTGGATCGGCGGTCGGGACTTCGGCGAGAGCCAGTTCGATCGGGCGGGCCAGGCCTGCCGGCAGCCGGGCAGCCTGTTCAAGCCCATCGTCTACTCGGCCGCCCTCGCGCTGCCTCCGGGGCGGCGGCTGACGCCGGCCACGCTGTTGACCGACGCCCCGCTGCGAGGCGCCTACCAGGGCGAGGGGCTGTGGTACCGGCCCCGCAACTTCGAGGAGCGCTACCGTGGCCCCGTGATCCTCGCCCGGGCGCTGGCGGAGTCGCGCAACTCCCCCTCCATCGAGGTGCTGCGCGCCGTCGGCGCCCACCAGGCCGCCGACTGGGCGCGGCGGCTCGGCGTCGCGAGCCCGCTGGATCCGGTAGACGGGCTCGTGCTCGGAGGCTCGTGCGTCCGGCCCACCGAGCTGGTCAAGGCCTTCTCGGCGCTGGCCAACAGGGGCGTCCGCCGCGACCCCCACCTCGTCGCCCGGATCACCGATCCCCAAGGCAGGACCTTGCTCGACCGGCGCGAGCCCTGGCAGCGCGACCTGCCCGCGCCGGACGCCCTGCAGCGGATGTTGGCGCCGTCTACGGACCCGCCCCCCGCCATCGACCCCGCCACCGCCGCCGTCACCGACGAGCTCCTCCGCTCGGTCGCCCGCTCCGGCACCGCCCGGACCGTGCTCAAGGACTGGGCGTGGCCCGCCAACGGCAAGACCGGCACCTCGGACAAGTACGACGCCTGGTTCGCCGGCCGCACAGCCCGGATGCTGACCGTCCTTTGGCTGGGCGACGACAAGAACGACGCCCCGTTGGGACAGGGCGAGACGGGGGCCAAGACCGCCCTGCCCGCCTGGTTCGCCTTCATGTCCCCCCTGCACGATGGGCTCGAGCCCATCGACCCCTGGGACCCCACCGCGCCCCCTCCCCCGGGCGTCACCCGCGCCTCGGTGGACCCCCGCACGGGACAGCGCACGCCGGCCAAGGACGACTCGCCGCCGCTTCCGTTCCTGGCAGGCACCGCGCCCCGCTCAACCAGCGATCGGACCGCGCTGTACGGGGCGTCGGCGGCGGAGCGCAGGAGCCTGGACTTCTAGCTAGGGCGGCGCGGGCTCGCCAAAGTCCACGCCCCCAATACGGACCGTGCGCTCCTCGGGAGGGTCTGCGTCCCCGGCCAGGATCAGCGCGGCCGCGGTAGCGACCCCGGCGACCGCGACTCCGCCTCCGACCCACCACCACCAGCCGTAGCCGGCGCGGGCGTCGTCGGGCAGGTACAGGAACGTCACCGCTTCAGCGGTCTCACCCTGGCGGATGCTGAAGGGCGCGCCGTTGGCCTTGTAGTCGCCGAAGGGCAGCCAGATGCCCGTGGGGAGCTCCACCGGCGTCTTGGCGAAGCGCTGTCGGATGCGCTCGAACTGCTCCTTCTTCTTGCGGTTGATGAGGCCGCCGACCACCTCGAGGTGGATGATGCCCTTGGTGACCTGGCCCTTCTGGCGCTTGTCCTGGACCACCTCTACGCCGCTGAAGAACTCCTCGATGCGATCCCGGAGCGCCTCGGCCCGCGCCCTCTCCTTGGGCTTGTCTTCATCGGCCAGGCCCACGGCCACCCGGGCCTCCTCGACCGCGGTCTCCACGATGAGCTGCTCCCAACAGGATTTGGCGAGGCCGAACCGGGTCCGGAAGTCCTTGCGACCGCCTGGCAGCTCCTTGGCCTTCGCGAACTCGAGCTGGGCCATGGGCCACATCTTGCGCCGCAGGTAGGCCTGACCCTGGCGTCGGGAGGCCTGGAACGCGGCCTCCTCGGCGGCCTGGTCGTCATCCGCCTGCGCCACCCCGGCCGGGAGCGCCACCGCGGACGCCGCCCCCAGGGCGATCGTCAGGGCGGCATGTGGAGCGAGGCGGCGGCGCACCGGGCAATGGTAGCAACTGTTCTGCCGGTCCTTTAGGCTGACCCACCGGATGCGCTCTCTCTCCGCCTTCCCTGCCCTGTCCGTGCTCCGAGCCCTCGCCGCGGGGCCCGGCACGGCCCTGGCCGTGGCCTGCCTATGCCTGGCCGGCTGCCAGTCGCCCAAGGGGGCGTCGGACAGCGGCGGCAGCGGCGGAGCGGACGCCCTGCGGCCCATCGCAGTCGCTGGGCGGGACCTGGCGCTGACCCTCACTCCCGACGAGATCGGCGATCTGAGCGGCCAGATCAGCGGCGACGGCACCCGCTCGTTCATGCCCGGCCGGCCCGGCGCGGACCTGACGTATCAGTGGCGGGTGGCCCTGTCCGCCGGCGGCGCCGAGATCGACGACCCCAGCTCTGCGACCCCGACCTTCAGCGTCACGGCGGAGGGTGTGCACGTCTTCTCCCTCGTCGTCAGCCACGAGGGCGTGGCGGCCCTGCCGGACCGGGTCGCCATCGCCGCGGAGCTTGGCCTGCGGCGAAACGCCCCGCCCGTGGCCGATTTCACTGTCGCCCCCGAGCGCCCCATCGTCGGGCTCGAGGTCACGCTGGACTCGAGCCCGAGCCACGACGAGGACGCCGGCGACGTGATCGCCGAGCAGCTCTGGGAGGTCGAGCCGCCGGCGCCTGGGCAGCTGATGGCGCTGGGTACGGAGACCGAGGCCCGCTTCACGCCTGAGCAGGAGGGCGCCTACCTGGTCCGCCTGGTGGTCACCGACAACCGCGGCGGCCGCACCCGCTTGGAGCGCGAGGTCTTCGTGGCCACGTGCGATCCGGTCGGCGACGAGATCTGCAACGGCGAGGACGAGGACTGCGACGGATCGGTCGACGAGGGGCTGTCCACCGACGCCGACGGCGACGGCCACTACGCGCCCGGCTCCTGCCGGCGGCCCGCCGACGACTGCGACGACGAGGACGGGCTCCGCTTCCCCGAGGGCGTGGAGATCTGTGACAACAAGGACAACGACTGCGACGACGAGGCCGACGAGGGCCTGGACGGCGACGGCGACGGGATCACGCCCTGCGCCGGCGACTGCGATGACGGCGACGCCGAGCGGTACCCGGGCGCGGACGAGGTCTGCGACAACGTCGACCAGGACTGCGACGACGAAAAGGACGAGGGGTTCGACTCCGACGGCGACGGGTACACCCGCTGCGCGCAGCCCCTCGCCGACTGCGACGACAGCCAGGCGTCCATCAACCCCACCGCCGTCGAGCGCTGCGACGGCATCGACAACAACTGTGACGGCGAGGAGGGCTTTGACGTCGACGGCGACGGCTTCAGCAACTGCGAGGAGAGCTGCGACGACGACGCGACCCGCAACCCCGGCGTCCCCGAGATCCCGGGCAACGGCATCGACGAGGACTGCGACGGCCACGACGCCGAGGCGGCCTGCATCGACCAGGACGCAGACGGCTTCTGCGCGTTCGGCATCTCCTGCGACCGCGCGGCGGCGGACTGCGACGAGGACCAGTGGGACTGCAACGACTCGGTGGCCAGCGCCCGCCCCGGCCAGGCGGAGGTCTGCGACCTGCGCGACAACGACTGCGATGGGCTGATCGACGAGGGGTTCGACCTCGACGACGATGGCGCCAAGACCTGCCAGGGCGACTGCGACGACGAGCGCGCGGACGTCTGCCCGTTCTGCCCAGAGCTCTGCGACGGCATCGACAACAACTGCAACCACCTGTCCGACGAGAACCTCGTCGATTGCGAGGCCCCCTGCGAGGGCCTGGGCGTCGAGGCCTGCAACGGCATCGACGACGACTGCGACGGCGAGATCGACGAGGACGTCGGCGCCGGCGACCCCTGCGTCCGCCCCGCCTGCCCCGGCGGCACCCCGGGGACCTGGTGGTGCGGTCCGACCGCCCCCGGCGCGCCCCACGCCCTGGTCTGCACGCCCGGAGTGCTGGTGAACACGGCCCGCGACGTCGAGTGCGTGACCTTCTCCCGCGACTCGCTAGCGACCTACGTCTCCGACGCCGCCGGGACCGTCGCCCACGCGGCGGTGGACGAGGCGCGGATGCAGTACGACGCCACGACCGGCTCGACCCACCTGCTGGTCGAGGGCGCCCGAAGGAACCTGCAGTTCGACACCTCGGCGCCCAGCGCCCCGCCCTGGCAGGAGATGCAGTTCCAGCCGACCCTGTCGGAGGTCGTTGCTGGCGCTCCGGATGGCGGCGCCCACGCCCGCGTGGACGCGCCGGTCAACTACGCCGGCTTCCGCCTGACCCAGCCCAACG
>PVBE011504658.1_pt1 | contig 17495 bp, 13 predicted proteins | sample 1631181 | NCBI WGS metagenome assembly PVBE01 (sample SAMN08397723, study PRJNA350692) | Marine metagenome, whole genome shotgun sequencing project. | isolation source: water | place: Pacific Ocean | collected 2012-04 | reverse complement strand
TATTTAGCATAGGGTAAGAACCAATGCTCGCAGCTCTCCAAGACATCTTTAAGAAGAACCATAGACATTAAATCTTTTCGTCCCTTGCGTCTATATCCTTTATAGAGACACTCATCTACTCGGGTAACCGTGTCCCTTAAGTCGCATTTTTCTTTTGCGAGGTTGTAGAGGTCGATGTTTTTCACATGGAGGAAAAAAGCCCCCAAATCAAAAGCTACCCACAAGGGAGTGCCTTTTTCATTGCACCATCCCGTCTTTCCTCGGACATTGAAGAACTCTAGGAGAATTTTGCCCTCTCGGGTGGAGTTTTTTAATCCTTTTAAATCTACAGTTTCACCGTTTATTATGAAATCAACATGACCGATGTCTTGTTTTTTGGTGGCTTTCTTGATTGTCAAACCAGCAGATAAACAAGAGCCGTGATACCTCTCTGTGGATTCATCTATTAGTTTTTGGGTGTGGGCTACATGCTTAGAACCCGACAAACCCCGCGCTTTATCTGACATCATAGGTTTATTATAGAGAAATTGGTTAGCTCCGCAAGCAAAAAAACCCCCACCCGCAATGGATGGGGGTTTTCATGAGGCGCATGGTATCGGGATTAGCGTCTATCCTTTGCTTTTCCGATGTTTAAAGCTGCCCAGTCGATGACTGCGTAGACCTTCGACCAGAGACTCCCCTTTGTGGGGGTAGGGGTAGCTGCGGCCACAGCGGAAGCAAGTGCAATAGCGCTAGTTACCACGCCAAACCAAGGGTTATCCTGAAGTAATTGAAGAATAATGTCCATTTTAAATAGTTGTTATTAATATTATTTACACTTTTAATGGTATTTCAACCGTTATTTCCCCTGTCCTCTGGATTTTTTCTTATAAAATTTGCTGGCTTTGTTAAAAGAAGTCTTCATTTGTCCTTAACAAATTGCCCCTCGACCATCTTACCAGTCCTGTCTTTGATCTCATCGTAAGCCAACTGCAAACAAGAAGTGCTCTCAAGATCAACCATTTCAGCTGCAATAATAATGGTCACCAACATATCTCCGATACCATCGGCCACCTCATTCTCTAATGCTTCTATTGTTTTGGCGTGAACATGACTAGGCTCGCGATCCATCGCTTGATGCCAGTCTCGTAGATTTTTTACAGCAAGAATTGTTTCTTCAAGTTCTTCCTGTGTTTTGTCTAACTGAGCTAAAGTATCTCCATTATCAAAGATACCTCGGTCTTTTGCCCAACCGATTACCTTGCTTTCTAATTCGGAAAAATTATTCATCTTCTTCAAGTCCTTCGAATAGTTTCTTTTTTTCTCGTTCGTATTCTTCTAGAGCGTGATCCTCTGCGGTCATTTTGAAATCGCCAAACGTAGACGTTGACCCATCTAAGCCAAATATTTTTTTAATTTGTTTGTTGTCAACTACAGGCATCTCCGAAACATCAAGAGAGTCATCAACTAAAACTTTCTTAGGGGCGATTTCCTGTAATTCGACACACATAGAGAAGATTTCTCTTTTGCTTATTAGCTCGCCGCTCAATGACATGCGCCTCAACTTGTCAACTTCTTTGCAAAAATTAATATAATCCAACTCTTGGACAATCCGCTTCTTTAAATGACTATCATAAATAAAGGCATCAAACGCCTCATAACGTTCATTAAGCAAATAATTTTCATCAAGGGAAACCTCAACGGGATGGTAACCAGACTCCCCCAAAACATACCTGAGGACATCTTGTTTGCGGACTTGAATCGCTTGTTCTTTCATCAACGCCCACAATAGAGAGTTTTCCCCCCGTGTCAACAAAAATCTACAGAATTCTTATTCTGCTTCTAATCTTAGAAACATGTCTGTTTTTTTCTAAGACTGAGCCGCCCTCTCGGCTCCCTGCTCCATTAGTATTACCCTCAATGGTTTTCACATAGCCCCTTGAATCTACGTCTGCGATAGCGATAGCGATATGAGAAAAAGTAAAAACTATAATGTCTCCAGCATTAATGTCCTCGTTGGTGGGTTTGCGAAGCCCCACTCCATTCGCGGCTTGTTGTTTAGCCCAGTTTTCAAAGTCCCATGCCCCCGCTGTTCTGGGTCTTGAAAATTTCACATCCTCACCCTCTATAGCCTCCCTTACAAGCCAGCAGATGAAAGCCGCGCACCAAGGCCATCCTTTATCGGCGTCGAGCCATGTCGCCGCCTTGTATTCGTCTACCTTGGGGCCACAATTAGTTCCATCTACCTCGGAAACACCAATCTCTCCACGGGCCAACGATACCATCTTCTCGGGTATGCTGCTCCCAGAAATCGCGGGTTCCTTGGTGGATAATTTGGCCAGTATAGCGTTCCAAGTTACTGGACCGTCTGCTCCATCACTAGAAACACCCAAAAGTCTTTGGACGGCCTTTACTACCTCTCTTTTACCTTTAAAATTCATTATTTAAATTTCTTTTTAAGGAATTTTAACGGGCGCTTTTCAAACTTTTTAGCCAAACAAACAATTCCTCCGATTACTTCTGGACTTACTGCACCAATTATACCATACGTTATTGCCTTCATAAGGGATGAAACCTCTGTTTGTTCTAGGACAAACCAAGCAATTCCTGCGGCAATTGCAGCGGTTGCAATCTTTTTAAACTGCTCCTTAACAGTAAGGTGGTTAGTGCCAGTCAGAAGCCTAGCAAACATAGCAGCAGCCCCGATTAAAGGAACAAGCCACCCCCCACCAAGAAACTCTTTTATTATAGACTTTTCGGGTTCCATGTTAAACTAATTACACTTTCTACGAAAAAAGCCCCCCATTAGGGGGACTTTTTATTTCGTTTTTAAAAGATTTATCTTAGAACCTGAAAGAAACCCCTCCACCAACCGACCAATCATGCTCTAAAGCATAAGCACTAGAAGAATCAAGATCATTGTCATGATAAGCCGCCTTCACAAAGAGAGAGAGACTATCATTAAGCTCATAGGTGGCTGCGACCCCAGCTTCTACCCCATCATACTCGTCAGCAATATTAACTGCCGCAAATGGAGTAATAGTAAGATTCGCCACGGGAGTAGCGAAATCGCGAGAAACCATCACTTCCACCCCATAAGGGCCAGACGAATCAGCTTCGTGCCACACGGTAGCCGTGAGGTCAGCAATATCGTGGGCATAAGTTAGCGCAAGACCAACCTCTTCCCAACCCCCATTAGAGGAATCAATCCTCTTGAGATGCGCTCTAGCGCCCAAGCTCTGACCAAAAATCTCAATTGGACGAGCATAAGCAACAGACCAATCTTTCTCTGTATCGCCATCAACATCGTGAAGGTCAATACCCACAGAAAGATGCGCTCCCTCAACGGGAATTCCCACAAGGGCAGAAAAAGCAAGAGAATCTTCTCTTGTGGCTACGCCACGATGAGTCGATAAATTGCTATAGTTAACGCCAAGCTCAGGAGAAACACTCTCCAAGAGATTAGTGATAGTAACACCTGCGTTACCAAGGGTAACGCCCAACATGGTTGCAAGACTAAATAATAGTGTCTTCATATTTTTGTATTATTAACGGTTTAAAGCGATTGTCAAATTAATTTTACACATTCTATGTCATAAAAGAGAATATAAGGGCTTATTTTTATTATCTACATGTGAATACGTATTCATCGCTGGCGCTATTTTTTCCCCACCTTTTTTATTAATCTCCAAACTTGATATCGGTCTTTATCTTTTCCCATTGCTGCCTCAATGGCTCTCCTCGTAATGCTTTTATCAGAAGCGGTGAAGGTCACCTCTTGGAAACGAGGCTTGTCACTTTTAATAATGTTTATATTAACAGCTTCAAATGTAGTTTTTAATGCTCGACGAACATCATTCTGGCAATCCGCTCAGGTGACCCCCGACATAACAGCTCTGTAGCGTGTCTCGTCGGCCTTAATCAAAGGAGCCAGCCCCAACATGAGAAGTATAAATAATTTTTTCATAACTAATTTACGCGGAGGTGCCGATGCCTACGCCAGCACTAATGCTATCTAAGTAAGATTCGCGCATCTTCTTAAGATCTACCACCCTCAACCCTTTTGTCCTGTCCCCCTCAATTACCAGATCAAAGTTTTTGGGAACGATTACCTGATCTCCATTGGGAAGGAGTATTTCCCCAGGTGAGTTATCTGCCATCATCCCATCGATTTTTATTCGGGAATCGGAAGGCCAACGCACTTTCTCTAGTTTAAGAAGGTTTTTTGTGTGACGGAAGCAACCGTTTCTAATATTTATTCCTCTCGCATCCCATGTGCACACAAGGGGCTGCGTGGTCAGCTCTGTCTCAAAATTTTCAATCGTTATTTGGTGAGCATCCCCCCACTGGAGTCCTGTTCCACAATTATGAGAGGTAATATTCTCCAACCTAAGAGAATAAACCCTGCTTGAACCAAGCTCAAATGCAACTGCCCCCTCTCTCGCAACAGAATCCTCTCCACCTTTAGCTGCATCACTAAATACATCTCGGACAGAGTAAGTATCTCCCCCTAACTTGACCCCCACAGCATTCTCACCAAATCCGCGCACCACCAAATTGTCTACCCCCGCTGACTGTTGGGCACCACGAAAACAAACGCCGTTGAGACCGTGCTGTGATTGTATGTGTATATTACGAATCCCCGCACCAAAGTTGCTATAAAATGACCTTTTGTTTGGTTGTTTCCAGCTGAGAATCCAGTCGCCCTCAAAATCTTCTTCAGCGCAAAAACCACAGGAAGATCCTAGATGATGCCCCGCTCTCACCGACCCCTTTAACTGCACATGACTGTCCAAAAAGAGGGTTCTGTTTAGGGGATACCAATCAGTCAATACGAGAGTCCCACTGTGTTGACGACTACCCGACTTGTTTAACTGCTTCTGAGCCCGCTCAAAATATGCAGTCCAGTCAACTGGGAGTTCTGGGTGTGCGTTATCAATACCATATTTTTCAAGAATTTCTCTTGCTTTAATTATTTCGGCTTCAACCTCCTCTTTGGAGGGGATGATTATTTGTTTCATTTGGAATAAATTTCTCTTTCGAGCCTCCTAAAACGAGCATCAGAGTGCCAAACCTCATCAGTTTGGGGGGTATAGGTTCCATCCTTTGTTTGAATGGGGCTATTCATCCTGAGTCTCAGAGTAGAAGGCTGATATATGTTCAAATTGCTCACGCTCAGTGGTGAGTCGCTTCCGCAAGAGGTCAGCGCGATCAGCATCATTGCCATCCCCGCTACCCCTAAGCTTTTCAATTTCTTGGAGGATTTCATCTTCTCGTTCTCTTTGTTCGCGGTGAAGATCATAATAGAATCTCTTGTTTTTAAGATTTAAAAATAATTCTAAAGATTTTATAAGGGATTTAAGTAGTGCCAACATCTGCTTCCTTAGAACAGGAGAATACCTCTGTTTCCACTCCCTCGGGAGCAACCTCCCTAACGGAGCCGCCAACTACTTTGGCGCAATCAATTGCCCAGCCCAATGCCCCTTCCAAGGCCGAACTGTAACAATGGTGGAACTGACCCTTGCGGGTGTATACCCTATAAATAACTGGTTTTTTGCTCATTTTTGCGGTTTGAATTCAAGTGCTACTCTTCCAACATTTTCTTTGTCGTCTGACAACATCCCGTGAATTAAAACACAGTCTGGAAGGAAGTCAACACTTTTTTCATCTAAAATATAACGGTCGTTTTCGAAAAAAAGTTCTCGCACTACATGGCGTGGTCCCTTGCGGGTATGTCCTAGCGAAGCTTCCTTCCCCATTAGGTGTTCTGTGGTCTTGTTTGTTCCGACCACCTTAAATATTACACTCATACGCTCTGATTTACACCAAACTACAGTGTTTTTCTCGTCATTGAATATTATCGCCCTTTTTTGATATTTTTCAATCCATTTTTTAAGAGACTCCACTTTGTGCTCTCGTCTTATTTCTGCTATAACATAATGTTTTTTATGCCGCTGTAGGAGAAAGTCAAAAAGATTGTAAACCCATTTCGTCCATTTAGTAATCGAGAAATTTTCGCTTCCACTTATCCCAAAAGCAAACCACAGTTCCATAAAGTTTTTTTCTTCTGCAATAAAGACAAACCCGAAAGGCTCCCCGCATTCTTCAGCCATGTATATTTCACAAGAAGAAACCAAGTCTCTGAAAAAGTCTTTTATTTTTTCTGTTCTTGAGTGGGGGGAGGAAAACTCACAGCCGCTATAAGCCTTAGTGTTCACAGAATAATCATAAAAAGAGGGCCAGACTACCGAAGGGTCTTTAATATGTTTAATTTTCATCTATTTATTATATAATATATTAATAAAGTGTAAATGAGAATATGGCGGAAGAAGGGAGAAATAAGGCAGCAGCTAGTCTGCTCGATCTACAGCCTACAGCCATATTAGAATTGTTCAGATTCTACCCTGACCGTATCAACAAGCCAAGCCTGTTTCTGAGTATACATGGGGGAGCTATTTTTGATAAGTCAATAAAATGGCAAGGCATTAAATATCTCCCCCTTGGTATAGAAAGTGAAGGGTTTGATATGCTGGGAGACGGCAAACTCCCGCGCCCCAAAATAAGAGTGGCTAACGTAAATAGTATTGTCACCAATTTTCTTCAAAACTACCAAGACTTTAAAAATGCAAAGGTGGTTAGAAAAAAAGTTCAGGTTAAATTTTTAGACGACTCCAACTTTGACGGTGGGAATCCATTCGGCATAGCAGATAGCAAAGCCGAGCTTCTAGACGAAGAATGGATAATGGGGCGCAAGACCCAAGAATCTAAGATATTTGTAGAATTTGAATTGAATTCTCCTTTAGATTTAGAAAACTTTGATGTTAATTCTAGAGGAGTCCAAGCTAAGTTTTGTTATTGGCAATATAGGGGGGAAGGATGTCGCTACCAAGGACTCCCTGTGGAGAGAGATGATGGGATGCCATTTCTAACCACAGACAACGTCCCCGTAATACCTAACCATACGTCTCCTGAAGATCCCGATGGGGCGATGTCACAAGTAGATTTTTTTGATGATGAAAGTGTTAAGTGGAACGCTCACACAAACTACCAACTAGGCAATATAGCTAGGGTGGAGAGTCCCACCATCTTGCTCCCCCTGTATGGGGGAGGGAGCGCCAATGAAGGCGGAATTCCCCTTAGGACTTTTTATGTGTCTGTAGCGGCGGATAATTCAGGGAATCATCCTGAAAAAAACCCTAGTTTTTGGCAAAAAGATGGTTGCACTAAAAAGTTGGGGGCGTGTCAAAAAAGGTTTAACTCGGCTGATGATCTGATTTTTAGAGGAGCTGGGGACACAGAAAAAACCTTCCCGACAGTAAGGTTCTCAGGGACAAGTATGGGTAATGTAGAATACATCGCAAATAGTGGGTTGTTCCATACCACGGAAGCTGACGTTACGGGAGCCCTAGACCCCAGAAAAGAATGGACTCTTGTGGGGTGGGTAAACATGAATCAAAATTCTCCCAGAGGAGCGGGAATTTTTAGCACCTCTCAAGCTGACAATAATTACTGGCCAGCAGCTCGATATTTAAATATAGGCCGAGACGCAACTTGGGGTGGAGGGTCAAGGAATAATAACGTTATCGCTCAGTATGTGGGGTATAAAGTCACGGCGACTAGGGGCGGCGGCAACGCATGGCGCACCCATTTTTTGAACGCGACGACAACGCCAAGCGATGCGACAAATGCCAACACGCCGTCCCTTCAGCCATGGACTCAATATGTTATAAGGCACCGAACAGGAACCGCTAACTTTATTAATGGAGAAGGGGACGATCAGGACACTATAATAGAATTTTTTGTAAATGGAGGCAAAACGACTAACAACGACCAATTCTCGGCACAGGGGGCGCGAAGGGACATGGAGCAGCTCCGCGACAATCTAGGGAACTTCGCTTCGTGGAATGACAGAACTGGGATCAACTGGGGTAGCCCAGGTCCAGCAGAGGGGGATAAACTCTTGCCTCAAACCTTTATGTTGGGGGCGGTCGAGTTCTTTAACAGTAGTAACTATTATGATAGCAGTGGCCCATCCAATATCTCTACTATGAATGGAGAACTAGGAATGTGGGGGCTTTGGAATAGGGCTTTAAAGGAGCAAGAAATACGTTTTTTACGGAAACGCATCGTCCCACCTATAGAGGTGACTACTAACCCTACCCCTTATGTCCCGCGCTTATATACCGAATGTGTCGGGGCTATGAGCACTTTGACAGGAGGCACGGGATGGAGCGACCCCGCAGGGACAGTAGTACCCGAAGGAACACCCGCTATCCTTTATGGGAAGGATAGCTTAGTGGCGTGGTGGGATGGAACCACAGGAGACCCAAGTATCGGCAATGGCCTACTCGATATCCACACGGGACTCAACACCACTTTAACGGGAAGCGGCAATTTCTCGGGAGTGAGTAACACTTATCGAGACGCCACCACCTCATCTCTTAGTAACCCGACTCCTTCTCAGCCAAGATTCGGGGGATTCCCAGGAACTGATGGATTTAGCTATGGGGGAAAAATTTAAAAAAGCAGAGGAGGCTCTGGGCTGTATTAAAAAGCTTTCTCACAAGAGTTTGAATAGGGAAATTTGCGGCTTTCTAGGCTACGATCATACCCTAAATCAATACATCGTCCAGAAAGAAGAGAACATCGCTGCCACACCATCTTCTCTCTTTTTGATTAATCCTTTAAATTATTTGCTTTTTAAAGATGCTTATGAGGTGGTGGCTATTTTCCATAGCCATATTGTAGGAGATGAGACAGCATCCGAGTTCGATGTAAAAATGGCAGACAATTGTTGCCAGCCGTTTTTAATATATAGTTTAAATACTAAAAAAATAAATATTTATACCCCCGAAACTACCGAAACAGATGTAAAGATACTAGAACGGATTAAGGCTATAGCATGACAAATATAAGATTACATGGGGTTCTGGCAAAGGAATACGGACAAAATTTTTCCTTAAACGTAGGAAGACCTAAAAATGTGCTACATGCTATTGATGCCAACAGGGATGGTTTTATTGCAAGGATGGTTCAATTACACAAAGAGGGGTGCATATATGAGGTTATCATCAACAACACAAGGCTTACTGAGCCCAACAGCCTAGAAGAAGAGAACGACCCCGCAACTATTGATCTAGTCCCAGTTATTACGGGAAGCGGCCCGATAGCTGCAATAGTTGCTACTGCGACTAGCAGTGCTCTTATTGGTAATATAGTGGCCGCTGTGTTTTGGGCTGCTCTTTCTTTTGCGTTAAGCCCTCAACCTGAACTGCAACAAATAGAAGCAACGGCCCAAGGATCTAAATCATCTCTAATTTTTAGCAACACAGTCAACACCGCAAATCAGGGAGCACCTTTGCCTGTTGGTTATGGCCGCTTAAAAGTGGGATCTCAGGTGATACAGGCGACTATTAAGTCCTATCCCCAGCACCAACCAATTGATGAAGCTTTACCCGCCCAAGGATCAAGAGGCGGGGGAGAAAAATTGAGGGGTCAGCAACCAGAAGCATTAGCAACTAATACCGCCCCCTTCTCATGAGTCACATCTTAAAGAAATTACAGGTAGCGGGGGCTCGCAAAAAGAAAAAGCCCAAGCCGCCTATTTATAAGCCTCCCGCAATGGGGGAGTTGCAATATGGAGCTTCTTATAGTTATGCAGAAACTCTTGATCTAATTAGCGATGGGCCTATCGAAGGTTTGGTCGGCCCTCTGGGAGAGAGACTGGAAGGGTTGAGCATCCTGAAGGGAATTTACCTTGATGATACGCCGATAGCGATATCAAACGATATTACCGCATCGGCAGACGCTGTTCTCTCAGAAACAGAAGAAGTAGCCCAGCAATCGAGGGCTATGCAAGTAGCGTCAGCAGACGAGGTCGCTAACACGGGGACAAAATCATTCAGAAATTTCTTTAGAGCTATAACACAACAACCCTCTCTAAGCACAGACGGGATGCTCTCCACCATGAGTTCCGCTCCAGATTCTGGAGGATTTGACCCTTATGAATGGCGTCGTCTACCTGAGATAACTTTCATGAATTGGAGGATCAGGCGGCATGGTTACAGCATGGAGATCCCCCCTCACTTATATGAGGCATCCATAATGGTGAGAGCTTATATCAAAGACGCTACAAGCGCCCAACGGTTTTATTGGTATCTCGATGGAGAACAAAACACAGAAGCTGGAACCCCCTCTGTACCAGTATATAGAAACGACCACTACCCTCGGGGATACTACGGCCACACATCATATGTCGCGGGGAGACCCCAATCTCTGTTTTGGACCGACGCAGACACATTAGCCGCCTCTAAGTTTTTTATTGGGTTTGGTAATGGCAAAGACGTGTGGAACGGCAATTTCAGCAGCACAAATCAATACACTGAAGATTTGGTTAGGCCAGAATTAGATAAGATTCTTGCTTTATGGAACGACAACAACGACCCATTAGATCCAGACTTTAACCTATACCAAAGAGAACTAGCAGCGAAGGCTCTTACTAATTTGGGGTGGGACGAAGGACAATCAAATCTCGCAGGGCTATTGTCGCGAAAGCTTTACTACTACTGTTGGCTACATGGGGTAATAATGGTGGGAGATGAGGATGTCACCGCTCTTAATCAGAATATTCTAGACCCAAACGGACCCGTAACTACATCCGAAACCATCCTAGATGCGAACGAAAACCCCAAGGAATGGCTCTCCTTGCTCCCCATGCAAACCGTCCTTTACGGTGACACTCACGGATGGGACTTAGAAAAGCATCTACAGAGTTCTGCGTGTTGGGGGTGGCATGACTCTTACCCCTCTAAAATTGATGTCACTTGCCCAGAAGTAGATGCTGAAGGCAACCTGACAGGCAAAATACACGGGTTTATACTTTTTCAGTTCAAGGAAAACCGCTCGGGAAGTAAAGTAGGCCCTAGAGACACTTTTTACGCTTATACTATACCTTTCAGGCCTGACATAGCTAGCGCGTTGGCTGATGTAGCCTCTTTACAGTATACCCATGTGTTAGAGGGAACTGTCGCTCCCGCAAGCGAAACGCAAGTTACTTCTGATTTAAAATTTAATTATAGCAACGTGTTAGCGGAAGTTAACAAAGGAGAGGAAGATCAAGAGCCTTTGAACTACTTTAAAAACATATTTATAGATCATGTTTATAACAAGGAGCTTTTCGGACCCTTTTCAGTAATCCCAACAGTAGGAGATACGCAAACAAAGGCTGATCAAAAATACGGCCCACAAAGAATCCATCCTGACGTAGATATGCTTACGCGCTCGGAAGTATTAGCTAAAGGCGCTGACCATTTTAATTTAGAAATGGATCTCGCGACCAATCTTCCCATTGACGAGGGAAGTGACGACAAGAGATATAGTGTGGGGGATAAATACTACTCTAGATGGGGAGCTAATTCTTTAGTGTCTTGGAATGAGCAAGCCCTTTCTACCACCCATACTGTATATAATCCCAACGTAACAAAAGCTTTTATTACATTAAACCTGCAAGCTTTGTCAGATACGTTAGTAAAAAAAGTCGATGATGTAGGTGGTGACCCCAAAGTAGATTTCGAGGTAGGAACTAAATTCCCTACAGTTATAAACATAAAAGTAGAAACAGGAACACAAGGAGACTACCAAAATGGTGCAAAAGGAGGGGAAGACATTTATCAAACCTACAATTATAGAATTGTAGCGCTAATCGAAGGGGCGACATTAATTGATATTGGAAACCCTGACCTTACTGCGGGGCCATCTAATCGAGACTTTATTGTTAGTTTAGATGAAGAGAGAACAAACCTAAATGTTCCCTTCGAACTTCCTCCTGTAAACATCATAGATCTGGAAGAGATGGATGTGGAGGGGAGGGTCGGAATTGAGGCAGGAACTATCGACCAAGATAGCGTAAAAAAGAGATTTATCAGGGTCACCAAGTTGTCCTACGAAAGTAATTCTGTCTTAATTAAGAAAATAGCAAACCTTAATAAAGTCACTGAAATTATTGAGGCAGATATGCCTTATCCGTTTTCAGCAATTGTGGCGACGAAACTGGACTCAAGGGCTTTCGGAGCTATTCCTAATCGTAATTTTGACTGCAAATTAAAAAAAGTTAAAATACCCAATAATTATTTCCCCGCAGTAGACGGCCTCGACAGAAGATATTACCAAACTATTGATCAGTTTAATGGAACCTCAAAAGCAGGTAAACTTGTCTATAAAGGAGATTGGAATGGAGAGTTCCACGACCAATTAATGTGGACAGATAATCCTGCTTGGATTTTATATGATCTTCTTACCAATAAACGTTATGGTATGGGATCTCATATTGACACCAGCAAAATCAATAAATGGCAGTTATATAAAATAGGAAGATTTTGCGATGCAGTAGACGACAGCGGTTACTTTGAAGGGGTGACTGATGGCCGTGGGGGTTTAGAGCCGAGATTTTCCTGTAACTTAGTTTTCGATAAAGGACAAAAAATCTATGACGCCATTAATACCATTACTCAAATATTTAGAGGGAAAGCTTTCTTCGGAAACTCTGAAATAAATTTTGTAGATGACCGCCCAAGAGCGTCGGTGAACTTGTTTACCAACGAATCAGTGAAAGACGGCCAATTCTTCTATTCGAACAACAGGAGAGACCAGCAATACAATACTATAGAAGTGGGCTTTAAAGATCGCTTCGATAATTTTGCTCCCAAAATAGAAGTCATAGAAGACGAAGATGACATTAAAGAAAGAGGAATTTTTAAAACCAAAATAGAGGCCGTGGGTATAACTTCTCGCGCCATGGCGAGGCGCGTGGGACAACACCACATCTTCCATTCCATTGACGAAAACCAAACTGTAGCTTTTACAGCGGGACTCGAAAGTCTCCTCTGTCAACCTGGAGACTTGGTGACTATCGAAGACGAGTTAAAAACTAATAAAGCTAATTTTGGTAAAGTGCTGGCGGTAGATTTAGATGCCGAAACAATTCGTTTAAGTAATACTTGGAACTCTGTCCAGATGAACGAGGGAACGTTAACCGTCTATAATCCCACAGGACGAGATACAATCGAATACACAGACCAGTTCAATGACATTCTGCGGAATCGTTTTGAGAGTTTCACTATAACTGGAGAGATCACAGATGCATGGGATCGGTATACGGGGGATTATCAGTTTTCAGGTTATACTACAGGTTACAATATGTCTATTCTGGATGACGATCCTCGTTTACAGCAATACGGTTTATACACGGGGGTTAGTGGAACATTTCTTTACTTTGAAACAGGAGTAACAGGCTGGACATTTGCTTCAGGAACAGGAGAGGGGAATGTAGGGGCTTTTGATTTAGCTTCAGGAGATTTTATTGGATCAGGAACGGGTGCCGAGGGTTTGGTCGATTTCAATTCAGGCTTTCTGGTGGAGTTCGACATGATCAAAGATGACAGACGCTCCCTTACCAACAGGTTTTTCCCATTTTCAGGATTTGATTTAGAGAGCTTTGTCGGACCCTACGAGAGGGGAGTTTTGAACTCAGAAATTGCGGAAGCTTCTCCTTCCCAGATGGCCGTATTAAATGTTACGGGAGACGTTATATCCGATCCAGCTATATTAGAAGCTTTAGGACTTAATCCATATGGAACGGTAGTGTCTGGATTCGACAAGCCACAGCTGTTGCCTTTTGTGAAATTAGGAAGTGCGGCGAAATTTGAAATTAAAGACGCAAGCCCGTTTATTTATAAGGTTATAGCGATGAAGGAGGAAGCTCCAAACCAATACCTTGTTAGCGCCACTAAATATGATACGGGGAAATTTAATTTAATCGAAAAAAATATTAGCATAGAAAACCAAGCTAATACTTTAAGTTTTCAGACCGCTCAAACTCTTAATGGAATCCAATATTCTACTCTAGATCCCCCCGCCATAGACTCTCTCACCACAGGGGTGCCCACCGCCGCGACTGACACTTTCACTATTACAGGAATGTGGAGTGGTGATGTTGATGCCACAGGCTTTAATGTTCGTTTAACTCAGCCCAATGGATCAGTCGAGCAAGCCTTTGTCACTACCACGGGTCATGAGTTTGAGGGCTTAGGCCAAGTAGGTGTGTATAATTTTTGTGTAAATGCATTAGGAAATAAAGGCGGCGATGCACAAGTTAATGCAACTTTTGATTCTAACTATGACTGTTCAGGGATCTTCGTGGTTTACGATGAATTACTACTATTTAATAGATCTTTTGTTGATCAAATAACAATTTTATAAATAATGGACGAAGGATATATCGTATTAAAGCACACTATAGACGACGGAGCTTACGTTTATGGCTCGGGAGCTTATGATTACGCGACAGGTTCAACTGGTGTGGGGGGAGCCCTCAATTCATTAGCGCAGACTAATAACTGGTCTGAAGTTCGCTTTGTTAATCTTGTGGGAGTGGGGGCATCATTACCTGCGTCCTACACCACTCCATATTCAAACACCTATATGTCCACAGGGACAGTGATAGGAGGGGCCACTCCCGTGGGGGACATTCGGGGGGAGGGAACTGGCTATATAGCTGTAGGCGCAGGTAGCAGCGCTTTGTATACGTTAGAGAGAGGTGAAACTTACACTGGCGCTCTATACGCAATATACCAAGGAGACACAATATATACAGGAAAAGTAGGCATCGGAACCACTTCTATTAGCGATTATTACGAAGGGGAATTCACCACCTTGGAGGTTCGCGAATTTGAGCCTGTATTTAATGTAGACACAGGAGATCTCGTATCTGTAACCACAGGAAGCGGTGTGCATACACAGGGAAATGTCTCGCTCCAATTCTCTTTAGGAGATCCTGCTGGGGGAACAGCCACGACCTCTTCAGCAATCGCGCAGTCTGCCTTTATTAGCGGTCAAAGAATAAGCATTTTGGATATTACGGGGGGTCTCGTATTTCCCAATTATAGGATTACTACAGATTCTGTTTTTAATTTTACTGTGGCGCAGAACGCAGATGTATTCGGAACCTATACTAAAAATTTCGGAGTAAGAAACGATGTTGTTAATTATGACGGTACCACCCAGAGAAGTGAATTCTACTTATATGGAAATGATTTGTATGTAGATAACTTCACTTACCAAGACTCAGGGGGTATATGGAAAAACGAATCTGATAATAGTGGAAACTTTTCACCCCCTTCAACAGGGGCGATGGGGACGTATGCTGATGGGTTAGATGCTATAAAATATTTCAACAACCAACAACTCAGCGAATCAGGTATACTTGGTGATCCAATACTGACGGTATCATTCCTAAATAATCCGAGATATACTGATTATAGTGACTCAATAGCTCTTTGGGCATCCACTGTCTCTCCAGATTTTGAAACAAATGAGGGCAATTTGCTTTTCATTGATAATCTCCGACAAATCCAAAAAGGACAAAGAGTTAACGTTGTAGGGCTCCCCACAAATAAAAAGGTATATCTGAAGGCTGCTGTCAGCACTCCTGAAGCAATAACCCAGACTATATATCCTATTACCGTAACAGTAGAGTCGCCCGTTGAAGGGGAAGAACTTTTTTTCCCCGTAGCGGGGGGAACTATCTATGGGTGCGTTTCTATTGACAAAGACCCTGACGACAACGGAGGTTGTTTAAGTGTCGCACACTATGCAACCCACAAAGACGGGACCAAATTACAATACGAGGCGGGACAAACTTACCTCACGACCGAGGATATACCGACCGAAAGCCAAGACCTTCAAGCTGTTTGTGATGTAGGGTATCTTACTACGACCCCGATGACAATCGAAGGCGCGGTGGTAATGGAGGACACGGTGGGAATGGAGGGATACGTTACAGACAACGCTGCGGGAAAAATAAAATTTTCAGCCAGTGAAACTTACCTCACGACTTCGGATGGTGGTTGTTGTGACTTACAGGAAACAACGGCAGAAGGTAATACAACTAATCAAGGAATAACAGTAACAGCAGGGGACTTACAAATTCATGATTATATTAAGCATTATGGAAATGACTATAATGATTATTTCGGTTTCAACACCAACAATGAATTTACCCTTGCGACTGAGGGTGATACTAGACTGTTTATCGATGCCGACAGCACAGAGATAAGAGCTGGTAGTGCGAGCGCCGCGCAGTTAATTGAATTCTGCACCCCCGATGGTTACTCACTTAGAACCAAGGGAAAAGTCTCGCTAGCTTCTCCAGACAGCTATTCTTTTTCCACTGGAACCGCGCTTATAGGGGGATCGGGGAATATAATCTCTGGGGATTACGATGTAATCGCGGGGGGAATCATCAATAACATATCGGGTGGTGACTTTAACTTTATTGGTGGAGGCTCAGGAATTGATGTCACTGGATCTGATTATTCTTCTAGTGTGGGGGGATATAATAATGATATTTATTCTACTAATGCTGGCTTTGTCGGTGGAGGTTTTAATAACCTGATTACCTCAGGGTCTTTAGTCTCCGCGATTGTAGGGGGTTATTCAGGCATTATTTCTGATTCACAGTTTGGATTTGTGGGCGGCGGTGCTCGTAACCATATACTAAGCGGATCAGATGGCGGGGTGATTGTCGGCGGCTATGGCAACCAATTAGAACCAGCTTCAAACTATAGTGTTCAGGGAGGGGGTAGGTCCAATAAGCTCTCAGGCCAATATAGTTTTATCGGAGGGGGTCTCGCTAATACCCTTTCAGGTGACTCTTCGACCATCCTCGCTGGCACATATAATGAGGTAGTGGCAGATAACGGTCTGGCCGCTGGTAATTACTCTCGGGTTCAAGCGGGACATGATGGTGCGTTTGTTCTTTCGGATAGCTCCACAACCCCAGCTCTTTCTTCGGGGACTAATACATTAGGACTCCACTTCGAAGATGGAGTCTACGTTGAATCGACAAGTGGACTCTATCTAAACGGAATCCCTGTGATGACGGGAGTCAATCCTTATGACGAGGATACGCTTCAGACTGTTACGGATCGTGGTAACACGACAACGAATTCTATTTCCGTCGAAGGGCAATATCTGTCAGGGGTGACGGGCGTATTTGAGAGCGTTGACATTACTGGCGCGGCTACTCTTACCGTTACGGGAAATGTGGGTATAGGAACGACTAACCCTTATTGGCCGCTTGATGTTGTCGGCACATTTCGACAATGGAACGGGGTAAGTGCAGGCATTGAGATCGCTGCTGCTGGCAATGCCACCAGCATCACCAATGGGTGGGGGTTAAATAGTATGGGGATTCGTGCTGGCACCTATATGTATTTCTCGACATACGCTGGAGGGTTCCAAGAGCGGATGCGGATCGACAACGACGGCAATGTCGGTATAGGAACAACTGCCCCAGCCGCCCAACTAGACGTAGTCGGCACGGGACTATTTAGCGAAAGGGTCGGCATAGGAACAGACGCTCCTAGTTATCCACTTGAAGTGGTCGGGGATGCACTCATCGACAAAATATACATCAAAGATGGCTCTTCCATGATAGATGGCGGCGGGGGCAATTATAC
>PVBE010825588.1_pt1 | contig 17495 bp, 16 predicted proteins | sample 1631181 | NCBI WGS metagenome assembly PVBE01 (sample SAMN08397723, study PRJNA350692) | Marine metagenome, whole genome shotgun sequencing project. | isolation source: water | place: Pacific Ocean | collected 2012-04 | reverse complement strand
GTCCCGCCCACTACCACCACAGTGACCGGTGCCGCGACCGATGCGGCATGTTCCAACAGCTACCTTTCCATCGACGCCCTACTGAGTAAGCAACGCGAACTCGGATACGGATCACAGGGCGCCGACGTCGCCGACGTCCAGCGTCTACTGCAGGCACTGGCCCACTACGACGACGCTGTCGATGGTCGCTTCGGCCGGCTGACAACAGCTGCAGTGCGGTCGTTTCAGGATGCCCGCGGCCTGAAGATCGACGGATTCGTCGGACCGCGCACTCGAGGTGAGCTGGCAAGCCTCCATTCCGCAGCGGCCGGCGGAATCATCCTGGCTGCCGATGGGACCCTACTCGCCCGCGGAGTGAGCAGTGCTACGGTTCGAACGCTGCAGTCGGCTCTGCAGTTACTTGGATTCGCACCCGGCCCAATCGACGGACGTTTCGGCTCCCAAACTACGGCGGCAGTCCTACTGTTTCAGCAGTCGCAGAACCTACTGGCCGACGGAGTCGTGGGAGTTCAGAGCCGGGCGGCGCTCACCCAGGCGCTCAACCTGCAGGGCTACATCACCTGTGACGGTTAGAAATCACCGCCGCATTCATCGCGAAGGCATAGAACTCATGCGGAGTTCGGGTACCCAGTACCCAGTTCGAAGGAATAACGTAGTACTACTGGCTACTGGCTACTGGCTACTGGCTACTGACCCCGCCATCTGCCGGGCCAGTTCGACGATCGTGCGCACCCCGAATCCGGTACCGCCCTTCAGGATGTAACCCTCCGTCTCGGGGGCACGAGCTGGCCCAGCAATGTCGAGGTGAGCCCAGGGTCCGTCACCTGCAAACTCCTTGAGGAACAAGCTGGCCGTGATCGCGCCCCCGTGGCTTTCCCCGGTGTTCTTCATATCGGCCACATCTGAGTCGATCTGCTTGCGGTAGTCCTCCGGAAGGGGAAGGTGCCACAGTCGCTCCCCGGCTACCTCCGCTGCCTCCGCCACCATCGCAACCGCATCGTCTGTGCCGAACAATCCACCGATCTTCTTTCCCAGGGCGACCATGCACGCCCCGGTGAGGGTGGCCAAATCCACCACCAGATCCGGTGACTGCTCAACCGCTAGAGCCAAACCGTCGGCAAGAACCAGCCGACCCTCGGCATCGGTGTTGAGAACCTCGATCGTCTTGCCGTTTCGCGTGTGGAGAACGTCCCCCGGCCGCAACGCTGCTCCCCCCGGCATGTTCTCGGTAAGCGGGGTTATCCCGACCACCTTCACCGGAAGCGCCAACCTGGCGATGGCTTTCATCGCCCCAAATACGGCTGCCTCTCCCGACATATCCGTCTTCATCTCTTCCATGCTGTTGGCCGGCTTTAGGGACAGCCCGCCCGAGTCAAAGACGATCCCCTTCCCCACGACCGCAAGGAAAGCCTTCGCATCCTCGGGTTCATAGCGAAGTTCAACCAACCGGGGTGGATTCGTCGCTCCGAGCGAAACGCCATGCAACCCACCGAGTCGCTCGGCCTCGATTTCGGCGGCGTCGAGAATGCGTATGTCGAGGTTCGTTTCTCCGGCAATTCCAGCAGCGATGTCCGCCATCGTCTCCGGCGACTTGTACATCGCCGGTTCATTCACAAGATCCCGAGCCAGTGCCACGCCGTCAACGACAATCATCGCCTCCCTCGCCACTTCGAGATCGGCATCGGTGCCGTTCAGAAACGAGATCGTATCGACCAGCGAGGGCTTCGGATTGCTCTTGTGCTTGTCGAACGAGTAGGTCCCGAGCGCGATGCCCATTGCAACCGCACCGACTCCTCCTTCACACGCCCGGTGTAGCGTGGTGAATATGGTCGTCGATCTCTTGAGAAAACGAGCGGCATCCCCTGTAGCACGACGTACGGTCTCTTCGGTCGGATTCTCGCCCACCCCGACGAACGCTATCTCGGCATAGGACACAGCGCCGCTCGTGGGAACCACCGTGATTTCGCCCTGCTTGCCGGTGAACTCCCTCCTGTCGAGGTGTTCCGTCATCCACGGGAGTTGCTCGACGACCCAGGAGGCGCCGTCGTCGTACGCGCTCTCGGCGCCGACCGCCACAAGTAGGACGTCTCCAGAGTTCTCCCCGACCGCGCCGCCACATCGAAATTCGATCACCTTGTTTACTCCTTGCTCGATTCCCGGATCGCCTCTTCGGACCTGGCCAGGGCGAATAGATAATCGGCAAGCCGGTTGAGATATGGGACCACATGCGAGTCCTCTATCCCCGCCGCTCGCATGTGGGATACCACTCGCCGTTCGGCACGCCGCACCGTCGTGCGGGCAACGTCGAGCGCGGCCGCAATAGCTGAACCGCCGGGAACCACGAATTCCTTTGGCATTGCCGCATCTGCCGCAAGCACGTCAATCCGAACTTCGAGTGATTCGACCATGGCCTGTGTCGTCAAGCTGACCCCGGCCATCAATCTCGTTCGCTGCTCGGCTCCTGTGGCCAGTTCGGCGGCAACAACAAAGAGATCTCGCTGAACAGCGAGGACTGCAGCGGCGAGCGGTGCTGGGGCGGCGGCACGAACTGTGCCCAGGGCGGCAACGGCCTCATCGACGACTCCATAGGCCTCGGGCCCAGTGTCGTCCTTCGTAACTCTCCCGCCGAAAAAAAGTCCAGTCGAACCGTCGTCGCCCTTGCGCGTATAGATCTTCACGAACAGAGATTGTAAAGAGCCGGAATCACGACAGCACCGAACCATCCACCAGCAGCCTTCCGATCACCGCCGCACCAACGGCAGTCAGAAGAGCGAGATAGGAGAGGCCGGTCGCCGACATTACGCCCGGATACCCCTCCTCGCCCAGGGCACCCAGCACCGCGGCCATCAGTATCAAGGTCGTGATCGTCAGCAGGAGGAACCCCAGTCCGGCTGCCGTGTCACTCCCAGACCACGGAAAAACGCCCAGTCCTACCAGAACACCAAAATCGATTATCACACCAACCACTGCGACCTGTGCCAGCCTCCGCAGCGCCCATCGCGGCAAACGGGGATCTACCAGATACCAGTGGCCCAGCATCATCTCGGTACTCACCCCTCCCAAGAACACAGCTCCCGATACGGCAGTCAGAACACCCGTATCGGCGGCCGCAACTCCAAAGGCGATGGCAGCGCCTACTCCTGCACCCGCTACCTGCCGAGGGGTCCTCACCCTAGAGACCACCAATACGGTCAAACTACAACCGATCCAAGCAAACGCCGAACCGCTTCCCAGCGCAGCGACGACACCGAACAAGAAGGTGACGCCACCTGCGAGCCATAAGTAGCCCGGCCCGACGATCTGCCACCAAGCCACGGTGGCAGTACCAGCAGCTAACCCGGACGCCCACATGGACATCACGGCAGGTGGAGAGAGATTCACGAGCGGCGAGTATACGAAACTACGAAACAGTAGTTCCGTCGCCAGGTCGAGCTCCTGTTTCATAGGTAGGGACCCGGGTCACCAGACGGAAAATCGGTAGAATCACTGCTGGCTCCGCAAGGAGCCGTCTTCGCGGCGGAGGAGCTCGTGCCGAATTCAGCACCCGATCACCTGATCCCGCCCCACGGCGGGCACCTAGTCGACCTGTTCGTCGACACGCCCCGAGCCTCCGACCTCAAGGCCGAGGCGGGCGATCTCGCGTCCTGGGATCTCACCGACCGTCAGCTGTGCGACCTGGAACTGCTGGCTACCGGTGCCTTTTCACCGCTTACCGGATATCACACTCGGGCGGAATACGACAGCGTCGTCGATGAGATGCGGCTTTCCGACGGAACTCTGTGGCCGATACCGATCACGCTCGACGTCGATGCAGACACAGCCGCTTTGCTGGCTCCGGGAGCTTGCCTTGCTCTGTGCGATCCAGAAAGCGTCATGCTGGCAGTTCTTCACGTAACAGACGTCTGGAAACCCGACAAGTTGCAAGAGGCGCTCAGAGTGCTCGGATCGGACAATCCGGAGCATCCTGCCGTCGCTTACCTGCTCGAAGTGGTTGGCTCGCACTATGTCGGTGGTCGTCTCGAGGTTCTTGAACTCCCGTCGCACTTCGACTTCAAGACGCTCCGCATGAGCCCCGCAGAAACCCGTGCCAGGTTCGCTAAGCGCGGTTGGACCAAAATCGTTGCGTTCCAGACAAGAAACCCGATGCACCGGGCCCACCTCGAACTCACAATTCGGGCCACAAGAGAGGTGTCGGCCAATTTGCTGATCCATCCCGTGGTCGGCATGACCAAACCCGGAGACATAGACCACTTCACCAGAGTCCGCGCCTACCAGGCGATAATGCCGCGTTACCCCGCCAACACTGCCGAGTTGTCACTCCTACCTCTGGCAATGCGAATTGCGGGGCCGAGAGAAGCGGTTTGGCACGCAATCATCCGCAAGAACTACGGATGTACTCACTTCATCGTGGGTCGAGATCATGCAGGACCCGGAAACGACTTGAGCGGCGAACCCTTCTACGAGCCCTACGAGGCTCAAGAGTTGCTGGCAGCTCACCAGGAGGAGATCGGAATCGAGATGGTCCCGTTCAAGATGATGGTCTACCTCCCCGACGACAATGCCTACACCCCGATCGACAACGTGGCGGAGGGAACCAAAACACTGTCGATCTCCGGCACTGAACTGCGAAGTCGGCTTGCCGACGGGCGGGAGATTCCCAAGTGGTTTTCGTTCCCCAAGGTGGTCGACGAACTCCGCCAAACGCACCCACCACGGAGCCGGCAAGGCTTTACGGTGTTCTTCACTGGGCTGTCAGGCTCAGGTAAATCTACCGTCGCTAAGGTTCTCCAGATTAAGTTGCTCGAAATGGGCGGAAGGGCCGTGACTCTGCTCGACGGAGACATCGTCCGCAAGAACCTCTCCTCCGAACTCGGGTTCTCCAAGGAACACCGTGATCTGAATATCCACCGCATCGGCTACGTCGCCTCCGAGATCACCAAGAATGGCGGAATCGCCGTCTGCGCCCCGATCGCCCCATATGACGCAGTTCGTCGGACCGTACGCTCGATGATCGAACCGCACGGTGGGTTCAACCTCGTCCATGTATCGACCCCTCTTGAGGTGTGCGAGCAGCGCGATCGCAAAGGGCTCTATGCCAAAGCCAGGGCCGGCATCGTCAAGAAGTTCACCGGAATCTCAGATCCCTACGAAGAACCCGGCGATGCCGAGGTAGTGATCGACACCTCGATGTTGAGCCGCGACGAAGCCGCCCAGCGGATCATCCTGCACCTCGAAACCCAGGGTTTCATCGAGCCAAAGCGCGATTAACGAACGCTGGTGGGACAGGCAAGAGCTTGGCGGATTTCGGGTATCCACAACCAGTATCCAGTCAGAGCGCTATCCAGGGCTTGCTGGTTACCTGCTACTGGTTACTACCCAGCCAGGCAGTTACCCGATCCGCGACTACGCGACCGGTAAAGCCCCACTCTTCTGCAAGCTTCTTCCACGGAGCAGAGGCACCAAAGTGGTCGATTCCTATGACGAGGCCGGTCGACCCGGCAAATCGATGCCAGCCTGAAGTCACTCCGGCCTCAAGTGTCGCCGTCGGAAGATCGCCCAGAACCGATCTCCGGTAGGACTCACTTTGGAGATCGAAGGCCTCGACACACGGCATCGACACCACCCGGAGCGAGATATCGTCGTTGACAAGCAACTCGGCAGCCTCAAGAGCCACATGAACCTCAGAGCCGGTGGCGATGAGGACCGCATCGGCGCCTTCGCTCAGAACGTACCCGCCGCGGTGAAGACCACCCTCGCTTCCAGTGCGATCGAGGACGGGAATCCCCTGTCTGGTGAGCACAATCGCGGTCGGACCGTTATCGCGCTGCAAAGCCATCTCCCAGGCTTCTGCCGTCTCCGTTGCATCCGCCGGGCGTACCACCCACATGTTCGGCATGATCCGCAGCGATTGGATATGCTCGATTGGCTGATGGGTCGGCCCATCTTCGCCAAGGAAGATCGAGTCATGGGTATAGATGAAGATGCTTGGAACCTCCATCAGCGCCGCTAGTCGCGCCGAGGCTCGCATGTAGTCGCTGAACACCAAGAATGTGGCGCCGTAAGGGCGCAAACCACCATGGACCGCCATGCCGTTGACGATTGCTCCCATAGCGTGCTCCCGCACACCAAAGCGGATGTTGCGCCCCCCAATGTCATCCTGGATCTCGGCGGCACCACTGATCAGAGTGTTAGTAGAAGGAGCAAGATCGGCGGATCCGCCGATCAGCGACGGCACCCTAGTGGCCAGGGAATTGATAGCCCGCTCCGATGCCTTGCGGGTAGCGATCATCTCGCCCACGTCATACCCGAGCGGGCCAACTTCGACATCGATCGGTTCGAACCGAAACGCCCAATTTTTCGCAATCTCCGCATCCGCTCCGAAGGTTGACTCGCAACGCTCCTCCCAGGCGATGCGGGCCGCGGTACCGACCTCCATGGCGCTGGAGAAGAACTCATATACACCTTCGGGCACATGGAACAGCGGTTCGGTAGGGAATCCCATGGCGCGCTTGGCCGCCGCGATTTCCTCGTCACCGAGCGGGCTTCCGTGAGACGCCGACGTGTCCTGCAGCGTTGGAGCACCATGCGCTATGTGAGTGTGGCAAGCGATCAGCGATGGGCGCTCGTCGGCTCGCGCCATCGTGATGGCCTCGTCGATGGCGATCCGGTCGTGCCCGTCGACGTCGAGAACATGCCAGTCGTAAGCAACAAACCTGGCCCCGACATCCTCGGTGAAGCTGATATCGGTACTTCCACCGATCGAAATCTCGTTGTCGTCGTAAAGGTAGACGAGTTTAGACAAGCCAAGCCGACCCGCCAGCGAAGCGGCCTCTGCCGAGATGCCCTCCATCAGATCTCCATCACCCACGAAGGCAAAAGTCATGTGATCGACGAGAACCGAACCCAAGACACTGCGCAGGTGTGCCTCAGCTAGTGCCATCCCTACGCCGGAGCCAAAGCCCTGGCCGAGAGGCCCTGTGGTCATCTCGATACCGAGGTGGACATCGCGCTCGGGGTGCCCCGGTGTTTTCGAACCACGCTGCCGGAAACTCTTAAGGTCGTCCATGGTCAGGCCAAAGCCGGCCAGATGAAGCAACCCGTACATGAGCATCGAACCGTGTCCGTTCGACAACACGAAACGATCCCGATCGGGCCAGTCCGGCATCGTCGGGTCGACCCGCAGATGTTTGGACCATAGGACCGTGGCAATGTCGGCCATGCCCATGGGCATCCCCGGATGCCCAGAGTTGGCGCGTTGCACCCCGTCAATCGCTAGAGCCTTAATCGTGTCGACGGCAAGTTGCTCGATACTCATCGGCCTTCCTTCGGAGCGAGGCAATCAGGGTAACGATGGGACATGGTCGCCTGTTCCCCGCGTCAACTGCAGATCATTCGACGGCGCGCAAGTGGCGGTCTGACCGATTGAGCTCGTCCACGCCGGTATCGCCACAGACGACGATGTCCTCCAGTCTCATCCCCCACTCCCCCGAAACATAAATGCCGGGTTCGATGGAGAAGACCATCCCCGTTTCGAGTGGCAGATCGTTACCGGCGACCAGGTACGGGTGCTCGTGCACTTCCAGTCCGATGCCGTGACCGGTGCGATGGATGAAGTGGTTCCCGTATCCGGCGTCATCGATCACACGCCGTGCGGCAGTATCGATAGAGGCGGCCGTGACTCCCGGAGCGACCGCAGCCCTGCCGGCAGCCTGCGCAGCCTCAAGTACCTCGTACGCCTGCTCGATCTCGGGTGCGGGCTCGCCGATCGAAAACGTCCGGGTCGTGTCTGAACAATAGCCCCGATGTCGCCCCCCAAAATCAACAACGACCGTGTCGTCGACCTGCATCACTCGACCGGTCGGCTCATGATGGGGGCTCGCCGCGTTCGGGCCGGAGGCAACAATACCGAATGCTGCAATCTCGTGACCCTCTTCGACCGTCATGTCGAGGATCGCCGCAGCCAAATCGGTCTCGGTCCGGCCGGTGAAGCGCATCGACGTCAGCCGCTCGACCACCCGATCGGTTGCCTCTGCCGCACGGCGCAGGTACAGGATCTCGTCGGGCTCCTTGTGCATTCGAAGCTTCCTGGTGAGTAAGGAGGCATCCTGGAATCGGCTGTCCGGCATTGCCGCCTGCAGCCCGAGCAGAAAGGTCGACCAGGTCGTGTCCCCAAGCGCCACAGTCGCGACATTCCCAGCGAGGTTGGCAGCGATCGCCACAGGATCTTCGTCTTCGTCCCACGCCCGAACCTCGAATGCGCCACGGTCGTCCACGCGGGGAGCCTCCAGCGTCGGGATAAGTAGAACAGGATCTCCCACAGCGGGAACAACCAACATCGTGAGTCGCTCGAGTGGCATCGCCTCGTACCCGGTGAAGTAGGGGAGGTCGGCTCCGACGGAGAGCATCAGCACTCCAACTCCCGTCTCTGCCATCAAATTACGCCCACGGGCGATCCGGGCCGGATAATCGAAGTCGGGCAACTGGCTCATTGGATTCAAGGCTACTTATCCGATCTTCCGACGAGGGAGGGTTCGGGGCCGGCAACCGTTCGTACTGTTGGTCGAAGTCCCGGAGTTGGAGAAGCAAGTGGTGCTGAAGATCTCGATCTGATCCAGACCACGGTGTGTCTGAGCGGCTCAGGTGACCACGTCGTCTATCACTATTAGGAGATATAGGTGCGTCACTAGAACTCGGACAGGTCTGTCGCTTCCACAACTGCGGTTTCTCCCCGATCGAGGAACCCACCACCTCGACCTCATCACTCGACCTGAGCGCCTTCCTCCGGTCTCGACCGGTTGGCTTTCTGACCAGGCGAGGGGATTAATAGAAAGACGCAACGAAGGTCTCTGCCGCTCCATCACATCCATCCTCATTGACCAGCTGGGAGTCTCGGCCGGGACGGCTCGGGGAATGATCCGTACCGCGCGCGACAGCCGATGCCTGTGCCTCCCCGAAATTGTCGACCACGATCTCTGTATAACGGAAAAAAGAGGACGGCCCCTACCCGACCGCTGTTGTCGCATTCTTGGCGTGATATGACGAGCGGACCAGAGGACTACTCTCGACGTACGGCAGCCCAATGGCGGCGCCGTAGGCGGCGTACTCGGCAAACTCGTCGGGGTGCACGAATCGATGCACCTTGCGGTGGCGCGCCGTCGGCCGCAGATACTGCCCGATCGTGATGATGTCGACTCCTACCGCCCGCAAATCGGCTATCGCGCCGAGCACTTCTTCTCGCGTCTCCCCTATTCCGACAATGAGTCCCGACTTGACCAGGCGGTCGGGCGCAGCCCGTTTAGCCCGGCCAAGCAAGGCGAGGGACCGGCCGAAATTGGCCGCAGTCCGAATGTCGCGTTGGAGTCGGATCACGGTCTCGGTATTGTGGTTGAGAACCTGCGGGGCAGCTTCCAGGACGATGTCGAGAGCAGCTCTGTCCCCCTTGAAGTCAGGAATGAGCACCTCGACGTCGCAATCTGGGAGCCGAGTTCGTATCTCAGCGATTACCTGAGCAAAGACCGTCGCTCCGCCGTCGGCGAGGTCATCCCTATTGACCGAGGTCAGCACGGCATGGGTCAAACCCATTTTGGCGACCGCTTCGGCAACCCGTTTGGGTTCATCCCAATTCACCTCGCCGGGTCGGCCTGTATCGACATCGCAGAACCCGCAAGCCCGAGTACAGACGTCGCCCAGGAGCATGAATGTCGCGGTTCCCGACGCCCAGCACTCGGAGATGTTGGGGCAAGAAGCCTCCTCGCAAACTGTGTTGAGGTCGAGCCCATCGATAAGTCGCTTAAGATCGCGATAGCCGGGTCCCAAATCCAGCCGCACCTTCATCCAGTCTGGCTTCTTGGGCTCACCCGAGAGTCGGCCGCCACGAGTGATCGGAGTCAACTCACGCTCCGTTGGCGAGAATACACCGCCGGCAACAAGGTCGTCAATCTCGAAAGTCTCGCGCATCCGGGCCGATCCACGAAGGAACGCAGCTCGCTGCTCCTCTATCTCATCCGCCCCAAATAGTGCACAAAACCTGGGGACGAGAAGGTCGACGACCTCCTCCAGACTCACATGCCGTCCCAAGATCTTCTCCACCGAGGTGACCGGCCGATCCGCGATGCCACACGGCACGATGTGCTCGAAAAACCCGAGGTCGGTCGCGACGTTGAGAGCGAACCCGTGCATCGTCACGCGCCGCGAGGTCCGCACCCCGATGGCAGCAATCTTGCCGGCGGTGGTCCAGACTCCGGTGTGGTCATCCTCATGCCAGGCGTCGATGTTCAGTTCGCCCAGGACCTCAATCATCAGCTGCTCGAGTCGCCGCACGTGACCGGCGATATCCGGCTTGGTCCCCAAATGGACGAGTGGATATCCGATCAACTGCCCGGGACCGTGGTACGTGACGTCTCCGCCTCGATCGATCTTGCGGATCACGGCACCGAGTCCGGCAGCTACCTCAGGCGAGATCAGAACGTCGCTCCCGTCGGAGAACCTACCCACGGTATAGGTGGGTGGATGCTCCAGGAGCAACAGATAGTCGTCGGAGTGGCGACCGGTGACCCGACCACCGTGAAGCGAACGCTGCAGGCCCCATGCTTCATCGAACGACAGCCGGCCAAGCCAGCGGATCCGCAGCGGGCTCACGCCAGTTCCTGCTCCCAGCCCCAGGTCTCGAGGCTCTCGCGAATCCGCTGTAAAAACAGAACTGCGGTCGATCCGTCGAAGGCGCGATGGTCCCACGTCAAGCCGAGATAGCCGACGTGGCGAATTGCGATGGCGTCGTTTCCATCCTCATCAGAGATCACCACCGGGCGCTTCTTGATGCCATCGGTGGAAAGGATCGCTACGTTGGGAAGATTGATGATCGGCACCGAGAGGAAGGAGCCGAATAACCCCGCGTTGGTAATCGTGAACGTGCTTCCAGCAAGGTCATCGGATTCCATGTTTCCGGCGAGGACCTTGTCGGCAAGTCGCCTCACCTCGCGCCCGATATCGCGCAGCCGCAGTCCGTCGGCCCCGCGCACCGTCGTGACTACCAGGCCGCCCTGGCCGAGGTCAACTCCGATGCCCAAATTCACATTCGCGTGAAACGTCCGGGTGCCAGCCTCGAGATCGAACGAAGAGTTAACCACTGGAAAGGCGGTCAGAGCGTCCACCGTGGCCCGCGAGATGAACGGCAGGTAGGTCAAGCTGAAGCCCTCACGCTCCTTGAAGGCATCCATATGTTGCCGCCGGACTCGTTCCACGAGCTCGAAATCGACCTCCACCGAAGTAAAGACATGCGCTGCCGTCTGCTTGGCGCTGATCATGTTGGTAGCGATACGGTGCCGGAGTCGGTCGATCGGTTCGACGGTTTCGGTTGATAGAACACGTGGTACGGCCGACGGCGTGGCGGGAGCAACGGAGGCGACAAACGCCTCAACGTCGCGTCTTGTGATGCGTCCTCCGCGGCCGCTGCCGACAATCGCGCCCGGGTCGATCCCGTGCTCGGCAACAAGACGGCGGACTACTGGCGAGAGAACGCCACCTGTATCACCTTGTTGGGTAACGGCCACCGTCGGCTCCAGAACAGCCGCAGGTAGCGGAGAGGGGGCGGAGGGCGCTTCCGGAATCGGCTCGGGTGATATGGCCTCGATTACCGCCGCGATGACTTTCGAGCCCGGCACCACGACCTCGCCCGGCTCTCCGATGATCGCTAGGTGCGTGCCCACACCGACCGTTTCCCCTTCGGGAACCAGAATCTCGAGTAGCGTTCCCGCGAAGGGAGACGGGACCTCGGCGTCCACCTTGTCGGTCGAGATCTCGAGAAGGATATCGTCCTCTCCGACGACATCCCCGACCTGTTTCGCCCAACGCAGAACGGTCCCCTCGATGACCGTCTCCCCGAGTTGGGGCATAGTGACCGTGAACGACATGACGTCTCCTAAGTGGCAGAGGGTTGGGCTTCGCTCAACTCCTCGGCGTGCCCCTGAGGTTCGATCTTAAGAGCCTCCTTGGAAATGGTTCAGTCATCAATGAAGGCTCCTCCCGCCGGCCGTCAGGAGCGTCTCCCCCACAGCCTCGGAGAGTGTGGGATGAGCATGAATGAACTCTGCGGCCTCAGCCGGTAGAGCCTCCCAGCCAACGAAGTACATAAGCTCGTGAATGAGTTCTCCCGCAGATGGCCCCACCACGGTGGCTCCGAGGATCGGGCCGTCGACCTCCACAACAATCTTCACCATGCCCTGGTTCTGGCCTTTGATGATCGCCCGGCCGACACCGCCAAAGCCATGATCGTGAGTCTCGACCTCATACCCGGCCTCCTTGGCCTGCTGTTCGGTGAGTCCGACTGCGGCGACTTCAGGGCGGGCATACACCACCCGTGGAATCGTTCGGTACGACACGGGAGCCGGGGTGCCGATGGCAATGTGAGTGATCGCTGCGATGCCTTCTGCAAAACCGACATGGGCCAACTGAGGGGATCCGGCAACGATATCGCCGACCGCGTATAAGCCTTGCTCGGCGGTCTGCATTGTCTGCAAGTCGACAGTCACGAATCCCCGATCAAGCTGAGCCATCGTGGATTCAAGACCGACTCCTTCCGTCACCGGAGCACGCCCAGTAGCAACGAGCACAACATCAACCTCGACCGACGACTCGCAGAATGGGACCGTCACCGATGACGGTCCCATCTGTGGAGCATCGACCGCGGTTCCGGTATAGATCTCCACGCCGCGCTGCTTGAGCGCCCGGTGGAGCAGCCGTGCCGCTCTCGGTTCGGCACCCGGAACCACCTGATCCATGACTTCGAAGAGATGGACCTCGGATCCGATATCGACCAGCATCGAAGCGAACTCGACGCCTATGGCTCCGGCGCCGATAATCGCGACCCGGTCCGGCACGGCTTCCCAGACGAGTGCTTGGTCCGACGTCACAATGCGGTTGCCGTCGATCTCATAGCCGGGGATGGTGCGGGGCACGGAGCCAGTGGCAACGATCACTGCACCCGCCTCGAAGCGTCGCCGGGAACCATCGGAGGCAGTCACCTCCACAATTCCGGATTCCGCGATCTGCCCCAATCCCTCCATCATCTCTACCTTCCGACGCTTCATCAGTCTGGAGAGACCGGTGTGGAACTGATCCACCACGCTCTTCATTCTCTCAAGGGCGACATCCCAATCGAGCACGGGTAGAGACGTCACCACTCCGAAGGCGGCAGCAGACGCAACCTCGGAAAACAACTCGGCGGTCTGTAAAAGGGCCTTGGCCGGTATGCAACCCCGGTGCAGACAGGTGCCTCCGACCTTGTCCTTCTCGATCAGAGCGACGGACAAATCGAAGTTATGAGCATACAGGGCGGCTGCGTAGCCGCCGGGGCCACCGCCGATAATCACTACGTCGTGCAAGAAAGCTCCTGAAGCCGCTAGTGACTGAGATTAGCTGAAGGCAGAACCACTCCTGGAGGCCCTGTACCCTTCCCGCTCGGTGCAGACCTGGTATCTCCTAATCGCGGTGGTAATCACCGCCTTCGCCATCCTCGTAGCCTCCCTAACGTGGATGGCACTGACTTTCGCGTAACAACCATCAAGACGATCGACGGACTCGCCCTGGAGGCCCGGTGGGAGGAGGCCGGGAACTCCGCCGTTGCTGTGGCAGTTCTTTGCCACCCACACCCTCTCGAAGGTGGGGCGATGAACGCTCCACTCCTCGACGAAATTGCCCGGTCTCTGACCCCGGCAAGCATCCATGTGCTGCGGTTCAATTTCCGCGGAGTTGGGTTTTCGGAAGGTACCTGGGGAAACGGTGTCGGGCAAACGGATGATGCGGCAGCTGCGGTGCGGGCGGCCGGCATCGCCTTCCCTGACCTCCGGCTCGGAATCGCCGGATGGTCATTCGGTGCCACCACCAGCCTCCACTGGCAGATCGAGACTGGTTCGACGTTGCCGTGGGTCGGGGTAGCTCCCGGGATCGGCAGCTGTCACGGTTCGGAGGTCCCCGAAGTTTCTCGACTGGAATCCGCAGATCGGCTCATAATCATCGGCGACCGCGACCAATTCGCCACAGTGGACTCGATACAAGCCTTCGCAATTGAGGCCAACGCACGGCTGGAGGTATTGCCCAACTCAGACCACTTCTTCTACTTCCGGGAGGAAACGGTTGGGTCGCTGGTTGCCGAGCATCTAGAAGTCAGTTAAAGGAATCACCAGTCAGAGAAAACAAGTCGGGAATCAGCGATCAGCAAATCAAGGACGGAATCCAGAGTCGGTATCGAGTATCGGATATCGAGCCTAACCTCTAATCCCTTTCTCCTTGAACCCCCGATTTCGCGCTTCGGCCAGCGAATCGGGCCCAAAAGCGCTCAATAGCCCCCGATCGGCCAGATCCTCCACTTCTACCCGTCCTTCCAGGGCAGCGAATTGCGACTCGTCGTCACAGTCGTACACCAGCATGTCATCCCGAGTCCCCAGGTATCGCTGTTGCGGAAACCGACGGAGGCGTGGACTCATGACCTGTTCACGCTGATCACCGAGACGCTCAAACCTTGGCCCTGCGGTGTCGAAAGGATCTGGCCATCGATCTCACCGTCGCTAAAACTCATTATCCACTCGGTCGAACTGCCCTCTGAGGAACTGATGATGTACCCCTGATTCACCAGACCAATCTGAAAGAATTGAACGGTAGAGGTGAGATCTGCCTGAACCGTAAGCCGGAACTCAGATCGGTTATTGATCTTGTCCACGAGAGTTGTCCCCACGACCGCGTTGCTCGGTATCGGAAAGTCGTCCGGCACTGCCTCCGGGATCGATCCTTGGCCAAACACCACAGCTTCGGTCGATCTCGTGACGGCATCATCGTTGCCGCAAGCAGTCACCACCATCATCGTGACGATCAGGACGGCAACGAGGCGAGCCCCCGGGGCAGCACTCATCGAGCGGATGTAAGGAGCGCGGCCACACGTTCTCCGAGGTCCGGACCATTGCCATCTACCGGCTGCACGATGGCATGCGGTAATTCCGGCAGAATCTCAGATAACGGCATCTTGGCCGGCACCAGCGCCAGGGTGGTGTAGATGAGTACATGTATCACGAAGGCGCGCATTACTAAACTCTCGGCGGCTCGCGGTATGTACCGAAAACAGTCTTCATCGCATCTGCAATTTCGCCCTCCGTTGCCCTCGCCCTCGCAGCCTCGACGATGAGGCTCATCAGATTTACCTCTGTCTCAGCACCTTCTCGTAGCGCCTTAAGCGTTGCGGCAACTATCGCCTCATCTCGCGCCGCCCGCACCCTGGCGACCCGGATTCGCTGCCCGGTCTCTGTCTCTGGGCCTATCTCGAGGATGCTGAGTTCCTCCTCATCCTCCGACACGTATTCGTTTACTCCGACGATCACTCGCTCCTCCGACCCGACTGCCTTCTCGAATTCATACGCCGAGTCGGCGAGCGAGGTCTGGAACCAGCCCTCCTCGATCCCCCGCAACACACCGTCAAGAATCGACCCCGAACCCATCCGATCGATCTGGGCCAGGATGCCGAGAACCTGCTCCTCCATGCGGTCGGTCATCTGCTCGACGAACCACGAGCCGCCGAGCGGGTCGATGACGTCGCCGACCCCGGTCTCGGAGGCGATGATCTGCTGCGTCCGCAAGGCGATCATCGCAGCCCGCTCGGTCGGAAGTGCGTAAACCTCGTCCAGAGCGTTGGTGTGAAGGCTCTGAGTCCCGCCTAGGATCGCAGCGAGCGCCTCGATAGCCGTTCTGACCACGTTGTTGTCCGGCTGCTGGGCCGTGAGAGAAACACCGGCGGTCTGTGTGTGGAACCGGAGTTTGAGAGAGCGCTCGTCCTTGGCCTGGTATCGATCGCGCATCCAGTTAGCCCAGATCCTGCGCGCTTCTCGAAACTTGGCGATCTCCTCAAAAAAGTCGATATGAGAGTCGAAGAAGAACGACAGCCGCGACACAAATGAATCGACATCCAACCCGCGGCGCATCCCCGCCTCCACGTAGGCGAACCCATCGGCAAGGGTGTACGCCAACTCCTGTTGAGCCGTCGCTCCAGCCTCCCTGATGTGATAACCACTGATCGAGATCGTATTCCATTGCGGAACCTGATCGGCACAGAACTCGATCATGTCCAGAATCAGCCGCAGGTGGGATTCTGGCGGGTATATCCACTCCTTTTGTGCGATGTATTCCTTGAGAATGTCGTTCTGAAGTGTCCCCTGAAGTCTCCCCCATGAAACTCCCTGTTCCTCCGCCGCAACGAGAAGAAAGGCGAACAGAATCTGGGCCGGGCCGTTGATCGTCATCGAGATGGACACTTCCCCGAACGGGATGCCCTCGAACAGATCCACCATATCGTCGGCGGTGTCGACCGCCACACCGCCGTGGCCTACTTCACCCAAAGCCGACGGGCTGTCGGAGTCGAACCCCATCAGTGTCGGCATGTCGAAGGCTACCGACAGTCCACCTAGTCCCTGTGACAAGAGGTGCCGGAAACGCGCATTCGTGTCGGCGACGCCAGCGAAACCCGCAAACTGTCGGATCGTCCACAGTCTCCCGCGATAACCGGTGGCGTGGATGCCTCGCGTGTAGGGAAACTGGCCCGGATGACCGATGTTGTCGGGAGGTTCGCCTTTCGCAAACCCTGTCGCCGGGAGATCCTCGAACGACATCGTGATCCAACGGTCCTTCCGTTTGTGTCCGGCGTCGTACTCCTGCTCCCAGCGTTTCTGGCTCACAGGTTTCCTTCCGAACCCAGGTCCGAATTCGACGCGGTAACGGTGATACCACAGTTAGGACATGAAACCTGGTCAACCGCTCCGACGATGAACGAGAACCCGCAATCGCCGCATTCGAGCCGTGGTGATGGTGGCGCCGGTTCGGACGGTGGAGGTGGAGCGATCAGGTTCCGCTCGCTTGGGGCGGGACCCGCTGCTCGTACTTCGTTGGCGGTCCCACACGCAGGGCAGGAAAACCGGCCTGCACCCTCTACCTCGAAGGCAACCTGGCACCGGCCACATTTCACCATCATGTCTGTTCCTCCTCGACCGGTGCTCCGATCGCACCGATCTCGAGCAGATATTCGGCCTCCGCGGCCATTACCTCGGCTATATCGAGGGGTTCGATGCTAAAGCCAGCGGCGCGAGCGCGTCCCATAACGTATTCGATCCCGTCGCCGCTACCGATGACGACGGGTTGCCCTGATTGGCGCGGCCCGACCACCTGAGTGAAATGAAGATTCCAATCGATGATCCGCCTCACCTTCTCGAGTTCTAGGTGGCTCAGCGCCCTTTTCGACAACCGCCCGTACACGAACTCAGCGGCCTCCGGAATGAGGTACTCGGCATGATCAGTAACGGCCGATCGTCTTGCTCCCTGCCACACGAATCCAGCGAGGATGATAAGGGACAGACCAACGAGGATGGCACCAAAGGCAACGGCTCCCATGTGATAATCGTACCGGGACCAGCGTCTTTACCAGCACAGATGCGCTGAGCCGACCGCGACGACGGTATTCTCTC
>PVBE012135427.1_pt1 | contig 17500 bp, 15 predicted proteins | sample 1631181 | NCBI WGS metagenome assembly PVBE01 (sample SAMN08397723, study PRJNA350692) | Marine metagenome, whole genome shotgun sequencing project. | isolation source: water | place: Pacific Ocean | collected 2012-04 | reverse complement strand
GCGCACGCCATCTTCGCCCGCGCCTCGGTCGCTCAATCCTCGACGTACCTCTGGTACGCCTGCGGTTGAGCTCGGTCGCCGCGAACGAATCTGACGCACGCTCGCGGCGCGAAACTGGGAAGTTATTCCTGCGCGGACCCTGAGGGCCTTCAGGCTGGCCCCGCGGCGTCGTCTCGACACCCACAATCCACCGGCGTCAGCTGTGGGTACTCCCGCCTGGGCAGCTCCTTCTGGTAGGCGCGCCACGCGTCGTCCCGTGCGGCGGCGGCCCGGTCGACCAACGTGTGCCACGCGTTGACCACCGCGAGCGCCTGGACTCGCAGGTCGTCGTGAACGGTCGCGACTTCCATCGGCGCGGTCTGCGCCTGGATGCTCACCGAAGCGAGGGTCGCCCGTGCCGACATGTAGCCGCCCAAGGTCGAGCAAAGCGCTGCGTCGGCCGCCGCGTACAGCGCCGACGAGGGCAGTTCGGTGCGCTGACTCGGCACGCGCACGGGGAGGTCGGGGTTGAAGTCGAGGGTCTGCGCGATCGCTGAGATGGCCATGATGTCACTCCTGTGTTTGCTGCACTCACAGAGAAGAGCAAGCACCGTGCCGCGCACGAACCCGGCTGGAACGGCGGAGATCGGGCCTCCTGCGGCGTCGGCGGACGTCCGCGGACGTCCGCCGACGCTCGAAGCCCGTCCGGTCAGGGCTTCGGAGCCCTCTCCCACGCGGCGAGCTGAAGGCCGCCGGGGGTGACGAACCAGAAGAACCGGCCCGCGTGAGGGATCTCCTGGGGCGGTCGTCGAGATCGTCGGGTCACGCGGGAAGAGGGTGCCCGAGCGGAGGGCCTATCTCAGCGGCTCGAGGTCCTCCAGGATCCGCGTGAGACCGACGGCGCGGACCCGCTCGGCCAGTGGGAAGGTCCGGTCTCCGGGATAGACGACGTCGAGTCGGTCGAGCCGTAGGTCTTTCAGCGCGACCCGCATCGACCTGGTCACACGTGGGCCGGCGGTCCGCTTGAACTCGAACCCGAACCGGTGCCCACGCGCGACGACCAGCAGATCGAGTTCGGGGCCTGAGTGCGTACCCCAGAAGAAGCACTCTCGGGGTTGAGCACGGAGCTGCCGGGTGACGGCGCCCAGGGCGAAGCCCTCCCAGGATGCGCCGAGTTGGGGATGCCCCTCGAGTTCACCCACCGTCTCCAGGCCGAGCAGCGTGTGCAGCAGGCCCGTGTCGGTGAGGTAGACCTTGGGCGTCTTCACTTCGCGCTTGGCGACATTCTCGTGCCAGGGAGCGAGGCGCCGAACCACGTACGTCGCCTCGAGCTGCTCGACATAGCGGCGGACCGTGTGGTCGGCGGTCCCGAGCGAGCGCCCGAGCTTCGACAGATTGACGGTGTGGCCGTGCTCATGGGCGAGCATGGTCCAGAGCCGACGCATGGTCGCGGCCGGCGTCGAGATGCCGAGCTGGGGCAGGTCGCGTTCGAGGAAAGTGCGCACGAAAGCCTCGCGCCAGGTCGCGCTCGCCCCGTCGTCCTCCGCCAGGAACGAGCATGGGAAGCCACCGCGCAGCCACAGAGCGCGGCTCGCGTCGACGCCGACTTCGTCCAGCGAGAAGCCGCCGAGTTCGTGGTAGACGATGCGTCCGGCGAGGCTCTCCGATGACTGCCGCAACAGATCGGGTGAGGCGCTTCCGAGCACGAGGAAGCGGGCAGGGGGCCCTTCGCGGTCGGCCAGGACGCGCAGCACAGGGAAGAGATCCGGTCGCCGTTGCACCTCGTCGAGGACGACGAGGCCGCGCAACGGTTCGAGCGCGAGCATGGGCTCAGCCAGGCGCGCGAGGTCGCGGGGGTGCTCCAGGTCGAAGAACTCGACCTGGCCGCCAACAGACGCCGACACCTGGCGAGCGAGGGTGCTCTTGCCTACTTGGCGTGCGCCGATGATGGCGACGACTGGAAACTGCCGGAGCAAGACAACCAGCCGGCCCAGGTCGCGATGACGGTCGATGACCATCCATGATAATTCGATCAATTGGATCGAGATTACAAGGTTCCGGACGCGGTGGGGGACGTCGAATCAGCGGGCCGCGCGTCGCCTCAGCAGCTCGATGGCGGTCAGCAGCAGGACCGAGAGCAGCGTCATCAGCGTCGCGACCGCGAGGATGGTCGGGCTGATCTGTTCGCGGATGCCGGCCCACATCTCGCGGGGGAGGGTGCGCTGGGCGGGGCCGGCGACGAAGAGGACGACGACGACCTCGTCGAAGGAGGTGACGAAGGCGAACAGGGCGCCGGAGACCACGCCGGGGGTGATCAGCGGGAGCGTGACGCGGCGGAAGGCGGTGCTGGGTCGGGCGCCGAGGCTCTGGGCGGCGCGCACGAGGGACCAGTCGAACCCGGTCAGAGTGGCGGTGACGGTGATGACGACGAAGGGCGTGGCCAGGGCGGTGTGGGCGAGCACGAGGCCGGTGAGGCTGCCGGTGAGGCCGAGGCGCGCGTAGAAGAAGTAGACGCCGACGGCGGTGATGACCAGCGGGACCACCATCGGTGAGACGAGCAGGCCCATCACGAGCGCGCGGTAGGGGAACTCGCGGCGGGAGAGGCCGAGGGCGGCGAGGGTGCCGAGGGCGGTGGCGAGCAGGGTGGTGAAACCGGCGACGACCACGCTGTTGCGCAGGGCCAGCCGCCACGCCTCGCTCTCGAAGAAGGCGGCGTACCAGCGCGTGGACAACCCCGGCATCGGGTAGGTGAAGTACGGTTCGGCGTTGAACGACAACGGGATCACCACCAGCACCGGGGCGACCAGGAAGGCCAGCACCAGGCCGACGAAGAGCCGCAGTCCCCAGCGCGTCATCCCATCCTCAGGCGGTCGACGCCGATGGCGCGTTGGAAGACGAGATAGAGCGCCAGCGTAAGCGCGAGCAGCATCGCGCCGAGCGCCGAGGCGAGGCCCCAGTTGAGGGTCTCGTTGGTGTGCTGTGCGACGAAGTAGCTGATGAGCTGGTCGCGCGGGCCGCCCACCAGCGCCGGCGTGATGTAGTAGCCGATGGCCAGGATGAAGACGAGCAGCACGCCGGCCCCGATGCCCGGCATCGTCTGGGGCAGGTACACGCGGCGGAAGGCGGTCCACGGACGCGCGCCGAGCGAGCGGGCCGCGCGCACATACGACGGGGAGATGCCGCGCATCACGCTGTACAGCGGCAGGACCATGAACGGCAGCAGGATGTGGGTCATCGCCACGAGCACGCCGAACCGGTTGAAGACCAGCTGGACGCGCTCGTCGATGAGTCCCGCCCACAGCGCGAAGTCATTGAGCACGCCGTTGGTCTGCAGCAACACGATCCACGCCGTCGTGCGGACCAGCAGCGAGGTCCAGAACGGCAGCAACACCAGCACCATCAGCAGGTTGGCGCGCGCGGGGGGCTGCGCGGCGAGCACGTACGCCACCGGGTAGCCGAGCAGCAGGCACAACAGCGTGACCTGGAACGCGACCACGAAGGTGCGCCAGAAGATGTCGACGTAGATCGCCCGCTCCGCCGGGACGGGCGTCACCTCGCCGGCCGCGTCGTAGGTCCGGTCGAGGGCCGCGAGCAGATACGTGGCGGTGTACGGCCCGCTCGCCCGCTGGATGACGCGCCAATAAGCGATGTCGTGCCAGCGCGCGTCGATCGTCTTCATCCAGGGCTTCCACGGCGCCGACCCGCGGCGTACGCGGCGCGCGGTCCGGGAGACGAGGCTGCGAAAGCCCGACACCTCGAAGTTCAGGCGGCGGCCGACCTCGCCCGTCGTGCGCTGCTCCTTGGCATCCTTCAGGTCCGCGGCGAGCGCTGCGAAGGCGGCCTCGTCCGGGAGCGCCCGGGCATCCCACGTCTGCAGAGCGGCCGTGGTGCGCGGCAGCACGGCGCGGGCCTCGGGGTCCGCCACGCTGCGATGGAGCATCGCGGCGATCGGCGCCAGGAAGGCGAAGCCGAGGAAGGCCAGGAGGGGACCGCCAGCGCGAACGCGCGCCAACGACGACTGCGCTCGGCCCGGCGAAGCTGGACCTTCAGCTCCACTCGGCTACTTCGCCAGCCAGGCCTTGAAGCGCTGGTCGACCTCGTCGAAGTGGTCGGCCCACCACTCGGGGTCGATGCGCAGGGCGCGCGCGAAGTTCGCGGGCGCGGTCGGCAGGTGCGGCAACACCTTCGGGTCGACGAGCTTCATCGCCGACTTGCGGGTGGGCGCGTAGGCGATGTGCTTCGTCTGCTCCGCCATGCGGTCGGGGCGGAGCGCGAAACGGATGAACTCGATGGCCGCAGCCTTGTTGGGCGTGCCCTTCGGCACGGCCCAGAAGTCGAAGGCGTAGATCTGGCCGTCCCAGACGATGCGGAAGTCCTTCTTCTCCTTCATCTGCGCGTTGTAGATGCGGCCGTTATAGGCCTGGGCCATGAGCACCTCGCCGTCCGCGAGCAGCTGGGGCGGCTGGGCGCCCGTCTCCCACCAGATGGTCTGCGCCTTGATGGTGTCCAGCTTCTTCAGGGCGCGCTCGACACCGCCGGGGGCGCCGAGCGTGGCGTAGACCTTCTCGGGCGCCACCCCGTCGGCCAAGAGCGCCTGCTCCAACGTGCCCTTGGGGTTTCGCCGGACCGCGCGCTTGCCCGGGTACTTCTTCAGGTCGAAGAAATCCGCCAGGGTGGTCGGCGGATCCTTGGGGATCTTCGCGGCGTCGTACGCGAAGACCGTCGACCACGCGATCGACGCGATCCCACACTCATGGACCGCGCCCGGCAGATAGTCGCTGGCGTCGCCGAAGACCTTGGGGTCGATCGGCTCGAGGAAGCCCTCCTCGCAGCCTCGAAACACGGCGTTATCCTCCACGTCGACCACGTCCCAGGTCACGTTCTTGGTGGCGACCATCGCCTTCACCTTGGCCAGCTCGCCGTTGTACTGGTCGACCACCACCGTGATGCCCGTGGCCGCGGTGAACGGATCGAAGAAGGCCTTCTGCTGGCTCGCCTGGTAGGCGCCGCCGAACGAAGCGACGGTGATGCCCTTCGGCGCCTTCGCTGCCGGCGCCGCGCCGGGCTTGTCAGGCGTCGCCGTCGTCGGCGTGGGCGGTCCCTTCGGGACGTCGGGCGTCTGCGGGGTGCACGCGACGAGCGCGAGCGCGAGCAGGGGCGTTCTCATGCGGACTCCAGGGGATCGAGTGCCCGGCACTCGTCGGCGGTCCACCCGATGGTGAGCCGGGCGCCGACCGGGGGCGCGGTATGCGTCGCGTCGTTGGGGAGCTTGACCATGAACCCGTCGTGGGCGCCGAGGCGCAAACGCAGCCGGGTATGGTCGCCGTGGTAGACGCGCTCCTCCACCGAGACGTCGAAGCGGTTTGGGACACCGTCGCCGGGGTCGAGGACGACGCGCTCGGGCCGGAGCGACAACGACACGGGATCGCCGACCGCGCCGACCCGAATCGGGAGCGCGCGGACCTCGCCGCAGCCTTCGACCTCGACTACGCAGCGGTCGCCGTCGACCGAGCGCAGCGTGCCGGAGAGGCGGTTGTTCTCGCCCACGAACTGGGCCACGAAGGCGTTGTCGGGCGCGTCGTAGAGCACGTCGGGGGCCGCCACCTGCTGCACCTGGCCGCGATCGAAGACGGCGACCCGGTCGGACATCGTCAGCGCCTCGCCCTGGTCGTGGGTGACGTAGACCACCGTCAGCTCGAGCTGCGCGTGCAGGTGCTTGAGCTCGAGCTGCATGTGCTCCCGCAGCTGCTTGTCGAGGGCACCGAGCGGCTCGTCCATCAGCACCAGCGCCGGTTCGAAGACGAGCGCGCGGGCAAGGGCGACGCGCTGCATCTGGCCGCCCGAGAGCTGGCCCGGACGCCGGGCGCCGAGCCCCTCGAGGCGCACCATGTCGAGAGCGCGGGTCACCTTCTCGCGTCGGTCGGCTTTCGGAACCCCGCGCACGCTGAGCGGGAAGGCGACGTTCTCAGCCACGGTCATGTGCGGGAAGAGAGCGTAGTGCTGGAAGACCACGCCGAGTCCACGCTCGTGCGGCGCGAGCCCGGCGATGGAGCGGCCCTCGAGCAGGATGTCACCGGCGGTCGGCACCTCGAAGCCCGCCAGCATCATCAGCAGCGTGGTCTTTCCGGAGCCGGACGGGCCGAGCAGGGTGAGGAACTCGCCGCGCGCCACTTCCAGGTCGAGGTCGCGCACGACGAGCGTCTCGCCGTCGTATGACTTGCGAACACCTCTGAACTCGACGTATGCCGCGCCGTCCACGCGCGCACTGGTAGTAGGTCGATCGATGAACGGCAAGGTATGCATCGTGACCGGGGCGAACTCCGGCATCGGAAAAGAGACCGCCCGTGCCCTGCTCAGCCAGGGCGCCACGGTGGTGATGATGTGTCGCAATCTGCAGAAGGCGGAGGCGGCGAAGGGCGAGATTGACCCCGACGGTCGCGCCTCCATCATCCCGCTCGACCTCGAGTCCTACGACTCGGTGCGGTCCGCGGCGGCCACCTTCCTCGAGGCCCACGACCGGCTGGACGTGCTGGTCAACAACGCCGGGCTGTACGTCCCTGGCCACCGCCTCACCGCGGACGGTCACGAAGCGACGATGCAGATCAACCACCTCGGGCCGTTCCTGCTCACCCACCTGCTCCGCGAGGTGCTGGCGCGGAGCGCGCCCGCGCGGGTGGTCACGGTCGCCTCGGTGGGTCACATGTTGGGCCGCATCGACCTCGCCGACTTCCACACCCAGCGCCGGCGCTACCTCGCCAGTCGCGTCTACGGTGACTCCAAGCTCGCCAACATCCTGTTCACCGTCGAGCTCGCGCGCCGCCTCGACGGCACCGGTGTCACCGCCAATTGCCTGCATCCGGGTGCCGTCGGCTCCAACTTCGCGCAGGCCGAGTCGAATTGGCTCGGCGGCCTGATGAAGCTCGGGAGGCACTTCATCCTCTCGCCGGCGAAGGGCGCGCGCACTTCGATCTACCTGGCGACTTCGCCGGAGGTCGCGCACGTCTCCGGACGCTACTTCGTCCGCAACAAGCAGGCGCGTCCATCGCGCGCGGCGCGCAACGCCGACATGGCTCGGAAGCTGTGGGATCTGAGCGCGCACCTGGTGGGCGTCAGCGCCTGAAGGCGTCAGCCTTCGAGCCAGCCGGCGAGGGCGACCTCGAGCTGGTCGACGCCCACGGGCTTGGTCAGGAAGTCGTCGCAACCGCTCTCGCGGATGCGCGCCTTGTTGGTGGAGTCGGCGAAGGCGCTGCAGACGACGACCGGGGCATCGGTCGCGGACTTGAACGCTCGGACCGCTTCGGCGCCGCCCAACCCGGGCATGCGCCAATCGAGCAGCACGATGTCGGGCGAGAGCGTTGTCAGCTCGTGGACGGCGTCGCTTGCGTCGGCACGGCAAACGACCGCATAGCCCAGGCTCTCGAGCGCCGCTTGGAGATAGCGGCGGTTCGTCGGCTCGTCGTCGATCACCAGGACGACCTTCGCCATCACACGTTCTCCATCCGTGGAGCCGGCAGGTTGATCGTGAAGACTGACCCGCGGCCCGGTTCACTTTCGAGTTCGATGCTACCGCCGAGGGCCTCTATGATGTAGCGGGCGTGCGCCAGACCCAGCCCCAGACCGCCGTGTTTGCGCGTCATTGCTGGCTCTGACTGGTAGAACGCCCCGAAGATGAGGTCCTGGTGCTGGGACGCGATACCGATGCCCGTGTCGGTCACGGAGACCTCGAAGCGTCGCGTTGCTGCATCCCATCGAGCCACCACGTCGATGCGACCCTCATCCGTGAATTGGATGGCGTTCTCGGTCAGCCGCTCGAGCGCCTGGTGGGTGTGCGTCCCGTCGAGCATCAGGGTCTCCGGCAGGTCGTCCGCCAGCTCGAAGCGGAGCGAAACCTCGCTCTCGCCGAGGCGAACACGCGCACTCTCCTCGAGCCGTCGCATCATGCTGTCGACATGCGTCGGCTCGGTTTGCTGGCCGACGCCCTCGGCGCGCATCTGCTGGAAGTCGAGGATGCTCTCCACGACCTTGTACAGCTGCTTGGCGCTGTCCGAGATGAGCTCGATGCCTTCTCGTTGGTGGGGCGTGAGGGTCTGCCCGCGCCGCAGCAGAAGCCGCGAGTAGCCGAGGATGGGCGTCAACGGCGTGCGCAGCTCGTGCGACACGACGGCGAGGAATTGCTCTTTGAGTCGGTCGGCCGCCTCGAGCTTGGCCAGGGCGCGCGTGCGCTCCGCCACTTCGTCGGTCAGCCGCGCGTTGAGCCGACGAACGCGCTCGGCCGCTTCCTTGTAGGCCGTGACGTCGCGAAGCACCGCCACGCCGCCGACGTCGTCGCCCGGGAGGGGCCTGATGTTTGCGCTGATCCAGCGGCCGTTGCCGGCGCCGTTCTGAACGTAGGCCTCGACGTCGTCGACGGTGTCGCCCCGTGCGGCGCGCGCGAGAGGACGGTCTTCGTCGGGGCATGGCGTCGTCTGGTCGGGCAGCAACCAGCCCGCGCCGGACTCGACCGGCTGCGCGGCGAGCAATCGCGTCGCCGCCGGGTTGGCCAGGCGCACCGTGCCGTTCGGCTCGACCACCACCACCCCGTCCGCTATGCCTTCGAGCACCGAGTTGAGCACGGCGTGTTGCGCGCTGATCTGGCTCTGCGCGCGCTTGCGGTCCACGGCGTAGCGGAGCGACCGGACGAAGCCACGTGCGTCGAGGCGGTCTTTTCCGAGGTAGTCCTGGGCGCCCGCCTCGATGGCGGCCGCGCACATCCGCTCGTCGTCGGTCCCAGTGAGCACGACCACGGCGGTCTCGGGCGCGGCCTCGAGCACCGAAGCCAGCGTGGCCAGGCCGTCGGAGTCCGGCAGCGAGAGGTCGAGCACGACCGCGTCGTAGCGGACGTCACGCAGCCGCGAGAGTGCACGTGCGAGCGTGTCGACGTGGTGGAGCGAGGGTCCGTCCAGCAGCTTCTCCGTCCGTCGACAGAGCGCCGTGGCGTAGGCCAACTCGTCCTCCACGAGCAGTACGGACAGCGCCACGTCAGCGGGCCCCGCTCGCCATCTGTCGGACCAGCTCGCGCAGCCGGGCCGGCGCCACCGGCTTCTCCAGGCAAGGACGTGGCAGCCCGGCCTCGCCCACCAGGTCGTGGTCGGCGCCCCCGCTCATGAACACCAGCCGCTCGGCGCATTCGGGGTGCAGCTCAACGAGGCGCGCGTGGAACTCGACGCCCGACATGCGCGGCATGCGGACGTCGACGATGAGCACGTCGAAGACGTCGTCCTCGGCCAGCAGCTCGAGGGCCTCGAGGGCGTCGGTTTGGACCACGACCTCGTTGTCACGCTGCAGCAGTCGCCGCATCGCCCGGCCCACCAGGCGCTCGTCGTCGAGCACCAGGACGCGCGCCTTGACCGGCGGCACCACCGGAATCGCCGCGGTCGGCGCCGACGGGATCCGCGCCACCAGGACGCGGGCGCCGTCCTCGTGCCGGGCCGAGATGCGCGCACCCAACGTGTCAGCGATCTCGCTGGCCTGAGCGAGCCCCTTGCCAGCGGCATGGGATGCGTCTGCAGGTGTGATACGGACCTCGATGCGCGCGTCGGTCCCCTCGGTGTGGGTGGAGATGCGGATGCGGTTCGTCGCCCGGTCCGGGGCGTGGAGCTCGCTGGTCGCGGTGCTCAGCAGGCTCAGCAGCAGACGGCCCAGGTCGGCGCTGTGGGCGCTCACCTTGGGCGTCGGCTCGAGCACGAGCTCGATCTCGGCGCGCGCCGCGATCTCGGGGCGCAGCAGGCGGAAGCAGACTTCGGTCACCTCGGCGGGGGACACCCGGTCGGGCACCGCCGCGGTCGGCGCTGAGAACATGCGGAGCTGGTCGACCACGCGTGAGACGCGCTGAGCGCTCACCTCGCATTCGCCGACGATCTCGAGGACCGTCTCGAGGGTCTGTCTGGCGGATCCCTCGAGGTCGAGACCGTCGAGGAGGCGGCGGACGGTGTGCAGGTTGACGACGACCACCGCGAGAGGGTTGTTCACCTCGTGCGCGACAGCCGCCGCGAGCGTCCCCAGGGCGCTTTCGCGATTCATCTCTACCTCGGGCTCACTCAACCCCGACGCGGCGTGACCGTCAAGTTGCCGGCGGCGCTGCACTCACCCCCGCCGTGACGTAGAGTGCTCGTTTTCGTGCGCGAGCGCACGCGCAGAGGTCGACATGAGCGAAATCGAGGCGTTCGCCGAGATCGAGGCGAAGCTCGTGCTCCCGCGGCGGACGGCGATCCGCGAGGTCGAAGACGCGGTGCGCGCGACCGGTATGAAGCTCGTCACGAGCGAAACGGTGGACATCGAGGACACCTATATCGACACCGCGGACTGGTTCTTCTTTCGCGCGGGCCTGGCGTGCCGGATTCGGAAGAAGGGGGCCGGCGCCAGGCTCACCTTCAAGACCCTGCAGCCCATCCGCGACGGCGTGGCGGCCCGCTCGGAGTGGGAGGAGAGCGTGGCGCTGCCGAAGGGAAAGCCGCGCCGCCTGCCCGACGGCGAGCTCGCGCGATGGATGGCGCCCGCGCTCGGCGAGCGTCGGCTCCGCAGCCTCGTACGCGTGCGTCAGACGCGCGTGAAGATGGTGTTCCGACGTGGGCGCTGGTTCGACGTCGAGGTGAGCGCCGACGACGTCCGCTACGAAGGCAACGGCAAGCCTGGGCTGCGCGAGGCGATGGTCGAGCTCGAGCTGATGCGCGGCAAGCCCGAGCGCATCCATGACCTCTCGCGCACGCTTCAGGATGCGCGAGGGTGGGTGCCGGACGACAGGAGCAAGTTCGAGCGTGCGCTCGGGGCCGCCGAGCTCGCCCCGCCCACGTCGCCGAGGGTGAAGCGGCCGCAACGCGGCGACACGGTGGGCGAGGGGTTCCTCCGGCTCGTCCGCGGTCACTTCGACGTGCTGCAATGGAACGAGCCCGGGACGCGTATCGGGATCGACGCGGAGTTTGTGCGCGACATGCGCGTCGCTTCTCGGCGGTTGCTCGCGGCGCTGCTCGTCTTCGAGGACGTGGTGCGCGGCAGCGAACGGCGCGGGCTGCGCAAGTCGCTCAAGCGTGTCGCACGCGCCCTCGGCGGGGTGCGCGACCACGATGTCTACCTGGGCAACCTCGGCAGTCATGGCGAGCGCATCCGCGGCGACGCCGAGAAGATGCTGGCCCCGCTCCGGGCTCATCTGCACGCCCAGCGGAAGGCCGCGCGGGCCGAGATGCTCGGCTACCTCGACTCGGACGCGCACGCGGCGTTCCTCGAGCGATTCGAGCAATTGGCGGGCGGCGAGGACGGCACCCTGCGCAGGCGCCGGGCGGGGCGGCGAATGGTCAAGGCGGCCCCAGGGCTCTTGCGGTCACGGCTCGACGAGTTGCTCGGTGACGGACGCGCGATCGTGCGGGGCGCGCCCGCGGCCGAGTACCACGAGCTCCGCAAGCGCTGTAAGAAGCTGCGCTACGTGGCGGAGTTCTTCCGCGACCTGATGCCCGAAGCGATGACCGCGCTACGCGAGCACCAGGTGAAGCTGCAGGACCTGCTCGGGGCACACCAGGACGCCGATGTCTCGATGCTCGCGCTCGACACGTTCGTCGCCGAGGCGAAGCTGACGAAGCGCCAGTGGGCTGGTTTCGCGGCGCAGCGCGACTCTCAGGCCCAGGCGGCTCAGGACTGCCGCGACGCGTTCCCCGGCGTGTGGGCCGGCTTCGACGAGCAGGCCTTCCTCGCGACCCTCGAGGACGCGCTGAATTCGCTGTGAAGTGGCTCGCTCGTCGTGGCGCTGACCGGGCCCGACACCGCCGTATTGCAGGCAGGCTCGGCGCAGCGACCCCGCTCAGACGTTCAGTAGAGTGAGCCCGCAGCGCCGTTCGCGGTGTGCCGCCAAGTGTGCCGGTGACCGTGCGTACTCCGCCCCCTGCGCGAGCGATTCGAGCTTCTTCATCGCTATCGTGCGGCCCAGAGGTCGCCGGGGACGCAGGTGAAGAGCAGGTCCGTCGCCGAGGTTTGCACCTGGGCGCACGACCAGCCGTCCTGGCAGGCCTCGCTGCCGCAGGTGCCGACCGAACACACGCCGATCATGGTGGGTCTCCTTGTTGGGCTTGCCCACCGCTTAGAGGGTTCGCGCAGGAATAACTTCGGATAGCGAGGGCGCAATCCTGTCGCATATCGCGAGCGCGCCCGCAGCGACCGACCGAGCCGTACCAGAGGTACGGCGACCGAGGGAGCGAGGACGAAAGCCGCGAGATGCGACAGGAGTGCGCTCGACGCCCGGAGTTATTCCTGCGCGGACCCTTACACGGGTCGCGTCGCGTTCCTTTTTCGGGTCCGTCGTCTTTCTTCCTTCAGCGGGTCAGGTCGACGCGAACCGTCGCGGTCACCGTAGGAATCAGCATGGGCGTAGGTCTGCAGAACAAATGGGTGGAACGTTGATTCTGGCGGGCTCCTGGTACCTCGCCACAGGGATGATGACCGGTTGAGCACCGCCCTCGACGCCGATCCCCACGTCGTTCCTCCTCGACGTGCCCCTGGCAGGCGGTGGCCTCACCGGCGTGATGAAACAGAATGGACGCACATTCCCGGTCACTGCGGCCCGGGTCGCCGCCGGGTCGGGAGATGGGGCCACGAAGCGGCCGCAGGCGCCCAAGCCGCCGTTCCCGTACACAGCCCGCGAGGTCAAAGTGGAGAACCTCGAGGCCAAGGTGACGCTGGCCGGCACGCTGACGGTGCCCAAGACGCCCGGGCCCCACCCGGCGGCCGTGCTCTTGACCGGCTCGGGCCCGCAAGACCGGGACGAGACTCTCTTCGGGCACAAGCCGTTCCTCGTGCTCGCCGACCACCTCTCTCGCAACGGGGTCGCGGTGCTCCGACTCGACGATCGCGGCTTCGGCCAGTCGACCGGCGACCTCGCCACCGCAACCACCGCCGACTTCGCCTCCGACGCCCGCGCGGCGCTCCTGTTCATGGCCGTCCAGCCAGAGGTCGACGTCGGGGGGCTGGGGCTCATCGGCCACAGCGAGGGCGGGCTGGTGGCTGCGATGGTGGCGGGAGCGGAGGGCCCGAAGGCCGGGGTCGCCTGGGTCGTGCTGCTGGCCAGCCCCGGTCTGTCGGGGCGCGAGCTCGTCCTCTACCAGACCTCGGAGATGTACGCCCCGCCGGGCACCGACCCCGCCAAGGTGCGCGCCGCCCGCGACGCCGCCGCCAATGTGCTCGACCTGCTCGCCGCCGACGCCTGGCGGTGGAGGCTGAAACGAGCGGTCCGCGCGCTCACGAAGGCGCAGATGGCGATGGGCGGCCCGATCCGCCCCGACCAGCTCGACTCGGCGGTGCAGGCGGGGGTCACCCGGATGCAGTCGCCCTGGTACCGGTTCTTCGTCACCTACGACCCACGCCCCGACCTGCGCCGCATCAGCGTGCCCGTGCTCGCGCTCAACGGCGCGCTCGACACCCAGGTGCCAGCGGATGCCCATCTGCGTGGGATCGAGCAAGCCCTCACCGCGGGCGGCAATCAGGACGTCACGACCGTGAAGCTGAAAGGGCTCAACCACCTCTTTCAGACCGCGAAGAGCGGCGCTGCATCGGAGTACGCGCTGATCGACGAGACGTTCAGTCCGGCGGCGCTGGGGCAGATTTCGGAGTGGATTCGCGCCCGCCGGGCTCGCCCCGAGTAGGCTCGAGGTGCAGGGAGTTGCCCTGGCAGCGACCCCACTGCTCGTACTCCCACTCTGCCTCGGTCGGCAGTCGCCCACCGACCCAGCGGCAGAAGAGGTATGCCCGCCACCAGGTCACATGATTTGCCGGGTGGTCACCGTCGTGCTGGTCCCTTGGGTATGTCGGGTCAAAGGCCGCGTATTGTGATCGCGTCACCGGCGCGACTCCCATCTCGAATGGTGTCAGCGTCACCTCCCGCTGCGGGCGTTCGTCGTCGTGACCGACGGTCTCAGGGCGTACCAAGCGTAGGCTAGCTGCTCGAGGCTGGCGTCCGGCGTGACGAGCGCGTCGAGCAGCCAGGCAGCCAGCCCATCCGGTTCCGTCCGGCTCCAGACGCGCACGTGTCGCCGCAGCTGGTCGCCATCCCAACCCTCTGACTCGAGCAGGAAAGCGAGCGCTGCGTCGCGATCCACGCTCGCCTCCGCGAGGGCCCGGAGCGCGGGGTCGGGCTGCTCCCATTCGTCGCGGACGAGGCGATTCGATCGTGTCCGGTTCGGTTCGTCTCTTTCGTCGTCCTTAAGGAACCCATAGCCGCAGGAGCGGTTGGACAGGGATTGACGATGTACGGAAGTGACATCGAGCAGGAAGCACCCAAGGCGTCCGAGCTTCTCGCCAGTCGTTGGTTCCTGGGGGGCGTGGTCGGCGAAGGCGTAGGGTCGACGACCTTCGACGCCGTGGACCTCACCCAGCACGACGGACATGTGAGGGTCACGGTCTGCAACGCTCCAGAAGATGGAGCGGGGCTGCCCTGGCAGTTCCCGAGCGGGCATTTCGGTCCCGGTCCGAAGTCGCGCCACACCATCTACGACGAGAGCCTGCTCGAGGTCGTCGAACTCGGCACGCACGAGCGTCTGTTCCACTACGCCGTGACGCGCTACGCCGCCGGCACGACGCTCGCCGAGGTCGCCGGACGGCTGAGCACAGCACACCTGCTGGGCGTGCTCTGTGACGCGGCGCGTGGCTTGGCGGTCCTGCACGCCCACGGCCTGGCCCACCGGAACATCAAGTCCGAGAACGTGTTCGTCACGTCTCCGGCGTCGCCCGGATCCCGACCCCGGGGACTCGTCTACGACTACACCGCTGCCGACTACCATTACACCGCTGCCGACTACCATCGGAGGCTGGGCGGCTTCGGCCCGCCGCCGCGACCGCAGTCGGATCTGTGGTCGTTTGGGGCGATGGCGCGCGACGTCCTGGCGGCGGCGCTTCCTTCGAGAATCCCGCTGGGGTCCTCCACGGTGGGGACGTTGCGTTCCGACGTCTCGCCGCCCGTGACCGCGGTGATACGGCGGTGTCTGGAGCCGGATCCCGCTCAACGCTACCGCCACGCGGGCGAGCTGTTGGCCGCGCTACGGGCCGCAGTCGCTAGCCCTCGGGCTCGACTTCGCCGACGCCGGATTCCAGTCGTGATCGTGCTGTGCGCCGCGTTCGCGTTTGCCGCGACGTGGGGGCTGATGGCCCTCGGTCAGTCGGTCCGTCGCGCACGAACACCTCTGGTTGCCGCGGTCCAGGAACCCGGACCCGCGCTCACGCCGCTGATCATCGCAATCCCGAGGGCTTTCCCTCTGGCGCCGACCAGGCCACCCCACGGCGAGGGCAGCCGCCTCGTCCACCCGACCTCTAGATCCCCTCGTTCGGCTTCAAAGGAGTAGAAGAATGCAATCCGGATTCCTGGCCCTCGTGGTCCTGTTCGGCAGTCCCGTCGCCTTCGAAGAGACGGTCGACGAAGCGACGCGCGCCTGGCGGCAAGGTGACTACGTCGCGGCCGCAGAGGCTTTTCAATCCGCGCTCCGCGAACCCGGCGTGAAGCTGACCGCGCACACGCGTTCACAGCTTCAATTGCGTCTGGGTGAGAGCATGCTCCGCGCAGGGGACGCCATGGGCGCGCTGAAGGCGTACCGGGCGTATCTGAGGCGCTTCAGGTCGCGCTCGGTCACGAAGCACGACACCGCGCGCCGCATCGAGGAACTCGTGGCCCGTCTCGGGAATCTGCCGGCCATCGTCGAGCTGGCGCGGTGTCCGGTGCACGGCTGCGAAGCGCTGGCGATCTCGCCTGACGCCACGCGGACGGGCTGGCTCGTCCGCACACCGCGGACGCACACCTACACGGTGCACGACGGGACCCGCTCGAAGCCGGTCACCTGCAAAGGCGACCCGAGCGCGTCGGTCTTCTCGGTGCTGTTCCTCCCGCACGACCGCGGCGTTCGGCGAATCTACGAATGCGCAACGCTCGGTGGCGGCAACGATCTCTTCGCCGAGGGGAACGCCTTCGCACGCGCGCCGGAAGACGAGGGAGAGCCGACCTGCGTCGACGTCGGGTGCACACTCGTCGCCTTCACCCGGCGCTTCGGTGACAGCAGCGAGATCATGGTCAGGGACCTCGAGTTCGGTGATCTCGCCCGGGTTACGCGGATGAGCAGGGTCGTGGCGTCGAACGCCAGCGGGTGCGCGGTCGCGCCCAAGCTCGCGTTCACCGGCCAGGCCGTCGGCGGCCGCTACAGCATCTACGTGGCTTCCAATATCGACAGCCGTACCCCGGACGTCACGCCCGTGTGGACTGAGTTCGGCGACCAGGTGCTCCCGACGTTCTCACCGGATTGCCAACATCTCGCATGGGTCGCCTTTCGAGAGGACAAGGTCGGAGGAGAGCTCTGGATTCAGCGGATGGACGACGAGTCGCGGCGCGTCGTCGCCTTCGACGTGGTCGCGGACGCCGAGCGCGGCCCAAAGCCCGTCTGGGTGGGTCCGTCCACACTTCTGTACGTCAGCGAGGCGGCCGGGAACGGCGTGGCGTACGCGCGAACGAACGGCGAAGTCGGCGTCCTGGTTCCACACGTCGGCAGGGTCACCGGGTTGGCAGCCGCGACGACGCCGGGTGGCATCGAGATGGCGCTCGTCGTACCGGAGACCCCGACGTCATCGGGACCCACGCGGGTCGTGCGCGTTTCGATTCCGCGCAACGCCTTCCCGGGCTCGGTTCAGGCGGTCCACGTGCCTCCGAACGCCCGTCGTCACGGGCGCGAAGCGGTGATGCGAGGTCGTCAAGCGTTTGACAAGGGCCGCCTCAGGCGCGCGAAGTCCCTCGCCGGGTCCGCGCTGCTCATGTGGCCCGACACAGCGGCTGCGCACCGCCTGTTGGCTGACGTGGCAAAGAAGGAGCGGGCTTACGGCGCCGCGCTCAAGGCGCTGCGCGCGTGCGTGACTCTTCGACCAGACGATTCGCAGTGCATGGTCTCGCTGCGCGAGCTGTACCACGACCGCGGCGTCCGGCTTCCGAAGCGACGCGACGAACTGTTCGAGTCGGCCCGAGGCTGGACCCGGCGCGCCTGCGCCGTCGACCCCCGCCACCCGAAGCTTCGCTGCAGCCCTCGCGCGCCAAAGAGCCAAGAACCGCGAATGACGGCCGCGTCGGGCTCGTATCAGAAGCTCTGACACCTCGCGATGCCGACTTCGAGCCGGAGGTCTCGACGGTGTCCATCCTCCGTGCCGCTCTGGCTGTCCATCGCCAATGCGGTCGAACTGCTTCCCACGCTGGAGGACCTGGTCGCCTTCTTCAAGAAGAAGGCCAAGGGTGGAGATGAAAGAAGCGTGACCCCGCAGAGTCAGGTTGTTGGTGACCTGACATGCGTGGAGGCCGCCTCCGCGAAAGGAACTCTGATGACGCTGCGTTGCCTCTCAGCCCCCTGTTGTTCGCTCGCACTCACGGCGGCGGGTTGCGAACCAGAGGCTGATTCCAACTGTGCGAGCGGGTGCGCCGATGCGGGCGGCGAAGGCGAAGGCGAAGGCGAAGGCGAAGGCGAGGGCGAGGGCGAGGGCGAGG
>PVBE012541037.1_pt1 | contig 17509 bp, 18 predicted proteins | sample 1631181 | NCBI WGS metagenome assembly PVBE01 (sample SAMN08397723, study PRJNA350692) | Marine metagenome, whole genome shotgun sequencing project. | isolation source: water | place: Pacific Ocean | collected 2012-04 | reverse complement strand
GGGCCTAGTGGCCTGTATCATCTAAATTGCACCCCTACGACGGCCTTGCGAGGTTTCCGGCTAGGAGCGCGTCGCGCCGTGGGGTCCGTGCACCACAAGCGGCGCGCGACGACGTCCGGAAGCCTCGCAAGGCCGTCGTAGGGGTGCAATTTAGATGATACAGGCCACTAGGCCCGATTACCATCTGGCCACTGTGCTCTTAAGCGGGGGAATGGCCGGCCATTCCCCTTTTTGATTCGGAGCCGGCGATGAAATTCCTCGATGAAGCGAAAATTCACGTAAAAAGCGGCGACGGCGGCAATGGCTGCGCCTCTTTCCGGCGCCAAAAAAATATCCCCTTCGGCGGTCCCGACGGCGGCGACGGCGGTAGCGGCGGCGACGTTATCGCCGTTTGCGAGGACGGCCTCAACACGCTGATAGATTACCGCTACCAGCAGCATTTCAAGGCCAAGCGCGGCGGCAACGGTTCCGGCCGCGACCGCACCGGCGCCGGCGGCGAGGACGTTTTGTTGAAGGTTCCCGTCGGCACCCAGATCCTGGCCGATGACGGCAACATCCCGATCGCCGATCTGACCGCCCTGGGCCAGCGCGTGGTCCTGGCCAAGGGCGGCGGCGGCGGTTTCGGAAACACTCATTACAAATCCTCGACCAACCAAGCCCCCCGCCGCGCCGATCCCGGCCGCGGCGGCGAGCAACGGTGGCTGTGGTTGCGCCTGAAACTGATCGCCGATGCCGGCATGGTCGGCTTGCCCAACGCCGGCAAATCCACCTTGCTTGCCGCCGTCACCGGCGCCCGGCCGAAAATCGCCGCCTATCCGTTCACCACCCTTCATCCCAATCTCGGCGTTGTCCAAGTCGACGAGGACGAGTTCGTGCTGGCCGACATTCCCGGTCTCATCGAGGGCGCCAGCGCCGGGGCGGGACTGGGTTTCCGCTTTCTCGGCCATGTCGAGCGCTGCCGGGTGTTGCTGCATCTTGTCGATGGCACCGGCGGCGACGTCGCCGCCGCCTACCGGAACGTGCGCCGGGAGTTGCGGGCTTACGGCGCCGGTCTCGAAGAAAAACCGGAAATCGTCGCCCTCAATAAGTGCGATGCGTTAAGTTCCGAGGAGACGAAAAGCAAGCGCGCCGCCTTGGCCGGCGTTTCCGGCCAGGCCGTTTTGACCATCTCCGGCGCCGCCAAAACCGGTGTAAAGGGCATGTTGCGCGCCGTCCTCGCCGCCATCAATGAACGGGCCGACGCCGGCCACCGAAAAAGCCAAGCCTACGCGCCATGACCGCAAAACAGCATACTCCCAGCCTGGAGGCCGGGCGCCGCGTCATCGTCAAGATCGGATCGGCTTTGCTCGTCGACGCCGAGCGGGGCACCCTTCACCGGCGATGGCTGGAGGCCCTGGCCGCCGACCTGGCCCGATGCCGGGAACGCCGGCAGGATGTCATCATCGTCTCGTCGGGCGCCATCGCCCTCGGCCGAAGGCACTTGCGATTTTCCGGCCGCGATCTCAAGCTCGAAGAGAAACAAGCGGCGGCGGCCACCGGCATGGTACGCTTGGCGCATGCCTACGAAGAGGTGCTGGGGCGCCAAGGCATGACCGTCGCGCAGGTCCTTCTGACATTGGACGACAGCGATAACCGGCGCCGCTACCTGAACGCCCGCAACACGCTCTCGACATTGCTGCGTCTTGGCGCGGTGCCGCTGATCAACGAGAACGACACCGTTGCCACCGACGAGATCCGGTTCGGCGAAAACGACCGCCTGGCCGGCCGGGTCGCCGCCATGATCAGCGCCGATGTCCTGGTTCTGCTTTCCGATATCGACGGGTTTTACAGCGCCGACCCCCGCCGAGAACCCGGCGCCCGGCATATCCCCATCATCGACCAAATTACCCCGGAGATCGAGGCGATGGCGGGTTCGGCCCGGACCGATTACGGCAGCGGCGGCATGATCACCAAAATCGCCGCCGCCAAGAGCGCCGTCGCCGCCGGTTGCGCCACGGTGGTCGCCGACGGCAAGCCGTTACACCCCTTGCGGGCCATCGAGGATGGGGCGCGTTGCACTTGGTTCCTGCCTCGGGCCAACCCGCGCGCGGCGCGCAAACATTGGATCGCCGGCATCCTCGGGCCGGCCGGCGCCATCACCATCGACAACGGGGCGATGAAAGCTCTCGGCAACGGGAAAAGTCTGTTGCCGGCGGGCGTCACCGAAGTCGAGGGCGCTTTCAAGCGTGGCGACGCGGTCATCGTCAAAGCCGGCGACGGCCGCAAAATCGGCCGCGGGCTTTCGGCCTATTCGGCCGATGACGCGCGCCGGATCATGGGCCATAAAAGCGGTGAAATCGAAAGCCTTCTCGGCTATCGTGGGCGCGATGAAATGATCCACCGCGACGATCTGGTGCTGTCATGACCATAGATGATTCCGCTGTCCGGAGCGAGGATATTCCGGCCCTGATGCGCCGTATCGGCGCCGAGGCCAAGGCGGCGGCGGTTTTGGCCGGCGCCTCGACTGAAAGCAAAGACGAGGCCTTGCGGCGTTGCGCGGCCGCCTTGCGGGATCGCCGCCATCGGATCGCCGCCGCCAACGGCAAGGACATGGCGGCCGGCGAGCAAAAGGGCCTCACCAAGGCCATGCTCGACCGCCTGGCCCTCGACGACGGGCGCATCGAAGCCATGGCTTCGGGCCTCGAGGCCATCGCCGGGCTGGCCGATCCGGTGGGCGAGGTGATGGCCAAGTGGGACCGTCCCAACGGGCTCCGCATCAGCCGGGTGAGGGTGCCGCTCGGCGTCATTGGCGTCATTTACGAATCCCGGCCCAATGTCACCGCCGACGCCGGCGCCTTGTGTCTCAAATCAAGCAACGCCGCCATTTTACGCTGCGGCTCCGAGAGTTTTCATTCCTCGGCGGCGATCATCGATTCGCTCGGCCATGGGCTAGCCCTGGCGAACCTGCCCGTCCCGGCCATCCAATTGGTGCCGACCCGCGACCGCGCCGCCGTCGGCGAAATGTTGTCGATGACCGATTGCATCGACGTCATCGTGCCGCGCGGCGGCAAATCGCTGATCGCCCGCGTCAGCGCCGAGAGCAAGGTGCCCCTTTTCAAGCACCTGGAAGGCATCTGCCACACTTACGTCGATGCCGCCGCCGACTTGCCGACGGCGCGGAAAGTGGTCGTCAACGCCAAAATGCGGCGCCCCGGCATTTGCGGCGCCACCGAGACGTTGCTGGTCGACAAGGGGGTGGCGGCGGCGATGCTGCCGCCCATCATAGGCGACCTGATCGAGGCCGGCTGCGAGGTGCGCGGCGACGAAGCGGCCGGCGCCATCGACCGACGGGTGGTCGCGGCGACGGACGAGGATTGGGACACCGAGTATCTGGACGCCGTCATCTCGGTCGCCGTCGTCGACGGCATCGAAGGCGCCGTCGATCACATCGCCCGGCACTCCACGCGGCATACCGACGCCATCATCACCGAGGACGAGGCCGCCGCCGAGGAGTTTCTCGGGCGGGTCGACAGCGCCATCGTCATGGTCAACGCCTCGACCCAGTTCGCCGACGGCGGCGAATTCGGCATGGGCGCCGAGATCGGCATCTCCACCGGCAAGCTGCACGCCCGCGGTCCCGTCGGCGTCGAGCAATTGACCAGCTTCAAGTACGTGGTCCGCGGGACCGGGCAGTGCCGGCCCTGAGGCGTTCGCCGGCGGGGCGTCGAATCGGTCTTCTCGGCGGTTCGTTCAACCCCGCCCATGGCGGACACATGCACGTCAGCGAACGGGCCTTGGAGCGGTTGCGGCTGGACGAGGTCTGGTGGCTGGTCTCGCCGCAAAATCCGTTGAAGCCGTCCGCCGGCATGGCGCCTTTGCGGGTGAGGCTGGCGGCGGCGCGCAAGCTCGCCACCGGCCCCCGCATCAGGGCCACCGACATCGAACGGAGACTCGGCACCCGCTACGCCGTCGATACCCTTGAGAGCCTGTTCGCGGAATTTCCCGATGACCGGTTCGTCTGGATCATGGGCGCCGATAACCTGATCCAGGCGCACCGGTGGAAGAATTGGCGGCGCATGTTTCGCATGCTTCCCATTGCGGTTTTCGCCCGGCCCTCCTATTGTTTGAGGGCGTTGACGGCGAAGGCGGCGCGGCGTTTCGCCAGGGCCCGGGTGAGAGCATCCCGGGCGGGCGACGTGGTGGCGATGCAACCGCCGGCCTGGGTGTTCCTGCGTGAGCGCCTTCACGCCGCCTCGGCAACGCAGATTCGCGCTCGCCGCGAAAAGCGCGGATATGGTCAAACGGATTAAGGAGGAGCAAGCCATACCACGATCGAAACAAACGCCACCGTCGGCGGCGAAGCTGCTGAAACTGGTGGAAGAGTCCCTCGATGGCGATAAGGCAATGGAAGTCATCGTCATCGATATCGCAAGTAAGACCGACATCGCCGACTTCATGGTCATCGCCAGCGGCGCGTCACGCCGTCAAGTCGGCGCCATGGCCGAACATCTCCGGGTAAAAATGAAAGCCAGCGGACTCGATGGGTTTTCCGTCGAGGGCGCGGCGCAGTGCGACTGGGTGCTGATCGACGCGGGGGATGTCGTGGTCCATCTTTTCAGGCCCGAGGTCCGGGAATTCTATTGCCTGGAAAAAATCTGGGGGGCGCCCGCCCCGGCTTCCCGGAAGGGCTCTGGAATGGCGGTGGAAATGACGGCTTGAACGATCCCCCGAGCCGGGTCCCATGCGTATTCTCATCGCCGCCGTCGGCCGTCTGAAAGCCGGGCCCGAGCGCGCCCTTTTTGAACATTACGCCGGCCGCGTAACTTTTCCTTTTTGCCTCAAGGAGGTGGAGGAAAAGCGTCGGCTTCCGGTCGGCAAGCTCAGGAAACGCGAGGCCGAACTGCTGTTGGGCGCGGCACCGCAAGGGGCGGTGATCGTCGCCCTGGACGAACGGGGCCAAGCGCTTTCCAGCGCCGCCTTGGCGGATCGGATCGGCACTTGGCGGGACGACGGCCGGCGCGACCTGGTTTTTCTCATCGGCGGCCCGCAAGGCTTGGACGAATCAATGAAAGCAGGCGCCGACTTGGTTCTCTCCCTCGGCCCCATGACTTGGCCCCACCTGCTGGTGCGCGGGCTCGTGGCTGAACAAATCTACCGCGCCCAGTGCATCCTTTCGGGCCATCCCTACCACCGGCGGTGATTTACGGCCGGGCGGGGGGGGCCTATCTCCGCCATCGCGGCATGACGCCCGTCCCCTATCTCCGGGTTTAGGGGGTCGTTAACCCTTGCGGACTATCGTAACCGACGATTTTTGGCATATATATATAAAAAAAACCATGTCAGACAGCAACACCATCGGCGACCGGTCCCGTCCCGTCGTTCTTTGCATACTCGACGGCTGGGGGATGAGTTCCGAACGAAACGATAATGCCGTCACCTTGGGTCGTACGCCCAACTGGGACCGTTTGATGGCCACCTTGCCTTCGGCCCGTCTCGACGCCTCGGGCCGGCATGTCGGCTTGCCGGATGGGCAGATGGGCAATTCCGAGGCCGGCCATATGAACTTGGGCGCCGGCCGTATCGTCATGCAAGTCCTGCCGCGCATCGACGCGGCGGTCAGCGACGGCTTGCCGGGCGAAAATCCGGCGCTTCTCGGTCTGATCGCCAAACTGAGGAAAAGCGGCGGAACCTGCCACCTGATGGGCTTGTTGTCGCCGGGCGGGGTCCATTCCCACCAGGACCATTTGGCGGCCCTGGCCGGCGCCATCGGCGAGGCCGGGATTCCCATCGCCGTCCACGCCTTTCTCGACGGCCGCGACACCCCGCCCAAGAGCGCTCGGGGCTTCATGGAAAAATTCCTCGCCGACACCGCCGCCTTGGCGGATTTTGCCATCGCCACGGTCAGCGGCCGCTACTACGCCATGGACCGGGACCAGCGCTGGGAAAGGGTAGAGAAAGCTTATCTGGCGATGATGGATGGGGTCGGGGAAACGGCGCCCGATCCGGTCTTCGCCATTGAACAAAGTTACGCCGCCGATACCGGCGACGAATTCGTGCCGCCCACCGTCATCGAAGGCTACGAAGGCATGGCCGATGGCGACGCCCTTCTCATGGCCAACTTCCGCGCCGATCGGGCGCGGCAGATTTTGAGCCTGCTCGCCGATCCTGGTTTCGAGGTTTTTCAGCGGTCCCGCCTCGTCCGTTTCGTGGGGCTGGCCGGCATGACCGGGTATTCGGCTGAACTCAACAAGAATTTCACGCCCCTGTTCCCGTCCCTGGAGCTCGAAAACATCCTGGGAGAAGTGGTGGCCGAAGCGGGCATGAGCCAACTCAGGATCGCCGAGACCGAGAAATACGCCCATGTCACCTTTTTTCTTAACGGCGGCCTGGAGACGGCTTTCCCGGGCGAGGAACGGATCCTTGTCCCTTCGCCGCAAGTCGCCACCTATGACCTGAAACCCGAAATGTCGGCCCCCCAGGTGACGGACAAACTGATCGCGGCTATCTGCGAAGACCGTTTCGACTTGATTGTCGTCAACTACGCCAACGGCGACATGGTAGGCCATACCGGCATCTTGCCGGCCGCCATCGAGGCCGTCGAGTGCGTCGATATCTGCCTGGGCCGGCTCGAGCGGTCGGTGAGCGAGGCCGGTGGCGTGTTGCTGGTTACCGCCGATCACGGCAACTGCGAACAAATGCGCGATCCCGGCACCGGCCAGCCGCATACGGCGCATAGCCTGAACCGGGTACCGGTGGTGTTGTCGGGCGGCGGCGGGCGGCGCTTGCGGGACGGCCGTCTGGCCGACGTGGCGCCGACGTTGCTTCGATTGCTGGGGCTTCCGCAATCCGAAGAAATGACCGGCCGGTCCCTCATCCTCGAGGACGGCGCCGAAATCGCCGCCGCCCAGTAAATGCGCCAATTCCGCTTCCGATATTTGCGGCTGCCGGGCCTGTTGGCGGCGGCGTGGCTGATCTTTCCGCCGCCGCTGGCCTGGGCCGCGCAAGAACGATCCGATACCGGCCAACGCCTCGAAGAAGTCAAGCGCGCTCTCGACGAAAGCCGCAAGACGGACAAAACGCTCAAACGCAAGTCCGCCGCCCTGGCCAAGGATCTTCAACGACTGCGGCGGCAACTGGTCGCCGCCGCCTATGTCATCCAGACTCACGAGGCGGAGGTTTCCCGCCTGGAGGACATGCTGGATGCGCTGGTCCTGTCCGAGAAGACCAAAATCGACCGCCTCGAACAACAGCGCAATCAGTTCGCGCGCGTCCTCATGGCCCTGTCGCGGCTTGCCCGCCATCCGCCGGAGGCCTTGATCGTCCAGCCTTTGAGACCTTCCGACATGATCCGTAGCACCATTCTGTTGCGTGCCGCCCTGCCCGGCATCGAAAGGAACGCCGGCCGTCTCAGGGATGAACTCGCCGGCCTGCTCGGCGCCCGACTCGAGATAAACCGGCGGCGAACGGAACTGGCCGGTGCCGCGGAAAAACGCAAAAAACAACGGACGCTGCTGAAAAGACTGTTGGACGAAAAAACCGGATTAAAACGCCAAACCGATACCAAGAGCCGGCGGACGGCGCGCCGGATACGGGCACTGGCCGAAAAGGCGAATGATCTGCGCGACCTTCTATCCCGCCTGCAAAAAGCCGACCGCGAACGGACGGCAGAGAAGAAGAGGCGGGGAAAAGCGAAGGGCAAAACCGCCGCCGGCAAGGTTCCAATCCAACCAACCGCTGGCCGCATCGCTAGGCTACGGGGAGCCCTGCCCTTTCCCGCTGTCGGCCGATTGGCCGGGCTGTACGGACAAAACATCGGCAACGGCGCGACCCGCAAGGGAATCACCATCGAAACCCTATCTCATGCCCAGGTGATTGCCACCTACGACGGTCGGGTGGTGTTCGCGGGCGTTTTCCGCGGTTACGGGCAACTCTTGATCATTGAACACGGCGAGGGATATCATAGCCTTCTTGCCGGGTTTGCCCGCATTGACTGTGTTATCGGGCAAACGGTCGTGGCCGGCGAACCGGTCGGCGTCATGGGCCGCCCGGCGGGAGCAAGGCCGGTTCTTTATCTGGAACTGCGCCGTAATGGCCAACCGATCAATCCTTTGCCGTGGTTGGCGGCACGTAAAAATAGGGTAAGTGGATGAAACATCGAATGTTCTTTGTGGCCGCCGTGGCCTGCATTTTGGTCTCGTCTCCGGGCGCCACGGCCGAAGCGGAAAAAAACAATGCCGATACCTATCGGCTTCTCAACTTGTTCGGTGATGTTTTCGAGCGTGTTCGCGCCGATTACGTCGAGGAGTCGACAGATGAGTCGCTGATCGAAGCCGCCATTACCGGCATGCTGTCTTCCCTCGATCCCCATTCCAGTTATCTCAATGCCAAAAGATTCCGCGAAATGCAGGTCCAGACCAAAGGCGAGTTCGGTGGATTGGGCATTCAGGTCAGCATGGAGGGCGGGCTGGTCAAGGTTATTTCTCCCATTGACGACACCCCCGCCTATCGCGCCGGCGTCGAAGCCGGCGATCTGATCACCCATCTCGACGGCGACCAGGTGCTTGGACTGACCCTGGGGCAAGCGGTCGACAAAATGCGTGGCCGCGTCGGCACCGACATCCGTTTGACAATCCGCCGCGAGGGCCGCGATTCCTTCGACGTCACGATTACCCGCGCCATCATCAAGATCAAGTCCGTGCGCTCGCGTCTGGAAGGCAATATAGGGTACCTGCGCATCACCTCCTTCAACGAACAGGCGGGCAAGGGAGTGAAGGAGGCCATGGCCAAGCTGCATAAGGAACGGGGCGACAGCTTGCACGGCATCGTGCTGGATTTACGCAACAATCCCGGCGGCCTTCTCGATCAAGCCGTGGCCGTGTCCGACGCCTTTCTCGACAAAGGAGAGATCGTTTCGACCCGCTCCCGGCGGGCCGAGGAAACGCAACGCTATAACGCCCGTCCCGGCGACCTGGCCAAGAGCTTGCCGATGGTGGTGATGATCAACGGCGGCTCGGCGTCGGCCTCCGAGATCGTCGCCGGCGCCTTGCAGGATCATCACCGGGCCATCGTTCTTGGCACCAAGTCCTTTGGCAAAGGGTCGGTGCAAACTATCATCCCCTTGCCCGGCCGAGGCGCCATGCGGTTGACCACGGCGCGCTATTTCACCCCTTCCGGGCGGTCGATCCAGGTGGTCGGCATCGAGCCCGACATCACCGTCGAGCAAGCGAAAGTCGAGACCATCGCCACCCAGAGACGGCGCCGCGAAGCGGATTTGCGAGGCGCCCTCGATAACGGTACGGTCCCCGCGAAAGAAAAAGAAAAGGACAAACAAAAAGGCAAAAACGGCAACAATGAAAAGGACGACAAAACAAAAGAAACGAAAACGCCGATTTCCCAAGATTACCAACTGGCCCGGGCGCTTGACCTTTTGCGCGGCGTTACCTTTTTTTCCGATAAAATAACGGCCAAAACCAATTGACGGGTGGAAGCCGTCGAGGACGGTTTAAAAAGTGAAACTTCCCTTTGGAAAAAAATTCAAAGTGAAACTTCCCTTCGGAAAAAAGAAGGATTCCGATGACGACGATATGGATGACGACGAGGACGAGGAGGAAGAGGAGGAAGAGGAGGAAGAAGAGAAGGACGAAGACGACGACGATGACGATGACGATGAAGATAAAGGGGCTAAAGGCGGCGGTATAAGCCGCCTGACCTCTTTTGGCGGCGGCATAAGCCGCCTGGCCTCTTTTGGCGGCGGTATAAGCCGCCTGACCTCTTTTGACGGCGGCAAACGCCGCCTGATCCTTATTGGCGGCGGGGCGGCGGCGGCCTTGATCCTGATCGGCGGCGGCGTCTGGTTTTTCCTTGGCGGCGACGAAGACGCTTCCAAAACCCCGTCCCGTGCCGAAACCGGCGTTCCCCGTGTCGAGATTACAATTCCGCCCAGGCGGCGGGGCGGCAGGTTGACTCCGCCCAAGGGTAAACGCGCCGCCAAGGGTTCTCTCAACGCCATCGCCGCCGCCGACAAAGGACCCGGCGCGGGGGTGGTGATTCCGGCGGTGACGATGGTTGCGTTCGCCAACATACCCGAGGTGAAATCGGAAACGCCCCTGGCCAAGGTTCCGGATTTGGCGCTGGTCGAGCAAAGCCCCCAGGGACCGTTGCCAAAGGTGGGGGAAAACGGCCGCAAGCCCTGGCAGGTTTACGCCCGGCCTTTCGAGGCCCGCGACGCCCGCCCGCGGATCGCCGTCATCATCACCGGCATGGGCTTGAGCGGCGCCGCCACCGAGGCCGCCATCAAGCGGCTGCCGGGCGCGGTGACCCTGGCCTTCGATCCCCACGCCCAGGGCTTGGACGATTGGGTTTTCCTGGCCCGTCAGGCGGGACACGAAGTGCTTTTGTCCCTGCCCATGGAATCGGCCCATTTCCCGGCCGTCGATGCCGGCCCCTACGCTCTCAAAAGTTCGCTGAATCCCGAGGAGAACCTGCGGCAAATGGAGTTCGTGCTGAGCCGGATGTCCGGATATGTCGGCGTGGCGACGGCGATGGGATCGAAGTTCACGGCCGACGAACAGGCCCTCAAGCCGATTCTCGAAGCGGTCAGAAACCGCGGTCTGATGTTGATTGACAGCGCCACCACGCCACATACCAAGGCGGCGAGGATGGCCACCGAAATCGGCCTGCCCAGGGCGGTCAGCAACCTGGTCCTCGATGAGAATCCATCAAAGGCCGCCATCGACGGCAAACTTGCCGAACTCGAGGTGATTGTCCGCGAGCAGGCCACCGCCGTCGCCATCGCCTCGCCCAATCCCGCCACCCTGGAACGCATCGCCGTCTGGGTGGCGTCATTGGCGGACAAGAACCTGGTGCTGGTTCCCGTCACCGCCGTTGCCGATAAGCAGTTTCTCGAATGAAAACCAGACTTCCTTACCGCAAAGGTGTCGGGGCGATGCTGTTCAATGCCGAAGGAAAGGTTTTTGTCGCCCGGCGCATCAATTCTCCGGGTCAGGCCTGGCAGATGCCCCAGGGCGGCATCGATCGCGGCGAACGGCCGGCGCAAGCGGTATTGCGGGAATTGGCGGAAGAAATCGGAACCGACAAGGCCGAGATCGTCGCCAAGAGTTCGCGCTGGTTTTCCTACGATCTGCCCGGCCAACGGGTCGGAAAGGTTTGGAAAGGCAAGTACCGGGGGCAAAAGCAGAGATGGTTCGCCCTTCGCTTCACCGGCGGCGACGGAGACATCGACCTCAACGCCAGCGAGCACCCCGAGTTCAATGACTGGAAGTGGGTGGACATAGATGACCTGGTCCGGCTGATCGTCCCGTTCAAGCGGGCGATTTACAAAGAAATCGTCGCCGAATTCCATCACCTGGCCGGCCCGCCGGCGCCAACAACGGGATAGGCAGCCGGCAGTGAAAATTATTGTGTCTTGCGGGGAAAAAGAGGTTTCGGCGGGGCAATGGTCAACGCGCCAGAAATCAGGGAAAAGACTTATCCTCTTGCGTCCGGTGCCACAATATCCCGAGGCCTGCCGGAGTTCATCACACCTCCTTTTCCTCCGCGTTCCTCTGCGTCCACTGCGTTAAGATTAAACGCCAAGGACCTAGAGGAACGGGGAGGGGAGGAAAGCCGCGACGAGCCATAAGATCACAAAATGTCGATCCGGCCGGACGCCAGGGGATAAGCCTTTCCCGGAATTCCTACAACAAGGGAAAATGGATCAGTGGCCTTCTCAGGGGTACGGACGCCATCACTGGCGGGTCCACTGGGAATTACTTCCAGGTGGACGGCCGGCCGCTCGGCGAGCGCAACCCGAAGTGGCTCAACGAAGATTACGTTCAAATTCATCCGCTTCGCCGCCTACGTCCAAGGCATGGTGCCAGGCCATATTGAAGGCCAACGCCTCCACCGTCGCCGCATCGCTCGGATCGTGGAGTTGCCGCGGCGGCAACACCCCGATGACGACATGCAGGTCCTTCGACGGACGCCCCAAGCGTTCATCAAGGTGACGGCAAGGATCGCCAACGAGAAGTTCGTCAAAAAGGTGGTTCCGAAAAACACCGGCCCAGGATCGCTCCTACGGGCGCCGACGTTTGTCCCCGAGATCGGAACAGCGATCAAACAATTCACCGGTCCGCCGGTCATGTAAAGTGTACATAACCAAGTATAGATGGGCTGACTCCAGCATGGAATCGACTTTTTACCGGCCCATCAATTTTTGGGTATGGATTTTCTCAGCTTTATAAAGGAGCCTATGCCTAAAAGCGCCAAAGCTAAAAAAATTGTGCCGATGGCAAGAGAAATAGGGTCCATGGGTAAACTTATCCCCTCAAATTCATCACCACTCCCGGTCACAACAATAACAATAACGGCGATACCCGTTGAAACGGATAAAACAGCTCCGATATAGAAAATTATGTGCATCACCTCTCCTTAGCCAATCAAGCTGTTGCGTCCGATGTCGATTTACCCGACATAAGGCTTATCCTGTTGCGTCCGGTGCCACAATATCCCGAGGCCTGCCGGAGTTCATCACACCTCCTTTTCCTCCGCGTCCCTCCGCGTCCATTGCGTTAAGATTAAACGCCGAGCACACAGAGGAACGCGGAGGGGAAGAAAGCCGCGACGAGCCATAAGAACACAAAATGTTGCTCCGACCGGACGCAAGGTAACATCGGCAAAATACCGGGCACGCCGGTGCGAAAAGGCGTCAGGCTATCCTTCCGGTGTCATTCCGGATGGCGCGGGGCGCCGAGCCGGAATCCAGTAACCTCTTGATAGTTCTGGATTTCCGTTTTCGCGGGAATGACGCGATAGGAAGGCGGGGAATTGGCGGGTCCGCCATCTGGCATGAGTTCGCCTGGTGTTTTGCCGATGTTACGACGCAAGGGGATAAGCCTTTAGTGTGATTGGTATAGCCAGTTGCTTTATCGGCCACAAGTCGCCGTAACACCACGGACGGCTCCGGATGGGGGGTTCTTTGCGATGGCCGGCGGTATATCGTCACGGGGAATGGAAGCGCTCGAAGCGATGACTTCCGACCTCGACATCTACCGTGCCGCCAATGAGTTAATTAAGCAGCACGGCGGCAAGGCCCCCATCCACGCGGCGATGAGAGCCGATGAACTCCTTGAGGCCGGCGCCATGGAAGGCAAGGCCGTGTGGGTGCGGATTGCGAAGGCTGTGGAAGAGTTGCTTTCGGATAAACAGACAGACGGCGCGGCTAACCGGTCGGTATTCCCTTCGGGCGCGCCCTCGGAGCGTGGAACGACCATTGGGCGGGGTTTCCCATCGCCAAATTGGCCCAATAAAGGGGTAGACCGTGATCACCGTACCAGTTCAGACTCTGGCTCACACTGATTCGCCCATGGTGCCGCCGTCGCGGGCAACCGGTGGAGCCATCCGCGGAATCTCGGGTGAGCCCGATCGTCGGCGAGCAACCGTCGTATGGTCCCGAGCGGGGGAATGCGCTACTATTGCGCTGACCGGCGGACGCATACGGTAACCTCGGGGCCACGCGCGCCCGCACCGATGCGCCGTATGATCGGCCGTCAAACCCGCGAGTGAGGATGGTATACGAACGTTCACAGGCTCCCTTTCCGGACGTGCCCCGTTGGGCGACCGTCTGGTTGCCGCTCGTACTGCTGGTGGCGATTTTCGTGTTTCGCCTGGCCGATACGGAGAGTTTGTACTTCGCTCTATTGATCGACAGAGAGCGCGGCATCGTCGAGAACGCGACCGTCGCGGTGCTGCTTCTCGCCACCCTATTTTTGGGCTTTGCGTGGCGCTGGCGGAGCCGGCTGCCGGACGGTCGACTGGGCGCGTGGCTTATCCTTTGCATGCTCGCCTGTGTCGTCTACGCCGGAGAGGAAGCGGCCTGGGGGCAGCACTGGTTCGGTTGGGACACCCCTGAGTTCTTCGCAGCATATTCCAACAACAAGCCGGAGACGAGTTTTCACAATTTCACCGATTTCCCAACCAACCGCCTGCCGAAGACCATTCTCACGATCGGCATTGTGGCGCTGGGCTTGGTCGCGCCGCTGTGGATGCGGCGCAAGGGCATTACGCTCGATCCGGAAACCGACTGGCTTTACTGGTTCTTGCCGACCGGTGCGAGCGTGCCGATGGCTTGGTTCGTCGTCGCCACCCGTGTGTACGAACGCGCCCTGGTATGGTCCCATCTCAAGGGCGACATTCTCGTCTTCGAGATGAGCTTCAAGGAGATCAACGAGCTGGCTCTCGCCGGATTTCTTCTGGTCTATTCGTGGTCGTTCTGGCGGCGGCTGCGCTTCATGGCAACGCTCTAGTACACCCCGGCTTTTCCTCCGATCGTCATGCGGGCCGGTTTCGCGCATTCCGGAACCTGTCGCGCCCTCTTTAAAGCCGCCGTTCGTCACCGGCACGTGGTCGTCATGATTTCCTTGATCACCTTGCCCAACGCGGCGAGCAAAAGCACGGCGGCCAACATCGCTCCATAAGGATTGCCATAAGGCAGCGGATCGAACAGATGGCACCATAGGTACCAAACGTTGCCGAGGATAAGAAACAACACATTCATGACATTTTCCCTAGCTCATTCTCTCTTCGATTGTTGGTACCAGTATGCCGCGATGGCAAGCTTAGCGCAGTGACGCGCCTCACAACGCAAAAGCCGCCATTTTCCGGACCCTTGCGAGGGCATTTGGCTATCCCGTAAGCTTTATATTAAGGGAAAGTAAAAAAAACTGCTTCGTTTATGCGGGCAGGAAGGAGTAGCTCCATTGGCCATGGAATTCGGCGCCTCGGATGTTGAGGGCAGTCATTTCATCGTCGCCGGCGGGATGGTCAAGAAGGTCAACGCCTTTGGCCTGGAGCGGATTCCGGAAGCCAGGACCAGCGCCAAGACCATGTGGTTCGGGCCAGGGGAGACGGGAATCGTCGAAGTTCGCCTGACCGGCTCCGACAGGGCCGTCCTCAGGGACAAGGCCGAGGTTCTGATGGCGGCTCTGCGCGCCATCCCCGGCACCCTGAACATCAATCAAGACTGGGAGAACAAGGTGCTGACGGTCAAGGTCATTGTCGACCAGGTCAGGGCGCGGCGCACCGGCGTCACTTCCGAGGAAGTGGCCGATTCCCTGAACGCTTTTATCGACGGCGCCTACATTACCGATTACCGGGAGGGGGATACGGTCATTCCCGTGGTGATTCGGGCAGTCGAGGAGGAACGGGACAACATCGCCCAACTAAGGAACATCAACATCTACTCCTCAAAAACCGGCAAGAACGTGCCGCTCTCGCAGATTGCCAATTTCGAACCCCGCTGGGACCCGAGCGTGATCAAGCGCTTTAACCAGGAACGCACTATCACGGTAGAAGCGCGCCACCAGTTCCTGAAGGCGGCGCAGCTGTTCGCCAAGCTGCGTCCCGCCATCGACGGGCTCGATCCGCCGGCGGGCTACAGCTGGGAGGTCGGCGGCGAAATCGAGTCCTCGAGGGAGTCCAACCAGAAGCTGGCCAAGAATCTGCCTCTTTGCCTTGCGCTGGTGGTGTTTCTGCTGGTTTGGCAGTTCAACTCGTTCCGCCGGCCGGCGATCATCATGCTGACAATCCCCATGTCCTTCGTTGGAGGCATTATCGGGCTGTTGGTTATGGGGGCGCCATTCGGCTTCATGGCGATCCTCGGATTCCTGAGCCTCGCCGGCATTATCATCAACAACGGCATCGTCCTCATCGACCGCATCGACATCGAGCACGAGGCCGGCAAGGACGCTTACGAGGCGATTGTCTCGGCGGCGCTGGCCCGCGCCAGGCCGATCGTCATGACCACCATCACCACCATCCTCGGGTTGATGCCCCTGATCGTCTGGAAGGACCCCCTGTTCTTCGGCATGGCCAACGTCATCGCCTTCGGCCTTCTGGTCGGCACGGTTCTGACGCTGGTTGTGGTGCCTGTCCTCTATTCGCTGTTATTCCGGGTCAAGGCCCCGGTTAAGGTCACGGGTTGAGATGATCGTCGGCCTGTTGATGATGGCCTGGTCGGCGGCCTTCACCTTTCACTTCATGCAACGCCATTGGCAAGGTGGTTGACGCCGGAAAGGAAACGGATATGCGCTTGGTGATATTGCTCCTCCTTATTCTTGGCATTTCATCGTCCCCTTCGCGGGCGTTCGAGACCAACACGGCGTATCTTCTGGATGCCTGCAAGAAGTCGGGGGCTGTCTTGGAACAACCCAATCCGCCGAAACAGCAAGCCATCGATGCGGGTATCTGTCTGGGATACATCACGGCGGCGCGCCATTTCCTGAGCTCGAAAGCAACCCGCAAGTCCCAGCACGGGATATGCATTGCCAGCGACGTGACTTCGATCAAGCTGGCGGGCGCTTTCGTCGCCTGGGCCGAGGACCGCAAGCCGGTCCTGCCGGACTCGATGTTCGAGGGACTCCTGAAAAGCTGGATGGAGGCGTTCCCCTGTACGAATTGATTGTCGCGGGCCACTAGATGGATTATTCCCGAACCTACGGATTAAGGTTAAGAACATGTCGACCGGGAAATCTAGGGACAGTATATAATTTCTTGTATGGAAAACTATATACTGTCCCTAAAATCTGTCCCGGCGGTCCTGATAAGATAAATAGGAGGGACAGCCAGGGTATCGGCGACCGTCCGAAGTTCGTTGGCAAGCCGCCCCTTGAAAACAACCCTGTCCGCCCCGTCCGTCACTACGACAACGCTGTTGGTGGAATGTAAATCAATTCCGCGGTAATATGTCATCTCGGTTTCTTCTTCAGGTCCTGGTTAAGCGTTTACTCTTACAAACTTCAACCAGTGTACCGGTCGGGGAGACCGGCCTAGTGGCCCGCGTCAGCCAAATTGCACTCCTACGACGGTCTTGCGAGGTTTCCGGCTAGGAGCGCGTCGCGCCGTGGTGTCCGTGCACCACAAGCGGCGCGCGACGACGTCCGGAAGCCTCGCAAGACCGCCCGAAGGGTCGCTTTTCCCGTCCCCTCGGGGCGTCGGGAACGCTTGACGATGTCCCCGCATCGCCTGCGCGCCTTGCGGGAACTTACGCGGCGCCACTGGCGCCACGGTTCCCCGCAAGCCTACCGAGGGGACGGGAAAAGCGATCGTAGGGGTGCAATTTGGCTGACGCGGGCCACTAGATGATTATCAGGTTCTCTAATCGCATGTTTCATGTCACGGTTAGGCGTTCTACGAAAGGTGGAAGACAGTGAGTAAGTACAAGTGTCCGTTTTTCAAGAAAGAAACTTGTGTTATCGGAAATGGAGGGTTTCCTTGCTGCTTAGAATCTGGAATTCCTTACACGGACTGTCATACATATAAAGTGTATATGGCCAGCAAGAAGAAATAGACCTACCGCGAAAGTCCGTATTTGAAGGTCCGGCGCGTCGGATGCATCAGCCCCTATCGGGTTTTCTCAGTATCCCATCTTCAGATTGACGATCCCGGCGATGAAGTTGAACTCGATGCCGTATCCACGGCGCTTGTTGCGGTATCGCTCGCAAAGGATACGGAATATCTTGAGGCGCGGAAATCT
>PVBE012469562.1_pt1 | contig 17509 bp, 12 predicted proteins | sample 1631181 | NCBI WGS metagenome assembly PVBE01 (sample SAMN08397723, study PRJNA350692) | Marine metagenome, whole genome shotgun sequencing project. | isolation source: water | place: Pacific Ocean | collected 2012-04 | reverse complement strand
GACAACCAGCGGTTGAGTAGATGTTTCGACACCGTATTGGTCATAGCTTCCCTCGTCGCCACGAGCGATGAAGGGCTGGTGGTAAAGCATTCGTTTCCACTCGCGACCGTCCCGGCTGTGCATCAGGTACATATCCATCGTGTTGTCTACGTGATGCAACATGTCGAGGAGGCCCAGGTGCATTTCGTCGGCGCGCCAGGGCACGAGAGCGTAGTGCGCGTCATCCAAGTTGTCCCAGTCACCGGGGTCGAACACAAGTTCCGCCTCCGACCAGTGGATGCAGTCGGCGCTCTCCATGCGGTAGATGCGGCGTCGGGTTCCCCACACGCCTTCCGGTTTGCCGGGCCAAACGGGTGCAAACCAGCCGTCAAAGTCCGGATGACCGCTCGATCCAGAGGTTCCGCCATAACGACCCCAGAGGACATATTTCCGGTCGATGGGGTCGTAAGTCTGGATTTTGACGTCGCTTTTCCATTCCGGAATGGTTGGGTTGCCCTGGTGCGGAGTCCAATCAATGCCGTTCGGCGAAAAGGCAATGCAAAGGCCGTCTGCTTGGCCCATGCTTTCCACTCGGCCTTTGCCGACCAGCAAGTACGCCATCTTGTATCGGCGCTGAGGGTCGGTTTCGTGCTCGGCGAGTAGGACCGACGGATTCCGAAAAATCTCATCCCGAGAGCCGTGGGTGATGTTGGTGTCGCGACCGTCGATGACGCATTTGCCGAGGGCGGGTTTCTCCCAGTTCAATCCGTCCCGGGACCGCGCGTAATGGCGGCGTTCCCAGACACGTTGGTTCTTCTTCAAGCCGAAATGCTCGGGGAAATCGGCGTACCAGCAGTTGAATGCTTCCACCTCGTCGTCCCATATCACGTTGAAAGTGCTTGTACGGAAGTAAGTATTTGCCTCCCAGGGCTTATCGCGCTTGATAAGTGGGTTGGCTGGATGCTTCTTGGGAGAGTGTTGACGGCGGGTAACGTTTTTCACGACCGCGACTATGTCGTCGTCAATGAAGAGTTGGCGATTCGTTCCGACATCTTTGTGAACCGATTCGCGCGAATATGCTACATACATGGACGCACTCCAAATCCACTGCCTGAGGCCCGTTCGTCTGGCCGTCGTCGAAACCGCTTCGTTGCCCCAAAGGTGCGAGGGCGGTCACCCGCTCCCCACCCGGTTGTCCGACAGACGGCCAGGAGCCTGGTCAGCTCTCGGCGGGCGCCGGGTGAAATTCCTGGCTTATGCATCAGCGAACGAAAAGTCCGCAGGATGCGAAAGCGCGGACATCCGAAGACGCCAAGCGCTAAAATGGTACTTCGCCACACCGCAATGGTCCTCGAAAAAACTTTTCGCGACCGTCCATACAGTGGCGCGAGAATATCCCAAGCGCTTGGTTGAAGGCGACCATCAACGTAAGCCCTAGAGAATCCAGAGTCTGGCATCCCCACTGCTAATTCGGACTAGACAGACTCGGAATCTTCAAGTGCAAGCTCACTTTTCCGTCTGTCGAGGGTCTACCATATGCGAAATTAAGAAGGGTCGCTTCGCTATCGTCTGGCGAACCGGAGTCCCTGAGGCTCGGCTCGGCCACCGCCCCGACGTATCCAACCACATAGGAGTGTCTGGCGGGGCGAGCAAGTTAATCAGTACTGGGGCATTTCCAAACACGTCGGTCAGGGATGAATACCGACCTTTCGAGCAGTTCGTTTCCGAACGTTCGTTTGACCGGGATCGTGTCAACCGAGACCCCCAGCCGTCCGAATCTCACCCTCGATAAACTTCTGCAGAGATTATGGCTGCGCTCGACCCCCTGTTCCCGAGGCTGAAGGGCGTCTTGCGGCGGACGGTATGGCCGTCGAGTCTAGGCAATGTGTTTGCTGGCCAGGTCAGGGCAAACACGGGCGCACCCAAGTCGTCTGAGAACTGATGGGGAGAAGTACGATGATCGATCCCGTTGTTGCACGAAAACTGCAATCCCACGCCGATTTCTGGACCGGGACGCATGGTACGGGGCCACTCATCACGCGGAGTTCCTACTCTGATCTCGGCAAGATGGAACTTCCTCTAAGTGATGGCGGTGTCGCGCCCGCGGGGCTGAAGCTGCCCCCCGACGTGCTTGACGCCGATATGCTTGCGCATTCCGAGAAGCCAAAGACGGTTTCGACTTTGAGTCTCACGACAACGCCGGATGCCGGGTCCGAACGGGTTGACACATTCCCTGTTGTCGCCCCTGTCCAACGGATACCGTGGACGGAAGCCATCCTCGGCTGCCAGCTCACCATTGGGGCCGAGTCGATCTGGCCGGAACCTTGGCTGGAACACCCCTGGGACCTCCAGCGGGTCCGATTGCTAGACGGCAACTTCTGGCTGGCGAAGTTGTTGGAGCTAACCAGCGCGCTTGTTGATACGTGGGACTACCCGGTTCTGGTAACGCAGACGCTGATGCGTGGACCGATCGACATGCTGACCGCCTTACTCGGCAGCGAACGGACAGTCTATGAACTCCAAGACCACCCAGATGAGTGCAGAAAACTGCTCGAAGTCTGCACTGAAGCATTTGTTGAGATCGCCATCGCTCAGCAAGCACTCATCCCGCAACTAGAGGGCGGATATTGCTCGTGGTTCGGGATATGGGCGCCTGGTACCGTCGTCCGCACCCAGTGCGACACAGCTGCTTTGATCGGTCGGAGATGGTACGAATCCCGGATCCTGCCATTCGACGTGCAGATCTGTGAGGCGTTTGACCACTCCATCATCCATCTTCACTCTGGCTACCTTGACACTATTGATGATCTGCTCCACCAGCCGGTACCGCAGGCCATCCAGGTCGTGATTGATGTCGACGGGGCCGGCCCACCACCGCTGACCTTGATGCCGACCTTCCTGAAGATCCTGGAGAAAAAGCCGTTGCTTATCGAGGGGCGCCTGACTGAAAAGGAGTTTGACACCCTGCTCGACGCACTTCCGGGTGAAGGTCTTTTTGTCAGCGCCGCGATTACGGAGGACGATAAATAGCTGACCGCTGAAGCCCGTGGGGCCTGGACCACATCTGGTAAACCATCTCGCTTTGTCAGGCTCATGGTGCCGTCGGCGCGGTCATGGGCTATGCCATTTGCCGGGATGCAATTCTGTGGCCGCCTCCGTTTGTCGCAGGGGCTGTGCAAGCCGAAACGACCGAAGGTCCCGGAGAAGCAAGCTGAAGAGACTCTGCATGGCCGGCTGCAGCCGAGGATCGTCAGGTCGCTCCGGGACACCGCCCTCGACATAGAAAGCGCCCGGTCATACTCCGCGGTCGGTCGGCCTTAGGCGCTACGAACTAGGGCGCAAGCGGATCAGGCCGGGGAGCTCATCCGTCTCTCGGATGATGCAGAGGAATCTCCCTTGTGTCTTCATCGACTTCACCGCCATCTCTGGCACCGAAGGCTACGAAGATAGATTCGCCTCCCGCATTGGCGTCCTTAAATCGGGCTCTTGCCGCATCGCCCGGGCAAGATCAAGGTTCAGGTCACCGGTTGTCAGACGGTACTAAATCGAAGAAGGGCAGACTTCGCGGCTTTGGGGCTCAATCGTGGGTCCTGATCAAGCCCGTGACCTACCTTTCAGACCCGCTAATTGACGTTCGCCTCGGGCGAGAGCGGAGGGCCTATGTCCATCGCCAGCACCGTTGAATCTAGGCTTGCTTTCATGAGTTGGAGCTTCACGCCCTGAACGTCGGGATCGTCCCACAGGTTCGTGAACTCGTTAGGATCATCTTCCATGTCGTACAACTCACCAAACGGATGCCCATGGTAGACGACGAGTTTCCAGCGCGAATCTCGATACATAGTGCCGAACGCCTGGTTATGTTCCTGAGCATCGTAATACTCTGAGCGGACATACTCGCGGTGATCGCCAGGAGGAGATTGTCCCGTGAGGATCGGAAGGAGCGAGCGGCCGTGCATTTGCCGCGGAATGTCCAGGCCGACGATTTCGAGCAACGTCGGCGCGATGTCAGTCAGCTCTACAAGCGCGTCACTTACTATTCCTTTCATCAGCAAAGCAGGCCACGACCAGAGAAGTGGAACCTTCACTAATCCCTCGTAAAACCGGCAACCTTTGCGGGTCAATCCGTGATCTCCCAGCATCTCACCGTGATCGCTGTTGAAGATAATCAGGGTTCGCGCTAGCTGGCTGGTTTCCTCTAAAAGGTCGAGAACTCGTCCGATCTGCTCGTCGACGAGTTCGATCATCGCGTAGTACGCGGCCCGCACCAGCTGGATGTCGCGCTCGTCCGGTCTTCGCGCGTCGGTCTGGAACGAAATCCCGCTGAGCCTCGACTGGTGTTCCAGGTCCGACTCTCGATAGTGGGGACGAGGCAGCGACGAGTGATCAAAACGACGGTAATACTCCCAGGGCGGGTCGAAGGGAGGATGCGGATGGAAGAAATTAAGGCAAAGCAGCCAAGGACCATCTCGGGGCGTCGTGATGAACTCCGTCGCTTTCTCGGCGCACCAGGTTGCCTGGTGCAGCCGCGCGGGCGTTCCGTCATCGTCGGCTGAAGGCGGCAGGAAACTCTCGTATCCGTGTCTTTCGTTCGCTTTGCGGCCGAGGATCTTCGCTGGTTCTTGGCCCTTGGCTACTAGCCAAAGGTGGTAGTCCTCTTCCACAAATGTTGGGAGATCGGGCCGTGTGCTGTATTGGTAATACTGGAAACCATCGTCCGAACGCTCCTCCCGGCCTTCCTTGTTTGACGCCAGGTGAAGCTTTCCCACCAAACCGCAATCGTACCCCGCATTTGCCAGCATCTTTGAGATGAGCGGTGGCTCGTCGCGATACCCCGGCGGAAAATAGGCTGCGCCGTTGCGGTTCTGATGGGCCGCGCTGGCGTACCTACCGGTCATGAAGCTGGCTCTACTGGGCGTGCAAATGGGACTCTGGCAATATGCCCGACTGAATCCCACGCCACTTTCGACTATCCGGTCGAGATTTGGAGTGTGCATATATGGATAGCCGAGCGCGCCAATGGTGTCGAAACGCTGCTGGTCTGTGGTAATCCAGAGCACATTTGGCCGTCTGTCAGAGCGCAGGGTTGTCACCTGACCTCACTCGATTGCCGCTCTCTCAATCTAACCGCGCAACCGCACGCACCGGATACAGACCGCCCTCCCCCAGAGGTCAACCGACGGTTTTCGCTTACGATCGATTACAATACTCGATGGTCAATGACTCGTGTCAATGGCAAAGTAGTGTCAACGACAAAGAATGCGGGGGGGGACTCCTTTGACTAAAGATACATTTACACGCCGCAAAGCCTTGCGCGCGCTCGCTTTGGCTGGAGGAACCGGCGTCGCCGTCCTAGCGGGTTGCGGCGAAACCCAGGTCGTCACGGAAACCAAAATCCAGGAAGTGATCAAGGAGGTTCCGGTCGAGAAGGTCGTTACCCAGATCGTCGAAAAAGAAAGAATCGTCGAGGTCGAGAAGGTCGTCACCCAGGAAGTCGAGAAGGTCGTAGAGCGGGTGGTGACCAAGGTCGTCAAGGAAGCGCCTGCGCAACCGGCCTCGATCGAACTGGAAGTTTGGTACAACCAGCAGCGTGGTGGCCCGGGCATGCACGGCATTTGGAATAAAGCGGCCCTCGATTTTCAATCTATGAATCCCAACGCGAGGGTGTCTGTAACACCGTTCTCCCACGGCGACATGGAGGTCAAGGTGCTGACCGCCGTGGCTGGCGGCACGACTCCAGACATCGCATATCTCCACCAGGACTGGACGGCAACATTTGCGCATAAGAACGTTGTTTTCCCCGATGAGGAATTTCTTAACTCGAGCGAAGTTCTGGACGATTTCCACGCGGGCGTGATCGCCGAATTCAAGCTGTTCGGCAAGACCTGGGGCCTGCCTGTCACTTCGCAGCCGGGCTTTTCAATTTACAACCGGAAGATAATGGAGTCGCTTGGAATGGGCGATCCATGGGACCTCTACGAGAAGGGGGAATTCACGACCGACTGGTGGTTCGAGTACATGGAGGCCGCCCGCCAGGGCGAGGGAGCCGATGCCATTTATGGCGCGCGCGAATTTGTTACGGTCCTTAAAGTCCAGTACGTCGCATTGTGGGGTTTCGATGCGCCCGTATGGAACGAGGACGTCACTGAGATGGCGTACCACACGGACAAAGCCGCCGAAGCGTGGAACTGGTTAGCGGCGCCATATAAGAATGGTTGGGTGCCCAGTCGGCAAGAAGCAAGCGCGGCGGTGGGCGGCGCAGCGGGTCTGTTCAACAGCAACAAGTTGGGCATGGTCTATTGGCACGCTCGGCAGAACAACCAGAAATACGCCGAGGCCACACGTCGCGCCTTCTCCGCGGCGAGCTTCGAACCGATCGAACCTGCGATCGTTCCCCAATTCGATTGGCCGGTTGGCGGCCCCGTATTCCGCAACACTGGAAATGGATATGGGGTCTTGCAGGCTAGCAAGTTCCCAGACGAAGCATGGGATTTGCTCGTACATCTCGTCGAAAGCGTTGGGCGCAGCCACATGGGCCTGGGACTCTCAATTCCCACCAAGAAATCGCTGGCGAACGCCGAGGAATTTGTTGGTTCGTTCCATCCCTGGGAGGCGGAGCGCCCTCAGGTCTTCGACATCATTCAGACCGCAGAGACGCCGTCATTCCTCTCGCCGCCTGGATATACCGAGATTCAGACCCTGACTCGGTCCGCGTACGACGAGATTGTCCTCGCCGATACGTCGCCTCAGGAAGCGATGGGCGCGATCAAGGATCAGGTCGACGAAATCCTGGCCGGTGGGCCCAAGGGCATGAGGCGGACGTTCCCAGGGGATAAGTAATAGGGCAGCAGCGCGGTTGATCTAGTTGTTGGGCATCGGCCTCCGGCATCGCCGGAGGCCGATGGTCCTTTCGGAAGGGATCCAATACTTCCCGAACCGGACTGCCGGCTGTCGATCTGGCAAACCCACGGATCCGCCATTTCGGTACCGGCATTCGTGGCGCGCCCGGTCGGTGTTCGGATAACCGACTAAAGGGTGCGGTGGCGTAAGGGCTATCGCGTGCTCATTGCGGGCCAATTCCCGCGTCCGAGATGGCGCCGTGCCGTGTGTAGAAAAATTCTAAGGCTCCCAGATTTTCAAACCGCGATCGAACCATACGCATCGCCGAGTCGTCCAATGGCGGCAGTCGATCGCGGTCAGATTTCAGCGCATCCGCTTCGGAACTTTCGAGCAGTTGACGCTCGACTGCTCAAAGGAAATCGGACGGGTAATCGTTATTCATGTACAGTACGAAAAAGCGGACGGAGACCAGTCGGCTGTCTGAACGTCGAGCATTCGGCTTTGAGGGTGAGGGCCAATGTCAGTAGAGCAATTGGGTCTAACGCGTAGTCAGGTCGATCAGTTCGCATCCGAGGGTTATGTGGTCGTGGAGGATGTCTTCAAACCCCAGGAGGACTTTGCTTTGCGGTCGGATATCGACGTTGGGGAATGCCGGTGGCCGATCCAAATGGAGGGGCTCCCGTAGTGCTTGAACCGACATGGCTGTCCTCGATCTAGCAAAGCCGCGGAGACGTCGGCTTCAGTGGCGACGCCATGCGTTGGGTTACCTGTTCATATCGCCCTGGATAGTCGGCTTTCTCGTTTTCATAGGGGGGCCGATGGTCGCCTCCCTAGTGCTGTCGTTTACAGACTACGATCTTCTCAGCTCACCCGAATTCGCGGGCCTCGGCAATTTCAGGCGCCTCATGGACGACCCCATGGTTCCCAAAGCGCTTTTCAATACGGCCTTCTTCACGTTCTTGTCCGTGCCGGCCAAGCTCGCCGTTGCCCTGGCTATGGCCCTCGTGCTCAACATGAAACTCAAATACATCACCTTCTTCAGGGTCGCCTACTACTTACCCACGGTTGTTCCCGCGGTAACGTCGGTCATTTTGTGGATGTGGATATTCAATCCCGATTTCGGCCCCGTCAACCTGACCTTGGACGCGTTCGGGATTCCAGGACCTGGTTGGTTCTGGGACGAACACTGGTCCAAGCCTGCGATCATAATCATGGGACTGTGGAGTGTGGGGACCCAGATGGTCGTGTTCCTTGCCGGACTGCAAACCGTACCTGAAGTCCTGCATGAGGTGGCGGCCATTGACGGCGCCGGGCGGCTGCGCCGCTTCTGGTATGTAACGCTTCCGATGCTCACTCCAGTGGTGTTTTTCAATGCGGTGATCGGCATCATCGGCAGCTGGCAGGTATTCACGCCGGCCTACATCGCGACTGAAGGCGGGCCGCGGAACACCACGGTTTTCATTGTGCTCCACCTCTACCGTCACGCCTTTGAGAATTTCAGAATGGGATATGCCTCGACTCTCGCCTGGATGTTGTTTCTGATCGTGCTTATCTTCACGGTGATTCAGTTCACTGTTGCGAGGCATTGGGTTTACTACGAGGCCGGAGGCAGATAATGTTCGCAACCATCAGTCGCGCAAGCGAGAACTGAGAAGTAGTGGCGTCTCTACGGACCCTTTCGATCGCCGAACCATCCCAGGTTTTCAGGCGCTATGTCGTTGAGCAAACCAGACGCCACCGGCGCGGAATTCTCGGAACGTCCGGGTACCTGGTACTCACGGCTGGCGCGATAATATCGATCTTCCCCCTGTATTGGATGATTATCACGTCGCTGAAATTTACTGGGATGGAGTTTCTGGTTCCACCACAATTCCTTCCTAACCCGGTGGCCTGGCACAACTACAGGAGCGTATTCGAATTTGCGCCATTTCACATCTATTTCAGAAACAGCTTCCAGGTTGTCGCACTTGCCACGCTGGGCACATTGATTTCGTCGTCGCTTGTCGCCTTCGGATTTGCCAGGATTCGCTTCTGGGGCCGTGACGTATTGTTCGTCATCTTGATCTCCACGCTCATGCTTCCCGAAGCAGTCGTGCTGGTGCCTACCTTCATTCTCTACCGGGAGCTCAACTGGCTCGACACACTTCTGCCGCTGTGGGTCAAATTCTGGTTCGGCGGGGCGGCGTTCTACGTCTTTCTCCTTAGACAGTACTTCAGGACGCTTCCCATGGAGCTCGACGAAGCCGCTTTATGCGACGGTGCTTCGCATTTTCGGCTTTACTGGCAGATAATCCTTCCGCTCTCGGGTCCCGCCCTCGCGGCCGTTGCGATCTTCTCGTTCGTGCAGCACTGGGACGACTTCCTGCATCCGCTCGTGTTTACGTCCAGCGTGGACGTCCGTACCGTTGCACTGGGACTTAGGGCGTTCATCGGTGACGAGGACAATGTGCCGTGGAATCTCCTCATGGGAGCATCCACGATTTCCCTGATTCCAGTATTGGTCGTATTTGCAGTCGCCCAGAAGTACTTCATCACTGGTATCCAACTGACGGGTCTGACCGGCCGCTAGCCGCCCAGTTGGTCCTATGTTCGCTGGGCTTCGTCCGTACCGCGCCGGGGCGCTCGGATCTCAAGGGCGGCGCTCCAGGCGCCTGGCGTGGATACTATCTGTAAGCACGTATACGGCTCGCACTGAGTCGTCGGGAATTTGGAGGAGCTTCATTGGATTTCCTGAACCTGCCCCGCGATTTCGCTCCAGCCCGAACCGTTACGGTCACTCCCGTCAAAACGGGGAAGCCCGTCGTTCTAATGGATTACGAAGGTGCGGGCTGCATTCGCCGTTTTCAAACCACAATCGGGTGGTCGGCGACAACGGCCGACCTTCGGCAGATCATCATTCGGATGTACTGGGACGGAGCCGACAATCCGGCGGTTGAAGCTCCCCTTGGGGATTTCCTCGGCATGGTCAACGGCGTCAACTATTACCCTATGAACTCCCGCTACATCAACTTGCAGTTCCATTCCATCAGCACGCTCTTTTTCCCCATGCCCTTCGCGAAGTCCGCCCGTATCGAGATCGAGGCGGGACCGGGAGTTGGTGACGACACGAACATATTTTGGCAGGTCGATTTCCACCGCTATCCCGCTAAGTCGCTCGAAGAGACGATGCGCTTTCACGCGAAGTTTCGCCGTGAGTTCCCCTGCGAGGCGTTCGGACGAAATTACACGGTTCTCGACGCTGTCGGGCGTGGCCGCCTTCTGGGTTACACGTTGGGTGTCCGTGTGTACGACGATCGCACCCGCTGGTCCCATGCCGGCGGTGAGCATATATATGTAATCAATAACCCTGACTCGCCTCAAGGACCATTTGCGCATCTGCGCAGCCTCGGCGGCGAGACGCCCTTCAGCGCCGGCGGTGGAGGCGCCATTCACGAGGCCTCAACGCATCTCGACCAGGCGATCGCCTACTACGAATACGAGGATATGGGCACGGCACGAGCCTGGCAGCGCATCATCGCTTATCGCTTTTTCGAGAACGACGCCATCAACTTCGATCGGCGAATTCAGTTCCGATTCGGATCGGCCGCCAACGACATCTGCAGCACGGTCTACTGGTATCAAGATTCCCCGCACCGTGAGTTCTTCCGAATGCCGGGGTGGGGTCAATTGATGCCTGGAACCGAGCTTCCCAGGGGGGAGTGCGACATTCTGGAAGAAGCTCCAACGTGGTGGTTGTGCGGGCCGTTTCATCCTCAGGGCGGTCGGATGATGGACGAGCCGCTTCCAGTTGAGGACGAACCGTTCGATCCGGACGCCTCTTACGACCAGACCGATTATCCAGAGCTAATCGAAGGGCGCTCGGGACCTCAAGAGCACATCATCGCAATTTCGGATTCATACGCCGCTGCGCCCCCCGCTCAGGCATCGGTATGGAGGAGGGATGATCGCCACATCGCACGCTGGAAGAAATATGCGGATATCGATGGATTCGTTGATTTCAGTCACGTGTTCCGGCCAATCGGGCTGGAAAACACCGTTCAGTGGCCAGCGATCGGATTCGCTCAAACCTGGCTAGGCGTTAGCGAAGACACTCAGGCGGCGATCCAGCTGGGGTGGGTGAGCGATATTAAGATTCAGGTAAACGACGACCCTTGGCAGGAGTTCAACCACACGGTCATCTTCGACTCGGTCACCCACAATGTCAGCCTGCGAGCCGGGTCGAACCGCGTACGGATCAAACTGCACAACCCTGAGGATGCACAGCGGCAGGGCCGTTCATTCGGCACATGGCTGTTTGCCTTCCGCGCGCTCCTACCAAATGGTGAGGAGATAACGCCGAGCTTGACCGAGCGTTAGCCAGTCATGGGGATTTCGCGCTCGCTCAGTCCTCGGATATTCTCGCCTGACCGAGTCCCGTCGTCACATCGTAAGACTCAAGAGGAGAGGATTGACCATGCCCCGAATCAACAGATGTGTTGAGCTACTCGACCAGGATCAGCCGGTGTACTACGACCGCGTCAATGTACCAGACCTTGGCTACGACTATGGCCGTGACCTCTCCGGCACCTGGGCGGACTATCTACGCATCGAGTTCGAGCATATATCGATGGACACCGGTGCCCTTTATGACTTCATGCGGGGTCTCAGAGATGCGGGGCCCACGCGAAGCGGACACCCCACTCCCGCCGTTATGTGCACGATTCCGGCGACGGGCATGAGCGAGGAAGAAGTGCGCTTCAATGCGTGGCAAATCCGCCACATTCTCAGCGCCGGAGTGCACGGTCTTTATCTGGCGCACGCCCGGGATCCCAACGCCGTTCGCGTCTTTGTAGAGTCGTGTCGCTATCCCCATCAAACCGCAGGAGTCGGCGAAGGTCTTGGCGTCGGAACCCGCGGCCATGGAGGCGAGATGCAGGCGGCAGAGATATGGGGCATCAGTCCTATCGAGTACACGCATCGGGCAGACCCATGGCCGCTCAACCCCAAAGGCGAGCTCATGCTCGGCGTGAAAGTCGAGGAACGCTTCGGCCTGGAGCAGGCCGATATGTGCATGTCGATTCCGGGCGTGACTTTTGGCGAGTGGGGTCCCGGAGACATGGGCCTCTTCCTGGGGCATCCGGAGTGGAAAGACCCACCCTACTCGCAGGAAATGGACGAATCCTGGAGAAAGGTGAAGGCAGCCTGCGATAAGGCCGGGATCCTTTGGCTTTGCATGTGGGACGACCCGGCGATGAGCGCTGACCAGCAGGCCGCGCACTTGATCAACGATATTGGGGCAATGCTCATCGCCGGAGCCGCGGGCGAAGAGCTCGCCACCGCCGGCCGGAAGTTGACCGGCCGTGAGATGGCCGTCTGATCTGCCCTCGCCTCGCTGTTTCAGAGATCCGGTAGCCGCTGTGCGGCCTCCGGGTACGGGAGTCTAAGCCATGGCCTTCAGGCGTTCGGGCGTTACTTCGTGCTGCAACGGCTCGCCCTGAACGAACCGCTCCAGTTCATCCACCATCGCGCCGACCAGCCTCGACCGGCTTTCCACACTGTCCCCGGCAACGTGGGGCGTGATCACCGTCCGTTCAAGGCCTCGAAAAAGGCTGTCGTCTGGGAGAGGCTCTTCGTCGAATACGTCCAGCGCAGCGTCGAATCGTTCCTTTTGCAGCTCCTTCATCAACCCCGCGGAATCCACTAGCCACGATCTGGCGTTGTTGACGAACACGGCATCGTCTTTGATCGACCGCAAAAGGGTTGCGTCAATCATTTCCCTTGTTTCGGGAATCGTCGGGGCGTGCAGGCTTATTACGTCGCAGGTTGCCATCAACTCTGGCAAGTCGACCTTTCCAACGCCGAGATCGTCAGCCTGCCCTTGCGTCAGATACGGGTCGTAGACAACTGCCTCGACGCGGAACGGCCGCAATAGCGGAAGAAGGCTGCGAGCCACCATGCTCGCGCCCACGATCCCGTAACGCTTCCCGTACAGTTCACGTCCGCGCTTTGTGAGTGCGGGCGCCCCGCTGCCTTTCCAACCGCGCTCCCGCATGGCGATGGCGTACTCGGGTCCGCGGCGCAGGAGGCCCAGCACCGTGGCGAGGGTGAATTCAGCGACCGCTTCCGCTATGACCTGAGCCGCATGTGTGACCCGTATCCCTCGCTCGAATACGGCGGGCGGCGCCATCCTGCGAATGCTGCCGGCGGCGTAGCAGATTATTTTGAGGTTCGGCGCCGCGTCCAGAACGCGTTCGTCGTAGGTACAGCTTCCCCACGAGTTGATTACGGCGTAGGCGCCACCGATCAACCCAATCACGTCATTCTCGCTTAAGGGATCGCCGGATTCGTTCAGCACGACCTTCTCCGCCAGCTTCTGCAGCTTGGCTCGCGAACCTTCGGTCGTCAATTCCATGTAGAGCGGCCGCTGTAGGGTCACCAACACTTCGGGACCGGGCATGGTCACCTTCCTTGCTTTGATTTCCGGTTCGGGCACGTTGCCGAACGAGTCCGCTTTTCCTCAGACATTGAACCAGACCTGCGTCCCTTAGTGGCCGATTTCGAGCATTCGACGTTTCAAATCATGACTGGCCACTCGAGATCAGCCGGGGTCGGACGCCGCAGACCCCTCGCCAAACCGTGACATCGCCGCAGCAGAAGGGGGATGGCCGGTGCGAACCGGTCGCCAACATTGGCCGACGACCTATCCGATCTTCAGCTCTCCCCTCGGATAGCGAAGTGACGAACCTCGATTGCTGCGATTAACGAGAATGAGCGCGATCGTGAGCGGTCCCAGCCGTCCCACAAACATGAGCAGGCTAACAAACACTTTGCCGAAATCGTTCAGCTCAGCGGGAACTCCGGTTGAAAGCCCGATAGGGCCGACGGCCGAGATAGTATCGAACAATACCGGGACCATCCCTTCGTGTAGGTTTTGCAAGGTGTGTACGATCGGAGTGGAGATCAAAATCCAGGCAAGAAACAAGAGCGCGATCGTCACACTGGCATAGATTTTGTCCGGTGGGATGGTGCGGCCAAAAGCTTCAACTCTCTCTTTGCCGAGAAGTCCCGCCCGCATGGAGGCAAGCATTACGGCAGCGGAATTGACCTTAATGCCTCCTCCCATCGATGCTGAGGCAGCTCCGATAACCATGAAAAGCATGGTAAACATGAGCGTGAATTCACCGACACTCCGAAACGGGATCGTCGAAAATCCAGCGTTTCGCATCGTGACCGCCTGAAATAGGGAATTCATCGCCCGATGAGGCACCGAAAGGGCGCCAAGCGTCTCCGCATTCCCAAACTCAAGAACGAACAGCCCGAATGCCGCTAGGGGCCACAACACGAGGTTCATTGATAGAACTATCTTTGTATCCAGGGACATCATGGCAAATCGCCGCCGTCGAAGCGCGTCCAATACAACCATGAACCCGAGATCGCCTGGAATTATCAGCGCCATCAAAGTGAGCAGAAGCAGAGGACGCGTTGCGTGTCCCGTGAAACTCTGAAAATCACCCATTAGATCGAAACCCGATCCCGTATAAGCGCTCACAGAATGGAACACTGCAAACCAGCCCGCTCTGTCCGATATGACGCCGGACTCAGTTCTGAACTGCAGAAAAAGAAGTAAGGCGCCCACACCCTCGATTACGGCTGTATAAATCAGCAGGCGCTTGGCTAGCCCCGGCAGCCCACCAATTTGCTGCAACGCCAACGACTCACGGAAGACCATCCGCTGACGGATGCTGATCCGTTGTCCGATCGCGAGAAAGAGCACAATCGCGCCTGCCATGAAACCGAGGCCTCCGAACTCCATTAGCACCAGGATCACGGCCTGACCGACGAGACTCCAGTACGTGCCGGTGTCCACGACGACTAAGCCTACGGTCCCGACGGCTGAAGTAGCGGTGAAGAGCGCGTCGACGAACGGCGTGAATGCGCCCGCTTCGCTTGAGAAGGGCATCAATAGAAGGACGGTGCCAAGAATTATCACGGCTAGAAATCAGAGCGCCAGAGTGGCATGGGGACCGATCAGTCGGGCGCGTCGCTTTGACGGCAGAACACTTAACTTTTGCGTTCGGCCCCGCCGAATCTCAAGCATAGGTTCGCGAACTCTGCCGGGGAGAAAGCCACCCCCCGACCTCCCGTCGGAACGTTTCAAGTTATCCACCGATCAGCGACTCCGAGCCATTCGACCTTTCCGTTGGAAAACGTTCGCGTATCTCTTCAGGGTTCCCGCTCCAGGTGGATTCAGTAGCCTATTTCGCACGTTGCCTGAATCGGCCTTGTGCGCTCCTAGGTTACCGCGAACTCCGGGCCGATCTGCTCAAGCACGTGCAAGATCACGTGGGGCGGAAGCGACCAAATAAAGTGTGGAAGTTACTAAAGGGGTGGTGCCTTCCTGCTGGGACTCCAAGCCGGGCACATGCCTGCTGCACCAAGGGGTACGCCGCCTTGAAGAATCGAACCGCCACTGCGAATAGTGCGCCAAGGTTCGTCTACGAGCACCGGGCGGTTCTTGTGCAGCAGAAAGTCCGGGCGCAATCCGTTTCGATTGACGGTGTCGCGCTTGCGGCACGGCTCCAACCTCGATTCGGTTTTCCGTGATCTCTTGTTGGTTGACCGGCACGTAAATATGGCCGCGCGCGAACGGCATATCCGGTTCGACCCGTCGAGGACATGGTCTTTGAGAACCGATTCCTGCTTGTTTGCGGGAAACGACCTTCGGAACAAAGAACGCAATGAATAGTCCCGAACAAGTCGAGGTACCGGGCGATTCCCCGCACTCCGGCAGGACGCTCAACGTGCTCCTCTTCTTTTGGAACCCGGCCGTCTGGAACACGGCGCCGAGCCTAGTCTCCCCCATCACGATAATGCCCCTCTTCGTAAGCCTGCTTACTAGCTCCACAATTCTCGTTGGGTTAACAGCCTCATTTTCGATGGTGCGTGGGCACTAACTCAGTTATTCGGAGCACGTTATTTCGAGCGAGCCAAATTCAAGCGAAACAAAATGGTCGCGATAAGCGTGGCGTCGCGCTCAATGATTCTTCTCTACGGGCTGTATCTGACGGTGAATAGAGGCGGGAACACAAAACTACCCCTGTAATGCTCGTAACTCAGATTGCCGCATAGGCGGGATGGGGAATCGTTCAAGACAGGCTCCGAAGCAAGTACGTGCCTGCCCTCGGTGGTGCTGCCGCGATTCTGGCCATCGGTCTCACCATCATCGCGCCGACCACCGCCACCCTCTACGGCACCTTCGTGCTTGTGGGCATCGCGGCTAGCGTGTTTTCTATCTCAGATTTCGCGACAGTGATCAGTCTCGCACCAGAAGCTGAGCTTCCCAGCTATTGGGCTGCCTTCAACACGACCCATTTTCTCGCGGTGCTGCCGTCGGGCATAGTCGCTGGACTGGCTGTAGACCTTGCAGGATTCAAGACGATGTACATCGTCTCGCTCGCGTTCGCATCACTCGGCGTATTCCTACTTGTCCGCGAGACCAAAGCGCGCAATCTCGGCGTGATCTAGTTAGGTTCGCCCCGTCTCAGTTGACAGGTTTCCGTGCATGCTACGGCTGCAACCTCTGCTCGGTTTTCCACAATCTTTTCGAGAGCGCCAATCCGCCTCCCGATCTGATCGAGAGAATATCCAGCCACCGTACAAATTGGGTCACGGCCCACGCGAAGGGAACGTAACCGAGGTATCCTGCCGCGGGCATCTCAAATATCTCCCAAAACCCGAAGAACGGAATGTCGTATTCCCACTTCGGCATGGACCAATAATTCCAAAACTCCCAGAGCACACCACAGACAAGGCCCCCGGCCGCGATGGTCAATAGGTCGGTCCAGCGCCTCGAATTGAGATTCCGAACGAGACTCTGGCCACCCATCCATGCAACGAAGCCGTCAAATATCAGCGCCGGCGCAACCCATACGAGCGGAAAAAGTAGAGCGGGGAACGTTATCACGGCGATTTGAAGCATCACTCCAGATGCGGCGAGGTACCCCGCAAGGCGACGATTGCCCCGACCGTCCAATCCGCACCATTCTTCTCGTAGATGCGTCCGTCGGACCATGGAATTGGCGGCGCTGATCGCCGGCACCACCGTCGAAAACGCCACCGAAGTCAATAGTCCGTACTCGATTGCTCCGTACTCGGAATTGAAGACGTAGTGCCAATTCTGCACTCGCCCGTTTATCAACTCAAACCACCACCAGACCGGAATGGATACGGCCGCGAGCTGGAGATGTCGTTGAAAACCCGGATAGCCTGCCTTTCCGAACGTCCACATGAGGAGACTGGCGCCAGTCCATAGCGACCAAAATGCAATAGGATTGAAATAGGTGTCCACGCCCCACATCATCGACCAACCGGCCGCGGTCAGAATCAGCCCGAGCCACAGCCAAATGGACAGACGGCTCCGCGAACGTCCCCATATCCTGAATGCCTTCGGTCCGGCGTTTGCGCTCATAATGGGTTCGTCAAGCATGACGATTTGACCGTCAACAAGAAGGTCGCTTTGCGTCAAGCAAAACTGATATGCACGATCGGTCCCGCCAGCGCGGGCCGCATTCCAGAGTTGATTGAAGCGGGTATGGATGTCGCTCGCATAAATTTCTCGTACGGAAATCCCGGGTTGTGGAAGCGTATCGTAAACGACATTCGAAGCGCGTCGGAGCAGATCGGGCATGTAGTCGGAATCTTGGGGGACCTCTCG
>PVBE012263929.1_pt1 | contig 17509 bp, 17 predicted proteins | sample 1631181 | NCBI WGS metagenome assembly PVBE01 (sample SAMN08397723, study PRJNA350692) | Marine metagenome, whole genome shotgun sequencing project. | isolation source: water | place: Pacific Ocean | collected 2012-04 | reverse complement strand
GTTCGTGGCGGCCGAGGTAATGACGCGCCGCGGTGACCAGGCGGCGCTGCTTGGCCCGGCCCACGGTCTCCACCGGCTCGCCATGATCCGCGTTCTTGCGGGTGCGCACCTCCACGAAGCAGAGCACCTCGCCGTCCAGGGCGACGATGTCGATCTCGCCCCCGCGCACACGGAAGTTGCGCTCCAGCACCCGGTAGCCCTCGGCCAGCAGCTGCTCCACCGCCAGCTGCTCGCCCGCGTCGCCCTTGAGGGTGGTTGGAGATGCCATGGACGCCATTTGTACCACATCGTCCGGATTCCGAACCGGGGACGGTGCTGTTATGTTGTTATTTTTGGGGCGGTGCTGTTATTTATTTTGGGCGGTGCTGTTATTTTTGGGCGCTCGTTGTTTTGGGCCCGCGGGCGCCACGTCGGCGCAGAGGTGGCCCAAAGGGGCGGCGCCCAGGCTGAACGTTCGATTGTGCGGTGGAGGTTTGCCCGCTGCCAGGACGGCGTCGGGCGGTGCCGAGGCCGGCGCTACCTCTTGCTGTCGCGGGCGCGCTCGCGGATACGGGCGGCCTTGCCCGTGCGCTGGCGCAGGTAGTACAGGCGGTTGCGGCGCACGCGGCCGCGGGAGGTGACCTCGATCTTCTCCACCCGGGGGGCGAAGACGGGGAAGGTACGCTCCACGCCCACGCCGTAGGAGACCTTGCGCACGGTGAAGGTGCCGCGGTTGCCGCCCCGGCGCTTGCGGATGGTCACGCCCTCGAAGACCTGCACGCGCTCCTTATCACCCTCGACGATGCGAACGTGAACGCGAACGGTGTCACCCACCCTGAAGTCGGGGAAATCAGGTGCCTTGGACCTTCCTTCCAGCTCATTGATGATAGGTCTGGCTCCGCTCATGGCTCACTCCCTACTTTTCTGCATCCGGCCAGGGCCGGCAGTCGATGTAATATTTTCGATGCTCTAAACTCGAGAGCACATCCTAGTGCCGCATTCCGAAGAATCTGTCAAGTAAGATCGATGCCGCGCTGCGCACGGACAGGTGGTTGTAGCGCACCGGGCCCCGCAGCGGTGCCAGGGACACGTCGGCCTCTGCCAGCCCCTCCTCGGTGAGTCCCCAGCCCGTGCCGAGCAGCAGCAGCAGCGGCCGATCCCCCACCTGATGGATCACCTCGGGGATGGAGATCTGCTCCTCCCGCGCCACGGCGCTGGTGACCACCGACAGGGGGCGCTGGCCCTCAAGCTGCTCGATCTCGGCCTTGACCTCTTCCAGCTCTGATTTGACGTCAAGCAGGCGCAGGGCCGCGGCCCGGCGAGGGTTCACCTTGGCCCCGTGGCCTGTGCGCCAGTGATCGGTGATGCGCGCCACCAGCTCGCGCTGGCTGGAGAGGGGCGTGACCACGAAGTAGCGCGCCAGGCCGTACGTACGGCAGGCCCGGGAGATGTCGTGCAGGTCCAGGTTGGTCACCGCCGTGGTGATCACCTTGCCGAGGCGATCGTGCACCGGGTGGTGCAGCAGCGCGATGTATGTTCGGCGGCAGAGATCCTGGTGTGGCGTGTCGTCCAGCAGATCCCGGTCCTCGTCGGTGAGGCTGTGCCGTCGCCAGAGGTCCGGCCGCCGGGTGCGGGTGCGCAGCAGCATCTGCCGCCGCCGCCACTGGCGGATCAGCTCATGATTGCCGCTGAGCAGCACCTCGGGCACCTCCTGGCCGCGAAACTCCCTGGGCCGCGTGTAGTGCGGGTACTCCAGCAAGGTGGTCTGGTGTGATTCGTCCTCGGTGGACTCCAGCTTGCCGAGGACCCCGGGCACCAGCCGGGCTGCCCCCTCCATGAGGGTCATGGCCGGTACCTCGCCGCCGCAGAGCACAAAGTCGCCGAGGGAGATCTCCTGGTCCACCTGGTCCCGGATGCGCTCGTCGAACCCCTCGTAGCGGCCGCAGATCAGCATCACCTCGTCGCGACTGGCCAGCTCCTGCAGATCCCGCTGGGCCAGGGGCTTTCCCTGGGGCGTGAGCAACACGCGGTGGGGGCGACCGGGCACCGACTCCATGGCCATGACCACCGGCTCGGGCTTGAAGACCATGCCCTCGCCCCCGCCGTAGGGCGTGTCGTCCACGGAGTTGTGCTTGTCGGTGGTGAACTCTCGCGGATCCACGCAGGAGACACCTACCAGGCCGGCTTCCCGGGCCTTGCCGATGAGCGACGTCTGAAGGAACGATTGGAAGATCTCGGGAAAGATCGTGATGACGTGGAACTGCAGGCTCGGGCTTGTCATGGTTCTGGATCCTGTTTGGAGGTCAGCGGTCGCCCGCCTCCTCGGGGGTGGCGGGGCGCTGCTCATCGATCTTCAGCAGGATCACGTCTCCCCGTTTCCGTGTGGAGATCAAATACCGCACGCGCCGGTTCCCGGTGATGTCGGACAGGTCCATGTAGGCCGGGACCTTGTCGCGCGGCTTGCCGGTTCTGAACGTCTCGGTCACCACGCGGCGCATGGTGCAGGTCTTACAGTGGACGGTCCTGCCGCAGCCGCCGGGCTTGCTGGCGTTGACGCACTGGAACACCTCGCCCCGCAGCTTTCCCACCAGCTGATGGCCGGTCTCCGCCGCGAGGAGCGACTGGCCGCGCGTGTTGACGCCGACGATCGTGTGGCCCGCGTCGAGCATCAGCACCGCTCCGGGCAGCGCGTCGAGGAAGTCGTCGAGCCGCTCGCCGGCCCCTGCCATGGCCCTGGGGATGCACGCCTCGCAGATGCCGTGGCTGTCGTGGGGGTGTATGGAGGCCCCTTCCCTGGTCTCGAGGGCCGCGGCGCAGTACATGCAGACACGCCTCATCCGCGCTCTCCCGCCCGGCTCATGGGCTGTAGGGCTCCCACTGGTCAGCGTCCTGGACGCGGATCACTTTCCGGGCCAGATCGACGTCCTGGATCCACGGCTCCACCATGGGGATCATCCGCTCCTGGCCGTCGCCCCGCACCACGAGCACGTCCGAGGCGCCGGCCTCGAAGACCTCGCGCACGCGGCCCAGGCACCGGTCGCCCTCGTCCAACACCTGGCAGCCCACCAGGTCAACGTAGAGATACTCGTCGTCGTCGGGAGCCTGGAGGGCCTCCCGGGGCAGCAGGATCTTGGCCCCGCGCAGGGTCCGGGCCTGCTCAACGGAGCTCACGCCTTCGAGCTCCACGACGAGCCCGCCCTTGGCCGCCTCGGCCACCACCGAAAAACCCACGATTCCCGCGTCGCCGTCCTGTTCCAGGATCAGCTCACGGCAGCCGTCCAGGGCCGTGGAGCCGGGGTTGTGCAGCCAGATCTTGACCAACCCGCGCACGCCATGGGGCTTGACCACCACCCCCAGCTCGATGGTGGTGGCTGGTTGGTCTCTGTGGGTGCTCATGCTCTGGGGCTGCTGATGCATTGGTGGCATCAGTCCGTGAGAGGAACCATCGACGGGGCATTGACCCCGTGGGTATTATTCGAGGATCTCCAGAACCGCCCGTTTGCGGATCTTGGTGGACACCGCGCTAAGTATGGTGCGCATGGCTCTCGCCGTACGTCCCTGCTTGCCGATGACCTTGCCAAGATCTTCCTTGGCGACCTTGAGCTCCAGGACCGAGGTCTGTTCGCCCTCGATCTCCGATACGCTTACCTGATCCGGGTAGTCAACCAGGGCCTCTGCGATATAGGTGATCAGTTCCTTCATCGACATGTCGCTGCTTTCCATGGCACTTCTCCGCTTGAGTCGTCACATCAGTCGCACTGGCACATGACAGCGCCGGGAGCCGGGAATTTCGCCCGAGCAGTGGGAGTGCAGCTACTTACCTGGTATGATTAGAGAATTCCGGACCCTTGCGGGATAAGCCGGAATTAACCAGCGGCCTCGGCCGGGACTTCGTCCGCAGCCTTGGAGTGGTTGCGCAGGAGGCGCCCCACGGTCTCGCTGGCCTGCGCTCCATGGCCCAGCCAGTACTTCACCCGGTCCTCGTCGATACGAAACTCGACGGGGCTCGTTTTGGGATCGTAGATCCCGATCTGCTCGATGAAACGGCCGTCACGGGGATTCCGCGAGTCGGTAACTACCACACGGTAGAAGGGCCGTTTCTTGGCACCTGCTCGGGCCAATCGCAGCTTAACCATAACTGCTTCTCCTTGGGGCCCAGCGTTGTTGTTCACTGCAAGCCTGCGTTTTGCAAGGCCTTAAAATCAGTATAGCAAAACAACAAGCACTGGGTAGTCTCAACTTATTCGAGGTGGCTAAATAATCAAATTGAAACCCATTGTCAATGAATAGTGTAAACTTCTGAGCCAATGTTGCTCCAGGTTCAGGGTGTTTCCAAGAGCTACGGGCGTATCGTCGCGCTACGCGACGTGGACCTGTCGCTGCCCCGGGGCAGCATCGGGCTGCTCGGGCCCAACGGGGCGGGGAAGTCCACGCTGCTCAAGGTGTTGCTCGGGTTCCTCACCCCCACGCGCGGGTCCGTCGAGGTGCTCGGCTTCGACGCGGCCACCCGTCCCCTGGATCTTCGCCAGCGCGTGGGCTACATGCCGGAGCAGGAGTGTTATGTGGCCGGGCTGGACGCGGTGGAGATGTGCACCTACGCCGGCGAGCTGTGCGGGCTGCCCCGGGCCGAGGCCCAACAGCGGGCCCACTCGGTGCTGGCCTACGTGGGTCTGGAGGACAAGCGCTACCTCCAGGTGCAGACCTATTCAACGGGCCAGAAGCAGCGGGTCAAGCTGGCCCAGGCCCTGGTGCACGATCCGGAGCTGCTGCTGCTGGACGAGCCGACCAACGGCCTGGACCCCCGGGGGCGGGACGAGATGCTGGCCCTGATCAAGCAGCTCCCCGCGCGCCGGGGCTGCTCCATCATCCTCTCCTCCCACCTGATGCGGGACGTGGAGGACATCTGCGGGTACACCATCGTGCTCAAGCGGGGGGAGGTGCGCTACTCCGGTACCGTCGACGACATGGAGGAGGGCCAGGAGAACGCCTACGAGGTGCGGGTCAAGGGCCAGCGCGAGCAGCTGGCCGCGCGGCTGGCCGGCGCCGGCTGCAGCGTGGAGGACAGGGACGGGCGCCTGGTGGTGAGCCTCGGCGACGGGCAGGATCCAGACCTCATCTTCCAGCAGGCCCAGGAGGCTGACGTCCAGGTACGGCACCTGGCGCCGGTACAGCAGAGCCTGGAGCGCGCGGTGATGCGCTTGCTGTCGGGGGACGCGTCATGAGCATCCGCGATCTGGGCTACAAGCCCTACGAGGGCCAGTGGCTGCCTCACAGCCGGCGCTACATGGCCCTCATTCGCCGCACCCTGGCCCTGGCCTGGGCCACGCGGCTGATCAAGATCACGCTCATCGGCAGCCTCTTCCCCATGCTGGTCTGCGGGGCGGTGATGTTCGCCAAGCTGAAGCTGATGCACCAGCTAGGCGGCACCAACGTCAAGGTCCAGCTGGACGACCCGGTGGAGCTGGTGTTCACCCTCTTTTACTGGTGCCAGATCTGGTTCGCCCTCTCCATGAGCCTGCGGGTTGCCGCGCCGGCGGTGGCCGACGATATACGCACCGGTGCGCTCCAGTTCTATTTCTCCAGACCCGTGACCCGGATCCAATACATGGCGGGCAAGGTGGTGGCCGTGGCGGTGCTGGTGACGCTGGTCTCGGCGGTGCCCGCCCTGGTGCTGGCCCTCTTCCGCGTGTTGCTGTCGCTCAACGGCCAGGAGGCCCTCGTCGGGCTGGGCCACGCCTTGCGGGTGCTGGTCTACGCGCCGGTCTTCGCGGCGGTCCTCTCCGTGCCGCCGGTGTTCCTCAGCTCCCTGGGCCGGCGCACCGGCGTCATCCGGGGGCTGTGGGCCATGGTCTTCTTCTTCTCCTGGATCTTTGGCGAGGGCATGGCCTCGGCCACCGATGTGGACTGGTTCGCCCTGATCTCGCTGCCCACCACCTTGCGGCTGATGGGCCAACACATCTTCGGCCACGAGCTTTCGTATCCCATCCCCTGGTACTACGTGGCCGGCGTGCTGCTGGCCGTGGTTTGCGGGTCGGGGGCCCTGCTGCTGCGCCGTCTGCGCCAGGTGGAGGTGCTCAGATGAGCGCCATCGTCAGCAGCGAGCTGCTCTGCAAATGGTACGGCAAGGTTGTCGGGATCAATAACTTTTCCGTAAACATCAAGCCCGGGGTCACCGGGCTGCTCGGCCCCAACGGCGCGGGCAAGACCACCTTCATCAAGCTGTTGGTGGGGGCCCTGCGGCCGTCGGCCGGGCAGCTCACCGTCATGGGGGAGCCGGTGTGGGGCAACCGCCGGCTGCTGGGCCGCCTGGGCTACTGCCCGGAGCACGAGGGGGTCTACGACGACCTCACCGGGCTGGAGTTCGTCTCATTTTTGGGGCGCCTGTCGGGCATGAGCGGCGCCGACGCCCTGCGCCGGGCCAACGAGGAGCTGGACCGCCTCGGCCTGAGCAAGGCGGACCGCCAGCGCCAGTTGGGCGAGTACTCCAAGGGCATGCGCCAGCGGGCCAAGCTGGCCCAGGCCCTGATCCACGATCCACAGCTGGTGCTGCTGGACGAGCCGCTCACCGGCTGCGATCCCGTGGCCCGGGTGCAGATCACCCGGCTGATCCGTGAGCTGGGCCAGCAGGGCAAAGGGGTCATCGTCTCCAGCCACATCCTCCACGAGGTGGAGGCCATGACAAGTGAGATCCTGCTGGTCTACCAGGGCCAGGTGCTGGCCGAGGGCAACATCTACCAGATCCGCGAGATGATCGACGCCCACCCCCACAAGATCCGCCTGGAGTGCGACGATCCCCGGGCCCTGGGCCGGCTGCTGATAGCGTTCGACGAGGTCCGCTCCCTGGAGTTCCCCGGGGGCGGCGTGCTGGTCATCGAGACGCCGGCGCCCGACGCCTGCTACCCGCTCATCCCGCGGATGGCGCTGGAAAACGGCATCAAGATCCAGGCCCTGACCAGCCCGGACAACAACCTGCAGGCGGTGTTCGAGTACCTCACCAGGGACCGCGGGCCGGAAGGTGTGGCGTGAGCGGGCTGGCGGTGGTCAAGCAGCTGCTCGTGCTCTCGCTGCGCCGGGCGCGCCGAGGGCGGGGCGTGTGGCTGGCCCTGGCCATGCTGGCCCTGGCCGTGGCGTCGGCCCTGGTGGCCACGGCCACGGACTACGGCGGCATCACATTTTTCAAGCAGACCCTCGCGTTGTTCGTCCGCTTCCTCACGCCGTTCATCATGGCCCTGTTGGCCTCCCACGCCGTGGCCGAGGAGGTCCAGGCCAAGACCATCACCTATCTCTTTTCGCGGCCGATCCCGCGCTGGAGCTTGCCGGTGGGCAAGTACCTCGGCAGCGTCTGCGTGGCCGCTCCCTTGCTCTGCCTCTCGCTGGTGTTGATCTACCTCATCGGCCTGGCCAGCTACCCCGGCGAGATCGCCGCCGAGCTGCCGGTCCTGTTGCAGGGGCTGGTGGCCACCTGCCTCGGCGCGGTGCTCTTCGGCGCGGTGGCCACGGCCTTCGGCACCATGATCACCGGGCACCCTTTTGTGGTGAACCTGATCTTTTTGCTGATCTCCGAGGTGGGCATCAGCCAGGTTCCGGGCTGGACCAAGCTGGTCTCGATGACCGTGCACCTGCAGGCGGTGGCCGGGATCTACGACGCCAAGACCACCATGACCATCAGCGACCCGGAGCTGTCGGCGGCGGTCTCCACCTTCGTGGTGTTGGCCGTGTCCGTGGTCTGGCTCGGGCTGGCCGTGGGCTGGGTCGGCTCTTCGGAGTACAAGACGGAGAGCTGACGATGACGAGAGCGAGACTGACAGCGCTGCTGCTGCTCCTGCTGCCTTCGTCGGCGCTGGCCCAGGGGACGTCGTTTCGGCAGACCTTCGACACGGCGAACCTCGCCCTCAACAAGGGCGACGGTTACAAGACCTCCAACAACTACAGCGGCACCCTGGCCTGGGGCGAGTCGTACATCATGATGAGCTACGCCGTGATGTTCCGCGGCACGGGTGACCCGGTCTATTTGCTGCGCCTGGCGGACCACGCCCTCAGCGTGCTGGACCAACGGGACAACAAAAAGGGCCTCAAGGACTTCGCCGGCCGCAGCCGCCCCTGCTGGCAGTCGGCCAAGTACTCCAACAACAAGAAGGGCTACTGCTGGGTGGTGCACTCGGGCATGATCTCCTACCCCATGGCCGACCTCGCCCTGCTGGTGCAGCAGAACCCGAAGCTGGGCAGCCTGAAGGTCAAGGGGAGCACGACGCTGGCCGCGGCGGCGGCCACGGTGCTGGCCGAGGTGCAGAAGGTGGTGGCGACCCACGACTTTCAGTACAAGAGCGGCCCCAAGTCCGGCGAAGGGCACTACCGCGGCGACGCGGCGGCCGGCGCCACCATCGGCACCTCACTGGCGGGCAAGGCGCTGCCGCTCAACCAGATGAACGCCCTGGGCCGCACGCTGGTGGTGCTCTGGAAGCGCACGGGCAAGGCCGCCTACCTGGCCAAGGCCAAGGGGCTGGCCACATACCTGCGCAACCGCATGACCAAAAACGGCAGCGCTTACGCCTGGACCTACTGGGGCAAGCCCTGGAAGCAGGGGAGCGGCGAGGACATCTCTCACGCGGCGATCAACGCCGACTTCGCCAAGCTGTGCCAGAGCCACGGTCTGGTCTTTTCGTCGTCCGATGCCCTGCGCCTGGCGCGCACGGTGTACCTCAAGATCCACCGCAACACCGACACCTGCTACGACCGGGTGGACGGCGCGGGCGCCACGGGCAAGTACACGGTGCAGGTGGCGCGCTGGCTCAACCTGGCGCCCCACGAGCCGCGGGTCTGGCCCGTGGCGGCCAACGTGCTGCGCAAGGTGACCAAGACCGGCAGCGGATCGGTCATGCTCGGGCTGGCCCTGGTGGCCCGTCACGCGCCGGCGGTGCGGGACTACTTTTTTTATTATGTGGACTGGAAAGACCTGGGCAGCTACCGGCGGGCCAAGGCCTACGGAGCCAACATCCTCATGCTGCCGCCGACGCTCTCGGGGCGGTATGTCTTCCGCCTCGGCTACCGGGGCAGCCAGAAGCTGACCGTGGACCAGTGGGACGGCAAGAAGTACCACAAGACCCACGCCCTGGCGGCGGCCAGCGCGTGGCAGTGGGTCTACGTGCCCCACGTGCAAGGGATCCACTACCCCTACTGGAAGAAGGCGGCGCTCTATCAATTCACGGGCAAGCACCTGGCGGGCAAGGGCGTGGAGGTCATGGAGGTGGCGACCGTCAAGGACCCGGTGATCCTGACCACGTCGCTGCCGGGGGCCAGCGCGGGGGTGGCCTACGGCGCCGCGCTGCAGGCCAGCGGTGACAAGCCGCTGCACTGGAGCCTGAGCGTCGCCCCGTCTGGCATGACCGTCAACCTGACCTCGGGCGCGCTGCAGTGGACGCCCACCGCGGCCCACGGGCCGTCGGTCAAGGTCACCGTGGTGCTGAAGAACGACAGCGGCCAGGCCGCGCGGACCTTCACCGTGGTGGTCAAGGTGCCCCAACCCGACGGCGGCCCGCCGGACCAGGCAACGCCCAAGGCGGACCAGGCAACGCCCAAGACGGATAAGGCAACGCCCAAGACGGACAAGGCCTTACCCAATGTGGACCAGGCAACGCCCGGCGACTCGGTACTGTCCTCGGACAAGTCACTGGCAGACGCTGGCGCAACGGCAGACGCCAGCGCGGACGTTACCGGAGAGAGCGGCTGCAGCTGCGACCTGGGCTCGGGCTCACCCGGGACGCCCTGGCTGTTGTTGTTGCTGCTCGTCCTGTGGCGGAGGAGAGCTGAACGCTGAACGCTGAAAGCCGAAAGCTGAGAGCTACTTGTGCGTCGCCGCCCAGGTGCCCGCTGCGGTGCAGAGGCTGTTGGTCTCCTTGGCCGACCACGAGCCGGCCCGGAAGATGCGCTTGCCCTTGTTGACCGCGAAGACGCCCTTGAGGGCCCCCTTGCCCTTCCACCCCGAGCCGCCGGCGCCCACCTTGATGTCGGGCAGCGCCGCGCTGAGGAAGGTGCAGCCCATGGAGCCCGAGATGCTGCTGGTGAACGGCATGAAGCCGGTGACCGTGCCGGACATGGAGCCCTTGACCGTGAACGCCTCGGGGGCCGAGGCCGGCGAGAGGGTGAACTGCATGGTGCCGCTGATGGGGGAGTTGCCCACGCCGGGGCACTTGAGCGTGCCCTTCCAGCTGCCCTGGTAGCTGCCCTGCACCGACTTGGACGGCAGGGGCAGGCAGGAGTCCTTGGGCATCTTGTCCGGAGGGCGGGTCCTGTCCCGCGTCAGCCTGTGATCCGGGACCCTTCGCTGGCCGTCGACCAGCGCGCCGTCCGTGACGGCGACGCCGCCGTCGTCGTCCACCACGACGCGGTGGCTGTCACAGGCCACCAGCACCAGACAGGCCAGAAATAGTGTATTTGTTCTCATTGGACAATTGTAACGCAGGTGGGCCGGGGCGGTATTCCCTTACCTTTGTATCCGGTCCAGGTCCCGGTCCAGGTCCAGGTTCAGGGCGCCCTGGCCAACAGGGCCCGCTGCTCGGCGGTGGGCGGGTATCCCTCCAGGGTCGCCCGCAGCACCTCCAGGCCATCCTGGTTGACCCAGCGCGCGCTGGCCGTGTACTTGCCGCGCTCGTTCCGGGCGTCCACCGTCACCTCCAGGGAGACCGTGTCGCCCACGAACACCGGCGCCAGAAACTCGAAGGCCATGGACGACGCCAGCCAGGCCCACTGGCCGCCCACGTGGGTCAGCATGGCCCCCACCAGCAGGCCGTGGACAATGGGCCGGCCGAAGCGCGAGGCCCGGGCAAACTCCGCGTCGTGGTGGTAGGGGTTTCCGTCGGCGGTCAGGCCGCCGAAGAGCACCACCTCGCTATGGCTGAAGGTGTGGCTGTACGCCGCCCTGTCCCCCACCTGCAGGCCCTCGACCAGCGTACCCTTCGTCTGGATCATCCGCGCCTCCTGATCAGCAGGCCGACCAATAGCAGCACGATCCAGGCTCCTGGCCCGCGCGCTCCCACCGCGCAGCTGCACCCGCCGTCGTCCCGCTCGGCGCCGCCGTCCCCGCCCACGACGAGCCCATCCGGCGTGGCGACGTGGCCGTCGGTGCGCCCGCTGTCAGCCGGCGGCGGCGGTCCCCCGTCGGTGGTGGTCGGCGGGCCGGCGTCCGCGGGCGGCTTGCCGACCTTCCAGGTGGCGTGCAGCGTGTAGCTGGCCCCGTTCTTCACCGGGTGGGCGCCGTAGACCCCCACATACCAGGTGCCGGCGGCAGGCTTGTGCACCACGATCTTTTCGCCGGCGTTTCCTTTTTGGTCCGAGCGGTGGTGGTGCTTCAGCCGCGTGGGCCGCGTGATCCGCGAGAGGTAGAGGTGGTTGTCGGCGGACAGGCCCGACAGCGTCAGCTCCAGCCGGGCCGTCCAGGGCGGCAGGATCAGCGTCCAGTAGTGATACTGCTTGTCGCCCAGCCGGGTGCTGTCCGTGTCCATGGTGCGCGGCGCGCCGTTTTGCAGCAGCCCCTTGGCCGGCCGCGGCGCGCCGATGCCGTCCAGGGCGTAGGAGATCATGGCCGCGGTGAAGTCTCGCTGCTCGCCGGTCTTTTTGCCCTCGGGGTGGGAGCAGGTGACCACCACGCGGCCGGTGGTGGAGCTCTTCTTCCAGGCCATGACGTTGTAGTAGCCGTGGAGCCCCTTGAGCGTCGGGGCGTGGTTGACGCCGAGGTACTCGGTGCCCTGGGGCATGGGGTAGTAGGACGCCTGAAAGCGGCAGCCGCCGTTGTGGTACACGGCCGAGACCTTGCCGTCGGCCAGGCTGGGGAATTTTTGTACCAGGGGGTGGCTCAGCTTCTTGAAGTGGATGTCGTGGTACTGCTTGAGGGTGTTGGCGCTGCGCCCGATGCCCGGCCACAGGCCGTAGTAGTACTTGTAGGGGCCGTTCTTGTCGAAGGTCGGCTTGTTGTTGTGAATCATCGACAAGAACGCGCCGGCGCACGACCCGGAGTAGGACCCGCCGGCGGCGAAAAAATCCCGCACCCGCTGCCGCCCCGTGGGGCCCAGCGACGAGCCGTGGCCCGTGGCGCTGCCACCGTTGGTGAAGATCACGCGGTAGCGCGGCGCCCCGTCGGGGAAGAGCAGGCAGCCGTTTTTGTCGTCGGGGCTGGTGATCATCATCTTCTTCTGGGTGGTCTGCGACGAGGTGGCCAGCACGTCGTAGTTCAGGCCGAGCATGTCCGCCGCCGCCAGAGACGAGCGACTGGTGAGCTTGACCCCACCGTCCATGAACAGATCCTTGTAGTACCCCTCGGGGGTGGCCGCCGCGGTGGCGGGGAGCAGGAGGCTCATCGTCAGGCAAGCGAGGCGAAACACGTCGATCATTGTCCCACAGGATATGCTGCGCTGACCAGCGACGTCGGTGCTAGAATGCCGGCCATGAAGAACCTCCACGTGACCATCATCATCATCTCGCTGCTGGCGCTGTGCGCGGCATGCAACGAAAAGACACAGGTGGCCCAGGCCAAGCCGGCGCAGCCCGTGGGGGCCAAGCCCAAGGCCAAGCCCGCCGGGCCGGCGAGGAACGCTCCCCCGGCGGACGCCCCGGTCATCGTCCCCGATCCCGAGCTGGAGAAGAACACGGTGATCAAGGAGTCCACCATCCCCGGCGCCGGCATGGGCGCCTTCGCCGCGCGGGAGATCAAGGTGGACGAGCACATCGGCCACTACGGCGGACGCCTGCTGCGCAAGCAGGACCGCAAGGGGGACGACGAGTACACCGTGCTCGTGCCCAAGTGCGCCAAGGAGGCGGCCAAGCCCTACGTGGTCATCGACGGGCGCGGGTCGGGGGCCAACATGAGCCGCGTCAACTTCGCGCCCTACGAGATCAACGGCAAGGAGACCGGCCTGCAGAACGCCCGCATCCACGGCCTGTGCAAGAAGCCGTACATCGCCTTCACGGCCCGGCGGGACATCAAAAAGGGCGAGGAGCTGTTCACCAGCTACGGCGCCAACTACGGCTACCACCACTTCATGAACATCAAGGCGGTGCAGGACCACTTCTGCAAGCGAGCCAGGATCGACTGCTCCAAGGGGTTCACCTTCAAGCCCTGCAAGGGCTGCCCCGACCTCAGCTACCGGAAGTAGCCGGTCCGTACGCGGCGGTATGACACCCGCACGGCGGCCAGCGGTGTGGACGCGCCGGCGAGGGAGAAGGGGATGGTGCGGGTCTTGCCCAGGGCCCGGACCAGGACGGTGCCGGTGATGGCCTTGCCCTTGGCGGCGCCGGCCGGCCGGGTGATCTCCACGCGGTAGCTGCCTGTTTGGGCGTACCGCAGGCGGAGCACCTCGGGGGTCAGGCCGTCGCGGCTGTCCCGGATCACGTGGCCGTGGCGGCCGTCACGCAGGGCGCTGATGCGCTCGCCCCTGGGTGTGACCAGGGCGATGTCGAGGTCCACGGGCAGGCTCCAGGTGGCGCTGACCACCAGGGGTCCGCGGGTGCGTGCTGCCCTGGCCGGTGCCCCGGCCGTGGCCTGCACCTCGGCCAGCGCGCGCCCGATGAGGGACGCGTGACGGCGGCCCAGGGGCGTGGCGGACAGTTCGGTGAGCAGCCGCACGGCCTGCTGGCGCCGCGCCGGGATGGTGGCCAGGCAGCGGGCCAGATCCAGGTGCCGGCGCAGGGCCGACGGGCGCAGGGACATGATGCTCCAGAGGTGGGAGCAGCTGCGGTCGAGGTCCCCCTTGTTGCGGTACATGCGGGCCAGCGAGCGGTGCAGCCGACGGCTGTAGGGGCGCACCTCCGCGGCCCCGGCGTGGGCGCGCATGGCCTCGACCACGCGGCCGGCGGCGGCCTTCATGTCGGCCACGGCGGTGAGCGCCGAGGCGTGGGAGCCGTCGAGGCTGGCCCAGGTGGCGGCGTGGGTCAGCGCGCGGTCATACTGTCCGCTGCGCACGAGCCGCCGGTGCAGGGCCTGCCGGTGATAGCGGCGCAGAGGCCGGGCCTTGACCAGCCGCTGGAGCCGGGCCTCATGGCGCAGCTCCCCGCGGGTGCTGCTCACCGCCAGCATCGGCTCGATGCGGGCCCGCCGCACCGTGATGAAGCGGGGCCGACTCGCCCTGCGCGACCGCCGCATCGGCTTGCCGGCGAAGGGGTTCATCATGGGGGCCATGCTGCGGGGCTTTTTCTTCTTGGCCTTGGTCATCGGCGCCGACTTGCGCGGCCTGGGCCGTGACGCATCGGGGGTGGGCATCGGCCGGGCCACCGGCGGCACCGCGGCGGTGGTGGCGGGCCCCCGGGCCTGCTCCCGTTCGGACTCCTTGCGGTCCTCCAGCCGGCTGTTGCCGGCCTTGCCGGCGCCGCTGGAGGCCGAGCTGAGGGCGTCGAGGTCCGACGGCTTCTGGCGAACCTTGGCCGCCGGCGCCTTCTCGCTGGCCGCCGAGGCCGTGGCCCCGTCGGCGGACTTGTCCTTGTTGCGCGCCGTGCGGGTGGCCACGCCCTTGCCCTTCCAGTAGCCGCGGTGGCGCAGGCGGCGGCGCTTGACGCCGAACTCGCGGTACATCCGCTCGTTCTCCAGCACGAGGAAGGCCGTGGCCCGGCTCATGATGGTGTAGGCCTTGCTGACCCGCACGATCTCCGGGCGGTTGCGGTCGTAGCCGTCCATGGTCAGGGCGTCCAGGTGCTGGCGGGCCCAGAAGCGGGGGATGAAGGCGTTGGCCCCGTCCGTCGCGGCCGCGGCCAGCTTCACCGGGTAGCGCCGCGAGAAGGTGCGCTCCCCCACGCGGCCCTTGAGCACGATGGCGCCCTCGCCGGCGCGGTCGTAGCGGCCGACCACCACCACCTCGCCGCCGGCGGTGACCGAGGGCAGCGTGCGGGGGTAGACGTGGTGCACGTCGACGCCGTCCACCGACAACTCCAGGCCGGTGAGGGTGGGGCGGTACTGGGCCGCCACCATGTCGAAGACCCGGCTGGCCACGTCGTCGCCGGCGGCCAGGTGGTGCACGGCGCCGGAGAGCTGGCGCGTGGCCTGGGAGAGGAACAGCGCGCCGGTGTCCTCGCCCACTGACAGGGCGCTGAGGCTGGCCCCGGCCGCCCGCAGGCGGCGGACCACCAGCTTGGCCAGCTCGGGCTCCCGCAGCTCGCCCGCCGTGGGCTTGCCGTCGCCCATGTAGATCACCCGGGGGTTTCGGCCCATGGCCGCGGCCAGGCCCGCCGCCTCGCGGAAGGCCTCCTGGATGTTGCTCGACCCGCCGGGGGTCGTCTTGCGGGCGAAGGCCAGGGCCGCCTTGCGCTGGTCTGCCGTGGGGCTCACCGGCGAGGCGCGCCAGGTGCGGCAGGTGGCGTCGCAGGCCATGAGCGAAAAGCGGCTGCGCAGGTCCATTTCCGAGAGGAACGCCTCCAGCGCCTTTACCTGCAGGGCCCAGCCGTGCTTGCCCGCGCTGCGCGAGCTGTCCATCAAAAACAGCGTGTCGCGCGCCACGGCCCGGCGGTTGGACGGCAGCTCCGGCCGCAGCACCGCCATGAAGAACCCGCCGCGATCGCCGCAGGGGCTCGCCTGCCCCGGGCGCGACGAACGCCGCACCGCGCAGCTGGCCGCCTTGCCGGCCTCGTAGAGGGCCAGCTGCAGCTCCGGCGCCTGGCGGTCCGGCGTGATGTCCACCACGAAGCTGGCCGCCGGGGCAAAGTCGCTGGCCTCGTAGCGCAGCCGTTGACCGGCGGCGCTCTTCTGCCTGAGCACGGGATACAGCGGCGTGTGCACCTTGCCCAGGCCGAGGCTGCTGTGCAGCTGTAGGTCCACCGAGAACTTGCCGACGCGGGTGGACCGCGCCTTGCTCGTGCTCATGGGGTAGACGTAGCGGTAGCGGCCATAGGACGCCTTGAGCGGCTGGGTGTAGGCCAGGATCACCCGGCGCGCGGACCGTGGCGGGATGGGGAAGATCTTCATCGAGAACTCGCGCCCGCCCATCCACTCCAGCAGGGCAGGGTCCCGGGGGCGGATGGTGTCGTTGACGATCTGGCGAAAGATTCGCCTGGCCCGGTGGCGCTCCACGATCTCGCCCTCCTCCAGGCGGTTACCCACGTAGAGGGCCAGCCGCGAGATGCTGGCGTCGGCGGGAAGGGGGAAGCGGAAGGTGCCCTCGAGGGTCTGGCCGCTGGCGTTGTAGTAGCTCTGCTCGATCTCGGTGCGGGCCACGTTGTCGCGGATCACCACCCGCACCTGGTGGCTGGCCAGGCGCAGGGCGTGGGACTTGCCGCGGCCGGGCACCCGGGCGGTGAGGCTGCCGAAGCCCTGCTCGGTCTGCTGCACCCGCGCCGCTGGCCGCGCCATCTGCCGTGCCCAGCGCGTGACGCCGGCCAGGTCCCGGCTGAGGGCGACCCGGGGGGCCGCGCCCTTGCGGACCTCGCCGCGCTCGCCGGCGCCCACGGCCACCCGGGCGCCGCTGGCCCCCTGTAGCTCGGCGCTGCCGCGAGTGACGTCCACGGTGGTGTCCCCGGCCACCCGTAGGTGGGCCTTGGTCTCCTTGCCGGACAGGCGCACCGTGGCCCCGGGGGTCTCCACCGCCAGGGCCGCCTCACCCGGGCCCTGCTCCACCAGCAGGGCGCCGCGGTTCAGCCGCAGCTTGCCCGCCGCAGCAAGGGTCAGCTCGGTCTGCTCGTCCAGGTGCAGCACCACGCCGCCGCCCATGGCGAACCGGGCCCGGGCCCCGGACACCGTGCGCAGGGCCGCGCCGCCGGGCACGGGCTGGCCCACCCGGTGGGGCGTCCACTTGCCCTCGCTCCCCGTGCGGATCTGAATCCCCGTGCCGCTGAGGTCCCCCACGGACAGCACCGTGGTCACCTTGCCCGCCGAGCCCCTGGCGCCGGCCTCGCCCGCGGCCGGGCGCGGATCCTTTTCGCAACCGCCCAGCAGGACGATGATGCTGGCCATCGTGATCACCGGCGACAGACCATTATTCAGGGATTTCAGGCTCATCGGGCACCTCCGCTGCATGGGATGTTTGGTAGAAACGCACGAGCAGGCGCCAGGGTCTAAGCCCCGCATTGCGGGGAATAAAAAATACAAAACATGAAATGCAAAATGCAAAATGGCGGGACGGGCCGGCTTGGGAGTCGGGGTCGGGCAAGCATTGGAGCGCGGACGTGCTTGGGGGGACGGGCAGGCATTGGAGCGCGGACGTGCTTGGGGGACGGGCAGGCATTGGAGCGCGGACCTGCGCCCGGGACTGGCAGGAAAACTAGGAACTAGGAACCAGGAACTAGGAATGGGCAATGGCGGGACGTGCCGGCTATGGGGCGCGGATTGACTTGATGGACAAGGGGACGGGCAGGCATTGGAGCGCGGACCTGCAGCCGAGAAACCAGGATTCCTGGTGCCAGCTACTGCCCCGCTTTTCCGGGGAATAAAAAATATGAAACATGAAATTCAAAATGAAAAATGGCGGGACGTGCCGGCTTGGGAGTCGGGTTCGGGCAAGCATTGGAGCGCGGACGTGCTTGGGGGGACGGGCAGGCATTGGAGCGCGGACGTGCTTGG
>PVBE010655069.1_pt1 | contig 17513 bp, 14 predicted proteins | sample 1631181 | NCBI WGS metagenome assembly PVBE01 (sample SAMN08397723, study PRJNA350692) | Marine metagenome, whole genome shotgun sequencing project. | isolation source: water | place: Pacific Ocean | collected 2012-04 | reverse complement strand
GATAAACCCCATTGAGCGAGTCTTTCGGGAGGTGAGGCGAAGAACCAGACCCATGACCGTCATGAACAACAACGAGTCCCTGGAACGCATCGCCTACAGCGTGTTCCACCGACTTAACACCCAGTGGGAGAAAAACCCTCTGCCGAGAGCGGGAAGATCATTTGAGGCGCTGAAATTCATTTTGTGAAAATGTTGCATGGATTGAAGGCCGACTCTAAATAGACGGGGGATATCGATATCGGAATTCCTACACGACAGGCGTGCGGGACTGAGATCGAAGCAGTTTGAATTGGAGAAGTGCAAGTGGTTCAAGGAACAGTAAAGTGGTTTAACGACTCGAAAGGTTTTGGTTTCATCTCGCCCGGGGAAGGTGAAGAGGACGTTTTCGTTCACCACACGGCCATTCAAGGAGAAGGCTTCAAGTCCCTTACGGAAGGAGATTCCGTCTCCTTCGACATCACGGAGGGTCCAAAGGGACTCCAGGCATCCAACGTGCAGAAGTTGTCGAGTTAATTACAAATACCGGACAGAAGATTCAAAAAGGCGGCCTGATTTAGGCCGCCTTTTTTATTTTCGACTCTGCCGACAGAGAGGGCTGTCATGCCGGATTCGGCGGCGACCAAGCCGGGAACGGGAAAATCCACACCCTCAAACCTTGCGGCCGATTCCCCTATGAGGTTTCCCGCTTTGACTTTCAGTCCGCGGGGATATATCCTGAACTGCGCTGAAGAGAACTCTGATTGGAGGATTGACTGTGGACTGGGATGAATTCAGAAACCGCCGAAAGCCCAACGGGGGAGGGGGAGAGGGTCCACAGTTCCAATTGCCGAACATCAAGCTGCCCGCTCTTGGAAAGCTGGGGATTTTGGGCCTGGTTGTGGTCGCCGTGATCATCTGGATCGCCACGGGGATCTACACCGTGGGCCCGGACGAGCAGGGGGTGGTGCTGCGGTTCGGCAAGATAAGCAACGTCACGGGCTCGGGAATCAACTATCATCTCCCTTACCCGATCGAGACCGTCTTCACACCGAAGGTGACCGAGGTCAAGCGGGTCGAGGTCGGCTTCCGGACGCTCGACCCCGGTCCGCCGGCCCGCTACGCCGACCGTCCCCAAGAATCCCTGATGCTGACCGGTGACGAGAACATTGTGGACGTCGACCTCATCGTCCAGTACCGAATCTCCGACGCGGCCAAGTACCTGTTCCGGGTCAGGAACCCGGACGGGACGGTGCTCAAAGCGACGGAAGCGGCCATCCGCGAGGTGGTCGGGAGCAAGGTCATCGACGAGACCCTCACAACGGGCAAGCCCCAGATCCAGACCGAGACCATGCTGCTCATCCAGAAGATCCTGAACCGGTACGATTCCGGGATCCTCGTCATGGCCGTCCAGCTCCAGGACGTGAACCCGCCCAGGCAGGTCCGGGACGCATTCATCGACGTGGCGAGCGCCCGCGAGGACAAAAACCGGATCATCAACGAGGCCCAGGGCTACAGAAACGCCATCATCCCGGAGACCCGCGGAAAGGTGTCCCAGATCCTCAACGAGGCCCAGGGCTACCGCGCCCAGAAGACCCGAAAGGCGACCGGAGACGCCGACCGTTTCAATCAGATCCTGCGCGAATACCAGAAGGCCAAGAGCGTCACCCGCAAGCGGCTCTACCTGGAAACCATGGAAGAGATCCTGCCGGGGATCAAGAAAATCATCCTGGACCAGAGTAAAGGGAGGGGGGTCCTTCCCATCCTCCCGCTGGGGGACAGCGGCTCGCTGACCGGCCTGAAGGGGACCCGTTAAATGCAAAAGCGCCAAGTGATCGGTCTGGTCATCCTCATCGCGGTCTTGATCGGTGTGCGTGTGACCGCGTTCATCGTAAACGAGGGGCAGCAGGCCATCGTGTTGCAGCTGGGCAGGCCCGTGGGGGGCGTAAAGACGCCGGGTCTGCACTTCAAGACGCCGTTCATTCAGGATGTCCAGTACTTCGACCGGCGAATCCTCGAGTATGACGCCACCGCCCGGGGCATCATCACGAAGGACAAGAAAACCCTCGTGGTGGACAACTTCGCCAAGTGGCAGATCATCGACCCCCTGAAATTCCTCAAGACCGTGCGGACCGAAGCAGGCGCCCAATCCCGCTTGGACGACATCGTCTACTCCGAGCTTCGCGTCGACCTGGCCCGAAAAACCCTGGTGGAAATCGTCACCAAAGACAGGGCCGAGATCATGGCGTTGGTTGCCCAGCGCAGCAACGCGAAGGCCCAGGACTACGGCATCCGGATTGTGGACGTCCGGATCAAGCGCGCCGACCTGCCGCCGGAGAACGAGAAGGCCATCTTCGGCCGGATGCAGGCCGAGCGCCAGCGGATCGCCAGGCAGTACCGCTCCGAGGGACAAGAGCAGGCCCTGAAAATCCGGGCCGAAACCGACAAGGAGAAAACCATCCTCCTCGCCGACGCGTATCAGAAAGAACAGCAAATGCGTGGAGAGGGGGACGCCAAGGCCGTCTCGATTTACGCCGAGGCCTTCAAGAAGGACCCGGAATTCTATGGGTTCCTGCGGACGTTGGAGGCCTACAAAAAATCCCTGAAAACCGAGACGACCCTCCTGATGCCCGCCCAGTCCGATTTCCTCAAGCATCTTTTCAAAGAGTAACCGCCGGCGCCGTCCCGGGATGGACAAGTTGGGATGGCTTCGTGGGGGAACCTGTCCTGGCCGCGAGCGTCCGACCTTCTGATCCATGACCGGATTTTCCGGATACGAGCTCGGCCCCATCGTCATTTTCCTGCCCTTGTTCTGGGCGGTCCTGGCCGTCCTGGTGATCCTGTGGTTCACGCTGCCCTTCGCGGTGTTCGGCATCAAGCGGCGCCTGGACCGGATGATCGACCTCCTGGAAGCCCAGGGAGGGGGGGGGGAGAGGGGGACCGAACACCCGACCCGTGCGACGGCCGATCCGTCCGCCGCGGGGTCTTCAGGGGCGGCGGCCCGAATCTTCGGGGAGGTCCGGCGCGAGCTGATTCAGGCCCGAGCCGACATCTCCGAGGATCGGCCGATTTCGGGGCGCGCATCCTTTTCGGTGGCGTCGGGCGCCCGCCTGCTCGGGTGGGCGGAGCTTAGCCTTCGGGGGGACAGGGTGGAGCTCGAGCTGGACCTGGAGGGCCTGTCGGCCTACGCTCCAACCTTGCGCGGGGACGCCGCCTTGACCCGGATTCAGGCCGACTTGGCCCGCGAACCCGGCATCCGGCTGCTCACGGGACCCGAAAGACATCGGGCCGTCATCCAGATCGAACCGGAAGGGGAAGCCCGCGTCCGCGAATTGGCGGCGCTGCTCAAGACGCAGATCCTGGATGTTCTCCCGTCCTGACCCTTTCACTGCCGGCAAAGTGGAGACCTCGTCGAACGGGGTCTCCGGAAAACAGCCCATGAGTGAATCGATTTCCTACACCCCCATGCACGCGCTCTCTCAGGGGTTGGAACGGGGCGAATACTCCTCCGAAGAGATCACGCGGTCTTTCCTGGACCGGATCGCCGAAACCGGCCCCAAGACCAACGCCTACATCAGCGTTCAGGAAGAAGCGGCCCTGGACATGGCGCGCGCGGCGGACGAGAGACGCCGGAAGGCGGAGAACGTCTCCCCCCTGACCGGGGTCCCCATCGCTCTCAAGGACCTGCTCTGCACCCGCGGCGTCCAAACGACCTGCGGCTCCAAGATCCTCCGCGACTACATCGCGCCCTACGACGCCACCGCCGTCGCCCGGATCCGGGAGGCGGGCGCCGTCTTCCTGGGCAAGACGAACATGGACGAATTCGCCATGGGGTCCTCCAATGAGACCTCGGCGTACGGCATCGTCAAGAACCCCTGGGACCCGGATCGCATCCCGGGCGGCTCAAGCGGCGGGAGCGCCGCGGCGGTCGGGGGCGGGCTCTGCGCCGCCGCCCTGGGGACGGACACCGGAGGCTCCATCCGCCAGCCGGCGGCCTGCTGCGGCATCGTCGGCCTGAAGCCGACCTACGGCCGGGTCTCGCGGTTCGGCCTCGTGGCCTTCGCCTCCTCGCTGGACCAGATCGGCCCGATGACGCGGGACGTGCGCGACGCCGCGCTCCTGCTGAACGTCCTGTGCGGCAAGGACCCGCTGGACTCGACCTCGGCCGAGGCGCCGGTCCCGGATTTCACAGCGGCCCTCACGGGGGACGTGAAGGGGCTGAAAATCGGCCTGCCCCGTGAATACAACATCGAAGGGATCGAGCCCGACGTGGAGGCCCGCGTCCGGGAGGCCGTCAAGGTCCTCGAGGGAATGGGCGCGGAGGTCAAGGACATCTCGCTCCCCAACAGCCGATACGGCGTCGCCACGTACTACATCGTCGCCCCGGCCGAGGCGTCGAGCAATCTGGCGCGCTACGACGGGGTGAGGTACGGCCACCGCACCGAGCGGACCGGCGACCTCATCGAGATGTACAAGGAGACCCGGGCGGAGGGCTTCGGCGCCGAGGTGAAGCGGCGAATCATGCTCGGGACATACGTGCTGAGCTCGGGTTACTACGACGACTACTACCTGAAGGCCCTCAAGGTGCGGGGGCTGATCCGCGAGGACTTCGAGCGCGCCTTCGAGGAGGTGGACGTCGTGCTGACGGCCACGGCCCCGACGCCCGCCTTCAAGATCGGCGAGCGCATGGACGACCCCCTGACCATGTATCTTTCCGACGTCTTCACAATCCCCTGCAACATGGCGGGGATACCGGGGATCAGCATCCCGTGCGGGTTTACGGCGGAGGGCCTCCCGGTCGGGCTTCAGCTTCTGGGCCGCAACTTCGACGAGGAAACCCTGCTCCGGGCAGCGGACGCTTATCAGCGGGAAACCGATTTCCACCGGGCGCATCCGGATTTGTAGAGGAAAACGGGGATGGAGTACGAAACCGTCATCGGGCTGGAGGTTCACGCGCAGCTCAAGACCCGCTCGAAGATCTTCTGCGGGTGCAGCACGGCGTTCGGGGCCGAGCCCAACGCGCACACCTGCCCCATCTGCCTGGGGATGCCGGGCGTCCTGCCGGTGTTGAACAAGCGGGCCATCGAGTTTCTTCTCCGCATGGGCCTCGCCTGCGAAAGCGAAATCGCTCCTCACAGCCGATTCGCCCGGAAGAACTACTTCTACCCCGACCTGCCCAAGGCCTATCAGATCTCCCAGTACGAGCTTCCCCTGGCGACGGGCGGACACATCGACATCGACGTGGACGGGACCACAAGGCGCATCCGCCTCGTCCGCATCCACATCGAGGAGGACGCGGGCAAGCTCATTCACGGCGAGAACCTGGACGACCCCCGGGCGAGCTACGTCGATCTCAACCGGGCGGGCACCCCGCTTCTGGAGATCGTCGGCGAACCCGACCTGCGAAGTCCCGCCGAGGCCAGGGAATACGTCCAGAAGCTCCGCACCCTGGTCCAGTACCTGGACATCTGCGACGGCAACATGGAGGAGGGCAGCCTGCGGTGCGACGCCAACCTCTCCGTCCGCCCCGCGGGGAGCGAAGCGCTGGGGCTCAAGACCGAGCTGAAGAACATCAACTCTTTCCGCTTCCTCCAGCGGGCGCTGGAATACGAGCGCGACCGGCAGATCCTCACCCTCGAAAAGGGGGGGCGGGTCGTCCAGGAGACCCGTCTGTGGGACCAGGCCCAGGGCGTCACCCAACCCATGCGAACGAAGGAAGCCGCCCACGATTACCGCTACTTCCCCGACCCCGACCTGGTCCCGCTGGCCGTCGGCCGGGAGTGGCTGGACGCGCTTCGCGCGGACCTGCCCGAGCTCCCCGACGCCAAGCGGGCGCGGCTCGTCGAGCAGTACGGGATTCCGGCGTACGACGCGGGCATCCTCACCACAAACCGCGCCCTCGCCGACTACTACGAGCAAACGGTCGAGGCGCTCGACGCGCCCAAGGCCCTGAGCAACTGGGTCATGGGCGACCTCTTCGGCGCGCTGAACGACGCCAAGAAGGACATCACCGACTCCCCCGTCCCGCCGGAAAATCTTGCCGGGCTGGTGAGGCTGATCGAAGACGGCACGATCAGCGGCAAGATCGCCAAGACGGTGTTCGAGGAGATGTTCAGCACCGGAAAAGAAGCGGCGGCCATCGTCGAGGCCCGGGGTCTGACGCAGATCACCGACGAAGGGGCGCTCGAGACCGCGGCCGATGAAGTCATCGCGGCGCACCCCGACGAGGTCGAGCAATACCGGTCGGGCAAAACGAAACTGTTGGGCTTCTTCATGGGCCGGGTGATGAAATCGACCGGCGGGAAGGCCAACCCGCAAACCATTCAGGAAATACTGAAGCGAAAGCTTTCGGTGTAACCGCCCCAGGCGGGGCGCACGACAAAGAAGGAGCGCATTGATGTCCAATCCCGTGAAAGTCGCGAGCGTCGGAATCGGCTGGTGGTCGGGCATGCTGGCGGACGCCGTCGGGAAAACCGACGCCCTGGAGATCGTCACCTGCTTCACGCGCAACCCGGAGAAACGCGCGGATTTCGCCGGGAAGTACGGCTGCCGCGAGTCCGAGAGCTACGAGGCCGTCCTGTCCGACCCCGAGGTCGAGGCCGTCCTCCTCACCACCCCCCACACGGCCCACCGGGCGCAGGTCGAGGCGGCGGCCGGGGCGGGAAAGCACGTCTTCGTCGAGAAACCCATCGCCCACACGGTGGACGAGGCCAAGGCCGCCGCGGCCGCTTGCGACAAGGCCGGCGTGATCCTTTCCGTCGGCCACAGCCGGCGGCATCAAACGGCGGCCCGGAAGATCAAATCCTTCATCGAAGACGGAACGCTCGGCCAGGTCATCACGGCGGAGGCGAACCTCTCCTACGGAATGGCCCTGACGCTGGACGACAGCAAGTGGCGATCGAACCGGACGGAGAGTCCCGGCGGGCCCCTGACGAGCCTGGGCATTCATCACCTCGACACCCTGGCCTATCTTCTGGGGCCGGTCGCGCGGGTCTCGGCCTTCTCGAAGCGCCTGATTTCCCCGGTCGATATCGACGACGCCGTGACGGCCATCCTGGAGTTCGAGTCCGGCGCGCTGGGGTACGTGGGCTCGAACTTCGCCACGCCCCGGGTCACTTACCTGACCGTCTACGGGACGGAGGCCAACGCCTTCCTGGAGGCCGAGGGCGCGCGGCTTTTCCTCCAGAAGAAGGGGAGCGAGGAGCGCGAGCCGGTGGACCTGGGAGAGATCGTGGACATCCTCCTGGAGGAGATGGAGGAGTTCGGCCGCTGCGTCCGGGACGGGAGCCGGCCCGAGGTGGGCGGGGACGAGGCCATCCGGGCCATCGCCGCCGTTCAGGCCATCGTCAAATCCTCGGAGGAAGGAAGAGCGATCGCCCTGTCGGAGCTTCTCTGAGCCGGGGGCTTCGTCAGAGACCCAAAGCGGGTCTCGTTTTCCCGAAGCCCGAGGGGGAATTCTCATCCGCCGCTTGGCATGGGTGTTTTCGTGAGGGAATCTCCTTTCTGTCTCCACCCTGACAACTTAAATCGGAATTGAATTTTCGAGCGCCCCGGGGGAGCTCCGTGCCCTGATCAAAACGCGCTTTTACTACGGCTGGGTGGTCGTGGGGGTCTGCCTTCTTACGCTCACCTTCGGCTTCGGCCTGCGGTACAGCTTCAGCGTGTTCTACGTCGCCCTGTTCGAGGACTTCGGCTGGGGGCGCGCGGAAACGGCGGGGATCTATTCCATCCACCGGCTGGTCTACGCCGCGCTGGCGCCCATCGCCGGCGTCCTCGTGGACCGGTGGGGGCCGAGACGTCTCATGCCCGCCGCCCTGGCCCTCGTGGCGGCCGGGTTCGCCTGCGCCGCCTTCATCACGAGCCTCTGGCATCTCTACGCACTGCTCGGGGTCGTCCTGGCCGCCGGCATCGTCATGATCGAGTACGTCCCCAACGCCGCCATTGTCTCCCGGTGGGTCGAGGGCGGCCGGGGGCTGGCCTCGGCCATCGCCTTTACGGGCATGGGGACCGGCGCCCTGATCATCGTTCCGCTCGCCCAGATCCTCATTTCGGCGTTGGGCTGGCGCGGGGCGTTCGCCGTCCTGGGCGTGGGGGCCTTCCTGTTCCTGACGCCCATCATCCTCCTTTTCCAGCGCGCGCGGCCCCAGGACATGGGCTATGAGGGCCCCCGGCCACTGATGGGCGGGAAGGAGGTCATTCTCGAAGTCGTCAACCCGTCCTGGGCAGCCTTTCCCTGGACGGTGCGCGCGGCCGTGAAGACACGCGCGTTCTGGTTCCTGACGATCTCCTTTTTCCTCCAGTCGGTCTCGGGGGAGCTGATGATCGTCCACCAGATCGCCCACGTGGTGGACCTGGGGTATTCCAAGACCCTGGCCGCCTCGACCTTCGGGCTGGTTTATCTGATCGCGATCGGGGGCATGTTCTTCTGGGGATCGGCGTCCGACCGCTGGGGCCGGGAATGGATGTTCCTGTTCAGCACATTCTTCGTGGCGGCGGGTGTCGGGCTGCTCATGGGCTTGGGGGCCGACAAGATTTGGCCGCTCTACGGGTTCGTCGTCCTGTACGGCTTTGGATTCGGGTCGAGGGCCCCGCTCTACTCGGCCGTGGCGGCCGACCTCTTTCAGGGCCGGGGCTTCGGGGCGATCCTGGGGACGCTGACGGTGGGCTTCGGTCTGGGCGGGGCCGTCGGTCCCTGGATCGGCGGCTGGATCTTCGACGTCTCCCGGAGCTACCAGGCGGCCTTTTGGGTCGTCGGGGCGACGACGGCGGGGGCGTGCCTGTTCGTCTGGCTGGCCGCCCCGAGGAAGGTCCGCCTCCCCCGGCGGACGGAGCCGGCCGGGATGTCTTCGACTTGAGGGGGGTTCCCGTTCCGCCCGACCCCCTGGAGCGGCGCGGAAGCGAAGGGCGGACGACCCCTCAACCCGCCATCCGGCCAATGAACCAAGACCCATGCAAGGGGAGCGCTACATGTCGGACGCGGACGGTGACATCAACGGAGTCGAGGCCGGCGGTTCGGGCTGGGCCGCCATGCGCCGCACGGGCGGCGACGGGCTGGAGGATCGGACGGCGATCGGCCTCATCGTGCTCACCACCGACTTGGCCATCGAGCCGGAGTTCTACGCCTTTCTGCCGCGGGACCGCGTGTCGATTCACGCCAACCGCATTCCCAAGCGGAGGGTGGTTTCGGTCGAAACGGCCCGTGAGATGGAGGCCGATTCTGACGAAGACCGCGGCCCAGATCCTGCCCGGCGGCCCCCTCAAAGTCATCGCCTTCGGCTTCGCCTCCTGCACCATGACGATCGGGGAGGCCAGGGTGGTCACGCTCCTTCGCGGGACGCGGCCCGGGATCGCCGTGACCGACGCGATCACGGCGAGTCTGATTGGCCTTGAAGTCCTTGGAGCCCGTCGGATCGCCATGCTCACGCCCTGGGCGGACGACGTTAACCGGTTTGCGGAATCCTATATCGCGGACCGGGGCTTCGAGATCCCGGTCAAGGGCAGCTTCGAGCGGACGGACGGTTACGAGATTCACCGGGTGTCGCCGGAGGCGGTGTATGACGCCGGCCTGAAGCTCGGCCGGGCCGACGTGGACGGGCTCCTCATCTCCGGAACCGGGCTCAGGGTCTCTCCCGTCCTCGAATCGCTGGAAGACGCCCTCGGAAAACCGGTTATCACAAGCACGCAGGCCCTCGCCTGGCACGGCCTGCGCCTTGCCGGGATCGACGATCCGGTTGCGGGTTACGGCAGGTTGTTGAAAGCGTAGCGTTTGGCGCCTGTTGACCCGGCGCCGGCCGACACCCGCCCGGACCTTCCTCGTCACGCATCCCCCCCTCGCAAGGAGGGACTGACGGTCGCCGCAAGCGCAATGAATCCCGCAAGACCGAACGCACCGCATAGTTGAAGCATCAGGGAGAGGGATGTCCACTCCGCCGGGGCGGCCGAAACAGGGACCCAGGAGAGCAGGAACAGAACCCCCGAGAACGATAGCCGCCCGGCGAGACTCTGAATCGAGAGGTAGGTCGCCCGGTGGGCCTGGGAGATTTCGGGGATGACGGCGGCGTTGAGGGGGGCCGTCATCAACGCCCGGGGGACGCCGCGCAGCAAAATCAAAAGCGTGACGGCCGGATGGAGGATGAACCCCATCATCCCGATGATGACGGTCTGGAGAAGGGCGCTCAACAAGAGCGCAGGGCCGAGACCCAGCCGGTCCCGGACGCGGACGCTCCGGGAGGCGAACCACGACCCGAGCAACATCGTCACGGCCATGTGGCCGCCCGCCGCCAACGGCGCGCCCTTCGCCGGCAGATCCAACTCGGAGCCCAGGGTTTCGAGATAGGTTTGATAAAACTCATACGGAACATGGTTGAGCACCGTCATCAGGACAGCGAAGCCGAAGAGCCACCGAAGACGAAGATTCTTGAGATGAGCCACACACTGCCGGAGTTGAAGAAAGAACCCGCCGGCGAGAGCGGCCCCCCGTTCGTGCGTCATCGGCTCAACCGTTGCGATGATAATCCCGAAGGTCGCCAATCCGGCCAGGATTGAAAGCCCGTAAGCGTAATGAAGCCCGAGCGTCGCAACCGCCCCGCCCAGAAACGCCGTCACGGCCCCCGCCGTGAAGGCATAGCCGGTCGCCCGCGCCTCACGCTCGGCGAACTCCGCCTCCCTCCCGAGCGCGGCGAGAGAGTCGAAGTGGAAGGACGTGTCGGTCCCTGAATTGAATGAGACCCCGGTCGCGAGGAGCGCCTGGGCCGCCGCGAAGATCGCAAACCCCGAGCCGAAAAGAAAGAGGGCGTAAGCCATCGTCAGGGCAGCCGAAGAAACCAGGAGTGTCGGCCGGCGGCCGAACCTATCGGAAAAGTGGCCGGACGGGACTTCCTGCAAAACGACGGCGGCGTAGTAGACGGCTTCCAGAAGCAGGACCTTTTCCAAAGAAAACAGGCTGGTGAAATAAAGGAAGAAGACCGGCATCCAGAAAAAGGCATTGAAAGCGGCCACGTAGAAAGGATACAGGCGAACATTACGATTCAGTCCGCGGATATCGGCCGGAAGATTAGAGCCGGAAAGATTCATTTTGAATGATTCAGACCTTATCGTTTGAGCATCGGTTTCCTCAGTTCCCGCCATTTTAGAGGTAATTGCCCGCTCGATTCCAACGGTAAAGCGCTCATCCTGCGACCCCATTGTCAGACGGACATTCCCATCCAAGCGCCGCGGCGAGCCTTGCCAACGCGGACTCCCTGGTGATACGTTGAGAACCTGGTGGTCCCCAACGGTTCCCCGATCCCCCCTTAAAGAATCATGGGTTTCGAGACCTCCGACGGCTTCGGAGAATTCCTGAGCGGCGCGACCCGCGCCCTCGTCATCGGCATCGGCGGGGGCGGCGACGTCGTGGGGACCCTTCCCACCGCCCGGCTCCTGGAGCTCTTCGGCGCGGAGACAATCATCGGGGGGGTGGCCTGGGAGCGGGTGGTCTTCGACCCGGCGCCGGGCGCCCGGAGCCTGGAAGAAGTCGAGGGCGTCCGCCCCATCCATGAGACCGTCTGGCGGGCGGGGCCGGAGGCCCGGACGAAAACCGGCGTCCGCTTCACCGAAGGCCGCGTGGCCGGGATGCGAGGGCGGGACACCCTCCTCGTGACCATCCGCCGCGGACCGAAGACGCTGGCGGAGGGGATCGTCGAGGCCGCCCGCGCGCTCAAGGCCGACCGGGTCATCGGCGTGGACGTGGGCGGCGACGCCGTGGCCACGGGGGAGGAGCCGGGGCTGCGGAGCCCGCTTTGCGACGCCGTTCTGGCGGCCGCCCTCGCCGAGGCCGGCCGGGAGGTCCCGACGATGCTCGGGGTGCTCGGCTACGGGAGCGACGCCGAGCTGAGTCCGGAAGAGATCGACCGGAACGTCAGCGAGCTGGCGGCCCGCGGCGGATACCTGGGCGCCTGGGGAATCACGGCCGATGTCGCCGACGAGATGGAGGCCCTGGCCCGGGAAGTCGGCACGGAGGCCAGCGCCCTGCCCGTGGAATGCTTCCGGGGCGCGCAGGGGCTGCGGGCCATCCGGAGCGGAACGTGCTTCGTCCGCCTCAGCCCGGTCTGCGCCGTGACGCTCTACCTCGACCCCCGGGTCATCGTCGGGCGGGAGACCTCGCTGGCGCACGCCGTCCGGGAGGCCGGCTCGCAGGAAGAGGCCAACGACACCCTGCACGCGAAGAAGGGCCTGCGAACCGAGCTCGATCTGGAAAGAGAGATGGCGAAACTGGGGACGCGGGACTACCGGGACGTCCGGCGGTCAGGGCATGAGTGAGATGCCGGACAACCCCCCAAGTTGAATCAGACAATGGCAAGCATGATTTCCAAAGGCTGCGAGGAATTCCCACGGTCGTGAATCCAAAATCCAAGGAACCCCGTCCCCATCTCTACCTGATTGACGGCTCCGGCTATATCTTCCGGGCCTTTCACGCCATCCGGAACAGCATGACCAATTCCAAGGGGCTTCCCACGAACGCCGTCTACGGTTACACGCAAATGCTCCGCAAAATCCTCAACGAGCAGTCTCCGACCCATTGCGTCGTCGCCTTCGACCGGGGTCCGCCCAGGCAGCGCCTGGCGCTTTACCCCGCCTACAAGGCCCACCGGCCCGAGACGCCCGAGGAGATCAAGGCCCAATGGCCCTTCTGCCTTGAGATCACCAAGGCGCTGGGCGTGCCCATCGTGGACATAGAGGGGGTGGAGGCCGACGACCTCATCGGCACCCTGGCCCGAAGGGCCGAAACCGCAGGCTTCGATGTGACCATCATCACGTCCGACAAGGACTTCTACCAGCTTGTGGGTCCGCGAATCTCCCTCTGGGACACGATGAAGGACCGGCGGATCGGGACTGCGGAGGTCGAGGAGCGCTTCGGCGTCGCGCCCGACCGGGTGATCGACGTTCTGGGGCTGATGGGGGACAGCGTGGACAACGTCCCCGGCGTTCCGGGGGTGGGGGAGAAAACGGCCAAGACCCTCGTGCGGGAATTCGGGGACGTGGACTCCCTGTTGGGCCACCTCGACGAGCTCAAGCCGGGCAAGCAGCGGGAGCGCCTGGAGGAGAACGCCGACCTCGCCCGGTTGAGCGTCACCCTCGTTACGATCGACACGGACCTGGACCTTCCCCTCGGCATGGACGACCTCAAGGTCGGGGCCCTGGACCGGGAGGCGGCCCTGGCCCTCCTGAAAGAGCTCGAGTTCAGACGGCTGGCCGATGACATCCTCGGGACCGCGCCCGCGGGACCGCCGCCGGAGAAAGACTACGTCACCGTCCTGACCGAGAAGGGCCTGGACGCCCTCATCAAGCGCCTCAAGAAGTCGGGCGGGTTCGCCATCGACCTGGAAACGACCAACAAGGAGCCCATGTGGGCCGAGATCGTGGGCTTCGCGCTTTCATCCAAGGCCGGGGAAGGCCATTACGTCCCCGTCGCCCACGACTATATGGGGGCGCCCGAACAGCTCTCGCTGGAGACCGTCCTGGAGAGCCTGCGGCCGCTTTTGGAAGATCCCAAGCTCCCCAAGCACGGCCAGAACATCAAGTACGACAAGATCGTCCTGGACCGTGCGGGGTTGGCCATGGAGGGGATCGCCTTCGACACCATGCTGGCGAGCTACGTCCTCAACCCCGCCCGGCGCGGCCACGGCATGGACGAGATCGCCCGCGAGCACCTCGATTACCAGCCCATGTCGTACAAGGACGTCGCCGGGACCGGCGCCAAGGAGAAGCCTTTCAGCGAGGTGGAGATCGGGACGGCGACGCGGTACTCGGCGGAGGACGCGGATGTCACATTCGCCCTCATGGAAGTGCTGGGTCCGCTGCTGGACGAAGGCGGCCTGCGCCCGCTTTTCGATGGGCTCGAGATGCCCCTCATCCCCGTCCTCTCGGCCATGGAAGAGGCGGGGGTCCTCATCGATCTGGACCTGATGGGGGAAATGGGGAAGTCCCTCGACATCCAGATGGAGGCCGCCCTTGAGCGCATCCACGGGGCGGCGGGCGCGGAAATCAACCCCAACTCGCCCATCCAGCTTCGGGAGATTCTCTTCGACAAGCTGGGGCTCCATAAGCAAGCCCCGCCCGGGGTCATCAAGAAAACCAAAACGGGGATGTCCACCGGCGCGGACGTCCTGGAGAGGCTCGCCCCGCTTCACCCCCTGCCCCAGGAGGTCCTGGCCTACCGGGAGCTCTCGAAGCTTCAGTCCACGTACGTCCAGGCCCTGCCGAAGCTCGTCCATCCGGAGACGGGGCGCATCCACACCTCCTTCAACCAGTCCGTCGCCGCCACCGGACGCCTCAGCTCCGCCGACCCCAACCTCCAGAACATCCCCATCCGGACGGAGCTGGGCCGGCAGATCCGCCGGGCGTTCATCCCCGCGCCCGGCATGAAGATGCTCTCGGCCGATTACTCGCAGGTCGAGCTCCGCATCCTGGCGCACCTGTCCGGGGACGAGGTCCTGACGGAAGCCTTCCGCGCCGGGGAGGACGTCCACACGCGGACGGCGCTGGAGGTCTTCGGCGTCCTGCCGGGGACGGTCACGGACGACATGCGGCGGATGGCCAAGGCGGTGAACTTCGGCGTCGTGTACGGCCTCAGCCCCTTCGGCCTATCGCAAAACATCGGCGTCCCGGTGGAGGAGGCCCGGCGGTTCATCGACGGGTACTTCGAGCGGTACGCGGGCGTGCGGGCCTATATCGACCGGACGCTGGCGAAAACGCGGGAAAGGGGCTTCGTCGAAACCCTGCGGGGCCGGAGGCGGCCGATTCCCGACATCAACCACTCCAACCACAACCTGCGCGGCTTCGCCGAGCGGACGGCGGTGAACACGACCGTCCAGGGCTCGGCGGCGGACATCATCAAGCAGGCCATGCTCGACATCCACCCGAGGCTGATCGGCGAGGGCTTCAAGAGCCGGATGATCCTCCAGGTCCACGACGAGCTGGTCTTCGAGGGCCCGCCCAATGAGATGAAGAAGCTGGCGGCGCTGGTCAAGGGGAAGATGGAGGGCGCGGCCGAGCTGTCCGTCCCGCTGGAGGTCGAGACGCACACGGGGGACAACTGGGACGAGGCGCACTGAACTTCTTTCGCACTTCCCCACCTTCAGGTTTCGTTGGACGCCCTCCACAACCTCATCGCGGCCCGGCAGGTCCTCGCCCCGGCGCCCGCCCGAATCCTCAGAACGACCGGCCGGCGGCGGCGGCGAACGGGATGAGGTCCTTCATGAGCTGGGCGAACTTGGGCGGCTTGAGAGACTGGGCGCCGTCGGACATGGCTTCGGCCGGGTTCGCGTGCACCTCGACCATCAGCCCGTCGGCGCCCGCCGCCACCGCGGCACGGCACAGGACATTGACCAACCGCCAGTTGCCGCTGGCGTGGCTGGGATCGACGAACACCGGCAGGTGGGTCTCGGATTGCAGGACCGGCACGGCCGAGATGTCCAGCGTGTTGCGCGTCGCCGTCTCGAACGTCCGGATGCCGCGCTCGCACAGGATGACGTGGGCGTTCCCCTCCGACAGGACGTACTCCGCCGACATCAGGAACTCCTCCAGCGTCGTCATCATCCCGCGCTTGAGGAAAATGGGCTTGGAGGCCTGCCCGACCCGCTTGAGGAGAGAGAAGTTCTGTACGTTGCGGGCCCCAATCTGGAGGACGTCGGCGTAACGCGCCACCAGCTCCACCTCCTCGGGGTTCATCACTTCCGTGACGATGGGAAGGCCTGTCGCTTCCCGGGCTTCAACGAGGTGTTTCAGACCCTCCTCGCCCATCCCCTGGAAGCTGTAGGGCGAAGTGCGGGGCTTGAAGGCCCCCCCCCGGAGCATGTTCGCCCCGGCGTCTTTGATCAGCCGGGCGATCTCGAGGATCTGATCGCGGCCCTCGACCGAGCACGGGCCGGCGATGACCGAGAGCTTCCCGCCGCCGACCGCCGTCCCGTTCACCGTGAACGCGGACCGCTCCGGACGGCCCTGGGAGGAGGCCAGCTTGTAGGGCTTTAGGATGGGCATGACGCTTTCCACCCCGGCCATGACGTCCAGGGCCTGAAGGCGGTCCTTCCCCCGTTCGTCCCCGACGGCCCCAATCACGGTTCGCTCCACTCCCTCGATGACGTGGGGGCGGTAGCTCATTTCCTGAATCCGGCTTAAAATCGCGTCCACTTCCTCGCGCGTGGCGCCCGCTTTCATCACGATGATCATCGGAGTTTCTCCTCAAACGAAAAGAAGCCGCGGCACGATGCCCGCGGCTTCCAGGACTATCCGGTCAATCGGCCGCGGGACGGTTCGTCCGCCCGCGGCCGGAAGTTTTCCGTCCGGCGGCCGGCGGACTACCGAAACCCTCCAAAAAAACCGTGGTCGAACGGAAAATGAGTCGGACGCATTCGGTTCACCTCATCTCTCAGTGGGAAACCACTTGTTTTTAGGGTGTCCGGGATGGAATGTCAAGGACAGTCGCACTTCCCGGACCGGATTGAAAAGGCAGCGATGAATGGGCCCGAGCCGTGGATTCCTTTTGACACGTGATCCGGGCGCTGGTAAATTCGCCGGACTCGCGTAGGGGGGTGCGGCTCGGATGGATTGGCTTCGGGGGCGGTGAGGGCCTCCGGATTTTCAATCACGCGGAGTGAGGAATCCCGGATTCTCTAACCTCCCGCGTCACAAAGGACGACCCAGGATGGGACGGGCGATTCGGTTGCGGCGGCGCATTCTTCCGTGGATTCCGGCCTTAATTCTCGCGTCCCTGATTTTAGCCGGATGCGGAAGAGGGGGGACGGGTGTGCGCAGTCCGTGGGGTCCGGCCGGCCACAAGACCGGTCCCGTCCGGAATCCGGACGCGCTTCGCGCCGCCCTCGATTGGGGCCGGAGCCACGCCCCGGACGCCCGGGAAACCCTGGCCGGGTTCTATGAAGTCTCATTGCGGCAAGGAAACCTGATCCAGCGGGCGCGCGTCTCGACCCGCTGGAGCCGGCTCGCCCTCCACGCGGCGGAGCGCATGCGGGCCTCCCTGCGCCCGGATCCCCGGACCGTCGAGCGAATCATCAAGGGCCCCGCCTTGGTCATCACGTTCTTACGGAGGGACGTCAAGAAGACCGCCGTCACACGGATTGATATGGTCCTGCTGCAAGGGGGTCGGAGGTTCTACGCACCCGTGTTGAAGCGAAGTCCGGCCCGGCCCGTCAAGGACGGCGACAGGGTGATCGCGTATGAAGGCGAGCTGGAAGGGGAATACCCGCTGGATGAGCTGGACCCGCGAAGGTCCGCCACGCTGGAAGTCCGGCTGGAAGACGGGTCGCGCCTAACCTTCGACATCCCGCTTTGGCGCTTGCGGTGAGGACTTTTCCCGCCCGGATCGGCGAATGAGCCCCCGGCTTGCGGCTTCGCCGGACCCGGCGGCCCCGAAGCCCCGCCCGACGCCGGAGAATCACGGCGATCCCGGCCCCCCCCCCCCCCCCCCCGGTGGGGGGGGAAAACAACCCCCCCCCAAGGCCCCCCCGGGGCCCGCCGCCCGGCCCCGGGGAAGGCAGGGGTTT
>PVBE011145543.1_pt1 | contig 17514 bp, 24 predicted proteins | sample 1631181 | NCBI WGS metagenome assembly PVBE01 (sample SAMN08397723, study PRJNA350692) | Marine metagenome, whole genome shotgun sequencing project. | isolation source: water | place: Pacific Ocean | collected 2012-04 | reverse complement strand
TTCATCATCATCATCATCATCATCATCATCATCATCATCATCATCATCACAATCATCTTCATCGATCATCATCATAATCATCATCATCATCATCATCGTCGTCGTCGTCATCATCATCATCATCATCATCATCATCATCATCATCATCATCATCATCAGGATCTCAGGATCTCAGAATGTCAGGATCTCAGGATCTCAGGCTCTCAGGATCTCAAGATCTCAGGATCTGAGAATGCCAGGATCTCAGGATCTCAGGATCTCAGGATCTCAGAATCTCAGAATCGCAGGATCTCAGGATCTCAGGATCTCAGGATCTCAAGATCTCAGGATCTCAGGATCTCAGGATCTCAGGATCTCAGGATCTCAGGATCTCAGGATTTCAGGGGCTGGGCTGGCGGGGTTGGGCTGGCTGGGCTGAGCTGGTCTTGGACACCGAAACATCCAAAAAACAATAGGTTTTCTTAGGTATTCGGGTGGCTCACCGCGCCGCGGTGGCAAAAAACACGCGTTTTCTTGTGTTTTTGAGCGCAAGTTTTCAAAAAACACGTGTTTTATAGCATAAATGGAGCGGCGCACAGGTTCGCGGCAGTGACCCGAGTCCACCGGCCCTCTAACAAAACCGCCAGAACCCCTACAGATGAATCTGTTTGGGGAATAATGATGCAATGAGCACATGAACACAAAAGATGTAAACCCTTCACTAAACAGAAATAAGCCGTTTGAACGCCTATCGGCTGAAATCCGGCGGCCCTCCAGGAGCTGTTTAGGTCCTACCTCCCACATCCCAGAAACATTGACACCCTCAACCCACAATCTCACCATCCCGTCAACCCTTCATCGGTCATGCATTTGATCGCTACAATCAGATTCCGTTCAGATTCCGTTTAGATTCCGTTTTGATTCCATGTAGATTCCATTTCGATTCCCCAGAAACGTTGACACCCTCAATCCACAATCCGCCCAGCCCGTCAGAGCCCACGGCCACGTTCACTCAAAATGCTAACGAAGCTGCCCTGCTGTGTCTGGATGTCATCGAAAGTCTCTGACTCAAGTGACGAACTGAACTGTACAATTTTAAACTGGGTGCACCTGGGTGCACTCGCGAGAAAAAAAGGGGGCCATCCATTAATGGACTGGCACATTTTAAGGTTGAGGCCATTCTGTAAGGCCTTGTGGGAGTTTACATTTCTTCAGGGCCCACAAGTTTGCGAGCCCATAAGTTCCTTTGGAACGAGGATCGCAAGGCTTTGCCAATCCCACAAATTTGGTGGGGCCTCTGCAGCCACACGGGCTGCAATAAACGAAGCCTCTGTAAACTTTAACAGCATGCGTGACATACGTGCTAAGAGCACAAATTTGCAGGCTACCTGAAACGCTATTACTGCTCATATGGGGAGTCGTGCAGGGCTTGGGACACGAGGTGGCAAGCAAATCTTTGGCTTGCTTTAAAGGAATTTTGGCTGCACAGCCAAGGCAATGTAAATGCTTGTCCCCTCAGCTGAGTGGCATGGGAAGAAGAGGCCCTAAGCACTTGAATGGAATCTACCACAATGGGTTCGTTTTTGTTGTTCGAGATAGCTGTGCCTTTAGCTCTATACGGCATGGCCATTATAATAGCGATGAGCCTAAGCTGGAGAAGCCTCGTGAGGTAGAAGAACCTCTTGACATGATTGGCGACTGAAACTGGCACTTGTATGTGCAGAGCGCCCGACTCTGCGAGCGATTCTGCTGCAAGATTCCACACACCATGTTCTGCAAAAAAAGTGATGGCCAATGCTTTACTTTTCACTTGGTCTGGATCATCCAAGTGCGATGAGACCCAGAGAAGTTGAATAGCCCAAAGCCCAAAGCAATCGCTAGAGTGAGCCAACATGCTAACGAAACCTAGTTTCCCCAAATGGTAACCCAAATCCAAAATGAGCTCCAAAGGTTTCCAAACATATCCCCAAGGGGGTGTCAGAAATAGTGGAAGCAACCTCGCATGCACAAAGGTTGAAAATCACATTTAACATGTATTCGCTACACGTTAGCTGGATCGGCCAGGCGCGCAACAATTTAGGACCATATGGGCACCAACATGGGCTGCAACATCAATTAAAAAAAATCTGACATCAACAAACACAGCAGAAACAAGACACACACCATATAAAAAAACATCCTCCCTTGGGAGCCAACATACTCAGAAGCTATAGCCCAAAGGGCCCAGACCCACTTTGTAAGTCAACGATGTCTTAAAAATCCTAGAGCAACTGCTCCGCATTTGGGGCCGCCGGGCATCGGGAAGCAAGCAATAAGAAAGATCGACAACATTCCGGATATGGCAACAGACACATCGCCAAGATCAACAACATGCCCCAAAAGATCAAGGGAATATCAACAACATGCCCAACGACATCCCCAAATGGTTAAATCCAGCGGCCCTTTGGCAAGGAGCCTTTTAGGTTCTACCTCTCACATCCCAGAAACATTGACACCCTCAATCGACAATCTCACCTGGGGATGACAGATCTCATCACCACAAGCCGTTCATCGGCTGCTTTTCTCATCGCATGGCATCGCATCGCCTCTCTGAGTTCCAAATTCAAATCGCATCGCATCGCCTCACCCGAAACTTAAATCTGATCGCATCACATCGCATCGCCTAGCCAAGCCCAAAAATAAAATCGCATCGCATCGCCTGGCCAAGTCTCAAATGCGCATCACACGAAACAAACAAATAATCGCATCGCATCGCGTCGCCCCAATGTCCACAAACTCTGAAGGATGTCACTGCCCAAGGCTCCAAGCATGACCCTGCTGAGCAGAACCAGCCCATCCGGTCACATATGGCAGAGTCCTCATCAGACTAAATCGCATCGCATCGTATCGCCTGACTGAGAGTAAATCGCATCGCATCGCATCGCCTGGCCGAGTTTTTTTAAATCGCATCGCCCAATCAGGACCGGTCGCAGTGGCACAGCCTCGGAAGGGATACAGTCAGGGCACCGCCTTAAGATCAAGGTGTTAAGATCAAAGACCCTGACTCGAGGCAAACATTAACATAGCGGCCGCTCGGGGCGGTTGATCGGGAGTTTGTCTATATAGGGGAGGGGGGGGGGTCACCAAAGAAACCCCAAAGCCCCCCCTAATCCCCTGGACGTGTTACGCCACCCCCTCCCCTAATCCCCCGCACTTGTTACGCCACCCTCCCCCGTAATCCCCCAGACGTGTTATGCCACCCCCCTCCCCCCTAATCCCCCGCGCGTGTTACGCCGCCGCCCTCCCCTTTAATCCCCCGGAATCCCCCAAACCCGCCCCAAAGTGACCCCAACCAAAGCGATGCCAAAGTGATCCCAAAGTGACCCCAAACCGACCCCAAAGTGACCCCCAAGTGGTCCCAAACCGACCCCATATAGTACAGCATAGTATCGCATTATGCAGTATAGTATAGTATATATATATATATATACACATGGCATATAGCATAGTATATTGTAGTATAGTAAATTCGTATAGTATAGTATAGTATACACAAATGGTAGACATTGGCCCAGAGGCTCAAGACCGGTCGACCTTTGCCCAGGCGGCTGAGTCAGGAATTAGTGAAAGCCTGAGTCACACTGGGGAACAGCATCGGAGGATGTACCAACCGATGGGAGGGGGCATTTATGAAACATACTTTATGAGATGTGCAGCGTCTAATATTGTAGAATTTAGGTCCAACCTATTTGGGATGCTGAGATGTTTTCCATGCCACGCGCAGACCGGCATCCCAAGTGGCGGACAAGGCCCAAAAAGCCAAAGCGTTTGGGTCAGAGGCGAAATTATGAGCATAGCTGCATGGCCTTGGCGATGCCCGTTCGAATCGGCAAACATCGGGAATCGGTTGCGTTTGTATCGTGTCGCATCGCATCGGCTTGCTTCCATACAAAACGCATCACATCGCATCGTCGCCCTCGAGATCAGCATCAAATCGCATTGCACCGCATCGTGGACCTGAGCTGTGAGCAGTGAACCAAACTCACATTGCATCACATCGGCGCATCGCCGCACTGCCATGATAAATTCAGAATCCAATTGCATCCCAAACCTCCCAAATTGTGCGGCACACTGTGCCGCGGCCCGAATGAACTAATCCATTCGCATCGTACCGCATTGTTGCATGTTTGTCTTCGTCCCAACCGCATCGCATCGCATCGTTTCCAGAAATGAGAAACATCGCATAGCATCGCATCATCGGCATTCAATGCCACATTCACAGAATCAAGTGGTATCGCATAGTATCGCCTGCCTGTCCAGAATCACTTGCATTGCATCGCATTGGGATTCTCCAAGGCCATGACTAGAGAGCGGCATCCGGGATGCCATCACAGCTCAGACCTCACCACGAACTCAGATTTGGCATGCGCGCCGCGAGCACAATGGCAACATTGGGAGCAAGGAGCGACTCGCTTGGACCTCAATCCCATCGTTGAGCGCACCACTGCAACGGATACGACCAATGTGCCCATGTTCAAAGAATGTTGTTTGTTATCTGTTTCTGTTGTTTTGAAATGGGATATGGAATTGGACTGCTATTGAGCAATTTGTTGTAGAAATTCGTGTCTGTCGGAGTGAGGGGTTTCCCCGCACGGGGTTATTTCATCCCTGACGCGATGGGACAAGGGCCCGGTGGCTGGGGAAAAAATGTGCCGTCGTCGCACGACTGGGTCGGGATGCGGTGGGTGGGGAGGCGGCGGGTGGGGATGCGGCGGGTGGGGCTGCCGCAGGTGGGGGTGCGCGGGTGGGGGTACGGTGGGTGGGGGTGCGGCGGGTGGGGGTACGGCGGGTGGGGGTGCTGCAGGTGGGGATGCGGCGGGTGGGGGTCGCGGGCACGTCGTAATCACATCCGACCATACAATCATCCTTCTACTGCACAAGCGTCCTGCTACTACACAAGCATCCTGCTACTATACAAGCATCACACTACTATACAAGCATCCTACCCCTATACAAGCATCCTACTACTATACAAGCATCCCACTACAACGCAAGCATCCTACTACTATACAGGCATCCTACAAAGCATCCTACTACAATACAATCACCCTATTATACAAGCATCCGTCTACTATTTCAAGCATCCGGCTACTAGACAAGCATCCTACTACAAGACAAGCATCCTACCACAACACAAGCATCCTTCTTGCTCGTGCCATAACCTTCGCGTAGGGTCTGGGCCGGGGAGTTCCTAAGGTGGTCGAAAGTGCGGGGTCTCCCTGCACAAGGTATTTCATCCCAGGGCCTCTAGAGGCCTGGACCCAAAAAACAAAAGTTGCACAGAAAGGCAAGAGCAGCAACAAAAAGGCAGCAGCAACAAAGAAGGACAAGCGTTGCAAAATCAAGAGTTGCAAAGAAAGTCAAGATCGAGTAGCAAAGAAAAGTAATAGTAGCAAGAGAAGACTACTAGAGTAGCAAGAAAGCAAGAGCAGCAAAGAAAGGCAACAACAACAAAGGAAGACACAAGAAGAGCAAATCCCCACCCTGCCCATCCCCACCTCAACCCCGCCCTCACTTCTATCGGCAGATGGTGGGTTGCCATTTAAATTGCCGAGTAGGGCCTGGGCCGTGGAGTTCCTAAGGTGGTCGAAAGTCAGGGGTCTACAAGAGCACAGTAAAGATCCTAGATCCTAGATCCTGGATCCTAGATACTAGAATCCTGGGTCCTAGATCCTGGGTCAGATCCTAGATCCTGCGTCCTAGATCCTGATCCTAGACCCTGGACCGCCAAAGATCGTAGATCCTGGATCCAATCCGCCACACGGGTAATATTGTAAGTGCCAGAAATGTCCTCAGCGGTTCTCGCACGACGGACCAAAACCTCAAGAAAGTGTGCAAAAAACAAACAAACAAAAAACGCCCTCAGCAACCCCCCACCCCACCCCACTCCACCCCTCACTCCTATCAGCATATGCTGGGCCCACACTTCGACCATGAACCTTATGGCCGTTAGGGAACCGGTAAAACGTCACAATGGGGTCATCGTCGTCATAGGACTGAGTTTTTTTGCGCAACATAAGTGCCACAACAATTGATCCAGCGGCGGCGGCGGCGGCGGCGCCGATAAGGAATCCGAGGAGAAAGCTCTCAACATTCATTGTGGCACTGAAGCTATAGCAAATGCGTTGCCCTAAAGCTGCGAAGCGAGCCAAGCTTCCAAGGATCAGATTCAATACAGCACGCAGTCGCACTGTGGACAGGCAATGTCTTCTGCTGCACAGACCCTATATCGAATCTGAGCGACTCTCCCCGAAACAATGCGCAGCATTCAACGATTCTGACTTCTGTAGGGAAGTAAGTGGCCGGTGCTCGAGCCCGTTCCGCAGTAGCCCCCCAGCTGTAGCCCCCCAAGCCCAGAGCAGCCCATGATGGGCAAGTGTTGTATATTATACGTTCTTAAGCTTCTTTGAAGCTTGTGACAGTCTGACTTAGTATGCACTGGGTCTGCACAAGGTCAGAGCCACGGCCCCCCCCATCGCCTGATGGACGAAACGTGACAGCAACAAACATTGACAACTAACGCTTGACAGACGCATCGCTGTTAGAGAGAATCGGTATCGCACCCCACTGGGCCCAGCTGCCCAGCAGCTTGGGGATTTTGTTTGATGTTTAGTTACGTTTGGAGGTGTGCATTTGGGATTCATGTTTGAGACCCCAGGGGGGCGCCCAGCGCAGGGCTACTTTTTGCTCCCGAAATGAATTATGCTGGTACCCGAAAGAGGAAATGGAAGGGCAATCATAAAAAAGAACAAGCGGACGAGGCAGAGCAAATGTAAAAGAACATAACAAGCAACACACACATAAAAAACACATAATCACAAGAACTAGAAGAGACGAGATATAGAACACAGCCTAAGTGAGAAAGCACATATAATAAATCAAAGCAGCATATACAATAAAAGAGACACACATACAAACACGAACGAAACACGCATAACATTAGCATAAGAAAGACAATAACATACTAACAAAAAGCATTAAATACAAGACAGACAAGAACATAAACGTACAGCAGAAAAGAAACAACAATAACATAACATAGAATAACAAACAAGCAAATAATGTACGAGTCCGGAAAAGAAGCAAACACAAGAGAACGGAAACTATCATAAAAGAAACAATAATATACAATAAAACAGCATAAGGTGCAAAAAACATACAAACACAACAAACAAACACAACACATACAATAAAATAGAAGCGAGGAGGCGACGAGAAAGTAACATACAACAAAAAGGCAGTAAACAAACAACAATACGCACATACAATAACATAACATACACTATAATAACAAATGAAGGGAACGCACAAACAGTAAACTGACGGATGATACACACACATAAAGGAAACGCAACTAACAAAAAATAACAAATGTAATAACAACTCAGCAATTCGCTCAAGGTTTGAGCACATTTGTTCCCCTCATCCTTAATGGAATTTGTGATTTCGCTATGCCAGGCATACACAAGCGACCTATTGTTAATGCTATACAAAGATTTAGGCCTTTGGGTCGGCATTCGGATCAAGAAGGGCAAGCAAATCTTCAGTTTCGGGCGCGACAACAACTTGAGCGAGAAGGCCATCCGAAAAATTGCAGATAAGGTCATGAAAAAGCTTGATCAGGGTGAGCATGCGGATGATGTGAGGGCTTGGGCACGAGCCGAGTGTGCAAAGTAAAAACATAATCCTTCGTATTGATCCATCGGTTATCTTTTGCAAAATCGCACATGAAACCATGCATCTGGCTGTACGAAACCATGAATCGCACATGAAACCGCAATATATTATATAAACTTACCCCGATCTCCTATCGAGGATGGTCTCTTAAAAGGTATCCCCTTGTATCGCTGTTGAATCTCAAGGGCATACAGCATTGCATTTGCCTTTCATTCATATCCTCCGCCGCAATGAAGCTGATCATATTGATGTGCTGCTTGGTACCATTGGGAATTCTTTCACACCAAATGAAATTATAACCGTGGTCGTTTGGACTATATATATATGTGTTATGTAAACATCTTTAATACAAATATTTCATTTGTATCTGTATGTTTACGAGGCAAGACGGACTCATGCAATGAGTCTCTCCATCGTGTACATATACAGGGTTTACGAGGCATGAGGGACTCATGCAATGAGTCTCTCATCGTGCAAATATACATGATATCTCATAACATTCGGTTAGCAAATTTTGCTGGTAATTCTTTGAGCCCCTGGCACCTGCGAGCTGCATGATCAATTTGAAGTCGCCACTCTGGCGAAACCGTGCATTGCATGCTCACTATGCCTCTGCTGGCGACGAGCCTCCTAATCCGAACCAGGACACACAGAGGATCGAGCCGAAGAAGAGGTTCATGGTTTACTATGCGCTCAAATCCCCTCATGGCATATTGCAATAAAAAGAAGCCGAGAAGAATTAATATGTGCCAACAAATCAGCCTTATTATCTGAGGATTTTTTATGAGCCTCAATTGTGAGGCTCATTGATTCTATGGCCTCAATTGTGAGGCCAACGAACTTAATATCAGTCGTGGAAGCCAACTTTTTGTTTGCCTCATATGTGCCCCCCCCCCCTCCCACAGAAATCATCTACACTCCTCATCGACAGTGAGGCTTCCACATGGACACATAAATGCGGCCAGAGTGAGTAAGATGACCGAAAGCGAGTTTATGGAGTTGTGGGGAAGCTATCTCCAAGGTCGTCGCTATGTGCGTAGGCACATAATATAAAAAAAACACGAACGAAATATTTATAGTATTAATTGAAGCCTCAAATACCAGGCTTATTATAGTTAAGGCAATGCCAATACAATCCTGAATGCGAGTGACACCTATAGAATTGCGAAAGCATGTGTGCACACACATCTGATCATTATAATCACATAACATATCAGAGGCTCAATTATGAGGCTCAATAGAATGAGCCTCAATTATGAGGCTCATCGAACATATCTGATCATTATCATCACAAAATGCATTGATTCCATACGCAACTAAGGACCTTTACACAATCCATGACCCCGCCAACGGATGCCCTCTCAGATATGCTGATCCTGAGAGGGCTGCGGATCGTGGCCATTATTAATTGTGTATGGCACCCGAGCTTCTTGCCACAGCCATTCCAAGTTAATATTTCAAGGCAAAACGCAGAGTCGGCCGAGGATTATGTGCTAGTGGCGTCTGCAAACACCGCTATTCGTATCCCGAAAAGTGGCACCAATACATCCTCACACTGGCGATCTACATCCTGGTGGGCCGGTCATCCTGGGAACTCATGGGATGAGCCGAATACTACGGAGCCAACAGGGTATCAGTTGTGGCACCGTCCGAATTCGTCTCAGCCTCCTTCTCAGCCAGAGACCGAAGTTCAATTGTGGCATCCGCCAGCTCAGCCATGCTCACAGCAGAGTTCTTCGTCGTGGGGGTCGCAGCCATCACACCAGAGTTCTTCGTCGAATGCATGGCAGACAGGAAAACCCAAAAACAAAGGGCGCCAGGCGGCTAAGTCCCAGCCTTTGCTGCACTGTATATGAGTTGTGAACATGTTCCACCAGTGAGGTGTTGACTTCATATGTGCCTCAACCCAGGAGGTCAACAGTGAGGTGTTGACTTCATATGAGCCTCAACCCAGTCCAAACACTCGTGAACCAGAATATGTTCCAAATGATATTCCAAAATGTGTTCCGATTCGTTTCCATACCAACACAGTCTCTGGGCGGCGAAGAATGGACGTCCTCTTCCATGGCCAGATCATCACTCGGTTCCTGAATTGGAGGGGCGCTTCCCAGGCTGCAGCTTAATCACGACGAATCTGACTCGCACATTTTAAGGAATGCAGACTCCGAAATGAGGCTTGAGCCTCAATTATGAGGCCCATTTGTACTTCAGTTCTGAAGCCAACAGACTTAATATCAGTTGTGGAATCCAACATTTCGTTTGCCTCATGTGTCAGGCCTCCAGGGAGGCTCGGGAACAATGTCGTCGGATTAATGTATAGCACTATTTCACTTAATGGAGACCCCTTTGTGGCAAGCATGGATGCCGATGAAATCGAGGCTACCACATGGCATTGCACCCAGGAGCAACAGGAGGCACAGGCACTCGCAGCGGGCGGGTCGTACGGGCATGGAGGGGGTGTGCACAGACCACCTTTATGATGCCTCCTCCAGATGCTCCGCAGCCTCGCCAACCATCTCCTCCTCCTGCTGGCCGCCTCCCAGGTGGCCATGGAGTTAATATTTTTTACATCAAGCCAAATCACAAGCAAGCCAACAACACACCTCCAGTAATGCGATGGCTTTACTCGAGATGTGGTGGTGGTGCACCGAAAGCCTCATAAGTGAGGCGAAATCAACCTCAAGTGTTGAGGTTGACTTGATTAAGCTAATCTAAAACTTGATTAAGCTAATTTGAGGGAGCCAGCAGTCATCACTAGTCATCAGTCATCACTAGTCATCAGTCATGAGCAGTCATCACTAGTCTTCAGGCATCACTCGCCACCAGTCATCAGCAGTCATCACTAGTCATCACTAGTCATCAGTCATCTAGTTGGCTTTGGTTTGGGTTTGCTTTGGGTGTGGTTGAGTTTGGTTTGGGTTGGCTTTGGGTTGAATTGCGAAGGCACCCCTAAGTGTGCACATGTGCATGCATTGCAGGCGGCGGTTGGGTGATGGATGAGGCGCCACAGACACCGCCACAGGATGAGGATGAAGAAGAGGAAAAGCCAGATGTCCCAAACAAGAAGGGCAAATTGAAGTCAGCCTAGATGGCTTTACAATGGCCGATAAGAGTGAGGGATGTTTGTGCAGCCTCAATTGTGAGGCTCACAATTCGTGAGCGACAGATAACTTTAGAATAGCCTCAATTGTGTGGCGCACTATTTGTGAAGCCTCAAGTGTGAGGCTCACAATGAATTTGGTAGGAACTTAGTTCGTATAACTCCGAAATTAATTTAATTTGCTAAACTTAAATCCTACAGGTGAGAGTGGCATTGTTCGGGCACAGACATCTAGATTGGCACAGACATGGCTTGTGGCGTTGCCGTCAGAAACATGGATCCCATGCAGAAAATAGATTGGGCCAATTGACGTGCTGGGGGGGGGGTGGAGGTGGGGAGCAGGGGGGGTGGAGGTGGGGGGCGGCGAGCCAGCCAGCGAGCCAGCCAGGCAGCCAGCCAGCGAGCCAGCCAGCCAGCGAGCCAGCCAGGAAAAATGCATTGTGTGTATTTTCAACGCTTCGAAAATGAACAACTTTTTTAAACTTGTTTTACCGTCTAAAAAAACACTGTGAAACACACCTAAAACACATAACTGCTTTATGAAGAAAAAAAAGGTAAAAACAGTTACAAAAAACTGAGTGTTTAGGCTTTTCTGAAACCTCATGTTTTTAGTGCTGATGGCTGTGCTGGTGGCTGTGGCTGGTGGCTGGTGGCTGTGGCTGGTGGCCATGTCTATTAACATCAGCGGTTCTAGGTCTCTCTCTCTCTCGTTTGGGGGAGTTTATTTAACGTAAGCTTTGTGTCTAGGGCGAGCAACTCTACGGTGTTCTTCTCCCACAATAAAAGGGGTATCTGGTCGAAGCGCTGTTTGTCTAAGTGGGTCCGTATTGTTTGCACGAATGTTTTGCGTTAAAGCAGATGCTTGTTTGTTTTTAATATATGTACCAAACGGAAGAATATTTTTGTTGGGGAGGTTCTTTGGGTTTTTGATGGAGTTAGCTGTTTCGATCACTCTATTGTTGGAGTTGGCCCTGTTAACAAACGTTGTGTCCATATGTAAAATTTTACGCAAGCCTTTTAATTGTAATGCGTTGAGCTTGTTCAACAGAAAGTGCGGGAGGTGGACCATTTCCAGCCCATATATATATATATATATATATACGGGGGTCTGCAATGACAGCGCGCCGTGCAGGACAAGCCCGCCGCCGCGCACCACTCCTGTCGTGTCTGGTCCGCCCATATATATATATATATATAACAAAACCAGAACATAATTAAATGCAAGACACACACAAACACCAAACACAAGCACGCACACAAACTAAACAAGCAGAGAAGAACATACACAACACACAAATCACATATAAACCCAAAGCGAAGAAACACAGTGGCAGTGTGCAGTGCAGCAAATGCAGTGCGTGTGCAGCAGAACTACAATGCCCGCTGTGCAGCAAATGCAGTGAGCAGCAGCAATGCAGTGCATGCATCCGCAACAAAAGACTGAGAGACATGTGTCCGCGTCCGAAAGAGACACGCATCTGTGTCTGAGAGAATCACACCTGTCTCCCAAATAATTATCTCCGGCATGTCTGAATATTCGGGCATGTCTGAATATAATTGCTATCTGAATATTTTTAGGGGGAAGTATACATGAACATGTGCATAATACATCTAGAACTCTTTGGGTACATATACAGTGCCTGTGGCCCTGTGCACTGTGCAGGAGAATGTCGTGCCAATGCAGCAAATACAGTGCCTGTAACTACAGTGCCTGTGCAGCAAATGCTGTGCGCCTGTCGAAGAAGCGCCACTGTGGCTCAGAAGCATGCTCGAATAGTGATCTTGAGCGCTCAAGTGGCCCTTGTGCGAGTTTTATCGAGTTTTCTTGCCCCTTCTTCGGAAAGGAGAAGATCTCCTGCCGAAGAAATCCGACATCCAGAAGAATAGTATCCGCCGACCCTGCGTGGCAGGGTAACGGTGTTGTGAGAGTGTGGCCTACCCTGATTATCTTCCCCTTCTGTCTTCCAAGTCACCTCTGGTGTCTAGGGGTGGGCTCGAGCGCCAGAAGAAGCGAAATGCCCAAGTCCCCCAAGAGCCCGCACCGGGAATCCAGTTTAGTGAACTTTTTAGTGTTGATCGCTCTTTGAGTCGAACATCAGGAAGCTGGTTTACCTCTGACTCCCTCGATGATCCGATAGAACAAGCTACACAACCTATGCAAGTATAAAAGAATCCAGGTCACCACTGATTCCTTTGAGCAGCCTACGAGAAGGAAGCTGGTGTACCCCTCACTTCCTATACAATGTGTCGGGGAAGATTGTTTTTAACGTCAGTCTACCAGGTGCATGGGTGCTTCAGTTGCGACCCATACGAACTGATGCAGTATCCCAAAAAAGGTTGGTGGGCCAAGTCTTTCATGGAGTCTACAGATTGGTGAGACACGCAGGCACTGACAGATGGCACAGCCTTGGGCCACTGAGCTGTGAACCAGAAGCAGTTCGCGTCAATCGGAGCTCCTTACATCTCTGAGATTATTGAAGCCTACCGCAACGGGACTCTTAACAACAATATAACAACCACACATTCAAAGAGCACCACAAAACAAGCATGCGTTTGAAACAATTGCCCCAAAGCTGTCCCAGAAACATCTCCAGCGCCCCAACGTTTAGAACACAACGTTTAGAAACGAAATTAATTTAGGAAAACATCGCCCCAAGATACCAAAGAGCTTTGCAATAGGACAAAATTATAGTATTGCATTAGGAAGTCATCAAAAAGAAAACGCATAAGGCTCACACAAGACTCCTCTGCAGTAACCCAGAAAGCGCATAAGGCTTTTCGCAGGCAAGAGTCTTATGCAAGGTCTTGGTGGCATAAGGCCTGCCGATTTTTCTGAAAGCCTTGCTTGCACAAGGCCTCCGCACAAGACCTAACAGACAAGGACCCATATGTCCCTGCTTTTGCGTGAGTGATGCACACGCAAAAGGCTCCCGCACAAGACTCCCCACAAGACCCCCACATAAGACTTCTGCATAAGACTTCGCCCAAGACTCCCTGCATAAGACCAAGGGTTGGTGGCAGAAGTTTTTGTTCAGTGCAACACAGCAATACAACCGTATCTCAACAAGCCAGGAGCCAACATTCCACCTCTAAGGCCGCTGGGTGTCACGATGCAATTCGAATGTGCACGACCGAAGGGTACGATCTCTACAAGCACATCCAGAGGGCCTCCTGTGACTCTGTATGTAATATTGTGAACACCTCTGCTGCTCAGAAGCAAACCCAACCAGACACAGAAAGATATGAGCACTCATGAAGACACGATGTGCTAAGTTCGAACGACAATGGATGCACTAATACCGTTTGAGCAGTGACCAGCTTTTCTGCAGCGCGGGTCAGCAGAATCGGAATCACAATGGACCCAAGAAGTTACAACGCAATATAGAGCCGTGCCATTTGTAATGCCCCATGACCCCAAGGCAGCACAACTGGCAAGCATTGCTACCAGCACGGCGTCAAGTAAGACTACTAAGAGAAAGCGCCAGCGCCCCAAGAGACCAGACGTCTCTAAATTAGAGGTACTTTGGTAGCACGCAACGGACAATGTAGGCCTCGGAAAAGTTAGAGGGGTAGTTCTCGGACCCGGCCATGCCAATGTTCGCTGAGAACCCCCCGCAAATCTCTCTAACAGCAAGCGTCGTCAAGGGGAGCCTGGGTTTGGGCTCCTTGAGACGGGTCACTGCACTCGAGTTGCTAAGAAGCTGGATGTTCTTTGGTGAGGCAGCACCAAATGCTCCCAACCATGTCGTTGCGCGCGTGCCTCCAGTCTTTTCAAAGAGATTCCTCATCCTAGCAAGTTCCATACATACTGAAAGAACGCAGACTAAGCCCACCTGAAGCATTTATGTAGGTGAGTATACAAATGATGCGGTTTGGGGGTTGAGGCTTTAACTTCCCAGCTCTTGAACTGCACCCAGAACCAACACGAAAAACTCCAAGAGCCCACCATGAGCAACAAGAGCCCCAAAGGCAAACCATGAACTAAAAAGTCCAATGGCACATCGTGAGGCAACCAGAGCTCCAAGGGCAAACGGTGAGTATGCCATGGACAAAAAAGCTTTAAGGGCCACCTTGCTCTCAAGCTCCACAACCATGTGCCCAACCTATCAAGCACCAATTCGCCAACACACCATCACGTTCTCAAGCACCTCCCGAGATCATATGTGCAAGCACCAAAATGCAATCGCGCCATGTAAGCCAGCTTGGGCCAATAGGAGTGATAGGTATAGTGACAATTATGAGCCACCAGCAACACAAAAACATCATCACCACACACCAGTGACATGAACGCAAACAAGCCAACATTCCACATCTAGGGCCAGCATGACCCAGCCAGTGAGAGTGGACCGCCGGATGGCATGTGCATGCCCCCCTCCCCACTAGAAAGAGCAAATTTAAACAATTACAAATTTACAAAACAAAGAGCACGCCAACAATTTCTGTCCAATCTGGTGCCCGCAAGTAGCCTGGATCGTTTTAACAACATAAGCTTGTGCGCTGCATCCCCGAATATGTGTTTGCTAAATATCAAGCAATGCCTCAGCAAACCCAGTCTTGTGATGCAGCGTGGAAGACAATGTTTTGGGAAGGCAACATCCGCCCCTCCTTAAACATAGCAATGCTTTAGGAGCTCCTGAAACACGGTCCTTAAGCAAATTCTCCCAGCGTGACCCTAACTAGGGGCGTTTATAATCGACTTTCTTAAGGATCTCCGTTAGGGATCTTCGTCAAGGACCCTTGCTAGGGAACCTTGTTAAGGATCTTATCATCTTGCCAGCACCCCTTTAAGAAGCCGAGGAAGAACCTTCTAGGCAGAACTTAGGGATATGTAGTTTACTCTACTCAATTCACAGAGCTGGCCACATGTAGGCACAAAATGTTCGCACACTCGATCATTCTGATTACAACTGCACGGTTCAGTCTACAACTGGAAGGCTCGCAGCTCTAACTCACATGTCTTATCAAGCTTCACTCAGACATGTAGGCTGTTCAGCATTGCAAAAGGCTTGGTCACAAATCCTTGCACACAAGCAGCTCAGCACTGTGTTGTAGAGTGTAAGGCAGGCTGTAAGCTCTTTCAACCAGGAAGCCATGCGATGCCAAAGACTGGCGCGCTTCTCAGATCTAACCAAAGATGTGCCAACACTAAGGGAATCCTGGAGAGCGACTCACACGATCCACCAGCAACTTGTGCATAACCTCATGCTTCAAGTTGGCGCAGCAATTGTACTGAGAGCCCTCATACTCACCAACGCATGATTAATAGACCAGGATGTCATCTCTCACCTTCTCACACCATTGGTTAGGGACTGAACCGTCAAGCCGACCCTCACAATGGATCATGGCCTGAGTAACTTACTGCCATGATTCAGCACGAAGATGCTAAGGATCAAGCTGCTCGCCCTAAGCCAACGCGCTCCGAAGCTGCTCATGCAGCCAGGGAGTCTCAAAGCCCCCTACCTTAGTGTGGTGAAGTGTGAGCCACTCAACCGATCGACTGCTCGTGAAGCCCGCAACGGCCTGCTCATTTATATACTCATCTTGAACTTAGCTTATTTAGCTTACGTGCCTGAGCTGAGCGTGCTTAGCTTGGCTTACTTAGCTTAACCTACTCAGCAGGGGAACCCTCGGAGGCGAGTGGCAGAACCAACCCAATAAGATAACGAGTAGGAAGACATCTTGAAACTTACGATCTCGCGTAAGCATTTCCACTAAGCGCGGCTACATCAGACATATGCGTATGCACTCACAGCTGCAATTGCTTCAAGCACCAAGAATACTAACGTCAATAACATCCTCATGCACTGCAGAGACACTCACATTGAAGAGAGAGAGTGAGGGAGAGAAAGAGCAAAAAGAGGAAGAGAGAACTACACATAACCTCACACCTGATCTCTTCAAGGGCGGTTCCTGCGTATCAGTCACAACAAACATGAAGAACAAGTAAGGCTAAACCTGAACATGGAGGCCCGCAGAACCAGATAACACACCAGACGCGAGAGATGCCAAAGAGCAGAGAATCCCCAAGGACAACAAACGCATCCGGACAGCACCGAACAAAGAGAACTGGTGGAGCTCCCCAGCTACTATTGGTAACTTGTATGTAGAGAAGTTGCACTCCCATCTCTTACAAAAGCGTTTCTGCCTCAATGGAACAATTGTGACAGTAGGAGCCATACATGTATGCACTCTCTGTCGTCTCATCGCTACACAATCTGAGAAGCTTGATACTGGAGCTGTCCCTTGGCAGGGTGGGCCACTATGTGCAGACATGTATGTGATTATCAGATACTTAGTGCGAGAAAACAGAGAGCCATTGATTTACAAAGTAGGTCAACGCCTTCCAAGGTGGTGTTTTGAAAAAGCGGGAGTTTACTGGCTGCTCCACGTACACGCCAATGTTGAAGATGTGCGCGAGCAATGCTAAAAAAGCACTCCTGATGTTCTGCTTGTTGCCCTTGACGACAAAGCGATACGTGTGGTCGCCCCAAATCCGGTTATCTCGGTCGGTCTGCCTATATGACTTGTGGAGACGTATGTGCAATCGCAACTACCTGCATGTGCGCATCCCGCAATTGTGAAGGGCAGTATTATGTTCCCCTTCTATCTTGCTCACTCCATTTGTTGAGACGACGCATGTATATATATATATATATATATATTCCACATATGTATACATATACTCCATACATCTATTCTATATTCCAACACATGTTATA
>PVBE012302702.1_pt1 | contig 17518 bp, 15 predicted proteins | sample 1631181 | NCBI WGS metagenome assembly PVBE01 (sample SAMN08397723, study PRJNA350692) | Marine metagenome, whole genome shotgun sequencing project. | isolation source: water | place: Pacific Ocean | collected 2012-04 | reverse complement strand
GTAACTATTATTGGCAGATGAATAATCTCCTGAAGAAATTTCATCAGTTAAGTCATTTCCAAAATCACGATCCCATAAACGCCATTCTTGCCCATCATGAGTTGGTTCGTAATAATTGTAATCATACGATTCCATTGGAAATACATTATCACCTTGTTCTGTTGGGGCGTAGAGAAGATCAGTTGTGAATAGGTTTTGCATCACACACATGGACAATAGTCTTGCATGATCATTTTGTGTGAGGTCCTCTGGTCCACGACCCTTAATATATCCCATTGAAATACTTGGCCCGCGAGCTTGAAGACCTGGGGTGGGATATCGGCCATTGTGAGAACTTGTCCAGAAAGTAAAGCCAGAAAAGATAGCTTTAATTTGGGATTGATCTTTGGTAAGCATTGCTTCAGCTTTCGCACGACCAAGTGCTGGCATTAAGATACTCAAGAGCAACGCAATAATTGACATTACAACGAGTAATTCAATAAGCGTGAAGCCTTTATGTTTATATATTTGTTTCATTGGTTGAAATCTCCAAATTGTTGAGATAATTGTTTCAGAATTTTTATTCTAAGTTCAAGTGTTATGTGTTATGGAAGTAGTTCATCGTAGACTGTTGTAACGGTTGATTCTGTGGATTCCACATTCAACACTGAGAAGTTGTCACCGGATGAGTGACCATCAACAGTGTCATAATCATGAAACTCAGACATAAAGGTGTTGTCTTTATAATTTGTCCAGTCAGCTTTTGATGTATATTCTTTATTGTTGTGCCACATGTCGTTTGCATAATGAGCAGAACCATCGCCACCTACAAAAATACCTTCCCACAATTTTGCAGGACCGTATAGTAGTAATGTTGGAGATTTTGTAAAAGCGTCATCGGTCATATCTGAACTGGTTAAAATTTCAGGTCCACGACTTGAGAGAACAACAGTATTGCTGCTGCCATCTTTCCAGTTATCTAATCTTTTTCCACATAGAGCGTTGTTTGCATACGAAGTATGGCAAACATCTTCTTGTCCACCAAAACTATTAGCTGATTCACCTGCACCTGTAATATCAGCAGAGAACATTGGATCCCAGTACTGATCACTTGCTACATCGACCTCTCCGAAGTCGTAAGCCTCTTCTTCGGGGTTTGCGGCCTGGTCACCCTTGGTTGCAACCGTTGGGTTTTGTTCGTTTGAACTGATAAGAATTTCAGGCCCGTAGTAATTTGCACCAATCATAAATGAGTGTAGCCATGCGGAAGTATTGACATTGTCATCTGGATCACCAAGCCCCTGTACTTGTCCGTCTGTGACGCCATGGTACACATTATTGTTTCCAGTATTGATATTTACAGCTTGTCGATCAATGCGGCCTGGGATTGGGTATTGTTTCCTTTTATCGGATTCGCCATATATTGAATAAGTTGCTGATATCCCCTTGAGTTGCCCCTGGTCTTTTCGGACGCGGGCGTTACCGAGCGCTTTTGCAAGTGCTGGCAACAATAGTCCCATCAATAACGCGATAATCGCGATAACGACGAGGAGTTCGATGAGGGTAAAACCTCGAGTATTGCGTTTCATAGTAAATGTCTCCATTCGTAATACATGTATGAGAAGAAGTGTTGTGCTGTTTTGTATTAAATGCTTCTTGTTGTGTATTTTGCGACTTCCCTGACTCGAAGAAAAGCATGACAAACAATATGCAAATATAAAAACAAAACAGCTTGACGAATTGCGTGTTGTCTCATAACAACGTGCATTCGTGGCGGTCCTCATCGAGAATTCGAATTGAGAAATTCCGCCGCACATGCCAACTCACACCAACAAGGTGGGGTGGCGTCGAAATGTCGACCAGTGCGGCGTAATGAATGAGCCCCGTAGGGCAATAAGTGCGGTCAACTGAATCGCGATAATAAAGTTGCCACGCCGGTCATATGTACCCCGAATGTGTACATATACATTCTTGAATGAATAGTGGATGCAGTCAAGTCAAAAAAACGTCGAATTTTATAAAGAAAAGCAACAGCGTCCGATAACATCACTATTTGGCATGAATTTGGAAGATTACCTCGACCTCAACCGTCGAGCCAAGAGGAAGTCCAATAGAGCCCATTGCTACACGTGTGTGCCGGCCAGCATCTCCGAAAATATCGACCATCAAATCACTCACACCATTGGCAACAATTGAGTGTTCTTCAAACCCTGAGTCAGAGGCAACAAATACTCGAAGTTGAAGGACTCGTTTGATTCGCTCAAGGTCTCCATCAAGCATTGATTCTGCAACAGCAATCGCGTTTAATCCACATACTTTTGCTGCTTCGACAGCATTTTCCAGACTTTGCCCGCTTGGAACACTGCCTTTGAAGAGTAACGTTCCGTCCACAATTGGAATTTGCCCACTTGTTCTAAGTTCATCGCCAACAATAATGGCTGGAACATAATTTGCTACAGGATTAGGGGCGATGGGGAGATGTAAACCAAGTTCTGTAATTTTTTCTTGTATCAAACTCATACACCCATCATATCCCTTCCTCCGATTCAATGGTGAAAACATAGGTGACCTCAGAGGTGGACCACGGTATGATTACAGTATGGAACTATATATTGACACAGCAAATATCGATGAAATCCGTGAGGCGGCATCTCTTGGTGTCCTTGACGGCGTAACTACAAACCCAAGTTTGATTGCTAAGGAAGGCGTCGAATTTCATGAGCGAATGGCTGAGATTTGCGATATTGTCGCTGGTCCAGTTAGCGCTGAAGTTGTTGCACTAGATCACGATGGCATGGTTGCAGAAGCAGACGAGCTATTAAAAATAGCAAATAATATTGTCATCAAATTACCTTGTACTGTGGATGGCTTGAAAGCATGCAAGACACTTTCTGATCGAGGTGTTCGAGTGAATATGACTTTATGTTTTCAGCCACTTCAAGCATTAATGGTCGCAAAGGCAGGGGCGTTTTTAGTCAGCCCATTCCTTGGTCGAATTGACGACATTGGTGGAGACGGCATGGAACTTATTTCGCAAATCCGCACAATTTATGACAATTTTGGATTTGAAACCAAAATTCTCTCTGCTTCAATTCGCCACCCACTGCATCTTGTGCAGTGTTCACTTATCGGTTCAGATGTGGTGACCGTTCCATTCAAGGTAATCAGCCAAATGATGAATCACCCGCTTACTGATAAGGGTCTTGAGGCGTTTCTTTCAGATTGGAACGCAAGAAAGCAAGAAAAATGCTGTTCTTGAGTAGTGCAAGCGCTACACAATAAATAGCAATAGTAATACTAAATTAAAAATTAAACTAATGCCAGCTGCAACAATAATTATTGGTAGCCAAGACACTAATGAATTATTTGATGTGTTATGCGTTTTTGATTGAGTGACAGGAGCATGATGAGAGGAAGATTTTGCCACCTCAGCAAGTTTTGCAAAATCTAGTGTTGGTTGGGCAAACTGTGGCGAGCCACCAGCCTCAACGGCATCCAAGTCTTCAATTAAATCGTGAGCGTTTTGATACCTCTGTGAAATATCTTTCGCCATCATCATTTCAATAATTTGCGAAAAACCAGGTGACAATGTCGAGTTGATGTGGTCAGGTGGAACAAGTTGCTTTTTCAAATGCCGATGCATGACGTCAGAAGGATTTTTCCCAGGGAATGGAACATTGCCCGTGACCATGTGGTAAAGCGTTGCACCTAAACCATACAGGTCAGCAGCCGGCGTAATATCTTTTTTGCCTCGGATTTGTTCAGGACTGATGTAATACGGAGTGCCATATGCTCTCCCAGCTTCTGCTTCTGCGGCTTCACTATCATTTAATGCACGAGCCAATCCTAGGTCTGCAAGCTTCACATCGCCATTCTTAGCAATCATAATATTTTTTGGTTTAATATCTCGGTGGATAAAGCCACGTTGATGAGCGTGTTGTAGAGCCTTCGCTACTTGTCGAATAATAGGAGAAGCTTCTTGTTCTGTTAGTTTCTTTTTTTCAACAATAAGGTCGTGAACAGTTGTCCCATCAACATATTCCATTACAAAGTAATGGTATTCCCCAGACTTACCAACATCATATGCCTGCACAATATTCGCGTCATTCAATTTTGCAGCAGCGCGACCTTCTTTGTAAAATCTTTCGAGAAAATCTTCATTTTCAGAAAACTTCTTTGGCAATACTTTAATCGCAACAGGTCTATCAAGGCTTTCTTGTTGTGCAAGAAAAACTGTTGCCATAGCGCCTGCGCCGAGTTTGCGAATAATTCGATATCCCTGAATTCGTTGCGTCGACTTTCGGGTATCAAAATCTGATTGAAGACGATTAAGTTGGCGCCTTGTTACAAATTCGTGATTCACCAAAATATCAGCTAGTGTGCGACCAGTCGCTTCCCCATCAGAATCCTGTAGCAAACCTGAGCACTCGCGAAGTTCTTCTGTCGTTATGAGGCCAGAGTCAACAACAAGTTTTCCAAGAATAGTTTCAAACCCAAATGTCGAAGCGCCGGGGCTAGCACTGTTGTCGCTATTGGAACTTGAAGAACTTCCACCCTGGGAACTTGGTTTGTTTTCATTATCTTTCTGGTTTTTTTGGTCTTCAGCCATATTCGAATAATGCTCCGAGTAGACTATTGTTCCCAAAAGTCCATCTGTCAAGTCGAACATCCTAGGAATATCTATTTTCAGCAGAATGATTGACAGGGTACGATGCCCATTCACATGTTATGTAATCTACCAAAACGCATCTTATTTATTCGGCCAAGTGCCCTTGGCGATGTTTGTCGCAGCGTTCCTGTTGTTGCAAGTCTAAAAAAGCAATGGCCAGAGGCGTCAATTGATTGGCTTGTTCAAACAGAGTTTGTAGATGCTGTATCTGCACATCCAGCAGTAGATAACATTGTTCCATTTCCACGGCAGGAGATGAAACGATGGTACTTGCCCAAGGGTCTATTAATGACACTGAGATTTCTTCGGGAACTAAAATCAAAAAAATACGACCTCGTTATAGATGGACAGGGATTGGGTCGTAGTGGTTTGTTTGCCTGGGCAACCCGCGCATCAGTTCGAATTGGGTTGGCATCAGCACGGGAATTTGGCTGGCTTGGGTATACCAAAAAAGTGCATGTCCAATGCAAACATACTGTGGATCAGATGCTCGCATTAAGCGAAGTGGCTGGAGCACTATCGGTTGTTGACATGAAACTTTACGTACGACAACGCGATGAAACTTGGTGGGAATCTTTCAAAGAAAAAAATAAAATTAATAGATACGCTGTCATCGCACCAACCTCTCGTTGGAAAAGTAAACAGTGGCCTGTTGATCGATTCATTTCTGTTGCAGAGCATTTGGCTAAAAAAGGAATTCAGGTCTTAATTGTTGGGGCACCACACGAAACAAAACAAATTGTCCGGTTGATAGAACACGAAGCAGTAATCAATATGCTGCCCGAAATGACGATTGGAAGGTTGATGGCGGTTGTCGCTACTTCATCCATTGTTGTTGCAAATGATTCGGCGGCACTTCATATGGCAGTTGGTTTTAATAGACCGTGTGTTGGGCTGTTTGGGCCTACCGACCCAAGTAAGGTTGGTCCATACAAATGTGAGAGTTCTGTTATTGCAGCAGATGTAGAATATGACGTAGTGAATTACCGAGATTGTGATGGCAACAGACTTATGGAACAGATAGAAACTGAAGAAGTCATTGCTTTATTAGAAACTATTCATAAACTGGACAAAGAATGAATCAATGGCTACAACCGTTCTTTTTAGCTAGTGCATCTCCTCGTCGGGCGAAACTTCTTGATGAGGCTGGAATAGAAGTTGTTTCTTCTCCTCCAAACTGTGATGATGGGGTTCTTACTTGCGGAACAATGCCAGTAGAGCGATGGGTGCAAGCACTTTCTATCTTAAAGGCGCAGAATGTATCGCGGCGACTTGATGAAGACCGTGGAACAGTACTAGCAGCAGATACAGTATGTGTTATTGATGGATTTATTCTCGGTCAACCAAAAAGCAAAAATGAAGCAAGAAGAATGTTGCGTGCGATGTTGAACCGAAAGCACGATGTCCTTACTGGCTGGTGCCTTTCTTCAGTAGGCAAACAACAATTGAGCTGTGGCTATGAGCGTTCAGAAATTACAATTGGCTCTATCGATGAAGAAGAAATTGAAAAATATCTTTGTACTTTAAATTGGGAAGGTAAGGCTGGAGGATACAATCTTAGTGATCGGGTTGATGCTGGTTGGCCAATTGTTTGTGGCGGCGACCCAACAAATGTGATGGGATTACCAATGAACAGAATACGACAAGAATTGAATCGGTATAAAGACTAATGCAAACCCCACTTCCGAGTTGGCTGAACTTTTTTGCAATACCCTCTTCGTGGGTGTACGGAAAAATAGTAGGCATACGAAATAGATATTACGACCGTGGGAATAATGTTCATACGGTTGCTCGACCAGTAATTGCGGTCGGAAACCTAACGGTTGGTGGAACTGGCAAAACCCCACTTGTGACTTGGATTGTTCGACGACTGCGAGAACATGGACATAACCCCGCAATTGTGATGCGTGGATATGCTGCAATCGAACCAACTCGCGCGGATGAAGCGGTGGAATATCATCAACGACTTGACGATATCGATGTAATTGTTGGTGCCGATCGTGTAGCGATGGTTAACGCATACATTGATGATGGTGGCCAAGCAGACTGTTTTGTTATGGATGATGGCTTTCAACATCGACGAATTGCAAGAGACTTAGATATTGTTGTGATGGATTATTTACGAGATCCATTTAAACAACGTATGCTTCCCGCTGGCTGGCTTCGAGAGCCCGTAACGGGATTGCAACGTTCAGATGCAGTTGTTGTAAGCCATGCACAAAAAATAAACCCGGACTTTGCTCAAGTCGTTGAAGAAGTTTCGGGCACTCCACCCTTGGCTTGGACTACACATCACTGGTCTGGTCTTGAGCTGCATGATGAAACAGGAAAAAATAACAAAACACTTGACTGGTTAACTGGTCGGTCAGTAGCAGTACGTTTAGGAATTGGATATCCAGGCTCAGTCATAGAAGCGCTTGTTCGACTTGGAGCAAAAATTTCTTGCCAGATGGATGTGGGTGATCACCAACCATTTTCAAACGACGAAATCGCTGAATTAATAACCATCTCTCCCAAGGTTGATGCAATTGTGATGACCCTCAAGGATTGGGTAAAAGCAAGAGATGTTATCGATTTGAAAGCAATGCAATGTCCAATAATTGTTCCAACCCTTGAATTAGAGGTTGTAGACGGGGGAGAGGCATTAGAAACCAAACTTATGAGCGTATTCAAGATACGATGAACATATGAGTGACCTTCTTTCACAAGTATTGCGAATTCAAAAGCCGGCAATTCTCGTCATTGGGGACCTGATGCTTGACGAAACGGTTTCAGGTGATGCTGAGCGGCTAAGCCCAGATGCCCCCGTGCCAGTTCTTGAAGTTCGCTCTGTACAATCACGACTTGGTGGTGCCGCAAATGTAGCGAGATGTATTGTTGCAATGGACGCCCAAGTAGAGTGTTTGGGGGTAATTGGCAATGATAAGGAGGGAGAGTTGTTAGTTCAATTGCTAACATCAGAAGGAATTGGCTCAACAAACATTCTGCGTGTCGAGGATCGTCCAACTACAGTGAAACGTAGCATTGTTGGTCTTGCTCAACATCGCCATCCACAAAAAATGTTTAGAGTTGATCATGAATCACGTGAACCGTTGCAAAGCGAACATGCTGAAGTATTGATAAATAAATTAAATGAAATTTTAAATCGGTTCGACGTTGTTTGTATTGAAGATTATGGAAAAGGCGTATTGGCTGAGCCAACATGCGCCAGAATTATTGAACATTGCAAAGATGCGGGAGTAGAAGTTATTGTTGACCCGGCGGGTATCGAAGATTATTCAAAGTATGCTGGCGCCACCGCAATTACCCCAAATAGAACGGAAGCGGAAAAAGCATTCGGAAGTCGATTAGATGATGAGAATCCTATTGAAGGCGCAACAACCCTTGCTACGACGATGTGCGAATCGTTACACCTGCACGCAGCAGTGATTACCCTTGATCGTCATGGGGCGGTATTGAAGGAACAGATTGGCGAAGCAATACATGTTCCAACCCGTGCGAGATCTGTATACGATGTGACTGGTGCTGGAGATATTGTTTTAGCTGCAATTGCTGTCGGTCGTGGCGGTGGTCTTGATTGGAAAAAATGTGTTGAACTAGCAAATGTTGCTGCAGGTCTTGAGGTTGAAATATTTGGAGCAACCCCAATTCCAATGTCGCAAATTCATAAAGAGTTGCTCGCAATGCAATCTGATTGCGAAGGAAAAATTCGCTCTTCTGAAGATCTTGCAATCGAAATCAAAGCGGCAAAAGAAATCGGTCAGCGGATTGTTCTCACGAATGGGTGCTTTGATGTAATCCATGCTGGTCATGTTTCGTATTTGCGAGAAGCTGCGAAACTTGGAGACATTTTAATTGTTGGCGTGAATAGTGATGAGCAAGTCACATTGCAAAAGGGTGAAGGGCGTCCGATTTATAACGAAGACGAGAGGATGGATATTCTTGCGGAGTTGCAATGCGTGAGTTTCGTTGTGCAGTTTGAAGAACCAACAGCGAGCGAACTAATTAAATGTGTTCGTCCAGATTTATATGTTAAGGGTGGTGATTACGCTCCCGAAGATATAAATGAATACGTATTGTTAAAGGAACTTGGTATTGAACTTCAAGTGTTGTCGGAGCGACCTGGAAGAAGTAGTACCGATGTCGTTTCGCAGTTGAGAGAAACTCGTTGATGATTCCTTTAAAAGAATACGCTACGAGGCGTGCAAAAGTATTAAAAGCATTGAAGGGCGCAGTTGGCGTAGTCCTAGCTGGGGATTGCGATGGTGAATTAGGAACATTATGGCGACCACACGCACATTTTGAATATCTCACTGGCATAACAAATGAGCCAAGTGCGATCTTGTTGTTGGATTCTTCAAACCCTACAAAAGCTCGTCGAGAGATTTTATTTCTATTGGCAAGAGATCCAGAGCTTGAGCAGTGGGACGGCCTACGTAAGCCACTAGGCAGTACGCTTCGTGAATCAACCGGACTAACAACTATTATGAGGACACGCTCACTTGCATTGGTGCTTGATGATGTTGCTTCAAGAAATACGCAGTTTGCAACGTTGATGCCACATGCAAATATTAATCAGCCGGTTTCAAAAGATGTTGAACTCTGGAACAAAGTTGCTGAACGTTCACCTAAAGTAGAAATTGTTGATAAATCTGGAGTTATTCCTAACTTGAGAAGCGTGAAATCGTCTGCAGAAATAAAGACAATACAAGAAGCGGTTGTCATGACTGCGCGAGGTTTTGCAGATGCACTTACATTTTTGAAAAATGGCGTAAACGAATATCAAGTTCAAGCAACACTTGAACACGGGTATGCGATGGCCGGCGGCCGTGGAAGTGCATTTCCTTCAATTGTTGGCAGTGGTCTGAATAGCACCGTTTTGCATTACAAAGAAAATAACCAAACCCTAGTTGATGGCGATTTAGTGTGCATTGATTCGGGAGCATTTCATGCTGGGTATGGTGCAGATGTTTCACGGACAGTTCCAGTTTCAGGAAAATTTTCAAAACGGCAAAAAGAAGTCTATGAAATTGTTTTAAAATCGCAGGAGTGTGCGATTAAAGCGGTGAAGCCAGGTGTTACTTTAGGCGAACTCGATGCAATTGCTAGGGCAATTATTGTGAAGGCTGGTTATGGTGATTATTTTATTCATAGCATCGGACATCATTTGGGATTAGAAACACATGATCATTGTGGTCCAATGGCGCCCCTTAAGCCGGGTTCTGTAATCACGATTGAACCAGGAATTTATCTTCCCGATGAAGCAATTGGCATTCGCATCGAAGACGATATAGTTGTGACTACAAAAGGCCACAAAAACTTATCGCAGAATATTCCAAAAACAGTTTCGGCTATTGAAAATGCAATGTGTAAAAACTGACCATGGATTCGTATGACGAAAAAAAAGCGGGCGATACTGCATGGGCTTTTTTGCGGAGTAACTCAACTGCGACGTTAAAGTTTGGAGAAAATACTCAAGATGTTTCATACATCATTGCTCCCGATGGACGGCTCGTTATTTCGGCCATGGTTGCTATGTTGCAACCATGCGACACAATAATGTTTGTCCCCGAGTACGCGAATGATTGCATGGAGATGCATGTTTCTTTAAGTCAGCTTTTGGAGAGTGGAGAGGGTCTAGCACTAGCAGATCGGTGGCAGGTATATCACGGTGAACCGCCTGACGTGCAGTGGGCGTTAGTTGACATTGATGCAGCTCGATTTCACGAAATGTTTATTGATGGCGAAACGCTTTCTCGAGAAAATTCGCTTGCTGAAGAAGACATTTCATTGTGTAAGCAGTTAAATAAAAATAAAGATATTCTTCGTTCTGTTTGTGCCTCAAAAACTAACGTTGATGTGTCAGACCCGTTTGTAGTTGGAGTGGATTCGTTGGGTATCGATGTTAGGGCGCCATTTGGAATTGTTCGAATTCAAGCCGACACGCCATTTACATCATCTGAGGATGTTTTGTCTATATTTCAGTAACGTTGTTGTCACACTCTAATTCGTTAGGGGAATGGCTGTCGTTTGTTAGTTTTGGGTCAGGCTCGTCGCTGTTGCCAGAGGTGCTGTTGTGCGTTTGCCTGAAGTCGAAACATTTCTTCGCCGCGGACAATAGGACAATCGGCAGTTTTGGCCTTAGCAAGAAGTGGTGTAATCGCTGGTTTGTATACCGTGTCGATAACTCTGATAGAAGAATCAAGTGTAAGCCACGGAGCAAGCGTAAGGAGTGGATTTCCATCTGGATCATTTCCACCCTTCATGCCAATGGGGGTGCAGTTAATAACAGTGTCGATGTTTTCTGTATTTTCATTTGCAACTTCGCAAGAAAACTCTTTTGCAAGTGTTATTGCTTGTTCGCAGCGTCTTGTTGCAATGCACGCTTCGCCACCAGCAGTTTTAACAGCTACAATTGCTGCACGAGCAACTCCGCCACCGCCAAGAATTAAAACACGTGATGCGTCTTTGCAAAGAGTTCTAAGTGCAGGCACATCAGTGTTGTTTGCATATATGGAATTGTGCTGAACAGTAATAGTGTTGGTTGCACCAACGTTTTTGCTTATCTCATCGCATGCGGTAGCAAGTTTCATCATCTCTTCTTTGTGTGGGATTGTGACACTTGCTCCAGAAAAATGTAACGATTTGTATTCTTGTAATTCACAAATGGATGCCTTGAGATGCTCCCACCCATTTGAAATAAACATCGGAAGATACACAGCGTTTTCATTTGCTGCTTGGAATGCAGCATTGTGAAATGCGGGACTTGCAGAATGCATAACGTTGTCACCAATGACACCATAGACTTTAGTATTTGAATCGATCGAATCAAAACCATACCCTGATCGTAACTCTTGAACAGTTGGTTGCCCAGAAGCGGTTGGTTTTCGTCCTTCAATTGAGGCATATGTTGCGAATCCGCCAAACTTAGGAGCAAGTACCCGACTCATTATTCCATACTCTCCCATACACATTGCAATCATTGGCTGTTGTCTTGCTCGCAATAATTCAAACGCTTCAATATTGTCACGAATAGAACGCGCTCGCCACACCATTTTTACAATGTCAACATTAGGAATGTCTTGCATCGCAGAAGCACGTTGCAATAAATCGGGAGGTCTACTCTTCATGTCATGCCAAGACAAAATAATTCCCGTAGTTTCTGTTTTTACAGAATCAAGTAAAAGAGGATGCCGGGTGAGTGTTTCGTGTTCAATGTCAATATATTTTGGTGGCGAGTCGGATTGCAATGCTGCTTGATATATCTCAAATCGTTCTTCTTCTTCACCTTCAAACATTCCGCCTTCTTCGACACTCCGACATGTGAGTACAGTAGGAAGTGGTGAAGCTTTAAGAAGTGAAGGCAACTGCTCTATGCACTCTTCTGTCCCAATTCCATCAACACGTATTTCAAGAAAATCTGCGCCATCGATTTCTTCAGGGATTGCTCCATGAACCGACGCAATAAGTAGCGTCATGATGGAATAATCTTTCGAGCCGCTTCACAATACGATTCGTATGATGCACGAACCGTTTCTACCGTTGACCCGCCAAATGCATCGAGAAATGCAGTGGCGATTTCAAAACCAACAACATTTTCCATTACAACGCTCGCAGCTGGTAATGCGCACACATCGGATCTTTCGTAATCGCTTCGCACACTCTCACCGTTTTGTAAGTCAACACTGTCCATGCCTTGTAATAGTGTTGCGATTGGTTTCATTGTTCCTCGAACAACTATTGGCATTCCATTACTCATGCCACCTTCAATTCCACCCGCATGGTTTGTTGGTCGTGTGAACCCGAAGTGACATGCTTGAACTTGAATTGCGTCATATGCAATTGCATCGTGCACTTGCGAACCCATCTGTTGACCGCACTTTGCACCTAATCCAATTTCAACGGACTTAAATGCTTGGATACCCATCACTGCACCCGCAAGCCTTGAGTCTAATTTTTCTTGCCAAGAGCAACAAGAGCCCAAACCAGTTGGGCATCCAAAGACATGTGTTTCACACAATCCTCCGACGGTATCTTGTTCTGCTTTTGCAGTTTTAATATGCGAGATGATTGCTTTGCACGTAGCATCGTCAGGGCAATAGACATCAGAATCATTTCTTGCATCCCGAACATTCTTCCAGTTTTCTGTTGTTACTTCTGTTGGTGCGTATGCATCAAGCATAGCCCGCACGAAGCCAAATACTTCAATATCGAACTCACGAAGGAAACATCTTGCGACTGCGCCCGCCGCAGTTCGAGCAGCAGTTTCTCTTGCACTTGCACGTTCAAGAGTATTTCTACAATCGTTTGTGAGCCATTTTATTGCACCAGCGAGATCAGCATGACCCGGTCTGGGTCGATGTATTGGTGGTGTAGTTTCTGCATCATCAAGTCGACTATCTTTATTTGCAATTTGAATTACAAGCGGTGCTCCAGTGGTTAAACCTTTTCTTACACCAGAAAGAAATACGGCTTCATCATGCTCAATATTTTGTCTTCCGCCCCGTCCATACCCGCCTTGGCGTCTCTTCAGTTCGTTGTTAATGAACGCAACATCAAGAGAAAGACCCGAGGGGAGCCCTTCAATCAATGCGATTCCGCATGGTCCATGTGATTCGCCAGCAGTCTTGCATAGTAGTGTCATACACGGATTGTACGACCACTTTGATTAGACCGCCGAACAGGGCTTGCCATCAGCCTTGGAGAACACCAAATTGTCCTTAGAATAACCAACCTCAATCGTATCGCCTGCTTCGTAATCACCTTGAAGAATGCCAAGAGCGATAGCATTTTCAAGCTTATGTTGGATCACTCGCTTTAATGGACGAGCACCAAACTGGGGGTCATATCCTTCTTCGCAAAGGGCTCTCATCGCTTCCTCACTTACCACAAGCGAGATCCCTCGATCAGCAAGTCGCGTTTTAAGATGTCGAAGTTGAATTTCGACGATGCCACCTAGTTGTTCACGAGTGAGTTGATGGAACACAATCGTGTCATCAATACGATTTATAAGTTCTGGCCTCATGCTACGTTTTAGAATACTAAGCACGCTTTCTTTAATTTCATCTTGAGAAGCACCATCCTCAGACATTGTCAGAAGTTCTGAGGAACCAAGATTACTCGTCATGACGATGATTGTATTTTTAAAGTCGACAGTGCGTCCATGTCCATCTGTGAGATGCCCATCATCAAGCACTTGAAGCAGAACGTTCGAAACATCTTCATGTGCCTTTTCCATCTCATCAAACAAAATGACGGAGTATGGCCTACGTCGCACAGCCTCAGTTAATCGTCCACCTTCTTCATATCCAACATATCCGGGAGGTGCACCAATTAATCGAGCAACAGCGTGTTGTTCCATATACTCGCTCATATCAATTCGAACCATTGCATCTTCAGTATCAAACAAAAATTCAGCAAGTGCTTTGCAAAGTTCTGTTTTGCCAACACCGGTTGGTCCAAGGAATAAAAATGATCCAATTGGTTTTGATTCTTCGCTCAGACCTGCTCGGTTTCGACGAACCGCTTCTGAAACAGCGCCGAGTGCTTCCGACTGACCTATGACCCGTTGCTTAAGAACAGATTCCATGCTCAATAATTTTTCTCGTTCACCTTCGGCAAGCCGTGAAGCGGGAATGCCAGTCCAACGCGAAACTACTTCGGCAATTTGTTCAGCATCAACTTCTTCACGCACCATATTTAGACCGCGTTCTCGTCGATCCTTAAGTTTTGTTTCAGCTTCACTTAAGCGTGATTCAAGTTTTGGAATTTCGCCATATTGGATTTTTGCGGCACCCTCAAGATTTCCTCGTCGTTGAGCTTGGATTAATTCAGTTTGTTTTGCATCGATTTCTATTTTTGTAGAGCGAATTTCATCGAGCTCTGCCTTTTCTACATCCCACCGAGCGGTTATTTCAATATTCTGCTCGCTGAGCTCAGATATTTCTACTTCAACTTTATTTAGTCGATCAATAGAATCGGTATCGGTTTCAATTTTAAGTGCTTCGCGTTCAATTTCGAGTTGTAAAATTCGCCTTCTCAGTTCATCAAGTTCTGTTGGCATAGAATCGTTTTCTAGGCATAGTCGACTTGAAGCTTCATCAAGTAAGTCAATGGCTTTGTCGGGCAAAAAACGATCAGCGATATAGCGTTGACTTAATTTTGCAGCAGCAACAATAGCTCCATCTTGGATACGTACACCATGATGCGCTTCATACCGTGGTTTTAATCCACGCAAAATAGCAACGGTTTCTTCTACTGTTGGTTGATCAACTAAGATTGGCTGAAAGCGACGTTCAAATGCAGCGTCCTTTTCAATATGTTTGCGAAATTCATCCAGTGTTGTTGCGCCAATACACCGCAAATCCCCACGCGCAAGTGCCGGCTTTAGTAAATTGCCTGCACTAATAGCTCCTTCAGCAGCACCGGCGCCAACAACAGTGTGGAGTTCATCAATAAAGAGAATTATTTTTCCTTCGCTCGCCGTAACTTCTCGAAGGACGGCTTTAAGACGTTCTTCAAATTCGCCACGAAACTTTGCGCCTGCGAGAAGTTGTCCAACATCTAGGGCAATGATGGTTGATTCACGCATACTTGATGGACAGTCATTATTTACGATTCGTTGAGCAAGTCCTTCGGCAATTGCGGTTTTGCCAACGCCAGGTTCACCAATAAGAACCGGATTGTTTTTTGAGCGGCGACTTAGAACCTGCATGCAGCGGCGAATTTCTTCATCTCTGCCAATAACAGGGTCAAGTTTTCCAATCCGAGCAAGTTCGTTCAGATCTATGCCATATTTTGACAACGCTTCAAACTGGGCGTCTCCACTAGAATCAGTAACATTTGTGACACCGGAATCTTTTCGAATAGCTTCTATAGTATTTTTTAGTGTTTCTTTTGTGACACCGCCTAAATCAAGCACTTCTTTAGCATCACTTTTGTTGCTTGCGAGTGATAGTAAGAGGTGTTCAACCGTTGTGTGGGAATCACCCATTGATTGAGCAATGTTCATAGCCTCTTGCAACACATTCATTACTGAGGGGGAGGTTTGTGGTTGAGTTCCTGAAACCGTTGGCATGCGATTAAGTTGAGCAGTTGTCAGTTCGGAAACTCTAGCGGGGTCTCCACCAGCCCGATTGATCATGGATCGTGCAATTCCCCCCTCATCTGCAATTAGTGAACTGAGCAAATGCAATGGGGCAAGTTCTGAGTGTTGCATAGTAGTTGCAATAGATAGAGCTTCTGAAAGAGATTGTTGTGCTAATGTCGTAAATTTTTCCATATTCATAGTTCACATCATAGGTACAAAATCGATGCCGAACCTCCTAGGTTTTTTGGGGTCTAAATGGAGGTCAACGTGCCGTATTGGCAGAACACTGTTGCATTGTTCAGGGTAAAATGATGCTCTTATGAGCAAGCGGAACATACACATAGTGTTGAGCGTGGTAGTTGTTGTAGGTTTCATTCTCCTCTCCCTGATTATTTGTTATTCCGTTGGCCTATTTGGTTCTCCTCTACGAGGCGAAAAGTCGTTTGATTTTGGGATAGTTCCTATTGAACGACCGGATTCAGTATTTGAGCACACGTTCCTTCTTACTAATGAAAGCGGACACATACTTCAACTAAAGAGCGCGGTTCCATCTTGTGGATGTACAACAGCCAATTGGCCCACACAACCAGTTCTTGATGGAGAAGTGTTGGCTGTTCCAATCACCTTAAAATTACAGCAAAGTCGATACCGTAGTTCAAAGGTTCGGCTTGTATTTGATACAGGGGAGGTGGTAGTACTTCATATTGAAGGAACGGGCCGATTTGTACAGCGAATGCAGTCACTTCCACCAACTATTAAAATTGTTGATGGCATGGCAGAGGGCACACGAAGTGTACTGAGTTTGGAATGGTTTGAATTGTCGACCCCTCCTTTGCCAACGATTATTACTCCAGAGAATGTTGTCGTCGAAACAGATGAGTGGATATTGGGCAAAGCGGGCGATTCTCATAAGTTGACTCCACATGTGTGGACTCTTCGATTGCGTAGTTTTCTTGAAGGCGAATTAGAGGAAGGTAGTCAATTGCGAGTTGAAATGGAAGAAAACAAAACGTTTCTTATTCCACTTAAACAAGTAGATTCACTCGGACCAAAATCATTATGGAATCAATTAAATAAATGATTGATACACACTGTCACCTCACAAACCCACAATTACTTTCTCGTGTTGATGAGGTGATTGAAGAGGCAGAGCGTGTCGGAGTACACACGTTAATTTCGGTTGCGACAGATGGTGAGGATGCTCTTGTGGCAAGACAAGTTGCCCAGCACAATGAGCGTGTGTTTTTTTCTTCTGGTATTCATCCATTGCACGCAGATGGTGTTTGGAATTGGGATTTTGTTCGCGAGGCAGCCAAGGATGATAGATGTGTTGCTTGGGGCGAACTTGGGCTTGATCGACACTATGACAAACCAGACTTTGGGTTGCAGCGACAGCTCCTAGAAGAGCATTTGACACTTATTGAGGGGGAAAAGGATGACACACGTCCGATAATCGTACATTGTCGCCGTGCAGTAGCTGACTTATTACCAGTATTTAAGGCGAGCTCAATTAGCGGAGATCGGTTCGTCTTTCATTGCTTTACAGAGACACCAGAGGACGCAAAGCAGATTTTAGAAATTGGCGCGATGATCAGTTTTACTGGGGTTGTCACATACAAAAATGCGTCGGAAGTTGTTGCTGCAGCAGAACTTGTGCCAGTAGAACGAATGATGGTCGAAACGGATGCGCCATATCTTTCGCCAGAGCCAGTTCGAAAGATGAGACCAAATGAACCAATAAACGTGGTGCATACCGCTGCATTTCTAGCCAAATTGAAGGG
>PVBE011153398.1_pt1 | contig 17521 bp, 17 predicted proteins | sample 1631181 | NCBI WGS metagenome assembly PVBE01 (sample SAMN08397723, study PRJNA350692) | Marine metagenome, whole genome shotgun sequencing project. | isolation source: water | place: Pacific Ocean | collected 2012-04 | reverse complement strand
CCTCGCCTCCACGCGGGGTCGGGGGCATGTGGCAAATCTGGTCGATCATCATCTGCGAGATGCCAATCGGAGGAATCGCCAGGAGCTCGAACGGCTCGGCAAGGAATACCGTGACTGATGCCCCTGTCATTCTGATCGTTCGTGACGGATGGGGATGCAATCCCGATCCGGCAATGGACCAGTGGAATGCGATCGTAGCGGCGAGAACGCCGATCGCCGATGTGCTTCACGAGCAATGGCCAACGACGCTCGTCGGTACCTGCGGTGAACAAGTGGGCCTCCCCACGGGGGTCATGGGCAACAGCGAGGTCGGCCACCAGAACATCGGCGCCGGCCGCATCGTGCCGCAGGAACTCATGCGATTGAACATGGCGATCGATGATGGTTCCTTTGCCACCAACGCCGTCTTGATGGAGGCGTTCTCCCGCACGAGAACCGGACACGCCGTTCACATCGTCGGTCTCGTCAGCGACGGCTGCGTGCACAGCGACATCGCCCATGTCTTGGCGTTGATAGACATGGCGCCGACCGAAGGTGATGTCTTTGTTCATGTCATAACTGATGGCCGCGACTGCGCACCTGACGCTGGTGGCGGATTTGTCCGGCGCATCGAGGATCGGATCGCCGGCACCAATGTTCGTATCGCCACAATCATGGGGCGGTACTACGCGATGGACCGCGACAACCGATGGGAGCGCGTCGCCGTGGCCTGGGAAGCAATGACCGGCCGCCGTGCAAACCATCCTCTTCGCAAGGACATGCCACAAGCGGTGACTGCATATTCGGCCCTAGATGCAGTGCAACACTACTACGAGAACCCGAGCGAACCGAGTCGACGCGGTGATGAGTTCATCGTGCCGACCACGCTTGTCAATGACGATGGGCCAATCGGACTCGTGCAGGAGAGTGACGCGATTATCTTCTTCAACTACCGCGGCGATCGGCCGCGGGAACTTACCAAGGCGTTCGTGCTCGATGATGGCGCCTGGGCAGCTGTGCCTCGTGGTCCCTTTGACCGCGGACCGCGGTTTGATGATCTGTACTACGCGACCATGACCAACTACGAGACTAACTTGCCGGTCAGCGATGTCGCGTTCGACAAGCCGCCGCCGATGGCGGACATTCTTGGGGATGTGGTGGCCAGTGCTGGGTTGACGCAGTTCCGTTGTGCGGAGACCGAGAAGTTTCCGCACGTGACATTTTTCTTCAATGACTACCGGGAGGAACCGTTTGACGGTGAGCGACGAGTATTGGTTCCGAGTCCAACCGATGTCACGACCTACGACCAAGAGCCCGCCATGTCTGCGGATGCGGTGTGCGAAGCCGTGTTGTCGCGCCTTGCGGACGCTGCTTGTGAGAGCCTGATCATCGTCAACTTCGCCAATGGCGACATGGTGGGACATACCGGTGACATGGATGCAACAGTAGCGGCCATTGAATGCGTCGACAGGTGTGTTGGCAGCATCATGGACGCGGCCCTTGCCGTCGACGCCCGGCTCCTCATCACGGCCGACCACGGGAATGCCGAGCGGATGTTCAACCCAGAGACCGGCATGCCGGATACCGCCCACACCACCTACGATGTGCCGCTGCATGTCGTGCGGAACAATGGCCGCAGCCTCGACCTCCGCACTGGCGGCATTCTCGCCGATATTGCCCCCACACTCCTGCAACTGATGGATCTTCCCATTCCGGCTTCCATGACCGGCAGAAGCCTCATCATCCCCTGACTGGCTGCCAAGCCGCCGCGCCCAGGATTTGGAGATGCGTCTTGGCAGCAGGTCAGGGTAGGCCGTGGCAGACGCGGAGGAGTAGGAGTTCCAACCCGCGGCGGGGATCGATCAGCCCACTCCGCATGCGACCATCCATCGCCACAGCCTCGCTGAAGAGCGAAGCGTATTGCTCGGGCCGACCCCTGCGAGCAACATCCAACGCCCGATCGCCGCCGCTGCCGAAAAGGCGAAGCGCTTTCCTGATCTCGCCCGGGGATGACCCGCCAGCAAGCATCGCCGCAGCAGCATGCAGCCGCCTGGCGAGATCCACGATTGCCCACACCATCAACTCCCGCGGCTGCCTTGAAACATCGAGCAATTCACCAAGCTTCGACATCGCCGCTCCGGGATTTTCTCCAAGCATGACCGACTGAATCTCCCACGCCTGTTCCTCTCTGCTCAACCCCACCATCTCGACAACATCATCGTGGGTGATCATCGTCCGAGGTGCTGCATTAGCCGCGAGTTTCCCAAGTTCCGAATCCAACCTCGTCAAACCAAGACCGATGCGCCGAACCAACAGATCCGCCGCAGATGCGTCGAGTTCACACCCGTGCTCCTTCCCTGCACGACCGACGCACCACCGCACTGTGTCGATTTCGTTCAGCGGCTGAATCTTGTGCACCAGCCCGACCTTCTTGACAATCTTGTCGAGGTTGCCCGGACGCCATGTCTCGGCGCGCAACAGCAATGTCGCCGAGTCTACGGGCGCCTCTGCGTACCGCTCCATGCCCTTGCGCGGCGTCACCGCGCCGTCCTTCGAAGCGAGAAATACATCAGCGGCGTCAACGATGACCAACTTGTGCTGCGCAAGCAAATCAAAGGTCCGCACCTCGTCGAGTACCGTCGCCAAGTCGGTTTCGTTGCCATCAAACACGATTCGGTCGATCTCGCCATGCTCTGCAGCCAGCACCACCTCAAGATCGGCGGCGTATCGCTGCAACAAGAACGAGTCCTTGCCGTGAAGCACGACGAATCGCATCGAGGCATCGAACTTTGGCTGGCGAGCCATGCAGGGCATACTATCCCCACATGCTGGCTTTGGAAGTCGTCGAAGGCCCGGACGCGGGAAGGGTATTCCCCCTGCCACCGGGCGAACCACAGCTCATCGGACGTTCGTCTGAGGCACTGTTGATTACAGATCCCACCGTCAGCCGCCGCCATGCCGAGTTGACCCCTGATGGCGACCGCTGGTACCTCCGCGACATCGCATCCTCTAACGGAACCTTTCTGAATGGTCGGCGGCTCGAGGGGCGAATTGCCATCCGCACGGGCGACGAAATTGGATGTGGTGCATCACTCCTGCGTGTTGCGAGACAGGACGCCCTGCTCGCGACCGCCACAATCCCCGATGCCAACCTGGACACCAGTGCGGAGTCCATCGTTCTCGCATCCCCCCACTCCCTGCAGGCCGCTCGCATCCATCTTCGGCTCGTCCTCCGCCTGACCGCCGCCACAGCCGGTTCGCTGAGCGAAGAGTCCATCCTGCACCATGTCGTCTCGATCATCGCGGACGAGTTTCGCCCAGATCGCACAATCGGACTTCTGATCGGTGATGGCGGGCACATCCAGCAGGCCATCGAGGTCGTCGGCGGACGGATACATGAGAATGTCTCTCCGTTCAGCAAGATGATCGTCGAACACGCATGCCGCGAACGAACCGGCATTCTCATCGAAGACATCGATGAAGACGTCCGATTCAGCAAGGACCCGGCCGTAGCGGAGAGCGGGCTTCGGTCGGCGCTCTGCGCTCCGCTCATTGCCCACGATCAGGTGCTCGGCGCAATCCTCATCGAATCGCACGAGTCCATCTTGCGCTGGGCAGAAGAACAACTTGAACTCCTGACCGCCGCCGCCACGCACGCGGCATTGGCACTGTTGACCGCAGAACTCCTCCGAACCCGGCTCCACCAGGAACGGCTTGCCGCCATGGGCCAGACCGTGGCATCGATCAGCCACAGCGTCAAGAACATCCTTCAGGGCCTCCGCAGCGGCAGCGGCGCGGTCGAACTCGCACTAAACAAAGGTAACCTCGATCTTGCCAGAGAAGGGTGGCCGATTCTCCTGAGAAACCTCGACCGCGTGTACGCGCTCACATTCAACATGCTCGCATGGTCCCGATCATCCCGGCTGGAAATCAGCATGGCGCAGCTCGAACCAATTGTGCATGAGGCGGCATCGCTTGTCGCCGGTGCGTGTCAGCGTCGCCGCGTCGCCATGTCCTTCGCGGTCGAGCGCGACCTGCCACCCATACCCATCGACGAACACGCCATCCTTCAGGTTCTCCTGAACCTGCTCAACAACGCCATCGAGGCGGTGCCTTCCAATACCGGTAAGGTCGAATTGCAAGCAACGATGCCGGAGGGTGGCGAGCAGGTCGTGATCGCCATCAGCGACAATGGCCCCGGCATCGATCTGGCCATGCGGGAGCAGGTTTTCGAAGCCTTCCGGTCCACCAAAGGGCAACGGGGTACCGGGCTCGGTCTGGCGGTGACGCGGCAGATCGTGACCGAGCACGGCGGGACCATCACTGTCGAGGATGTCGCCGCCGCCGGCACTCGAATCATCATCACCCTGCCTCTGGACAGAGAGGAAGACCCGGACGATACGCGGGGACCCCGCCAGATCGATACCGATGCGGTGCAGGAGCGGTTCGACGACGACCTCGGGGCTGTATGATGCCGCGACCAAGGAAGGACCCTCATGCCCACGGAAGTTGAATTTCCCGCTCAATATCGCAACATCGATCTCGCTGCTGCCGTCGCATCCGGCACCGTTCCGCCCGCAGTCGCCGGCCCGGCGAGTTACCAGCGGACACGAGAGATGACGCTGGATGAGTTGCTGCTCGAAAACCGTGTCATCTTCCTGATCGGCGAGATCAATCATGCATCCGCCGCGCGGGTCCTCATGCAAATGCTCTACCTCGAGGATCAGAAACGGGGACAGGGCATCAATCTTTACATCAACAGTCCGGGTGGATCCGTCGATGACACGCTGGCCCTGTACGACACGATGCAGTTCATCTCCTCCAAAGTCGCGACCTACTGCATCGGGCGAGCCTACAGCGGTGCGGCGGTCCTGCTCTGCTCGGGCGCCCCGGGCAAGCGCCACATTCTGCCGCACGCCAAGGTCATGATTCACCAACCGTATGGTGGTATCACGGGCCAGACATCGGATGTGCAGATACAGGCGGAGCAGATCATCAAGGCCAAGCGGTCCCTCAACGAAATCATCGCCAAACACACCGGCCAGTCGCTGGAGCAGGTTGCGGCCGACGGCGAGCGCGACAAGTACTTCGATGCCCACGAAGCCAAGGCATACGGGCTCGTGGATGATGTATTCGAGGCAAACGACGAGAAGAAGGATTGACCTTTCAACCATGTCGACACTCGTACCAATTGTCATCGAGAAGACCGGCCGCGGCGAGCGAGCCTATGACATCTTCTCGCGGCTCCTCAACGACCGCATTGTGTTTCTCGGCGGTCCCGTCATGGATGAGTCGGCCAACCTCATCGTGGCGCAGTTGCTCTTTCTTTCCAACGAGGATCCAAAGGCCGACATCAGCCTCTATGTGAACTCGCCGGGGGGCTCAGTCACCGCCGGCCTCGGCATCGTTGACACAATGCAGTTCATCCCATGTGATGTTGCGACCTACATCATCGGGCAAGCTGCCTCCATGGGCTCGGTGATTGCCGCAAGCGGTGCAAAGGACAAGCGATACTGCCTGCCGCACTCCAAGAACCTCATGCATCAACCGCTGCTCTCGGGTGTCCTTGAAGGACAGGCGACCGATCTGGAAATCGAAGCAAAGGAGATGCTTCGTCTCCGCGATATCCTCTTCGAAATCTACGCAACGCACACCGGGAAAGATCAGGAGACGATCGCCGCTGATTGCGAACGGAACAAGTGGCTCGACCCTTCCGAGATGCTCGACTACGGACTTGTGGACAAGGTGCTTGAGCGCCTTCCGGAGGGATGATGACTGTGAGGCGGCTGAAGATGTGCCTGATGCTTCTCGTCCTTGCCGCCACCGCAACAGGTTGCCGACGGGCGATGTTCCCCAAGTCTTCCTCACGAACCCAGTTCCAGACCTACGACGCAATGCGGCATGGGGAGGCACCGCTCACCGAACCGGATGCCTTTGGTCATCCGCAACCGGCACTTCGCAACAGGCTGGGAGCCCACCGCCGCTGACAATGTCCGATAGCATGAAGATGGCAAGGATGCAGTTTTCAACCAAATGCACGGCATGGACCGATACACCTCGCGGGGGAATGAGTATCAGGCAGGCCCCATGAGCAATTCAAACGCAGGGATGTTGTCGCGCCGAACCCAGATCGTCTGGGCAGCATTTGCTGCAACCATGATTCTGATCCTCGGCCTGATGGGTCTGGGCGGTTCCGAACAATCTCAGGTACATGAGAATCTGGTACTGACCCGGCTCGGAGCATTGAATGACCGCCCGGCCGATGATCCGGTTTTTCACACCGATGTCGTGCTTGATCGATCCCGATGGACGGCCATCGTCATCCATCACCTTGGCGAACCCGCCGGTTCGGCCGACTCGGTTGGACGATCGCACCGCGGGGCGGGACTTGATGGATTGGGATACCACTTTCTGATCGGCAACGGAAATGGAACCGATGACGGCGTCGTTGAGGCGGGCTATCGCTGGCTCCAGCAACTCCCCGGTGCACATGTCCCAGGCACCGCCGATCCCTCCTGGAACGAACGATCGATCGGTATCTGCCTTGTCGGCAATGGCGACAGAAGGCCGTTCACCGATCTTCAAATGAAGCACCTCGCTCGCCTGGTCCAACGACTCCAACAGGAGTTGGGGATTCCGGCCGGAAATGTGCGACTGTGCCGCGAAATCAGCGCAAACGCGGATACCTCACCCGGCGGCCTGTTTGAGGAAGCATGGCTTCGCGGCCAGCTGATTGACCGCTGAGGAACGGGCCGCGTCGGCCTTTTTCTACAACACAATTGCGACGCCCTCCGGGCTGCTGTAGGCTGGACGAATACTTCCATGCGTTGCCGTACCTTGATCGTTGCGGCACCACTCCCCCGCTATGAACAAAGTCGGCGCCTCAGTTTCAACCTCCCGCGCTACGCCGCGGAAGATCGCCAACCACACCGTGCTGGCCAAGCTTGGTGAAGGTGCCGCATCGATTCTGTACGCCGTGCAGCATCCAAAGACCAAACAGGTCTGGGCCCTCAAGCATGTCGAAAAGACGGACGACAAATCACAACGGTTTCTCGATCAGGTGGAGCAGGAAGCCGCAATCGGCATGAAACTTGATCACCATGCGGTGCGAGGTATCAAGAAGATCGTTCGCCACCGGAAGATGTTCAAGTCAACCGCCGTGTCGCTCATCATGGAACTCGTCGACGCAACAACGCTTGACCAGCAGTTGCCAAGGAATCACGGACAGGCAGTCGAGATCTTTCGACAGATCGCCGAAGGCCTCGCCCACATGCACGGCCGTGGCTTTGTCCATGCGGACATCAAGCCCAACAATGTGCTCATTACCGGGGAGGGCGATGTCAAGATCATCGATCTGGGGCAGGCCTGTCCCATAGGCACGATCAAGAAGCGTATTCAGGGCACGCCGGGCTATATGGCGCCGGAACAAGCTCACCGCGGTGAAATCACGCCGAAGACGGACATCTACAACCTCGGCGCGATGATGTACTGGGTACTCTTGGGCGAATGCATTCCGACCGCCCTGCCACCAAAGAAGGCTCGCGACGGCCTGTTCACCGGAGCTTTGGACGCCGACAAGGTAGAACTTCCCATTCCACCTCACGACCAGAATCCTCGCATTCATGTGTTGCTGTCCAAGCAGATTCTCGACTGCGTGCAACCCAAGCCGGAGAATCGCCCGGACTCGATGGATGTGGTTGTCAATCGGCTTGAGTTGATCCGGGATGTGCTCGAGCAACCGGTTGCCGGCCCGCCCCCGACGAGTGAGTCGGGGGAGACTATTGCCGATTGACTACTGATACACGGCGCCGGCGGCCGTCCACGCAACAATCCCGCCCGTGTCGTCAACTGCGACGCCGACTGGTGCTTCTTCCGCATCCCACGGCACTTCCGCAACCTCACCCGAGGCGACATCAACCCGAAACAGGCGGTCGTCTCCAAGGCAGCCGAGAACAGATCCATCGCCGCTGAACGCCGCGATGTCGATGACGACGGGAAGCGGCAACATGGTGGACTCGCTCGATCCCGCGCCAAGTTCATACGTGACCAGCGATGTGTCACGTCCGAACGCAAGCACTGTCGAGTCACCCTTCCATACCAACGCCAGCGTTTCGGACGGTCCCGCGTGTCGTTGCGCAGCCCGGGGGAATGTCACCACATCCCAGGTGGACAGCCATGAACTGCTGGTCGCGGCAAGGTGTTTCCCGTTTGGCGCAAAGGCCACATGATCAAATGCTCCGGTGGACGATTGTGCGCGCCGGACCGTATTCCTGGGGTCGAGCAACTGCACCGCCATGTCGTCGGTTGCAATGGCAATCATCGCAGCGGATGCCGCCATTGCCTCGACGCGGCCGCTTCGACGATCAATTCGCTTCAGCGGTTGCCGCCGCTCCAGATCTGCAATTCGTACGCGAGGGCCACTGTCTGCAATGATCAGTTTGGTGGCTTTGGCCGTCAGAGCCAGCGTCATGTCCGATGTATCCATGTTGTTGGACGGCAGCGGCACGCGGCGTCCATCCAGCCGCCACGCGACGACGCCCGACTCCAAGGCGGCTGCCAGCGTTGTGCCGTTTTCACTCACTGTTACGGCAATTGGGTTCTCGCCCAGAGAGAACCGTTCCTCCAACAGAGATACCGGGTCGGCTTCCTCGGGAAGGGACGGCGCCTCGCGGGCCGTCCTCAATTCATCCTGGAGTTTCTCCAGTTGCAAAGCCGACTCATCTTGCTTCCACCACACAAAGCCCGCCACGCCCACCGCGACAATGACCAGCGAGCCCCACACCAGCACCGGGCGACGGTTCCTGCGAAGGAACAATTGAAGGCGGTCCATCGAACCCACATGCCGCGCCTTGATCGGCTTGTCGGCCAAGTACCGGACGATGTCGCGGCCCAAAGCACCGGCGGTCTGATATCGCTTTTCGCGGTCCTGCGCCAAGGCGTGCATGACGATGGCCTCGAGATTCGAGTCGATTGTTCCATCATGCGTCGTTGGGCGAGCGGGTTCCTCCTCGCTGATCATGCGAACTGCCTCGTAGATAGGCAGTCCCTCAAGCGACCGCGGGAGGTGTCCTGTCAGCATCCGATAGAGAATGGCGCCGAGCGCGTAGACATCACAGCGAGCGTCGATGTCCTGAATGCGCGGATCAACCTGCTCCGGCGCCATGAACTGCACGGTTCCAACAAGACGGCCAGCCTCAGTGATCGCTTCCTCGCCGACATTGCCCATGCCGGTCGATCTGGCAACGCCGAAGTCGATGACTTTCGGTTCACCTTGTGGTGTGATCAGGATGTTGCCCGGCTTCAGATCGCGATGCACTACTCCGCGTTGGTGTCCGTGTTCCACGGCCGAACAGATCATCGCGAACAGTTTGAGTTCATCGCGACGATCGATCTTTGTCGCGTCCAGGTAATCGGTCAACTCCTGCGCATCGGGGATGTATTCCATGACAAGGAACGGCATCCCGCCCGTTCCATCATCATGCGAACCAGCGTCATAGACTTTCGCGATCCACGGATGATCAAGTTGGCCAAGAATCTCGACTTCCTGCCGAAATCGCCGTGTAGCCGTCGGCATGTACGAGCCGCCCCGCAACACTTTGACGGCGACCTTCCGTTGCGGGTGGGCCTGCATGGCCGTGTAGACAACTGACATGCCGCCTTCGCCGAGCATGTCGATGATCCGGTATCCCCCGATTTCCCGCGGAATCTCCCGCTTGCCGCTCTCAGAGGGGTTCACCCCTTGGGTTTCCCTTCACGCCGTTTCTGAAGATAGGCCTCTCGCCGATCCGAGTAGCGGTCAAAGTCCACGCCAAGATCGGCCTGCTCGTCACCCTGGGATTGTTTGTGCAGTTTCTCCAGAAAGGGAATGCACCAGCCGCAGCCCGTACCCGCATCAAGACATTCCGACAACTTGGACGCAACTTCCGGTCGCTCTCGCTGCAGGAACCGATCTATCTTGTGCAGGGTGACATGGTGACACACACATACTTCGTCATCAGGCTTCATGGTCATACCCAGACCTGGCATACCAGGTGCGGCTCCTTCAGCTTTCCTGTAAATGTGCCCACGGTGGTTGAGACAAGTTTGACTTCATACTGCGGATGGTCGTCGAGCCATTCGTTGACCTGCTGGTCGAGGTAGGACAACGCATCGTCGGTCAACTTACTGTGAAAGGTCTTGAGGTGAATGGCGCCCGTACCGGTTGTGTTCGGCGTTCGCGCCCACTCGTCCTCGTGCCGGCTGTCCTTTCCGAAGGCGGTAATCTTCTTGGTCATTCCCTGCGGTCCGTCGGACTCGGCGATGGGCATGTCCCCACCGGTGTCAATGGGAATGTCGCCGCCGATGGCGGGTTTCGAGTGGGTGATCTTGCTTTGCGGCGGTTGCTCGTCCATCATGACACTCCCTTTTCTGCGGCGTTGCCCATATTGTGCAGGATTCCGGTCGATCCTGCGAAGTCGATCGCCAATTCGACTCGCCTTCCACAACTCCATCGGACCTCAAGTTGCCAGCGGTCGGCGTCGCGTGCCCATCGCTCTACGCATCCTTCGGCCACCCTTTCCACGATACCGCGATCCTCGCTCAGTGGCCCTTCAAACCACAAGTATCGCGGGCGATGCTCGCTCGCGGCGTGGACTTGCATGCCATCCCATCCCTTCAGATCCGGACGGCGGTGGCACCGCAACGCGGCTAGCGGCAGCTCTCCGGCCGCATCGGTGGCGATCAGCCAATCAAAGTGGTGTTCGCCGTCGGATTCCTCGTGCCGCAGGACGACTGTGGAAAACGGGTGAACGGGTGAGGGATGGGCCATGGCGGGGCTCTCTACCGTATCATGGCGTGCCGATTGGGAGGAATATGACCATGCGTACCACACCACTCCTCGTGGCCGGAATCGGCCTGTTGCTTCTCGCCGGTTGCGGCGAACCCGGTACAACTCGCCTCAGGGACAGCGCTGACTACGCCCGCTGGCAAGGCCGCTGGGTGGATGCTGCCGACGATTACGCCCAAATCACACGTCTGCATCCGGGCGACTGGCGAGCGCAGTATCGACTCGGCCAATGCATGCTCGCACTTGGGCAACCACAGCAGGCTCGTGCATCACTGGAAGTCGCCGAGACCCTTCGTCCGGGGGACAGTGAGATTGCAGATTTGCTTGCAGAGGCCTACCTCGAAGACGGTGATACGAATCACTTGTTCTCGTGGCTCCGTCTCCGCGCTGAGCGAACCCAGACAACAGTGGCTTGGATGCGCCTGGCGGAGTACGCAATGGAACTGGACGATCCCGACTCCGCAATGCTCGCCGCCGACACGGCCATCGCTATCGATGAGGGCCGGACGGTTGAGCCGCTTCTGCTTCATGCCGATCTCGCCGTGCAACTCGGTGATGAGAGAGCTGCTGTGGACAGTCTTCGATGGGCGTGGCGAATCAACCCGGATGATACGAGAGTCAATACTGCGCTCCGTGATCTGGGTCAGGTTCCCGGACCCACAATGCCGGGCCTTGCCGGCGCCACTGAATGACGACGGCGGGGACGGTCACTATGGTGCTCGACTGCCTGACCGCGCTGAACGACGCTGCGCGGTTGCGGATCATGCGGCTTCTGCAAACGCATGAACTCAGCGTGGGGGAACTCTCCCGCGTGCTCCAACTTCCGCAGTCCACGGTCTCCCGTCATTTGCGGCTGTTGATTGAGGCCAGTCTCATTGCTCGCCGAAGCGACGGCACAGCTGGGCTGCACCGTGTTGCGGACACCATGCCGCCACAGGCGGAGCGTCTCTGGACGGCCCTACGATCGGATCCGGACAGTCTCCCGGGAGGCGAAGAGGATGATGGCCGCGTAGCGGCGGTACTTGCCGAACGCAGGAGAGATTCCCGCGGGTTCTTCGGCGAGGTGGGAGAGGGGTGGGAGCGATTACGCGCCGAGTTGTTCGGCACGACCTTTACTGCCGAGGCGATTCTCTCGCTGCTGGACTCTTCGCTTGTCATCGCTGACCTCGGGTGTGGCATCGGCAATGCGTCGCTGCTTGTGGCGCCACGAGTCCGCGAGGTCATCGCTGTTGACCGTGAGCGGGCCATGTTGGAAGCGGTGAGCATGCACCATGCCGTGCCTGACAACCTCACGCTCTTGGAGGGTGACATTCTCGACCTGCCACTCGGTGATGCATCGGTCGATGTCGCGATGTTCTTTCTTGTCCTCCACCATGTCGCGGAGCCGCAACTCGCGATCACGGAAGCCGCTCGCATCGTGCGAAATGGCGGCCGCATGCTGATCGTGGACATGCGGGAACACCTCAGGGATGACTACCGTCACACAATGGGGCACCTGCATCTTGGATTCTCGGAAGACACCGTGACGGAGTGGGCCCGGCAGTCTGGGTGTGAGGTCGAGCGGTTCCATGCGCTTATGCCGGACGCCGGCGGAAGTGGCCCCACTCTTTTTGCAGCGGTGCTCAGGAAGACATAGCGGCCAGTTCCACGCGGGGAAACAGGGCGACCTTTGTAACAGGCGATCCCGGCGAAAGACCACCCCATGCCGCGAGTTCCTGCAGGGTCCCCTCGGTTGGCGCACCAATGGCTGCGGAGAATTCGGCCGTCTTCTGCGGCAAGACGCACGCCAGGAGAAGTGATGCTATGCGGAGTGCCTCGAGGCATTGGTACAGGATCGCTGCCAGTTCGTCTCGCCGCTCCGGATCCTTGGCCAACTTGAACGGTTCGGTTGTATTGATGAAGAGATCCACCTCGCGGATCAGCGACATGCTTGCTTCGATCGAGCGGTCCAAGTTGAACTGTTCCATCTCCGCTATCGCCTCTGCCACCGCCTTTTCGCAGCGGGCGGGCCAGTCCAGCGAATCGATGACCATTCGTGAGCCGTTCGACTCCTCTGACGGAAGTGCGCCATCGAAGTACTTGCCGATCATTGCCGTCACTCGGCTCGTGCTGTTGCCGACGGTGTTGACCAGGTCACTCGTATACACGTCGTGGAATTTCGCCGTGACAAAGTCGGCATCGGTGGCGCCGAGAGGTCCTTGGGTTGCCAGAAAATACCGCAGCGCGCCGATGCTGTATCGATCGATGTATGCTCGGATGGTGTTGAGGTCGATGAAGTTGCCGAGCGACTTCGACATCTTCTGCCCTTCGCTGATCCAGAAGCTGTGTGCGTAGACACAATGGGGAACGGGCAGTTCAAGTGCGAGGAGGATCGCCGGCCAGATGACGGCGTGGAACCAGAGAATCTCCTTGCCAATGATGTGGTAGGTGGCGGGCCAGTATTCGTGGCGAGCGTCCCATCGCTCGCTGTGTTCTTCGCCAAGGCCGAGTGCGGTAGCGTAGTTGAAGAGGGCATCGATCCAGACATAGATGACATGGTTGGGATCGCCGGGCATTGGAATTCCCCAAGAGAAATTCGTCCGGCTGATCGGTACATCCTGCAGGCCGTCGCGGAGTCGCCCGAGCACTTCGTTGCGGCGGGCCGCGGGGCGAACCATGTCGGGGCGGTTTGCCAGGAGTTGTTCGAGCCGTTCCTGATACGCGCTGAGACGAAAGTAGTAGTTCTCTTCCGTCGCCCGCACCAATGGCTTGCCACTGACCGGCGATGCGAAACTAAGATCGCGAGCGCTGGTCTCCGTGTGGTATTCCTCCTGCCCCTCGTCGTACCACCCCTCGAAGGTCCCGACATAGATGTCGCCGCGGGCGAGCAGTTTCTCGATGAATGCCTGTACCTGTCGCTCGTGCTCCGGGTCGGTGGTCCGGATGAAATCGTCGTAGGTCAGTTCAAAGAGGTCCATGGTCGACCGAAAAGCGGTGGAATTCCGATCAGCGAGCTCTCTGGGGCTCATGTCTCTGGCGGCGGCAGATTGTTCGACCTTTTGGCCATGTTCGTCCGTACCAGTGAGGAAAAACACATCCTCGCCGCACGCACGCATCATCCTTGCCCAGATGTCACAGAGTGTGGTGGTGTAGGCGTGGCCGATGTGCGGCTCGTCGTTGACATAGTAGATGGGCGTTGTGATGTACTTGCGGGGCCGATCCATGCCGCACAGTGTAGAGGCGGATAGGATGTTGGAACTGGAGGAAAGTCATTCATGTTGGTTCGGGCACTTCTCATCAGTCTCCTCATCAGCACGCCGGTTCTGGCGCAGGACGGGCTTGGGAGGGGTGATGCGCTCGACAATTCTTTGAGTACCGGGGGCCGGAGGAATCCGGCTCGCACGTTGCCTCGTGGAATCGACCGGGGACCTTATGGATCCGGTGTTCTCAGGGGGCGCGGATACAACGAGAGCATCGACTCGTACAGCCAGGCGGATATCCGGCTCATCGGCGATGCCGCGGAGGCGAGTGCTGATAATCTGGCCGACTCGCTCACCAACAGTCCGTGGTACTGGCAGAACTCGGATCGCCCCGCTGTCCAGTTGTTTGCGCAGGGTGATTCGAACTACTTCATTCCATTCGTCATCGACGGTTTCGCAAGTTCGCCGAGGGAGATGCGCATCGGCCGCGATATCAGTTCCTTCGCGCATTCGTGGAACGAGGACACTGTCAATCGCAATGCTCAGGGTGAGTTGCAGTATCCCGAGACATGGTCGCGAAGGCAGGCCAGTCAGTATCGGCTCACGCAAGTCATCGGTGATGGTTATCAGCTGCCATCTGCGGACGGGGGGCCAATGCAGGTGGGGAGTGTGCAGGGAATCGGATACCTCACCGCTTCGCCGCTGCATGGTATTTCGGTGGAGTCCAATGCTGAGCCGTATGCCCAACTCGGTTTGACTGCTTGGGATGCCGCGCGGCTTCGGGAGGATCGGGAGGCGGGGCTCGGCGGCGACCGGTTGGTTGTACCGTGGCACACGACGGCGATGAGCATTGCGAGGCTGGGGGAGCGGCTTGACAATCGTTTGTTGCCGGGAGGTCCCGGGGATCCGGGGGGTGTGGATGCTGCACCGTATGACCTGATTCTCGACCGCATGGCTGAGCAGTTCGCCGCTCAGATGGCTGATTCCTCCGTTGATCCGCAGGGGGCTTCTGCGTGGATAGAGGAGCAGTATGCCCGCCTGCAGGGTGACCTCTCTGGGGTGTCGCTGATGGATTTTGAAGTCAGTCTTGCGACTGGCGAACCGTTGCCGGGTGATGTGCCGGAGCCGGGCGAGGATGTGCTTCCGACGATCCTGGCGCATGGGCAGAAGGTGGACCGTCTGGTTGGTGGTGAGGCGGGGCGTTTCAACGAGTTGATGAGGTTGGCTGAGGGGCGGCTGAGGGAGCGTTCGTATTTCTGGGCGGAGCGGCGGTTCAATCGAGCGTTGTCGTTTGTTCCGGGTCATCCGTTAGCTACGGCTGGCCTTGGGCACGCCCGCATTGGTGCGGGGCTCTATCTCTCTGCCTCACAGGCGTTGCAATCACTCCTTTCGCTCCAGCCGGAGATGATCGATGTGTTGTATGACGATGCTCTGCTCCCGACGCGTCACGAGTTGGTGACGGCGGCCGTAACCATCATGCCGCGGCTGGATGAGCCTCGCGACGGCGGGGCGTACGGTTTTTTGCTCGCGTACATTGGCCACCAGTTGGACGACCGGGAGATGATCAGCCGCGGGCTTTCGGCGATGGCCAAGCACGCCGGTCCGGATGATGAACTTGTGGAGTTACTGCAGGAAATCTGGCTGCCTATTGGGCCGGATGTAACACCGCCAGCACCGTAAGTCCGCCTTGTACGCGGTCGCCCGGAGAGACGCGGACATCAACATCGTCAGGTCTTGGGAGAATCAACTCGGTCGTTGATCCGAACTTGATCATGCCGTACCGCTGCCCGCGTTGCAGGGAGTCGCCCGGCTTCAGTGGGCAAACGATGCGGCGAGCGATCTTTCCGGAGACTTGCCGCACGCCGATGTGTTCATTGTCCGTCGTGCGAGCAATGACGAGGTTGGACTCGTTGACTTGTGCGGATGCTTTGGTGCGTGCGTCAAGAAACTTGCCGGGTCGGTAGATCAACTCCTCCACCACCATGTCGCATGGTGCGCGGTTGATGTGCACATTGAGTACGCTGAGGAAGATGCGGACGATGGTGGCCGGGCCTCCGGTTGCCTCGTGCGTCTCCACTCGTTCGACGGCGGAGATCGTGCCATCGGCGGGGCTCAGCATTGTGCCGGGCGGAAGGTCTGTCGGAATTCGTCGCCACGGGTCGCGGAAGAATGAAACGATGGCGAGCCACAGAAGCACATCGACTGGAACGACCCACCACCAACCCAACCACAGAAGTATGGCGGAAGAAATCGCCATGACAATCGTGATTGTCAGCCACTCGCGCAGACCGAATCGTGTCAGGCCCAAGGGGTTTACTCGCTGGCCTTGCCAAGAAACATGCCAACAAGACCGCAGACAATCGCTACGCCCGCCAAGCCGCCACCCCAGAGAAGCATGTTCTCCGTCATCATGGCAGCAAGTGATGGTTGCAGGTTGGCGACGCTGAAGACAAGCATGACGAGTACCGCAGTGAGGGAAATAGCGGCTCCGATCATCAAGCCGATGCCGAGGCCCGACCATGTGCCGTCGTAGGCCTCCATCATGGCTGCGGCCATGGGCATGCCGACGGCTGCGGCGGCTGGTGCCGCGGATTCATCGGAACCACTCTCGGATTCGGAAGATTCGAACAGGCCGGAGGCGCTTGCTCCAAACTCGCCGCTGCCGCTGTCCCAAACCTCATCCAGCAGTTCGGCGCCGAGTGAGGTGTCGTCCGATTCGCGGGTCAAGTCGAGCAGTCCGCTGCCGCTGCCCACAGATTCGAGGCTGAGCTCTTCGTCAACTGCATCGCTGACGCGGGTCTCGGCGGCATCATCATCTTCGCCGCCCTCGAAGGCTGCGCCGATGCCGGTTTCTTCTCCGGTCTCGCCGAGATCGAATCCTGGTTCGCTACCGGAGCCGCCGAGGTCGAGTCCAAGGCCGCTGTTTCCTTCTCCAAGGTTGAGGCCAGCGTCGCTGTCTCCGGAGCCAATTGCGAGCCCGGCGTCGGACTCACCCATCGCTGAATCAGCGAGACCGAATCCGCTACCGCTCGATGTTTCACTCAGACCGTATCCACTGCCGCCGAGAACTTCTCGAGGCGTTGCTGCGGAGCCACGGTCATCTTCTTCTTCGCTTTCTTCGGCGGGCGGAGCACCGGTATCTGCGAGGCCCATGTGCAGGGACGATCCGCCGCCGGCTGAGGAATCGCCGCCGATGTCCAGATCAATGTCACTGAGTTCATCGCCGCCGACGAGGAGATCGACCTGCTCGCGTTTGAACACGAGGTGCTCGCCGTCCCTGAACTCCTGAATCTGGCCCGAGGAGACCATGTCGCGCACTTCGTCCTCGGACTTGCCGAGTTTGCGGCATGCTTCTTCCAGTGAGTAGAACAGTTTGCTGGCCATGGGGTTCTGAAGTCCGGGGGTTCTGGATTCCGGAGGTTCTGGACTCCGGCCCGACATTCTAGCGTCCTCAGAGCCGCAGGGGTCACACCCCGGGTGTGACCCTTGGTGTCAGCCGGTTGATCCCCAGTTGGCGATGACGATCAGGAGGTCCTTG
>PVBE010017960.1_pt1 | contig 17521 bp, 11 predicted proteins | sample 1631181 | NCBI WGS metagenome assembly PVBE01 (sample SAMN08397723, study PRJNA350692) | Marine metagenome, whole genome shotgun sequencing project. | isolation source: water | place: Pacific Ocean | collected 2012-04 | reverse complement strand
ATCTTTGGTCTCTTTGGAATTAAGGTCTTCTAGCCATCGATAGGGATCCGCGATTTCTTGTCCATGATAATTATCAGAGACATCAGTAGTTTTAGAAAATGGATACTCGTTGTTTTTTGTGTGTCCTAGATTTGCAGATAGGGTTATTATTAGACAAGCAGATATTAAATAACAATTGATGTATTGATCTCTCATAATTTTTTATTGAAGATTATACCTCTTTGGAGTAACACGATGGAACAAGTACTTGAAAACGTAGGCTTCATTCAGAATGGGGTCATATTGCCTGGTTTTATATTTGGTGTTGTTCATGTTGGTCTTGTAATTTTGGGTTTTTACACAGGCTGGAGCATCAACCGTTTATTAAAAAATGTTACTAAAGGATACATTGCCGGGATCATCGGTGCCAGCATGGCCCACGTCCTTGCTGATTTGATAGCGGCCATTATTGACCCAACTATGAGGGCAAGAACTCTAGGCATTGTCCTAGGAGGCTTGTTACCTTTGATTTTCATTCCCTTTCTGGAAAAGTATGTCACCAAAAGCACAAGTCATATTATGGTCGGAGATCATGAGGATATTGAAAAAGACTTATCCGAGGAGCACCATCATGACTGAAATACTTCTCAGACTCTTTTTTCCATGGTTTTCAGGGCGATGATAGTGTCAGGCTATTGCTAGGTTTTATTGTAATTTATTAGCAATATTGTTGTATTATTACAACAAATCATTTCAACTTGATTCCAGTTTTGCCATGTTTTTTGTTAGTTTCTTGATAAAATTGTCTCAAATTATGTTGGTGGGGGAGTTGCTAATATAACTTGTTCTACATGTTCCCTGCCCTTGACTAAATAGATAATCAGAGGAAATTATAATGAATATATCTAAGTTCTATGGCTTATTTGTCGCAATTGCAGTTCTAGTTGTAGCACCAGCGTCGTTTGCTGAAGATGCCACAAGTGGAATTTTGAGTAGTAAAGTAGTAAGTCAATCTGGGGGTTCAATTTCGGGAGCAGCCGTTTCGATACAATCAACATCAACCGGTGTTAGTAGGAATGGTGTTTCTGATTCGAGTGGATCTGTTGATTTTCCACTTCTGGCGGTCGGTAGCTATACGGTCACCGTTAGCGCCAGTGGTTATGAAACACTTTCAGATACTATTAGTATCACATTGGGAGGAACCTCTTCATACAGATTTGTATTGGGTTCTGGAACTATGGAAGAAATGTTGGTCACAGCAGGAGCCCGTGCGGTCAGAGACTTTGACACAACCACAACTGGTATCGTTGTTGATGTTGATAAGTTGATAAATACTACTCCCATTAATAGAGATTTAACGGCGGTTGCACTTCTTGCACCTGGAACACAAGCAGGAGACTCGGCTTTTGGCTATCTTGCCTCAATTGGTGGTTCTTCAGTTGCAGAGAATGTCTATATTGTCAATGGACTTAATCTTACAAATTTCAGAAATTTCACTGGTGCATCCTCTGTGCCTTTTGAGTTTTATGAACAAGTTGAAGTCAAAACAGGTGGCTATCAAGCAGAGTTTGGTAAAGCCATTGGTGGTGTTATCAATGCTGTTACCAAGAGTGGTAGTAATGACTTTGAATTTGGCTTTAACATCAGTCATTACCCAGATAGTTGGTACGAAGACAAACCCAACACTTATAGCTCTTTAAACAACCTTGATGAAAGAGATTTGACTGAAATTAATGTTTGGGCAAGTGGTCCTATTATTAGGGACAAACTTTTTTACTATCTTCTTGTTAATCCTGAAGAAAACGAATACCTTGACACTGGCCTGACACAACAAAGTGCCTTTAAAACAGACGAGACTTTTTTTGGTGCCAAGCTTGACTATTATGTTAATGACAAAATTCATCTCGAATACACCTACTTTACTGACGATGCAGAAAATGTAGATACTCTTTACAATTATAATCAAGTTACAGGAGATACTAGTCTTGTTGGTCCAAGTTTGATCAGCCAAGGTGGAGACAACCAGATTATTAAGGCCTCTTTTCTTATCGGTGACAATTTTACTGCTGCTGTAACCTGGGGTAGAAATGAATACGATCGGACGATATCAAGCCCAACTGATTCGAATCCCGCTTGTTATTTGCATTCCTCTCTAACAGCAAGTGGCGGTTGGGAAGCTTGCGGCAGTTTTTCGAACTTTAGTATCAGTGTTGGCGATGATGAAAGAGAAATTACTCGCTTAGATCTAGACTGGTATCTTGGCAAGCACCATATAAGATTCGGTTATGAAGAAGAAGAGCTAATTGCTGTTGATAAAACAATTAACTCCGGTGGAGCTTATTATATGTACGGTGCAGTTCCAGCATATTCAGGTTACATGGACCCACAATCATCAACGGGATATTTTGTTCGACACAGGCTCTATGAGAGTGGTGGAACATTCACTACTGACCAAGAAGTTCTATATTTCCAAGACAGCTGGCAGGCATCTGATCAATTGCAAATTAACTTGGGTATCAGAAGATCATCCTATGACAATAAGAATGCAAATGGCCTAACTTTTGTTAGTGTTGAAGATCAAGATGCTCTAAGATTGGGCGCTACTTATGATATCGATGGAGATGGTAACCGTAAGATCTTTGGATCCTATGGTGAATACTATTTACCAATCGCAGCCAACACTAACATTAGAATGGCTGGTGGTGAAACCTACATTCATACTTTTTATGAAGTTACAGCTGATCAGGTTGGTTCTTCTAGTCCAACATATGGAACTCAGTTGGGCCAAGTGGTTTATGGTGATGGTCAGGTTCAAGATACCAGATCACTCACAGACACCAATATTGAACCGATGTATTCGGAAGAGTTTATTGTTGGTTATGCTCAAACACTGGAAGGCAAGTTTTTGAATGGCTTTGATATCGGTATATCCTATACACACAGATCTCTTGCTTCAACCATTGAGGACGTTGCCATTGACGCTGCGGTGATTGCTTATTGTGCCAACAATGGCATAACAGCAACTGATGGATCAGATTGTGCTGATGTATGGGAAGGCTTTCATCAATACGTGCTGACCAATCCAGGTTCTGATATGAATGTTTATCTTCCTGAACTCGGTGAGACAGTCACATTAACATCAGCTGCATTGAAATACCCAGTGGTTGATAGAACTTATGATGCTTGGGTACTCCAAATAGAAAAGCCTTTTGATGGTGATTGGGGCTTGAATGCATCCTGGACATGGTCTCAAACTAAAGGTAACTACGAAGGTACCGTGAAGTCTGATAACGGACAAGACGATGCTGGTATCACTCAAGACTTTGACCAACCTGGTTTAACAGATGGTTCATACGGCTATCTTCCAAACCACAGAGAGCATCTCTTGAAGGTTTTTGGAACTGTGCAATTAACCGACACTCTAGTTGGTGGTATGTCACTTAAAGTTGAGTCGCCAAGATTATTTGGTTGTATTGGAACTCATCCAACGGATGATTTTGCAGCTGAATACGGTGATTCATCATGGTATTGTGATAGCAAGTTAACCCCCAGAGCCTCTCAAGCAGAAAGCGACTGGATACAAACGGTTGATGCAATGTTGTTGTGGCATCCAAATACCAAAGCTGGTGATTTAACCATCAAACTGGATGTGTTTAATATTTTTGATGCTAGCAATGTTATAGACATCAATGAGTACGGTGAATCTGGTGGACCTCTCAATCCCAACCCACATTACCAAAAGGCAACCAACTATCAACTTGGTAGAAGAGCTCGAATTGGATTTGAATGGACGTTTTAAGTATAAAACCTTAAAAAAGTAAGAAAGGGCACTTTGTAGTGCCCTTTTTTTATTGTCATATATCTTTGACAATATAGCTTTTTCGTTTAAAATCACGCGTAATAGAATACAGTTAACTATCTTATATCTAGTTAGAAAAAATAGTTGCTGTTTAAAAAAAATTTTTAAGAGAGAAAATACCAATGAATAAAAGTAAATTTTACAGATTTTTTACTTCGTCAATAATGACTCTAGTCTTTATTATTGCTGCACCATCTATGATGGCACAAGATGAAAGTTCAGATGTAGAAGAAATTACAGTTACAGGCTCTAGAATACAAGATGTCAATGTTACCAGTTCTTCACATATCAGTGTTGTGGACATTGAAGCTATAGACAATAGAGGCTTAACCAGAGTTGAGGATTATCTAAATGATTTACCTCAAATCTCACCAAGTCAAAGCATCACTAATTCAAACGGTGCTTCTGGAACTGCTTCTGTAAACCTAAGAAACTTAGGCTGTGGAAGGACCCTGGTTCTAATGAATGGAAGGCGTCTGGCTCCAGGTACCACTGGCGGTGGAAACTGTGCTGACTTAAACAGCATTCCACTGCTTCTTCTTGACAAAGTTGAAGTGCTAACAGGAGGCGCGACTTCTGTTTATGGATCTGATGCTGTTGCCGGAGTTGTCAACTTCATTCTTGATGAAGATTTTGAAGGCTTCAAAGCAAGTGCTACACACAGTTTTTATCAGCATAAAAACGACAACAGTGAACTCAGAGATTTAGTTGCTTCATACGACTATGCATTGGCTGATAAGGATATCACCGTTGGAGATACCACCAAAGTGGCATTCGCTTTTGGTGGAGATATTAACGATGGCAGAGGCCATATGACTGCCTATGTTGAAAAAACAGATACCGATCCAATTCTTCAAGGTGATTTTGATATCAGTGCCTGTGCTTTGAGAAGTGGGTATTCAGGTTGCGGTGGTTCATCAACTATCCCACCTGGTAGATTTGCTGACTTTGGAATGTACGGAGCCAATGGTTTTACACTAGCTGATGGAACCTCTCCAAGACTTGATCACAAAATAGTGGGTGATACTCTTATGCCTAGGGAAGGACAAGCTTATAACTACAATCCAACAAACTATTTCCAAAGACCTGACACACGCTATAACGCTGGTCTCTTTGGTCATTATGAGATCAACGATAAAGTTACGGCATATGTAGAATCCAGATATATGAAATCTGAATCGGTCGCTCAGATTGCATATTCCGGAACGTTTGGAAATATCACACGCTTTCCTTGTTACAACCCTCTAATGTCAGCACAACAGTATGAAGTACTTTGTGGACAATGGGTTGGAATGGGAGGAGACCATGCTCCAGATTTTGCATCAGGAGCAGCAGCCTTAGCCTATGTTTCAAGTTTGGATATTGCTGTGGGTAATGGTGATATTATCGATTACGGTGCCCCAACTTATCACCTCAAACGTAATGTTGAGGGAAACCCAAGACAAGGTGCATTTTTCTATAAGAACTTTGTTAATGTAGCTGGTATCAGAGGAGATATTAATGACAATTGGTCATATGATGTCAATGTTCAAGCTACAAGAGTTGATTATCAAAACGAATACAGAAATGACCTTTCAGTGACTGCAATCAACAGAGCAGTCGATGTTGTTTCAATTAATGGAGTACCTACGTGCGTTTCTGCTCTAAATGGTACCGATTCATCTTGTATGCCTTATCCTCTCTTCAATGGAGGTCTTCCAGGTGATGGCGGACTACAAGGAGTATGGGATGGAGGTCAAGAACTTCAGAACTACATTGCTAATGCCACTTACATCAATGGAAACCTAAAACAAACTATCATCTCTGGATATATTACTGGAGAGCTAGGGTTTTCAATTGCGGGTGGATCCAACGCTCAATTAGTTCTAGGATTTGAGAATAAAGAGATGAGCTCAGACTATAGACCTGACTTACCAAGTAGGACAGGTGATAGATCTGGTTCTGGTGGCGCAACATTACCGCTAGCAGGTGAATATGATGTGGACGAATTGTTCTTCGAGTTGGCTCTGCCAATTGGAGATTCAGTTTCTCTGGATCTAGGTGCACGTTTTGCAGATTATTCTACAGGGGCTGATACCGAAGCGTTTAAGGTTGGAGCTTTCTGGAACGTGAATGATAGTGTTGCTCTAAGAGCTTCTTTCCAAACAGCACAGAGACATGCAACAATTGGTGAAATGTTTAGTGCTGTTTCAGATGGTCTGGTCGATCTGGATTATGATCCTTGTGGACTCGATCCAGATACTGGGGCTGCTCCGATAGCAAGCGCAGCTGCATGTGCGAAAACTGGTCTTGCTTCAAATCTATATGGAACAGATCTAAAATCTCCTGCTGATCAGTATAATATTAGAGGTGGAGGTAACCCTGACGTTGCTCCTGAGGAATCAGAATCAATGACTGTTGGTTTAGTGATCACACCTGATAGAGTACCAGGATTGACTCTAACTGTAGATGTTTTCGATATTACAGTTGAGGATGGTATTGGATCTGTGAGTGCAAAAACGGCTTTGGATAAGTGTATTGAAACCGGTGCTGCTGGCTTTTGTAACTTGATCAATCGTCATCCAACAAATGGAACCTTATGGCTAACAGGTGGTTATATCAGTACTCAGCTAACCAATATTAGTGAAGAGTCCACTAGAGGAATGGATATAATCTTTGATTACGCATGGGATACTCGCTTTGGACCACTTTCATTGCAGGGTGTAACTACTTATTTAGACACTTACAAAATCATAGAGCTACCTGGTTCAACACCAATTAGCTGTGCTGGTGATTGGGGTGGTTCATGTGGAAAAAATCCTATGCCTGAACTTATGGGAAATTACTCAGCAACCCTGTCTACGAAGTTTGATACTGATGTGGTTCTAGGGTTAAGATATCTTGGCTCAACGGATGACCTCAATGCCAATGCCATTGATTTTAGTTCTTACACATATTTCGACCTAACAGCAAATTATTACGGTCTCGATAATACAAAAATTACTTTGGGAGTATCTAATCTGTTAGATAAAGAACCTGGATATACTTCAGATGCTGGAACAGCACCTGGTAATGGTAATACATTCCCAGCTTATTTTGATGCATTTGGAAGATATATATTCCTGAATCTTACCTACGGAGTAAATTAATCAGAGAAGCTAAGAGAGAAAAAGGCGGTGTTCTTCACCGCCTTTTTAACTCTTTATTATTGGAAGCGTAGACTACCAAAGTTGGACTGACATACTTGTGGGGTTAAATGTATGAAAAAAAGATTATTATTTGTTTCTATTTTTCTTATTTTGTATGGCTGTGTTTCAACTCCTGAATCGAAAAAAGACAACGATTTTGTAAATGATGAGGGGAAGACGGTTGTAGAAAAGGATAATAATGAGGTTTTTTGCCAGGAAATTACTGTCTCAGGAACCAGAATAAAAAAGAAAATTTGCTACACCCCTGCAGAAAAAGAAGCTCTGGCTGAAAGAAGTAAAAAAATTTTAAGAGATGAGCTAAATAGGGGAAACGTAAGAAGGCAGGCAACAGTAGATAACGAAGGCGGACCTTAAATATTGATTTAGATACATACAGGTCTATACCATAACAGACGAAGAATAAGCTCTCTTAAGAAATAATAAGTTTCTAAAGCTAGTTAGATTTCCTAAAAAATAAAAAGGGCGGTTATAAAACCGCCCTTTTTATTATGAAATTTATTTATTGATATCCTTATTGTATACCCCAGGGTCCGGCAGGATTAAAATCCATGCCTGACTCTTCAACGTCACATCTAAATGTTTTAGTGTTTGGATCAAAGTCCAATCGTTCCAAGGAGTTTCCCCACCAACGTTCTTCTTTTGGAATATCTTGGACACATTGCAAAACGTTGTCGATATCAACCTGACCATTCTTGACTATGATTTTGTGTTTAGATTTAAAGTTATGGTGCAGGAGAGGATAACTACCATCTGGTGCATCTGTTGAGGTATCTACAACGTCTGTGCCTTCCCTGTAAATTGACCAGATTATTTCTTTTGGATCATTCATATTATTCTAAATAAAATAATGCAGGATTTTTTCTTGTGAGTATTTGATTTAAATCAATTTAACTCGACAAGAAAGTATTTACCGCACTAATGTGGGAAAATAGCATCATGGATATCGAGAACCCACTCAGAGAACTTGGACCTGTAAATAGCACTGATTTGCGTGAGACAATCTTAGCTCAAGAGGCTGTCGCCTGGGAAGAAGACCAATATCGACAAGATGCATATGAGGTTCATAGAGCAACCCAATCAATTGTCATGATCTTTGTGGATACCGATCGGTGGCCAGACATAATAGTGACCAGGGAAGCCGGATGGAATCGCCTCGCTGATGTTGCCTTACCCTTAATGAATGACATCATTGAGCGCCACTATCCACCCGGGGGAACAGTAATTAGAGCGATGGCTGCTAAACTCCTTGCAGGGATGAATATTGAAACGCATTTGGATAAGCATCCATCATTTCATTGCGGACATCGCATTCATGTACCGATCACCACTAATCCTCGCGTGAGATTCAATATCTCCGGGCAACCCTATCAATTTAAAGTTGGTGAGGCGTATGAAATCAACAATCAAAAAACACACTCTGTGATGAATAAAGGAACCGCAGATCGAATTACTTTTATTTTTGATTATGTGCCGCTCGGGGAAATTGAAAAGTTACCTGCAGCACTCTGATTGGATGATGCTTGAAATGTCTGTCGATATTAGGTTTCTAGTTTGTTTTCTTTTTATAGGTACCTGATTGATCAACAGCTACTGGGATATTTGTTAACTTTTCTGGGGCAATAATATGGGCTCCCGATATACCTGGTATTGTCGATAGTTCCTGTAGTTGTTCAACACAGATAGCGATTCCTTCTTTTTTGGGGTCTTTGGCATTACTTAAACGAGTAACGATATCATTAGGAATATTGACATTGGGTCTGTTCTTTCTTAGCCACTGCGCATCTTCTGCTGAACTCAAGATTGCAATTCCTACGACTACATGACAACGCCATAAAAGCTTAATCTCCGACAAGCGTTGCATGTAGAGACGCAGTAAATCCATATCCAGGCAGGTATGGGTGATGACAAACTGGGCACCTGCATCTACTTTTTCTGTTATATTTTTTGCAGGCCAGCCCGGTTTTGGCCGATGAGCGGTGATGACACCACCGAGAAAAAAATTTTGAGGAGAGTCGATTTTCCCGTCATTTTTCATTATGTTGGCCATTTGAATGAGTTCAGTTGCAGTGACATCGACGATGGCTTTTGGCCTGGGTTGAAAATCATCAGGCACCTTATCTCCTCGCACAAGAGATATACTGGTGATACCCAGTGCCGAGCAGCCCAGTAAATCACTTAAAAGTGAAATACGATTTCTATTCCTACAACTTAATTGCACGATTGGATCTATCCCAGCGTCCAAGAGTAGTACCCCTGCAGCTAAACTTGACATATGGACGCGTCCTGATTGATTGTCCGTGATGAGTATTGCATCCACATAATCACGAAGAATATCTGCTTGAATCTGGATGCTATTAGAATTAGTCTCAGGCCTGAGAAAGATTTCCGATGTGATGACAAAATCCTGGGTGTTAAGGGCTGTTCTGAAATTTTTCAATTTATTATTATCTGCTTTAGGATGCTCATTTATTTGCTGATGATGGAAAAACTAAAGGTATAAGGTTCCTTAATGATGTGCAAGCTTGAATTTTCTGAGTGATGGATAATTTATACTAGGCTAGAGTTTCAAGACATCCTATGATGGAATCTTAATGTTAATGGAATGTGAGGATGAACTCATTTGAGTAAGTTAAATCAACAACAAGCATTTAAGCAAGCACTGTCTTATCTCAAATCTGGGGATGCAAGAATGTGTCTAACTGCTTGCAATGTTGCACTCAAGCGTTTTCCCAAAGATCTAAACCTATTGTGTCTCTGTGCTCGTGCCAATATCACTCTGCACTTATTTGAGGATGCAGAAAAGAATCTCGATGCGGCAATTCTCATGGCCCCAGATTTTGTAATAGCAAGAGATACTTATGGAGATTTACTATTTATCCAAGGAAAACCCGATCAGGCACTCAAGGAATACCAATACACTCTCCAGTTGGATCCTGGTCGTAGTCATATAGATGAGAAGATTGAGCGAGCCAAAGCGCTGCAAACTAAACTACGAGCATTACAGAAAAAGGCACGGGAGGATCGTAGCATAACATCACAACCACGGATGTCATTTGAGGCTGAAATGACCCAAGCACTAGAGCATCAGGAAGCAGGTAGGGAAAAGGAGGCGGAGGACATTTATCGCAGTATTTTAAAAAGAGATCCCAACCATGTTGAAGCGGCACGGCTGCTGGCCCGAATGGCTATGGACCATGAGCGTTATCATGAAGCAGAAATTTTCTTGACGCGTGTTGTTCAGAATGCCCCTGATTACGCACGTGCTTGGATAGACTTGGCCAATGCACAAAAAGAACAAGACAAATACAATGAGGCCACAAAAAGCGCACTTGAACTATTGAAGATTACTCCGGATAGTGCTGAATCTCATATGTTGTATGCTGGTATTATTGGATCAGCAGGACGCCATGAAGCAGCGATTGTCGCATACGAAAAAGTGATTGAGTTAGCCCCTCAGACCAAAATAAATGCTCAGGCAGGAGCATTCTCCAGTATGGCCCATCATCTGAAAACCATAGGTCGTCAAGATGAAGCAATTGCAGCTTATCGTCGCAGTATTACAATCAAGCCTGATCATACTGAAGCCTATTGGAGTATGGTGAATCTTAAGACTTTCCAGTTCAAGGATGAGGAAATCGATGCCATGCAAGCATTACTTTTGAAAAAAGATTTAAGCGATGAATCACGGGTACATATACACAACGCCTTAGGTTTTGAATACGAATCTCGTAAGGATTATCAAAAGTCATTCGACAACATGAAAACATGTAATCAGCTTCGACGAAAATCAGAATCTTATGATCCCGTGGAGATCGAAACGCTTCATCAGAAGATTATTACCATTTTTAATACCGGATTATTTGAGCAGGATACAGCTGATGTCAGTGATATTTCTCCAATTTTTATTGTTGGATTACCACGCTCAGGATCTACTCTCCTTGAGCAAATTTTAGCCAGCCATACCCAGGTTGAAGGAACTCATGAGCTGAGTGATTTATCACGTACAATTCAATCTGTCCGACGCAAAAACCCTCTAGGTAAGAAAAGTTTTCCGGAAGGCTTAGAGCATTTTAGCCTTCAGCAATGGGTTGCAATTGGCCAGGGTTACCTTGAAAGCACGAAAAAATATCGGACTGATCGGGCATTTTTTGTAGATAAAAATCCTAATAATTTTACTTTTATTGGCGCTCTTAAATTAGCTATACCCAATGCCAAAATTATTAATGCAAGGCGCCACCCACTTGATAGCTGCTATGGATCTTACAAACAGTTATTTGCTAGTGGCCAACCCTTCACTTATGACTTAGTTGAATTGGGAGAATATTACCTTCAATATCAAAACCTTATGGAATATTGGCACCGGGTGTTACCAAATTTTATCCTAGACGTTCACTACGAGAAAGTGGTCAGTGATCTTGAGACAGAGGTAGAGCGAATGCTTGATTTTTGTGGCTTGCCATTTGAGGAGAATTGTTTGCGTTTTCATGAAACAGAAAGGGCGGTTAAAACCGCTAGCTCAGAACAAGTCAGACAACCTCTTTATTCCAGTTCGATTAATCTTTGGCGAAGGTATGAAAACAATTTGAGTGATTTAATAGAAATCTTAAAACCGCTGTTAATTAAATTGCCACAATCTGAACAGCCACTTTCCCTTCAAACAGAAGATAAATGACTAATGGTTAATTTCTTACTTTTGTCTTCTTTAAAGCATTGAAATTAGAAAAAAAACAGCTAAAAAAAAGCGATTTAGATATTGTTAAATCTAGGAAAAACCTATATTGTATGGTTATTCTACAAGAACTGTAATAGTTGGTCATAAACTTGGGGGAGCCAATGCCAGAAAATAAATCGAATAAAAGCCTAAACTTTAATCCAGTCCATCTTGCTGTATTAGCAGCGCTATATCCAAGCTATCAAGCAATGGCTCAAGATCTAGCACTCGAAGAGATTGTTGTTACTGCGACAAAACGTAGCTTAAGTATTCAGGAAATTGCATCAACAGTACAAGCTATTCCAGAGGCAAGCTTGAAATTAATGGGTGCCAAATCCATGGAAGATTTTGCACGTTTTATGCCAGGCGTTAATGTGGTCTCCGGGGTTACCAGTAGTACTGTGGTATTCCGTGGAGCGATCACTGGTTCTGGTTACATTGCCTCATCGACTGGTTCAGTTTATTTAGACGAATTACCCCTAACACAAGTAGGCTCACAACCGAATGTGCGTTTGGTTGATATTCAGCGTGTTGAAGCATTGTCTGGACCACAAGGAACACTCTACGGTTCGGATGCACAGGCTGGAACCATGCGCATCATTACCAATAAGCCGGTGATGGGAGAAACGAGTGCTGTTTTTGATGGTGAATACAGAATGAATTTTGGAGAGGCGAAACACAAAGACGGTGATCCTAGTTATCGTGGGTCATTTGTTTTTAACGTCCCGATTAAAGACAATATCGCTTTGCGAATGTCAATCTACAATGATGAAGACGGCGGTTTCATAGATAATGTTTTAGGACACACTGCCGATTCAACTTTCGGAGTAATGTGGCCCCAAGCAAGCGCTGAAGACGGGCATGGCACACTGGACAACTCTCTTTCTGTTGAAGATTCTGCTAATTTTGCAAGACACAAAGGCGGTAGAGTCGCGCTCAGATGGGAGATGGATGATCAATGGGCAGCCACGTTTTACTCAATGTATCAGGAGACCTCACAGGGAATAGGTAACTACTATGATCCAAACAGGGGCGACCTAAACATTGTTTCCTTTATTGATGACTGGTACGAGGAAGACTGGCAGGCACATTCATTCACTCTCGAAGGCGACCTTGGTTTTGCCCAGCTGGTGGCATCACTGTCGTATCATGAAAGACAAGGAATTGGTGTGTGGGACATTACCAATTATGCACATTACTGGTCACACAACTACTGCTTTGATTCATACTACACTCAAGCTTATTACCCTTACTACTACGCTAATCCAGAGACTGGATACATTTCTTGGTATCCTGTCTACTGTCAGGGCACAGACATTGATTCTGATTTCTTTTCTACATACCAAGGTAGGAGCGGCAACGATAAATTAGCTGCAGAAGTTCGTCTCAGTGCCCAGGGCGATACATTCGACTGGCTCGTGGGAATGTATTATGAAGATTCAGAAGATTGGTGGACGGCACCGTTCGCAATTCCGACTCATGGTGGCAAGGTCAAATGGGGATATTCTGATTACCAAAATTCATACGCAGCAGCTGCGGGTAGATGGGCTGGAATAGACTACCCGAAAGCAACCTCGCATTGGTATTCTGAGAATCTTACCGAATGGGATCAAACAGCCGTATTTGGTGAATTGACTTGGCATGCGACTGACAAAATCGACGTCACCTTCGGTGCACGAAGTTTTGATCGCACAAATGCTCAATCCTATATCGTCAACCACCCGGGGCAAGATACATTGCGTGGTAGAGGAAAAGGAGTTGCGGGATATCCAGACGGGGCTGTTCCCGAGACACAAGAATATCGTCTGGCTCAACAGGCCCTAGGTAAGACCGGCACTGACACCACCCTTCCACGTGTTGGTAATGACAAGGAATTTATTCCCAAAGTCAGTGTTTCTTACATGATGAATGACACAAACATGATCTATGGGTTATACACCAAGGGTTATCGTCCCGGGGGTGTAAATCGTAGTCGTGGACAACCTTTCTTTCCAAATGCTTATGGACCTGACATGATGGAAAACAATGAAATTGGCTACAAGTCATCCTTTGCAGATGGTAGAGGACGTCTCAATATCATCGGCTACCATATGGTATGGTCTGAATATCAACTGGAACAGGTTGACCCATCATATATTCCTTGTGTTACCATCGGTGAACCCCAAGGCTCAAAAATCCCTGGTGTTTGCGGACAGCCATGGCAGAACTTGGTGGCCAATACAGGTGAGGCGCACATTACAGGATTGAACCTTGAATTGGATTACCGGTTGAGTGAAAAGTTCAGCTTTGGTTTCAACTTGGAGGTCAAGGAAGCAGAGACTGATGAGGATGCTACTGGGATTGTTGATTCCGGACTAGCCTTACCGTTATCAGCAGACGGTAAAGGTGCCCTCTGGTTAGATTATACTTGGGAATCTTCACAATGGGGTTCAAACTATGGTTTTGCACGATTCCAATACTCTAAACAAGGTGCGATTTGGAATAATCTAGACGGCGGATCTCCTCTCGATAGTGCAAATCCTAGACAACGCGTTCCAGGTTATGCAATTGCGGATGCTAGAGTCGGATTGCAAGGCGATGATTGGGAGGTTTCAGTGTTCGTCAATAACCTTTTCGATGAGCGAGCCGCCTATACCTACAGTACTGGAACATATTTATGGGGAATGGGTTCATCTGCGGATGGTGTTGATCATCATCAGGTGGTTTATGTGAACCGGCCTCGTGAAATTGGTATTAGATTCACCCAGTCTTGGTGATTGAATAATAAATCCAAGCGATAGGATAAAAAGAAACCGGGCACTAGCCCGGTTTTTTTTAGTCCTTATATGGCCAGACTTCTAGCCCATGGATTGCATTTCTGATATCCATCGTCAGATTAACCGATCCTACAACCATAGCGGCTTCAAAATCATAGAGGGTCACCGTTGATGGCGAAGAGCCACCGGCAACAAATTGGTCCCCAATTGTGCACAAGCCTCGACCGAATCCTTGGCGAGCAATATTAGAGTCATCGATACCGGAAAACTGGATGTCTTTTTCTTGATAAGTAATGATCTTATGAGCCTGTTCTGGTCCTTGACGTGGCACATAACGAACATAGTCGCTGGCAGTATCATTGAATAGTACCCCATCTTTCCACAGTTGAGGATTGTGTGTATTAGCAGGAAGATCGCAAACAGTTTTGACTTTATTACTGCTGGTCAGAAACAATAACCCATCGGTATGCAGACCACTGAAAAAGATTCCTCTGTCATTGACATGGACCATGTTAACGTGAAAATCATTAACTAATCTGGGTCCGTGATTGCTTTGTGGATCAAAAGTATGACCAGTCCATTGGTTGTATTCTTGTTGTAACTGAAACCCCCAGTCAAATTCTTTGGTATCAAGGTTAAATGTGAGCAAACTATCAAAGCCTGTTGATGTCAGTAGTAGCCGCCGTTCCATTCTGCATATTTCATGGGTGTGTTTTAGATAGGGATTTTTGTAAGAATTCTGGATTGTAAAATCCTGATCATAGCAAAACAGTTCGTCGCTGGCTGCGATATAAATCTCATCGCCATCGAAGGCAATTCCCCTTAGTCCCCGATCGGCTCCTCTGCCTTCAAAGTCAATGTCACTGGTATTCCAATCAACATGCTGCTGACCTTGTTGATGTTCAAAATCAACGGTATAGATGCCACCATGGCTTTCACCTTGTTGGCTTCCTCGAACGACCGAGGTGAGGATTAATTTAGGCAGTTGAATTTTCATTATTAATAAGTTTTTAAAAAGTATCGAGACAAACTTCAATCAGCATTTGCCTATACTACCAATAGAGTTCTAGAATGTAATGGTAATTTAAGTGTACCTGGAGGATATGATTTGTGGCTAATAAATTAAGCATTACTCGGCGTGATTTTATGAATGGATTTGCAATGAGTTTGACTGCTGGGACGGCTTTATCGCCTATTGAGCTGCTAGCCAAGAATCAACAAATGAGCAGTGCGGTTTTGTATCCACCTGAACTTACTGGTTTGCGAGGTAGTCATCCTGGTTCATTTGAGGTGGCTCATGCTCTTGCAATCAATGGAGCGAGTTGGACAGAACCTTCTGACCAGACTGATCGTGATTATGATGTAGTCGTGGTTGGTGGAGGTGTTTCAGGGTTATCGGCAGCACATCTCTACAGACAACGCCACGGGGGAGATCCAAGAATATTGGTTTTAGATAATCATGATGATTTTGGTGGGCATGCAAAACGCAATGAATTTAATGTTGATGGCAAGCAGCTGATTTGTTACGGAGGCAGTCAGTCCATTGCTGAACCTGGAAGCTGGTCTCCGGTAGGGAAGAAGCTGCTTAAAGATGTAGGGATTCATACCGAGCATTTTTATGATTATTTTGATCGTAATTACTTTAAAGATAGAAAACTTGGGCGTGGCCTATATTTCAGTCGTGATCACTATGGCAAAGATCATGTATCAGATAATATTTTGGGAGCTGAAATAGAAGATAACCAACAGGAGATCGTTGATATTATTAATGAGTATCCGATTGTGGAGTCCTCAAGGACTGCTCTGTTTAGATTATTGAGTGACAAGAAGAATTATCTAAAAGGCATGGGATCTAGAGAGGATAAAATCAACCTGTTAAGACAAACGAGCTACAGCGATTTTTTAAGAAAATACGTCCATATTCAAGAAGAAGTTGTGCGACTCTATAGAGATATGTCTCGAGGTTTATGGGGCATCGGATGGGATGCACTATCAGCTTTGGATGCCTATAGATCACAAATGCCTGGAACACGGCACTTGAACCTTGGGCTAGCTGATGAAAGCTACGAGAGAGATGAGCCTTATATTTTTCATTTTCCCGATGGCAATGCAGGTGTTGCTCGCTCAATTGTCAGAGACTTAATACCCAGTGCGATTCCAGGTTCCACCATGGAAGATCTTGTCAAAGCAAGGGTTGATTACGATGGGCTTGATTTGGAAACCTTGATGGTACGTATCAGATTGAACTCAACAGCTGTTAAAGTACAACATACGCCTAGTGAAAAGGCAGTTGATGTGACCTATATTAAGAATGGGAGACCCTATCGGGTCAGAGGTGCACATGTGATCATGGCCTGCTACAACAGCATTATTCCAAACATTTGTCCCGAAGTACCTGATGCTCAGAAAGAAGCCATCGCCTATGCTACCAAAATGCCGCTAGTCTACATCAGTGTTGCTGTTAGAAATTGGAAGGCATTTTCAAATCTTGGTTACCGCAGTTTTTATATTCCCCAGCCGAGTTTAATGCATTCGTTTGGTCTTGATTTTCCAGTCAGTATGGGCGGCTATAATTTCACGCAAAATCCAGATCAACCGACTGTTATTCATGGCACCCATGTGCCACTAGACCCAGATAAAGGATTGAATGCACGACAGCAATGCATAGCTGGAAGGACTAAGTTGTATGAAATGAATTTCGATGTCTTTGAGGAAAAAATTATCAGCCAGATGAGCGGTGCACTACATGATGGTGGATTTGATGCCGAGCAAGATATAGCAGCCATTACTGTTAATCGATGGCCGCACGGTTATGCGTATGAATATCTTGATTATTCCGATCCAGTGGAATTTAACCCACAGCATGGACCACATATTGCAGGTCGGGCACAAATTGGACGTATTTCGATAGCCAACTCAGATGCTTCGGCTTCCGCTTATCTTACTGGCGCTATAGATGCAGCTGATCGAGCGGTTAATGAACAATTAATGATATAAATTAACTAATTGCTGAGGCAGATCTCTATTT
>PVBE010179328.1_pt1 | contig 17525 bp, 11 predicted proteins | sample 1631181 | NCBI WGS metagenome assembly PVBE01 (sample SAMN08397723, study PRJNA350692) | Marine metagenome, whole genome shotgun sequencing project. | isolation source: water | place: Pacific Ocean | collected 2012-04 | reverse complement strand
GTTGTTTTTCGCTTTGAGATCGGATCATAGGTGCACGGTTTTCCATGGTTGACGGGACTTTTTCGTGCACTATTATACCTGAAATATCATATATTCCATAATAATATCAATGGCTTATAGTTTATGAGCAGACTCTACGTAATAGCACTTCCCAGCTACGTCCACCTTGACGAGGGCACTGATGGGACTGCGGGTAACCACCTCGCCTTGCATTGAGAAAACGTCATCCAGGGAGCCAAACGCCGATCTAATCTCCCTACTGACCTCATGGTCTACATTCCATACGAAAGCAGTCATTGGGACCGGTTCACACCGTCGTCTGCGTCATCCAATCGGGCAGAGCATTGTCCGACTTCAAGTACATCTTGCAACCTCTGCGAAAAACATCTTCCCAAAAAGCTCTGTCCTCCAACAAAGTGGATCTCAGGGATTTTCCACTGTAGATTTTCATGAATCGGAATAGATCCGTTTTTGTCAAGCCGTTACCCAGTGTTGAAAAAAGGAGACCGCCGATATCTTTAACCCGCCAACGGGTGGGTGTGTGATTACGTACCTGTGCCCTATGCAGATCTATGATGAAGATCTGCGGCTCAAGGCCTCCTTGTTGTTCACACAGACTCCTTTTGACCAGTAACAGATGGCAGATATAGAAATCGCGGTGGTTGACACCGTGGTCGTGCATTTTTTTGCTGATTTCTGATACTTTCTTCAGCAGCGACAACTTCTGCCTGAACGGCGGTCTGTCGTTAGACCACTCGCTACAATACTCTTCCAGACTTTCAGTTGAATCCAGGGCTTCCGTGACGATAAACGAATGGAGTTTGGCAGGATTCCAACCCTCTACGCCGTATGCCACCGGCGTCATAGTGTCGATGCCGAGATCCTTGAGTCTTTCGATCGCCCGCCATTCATTGCGTGCACTGAGAACCGGCCACCGCAGCTGCAAGCAGTTTTTGAATATTTCCCGCCAGCCGACACCCCAATGGACTTTCGCAAAATACGCCCGGCCGTCGAGATCAAATCGCACAGTTTTTCGGCTCTCCAAGCTACGGTAAACCTCGCCCTGCAAAGCCCACGCCCGCTCGTATGGGTCGTCATCTTTCCAGGCTTTCTTGAACGTTTCGTTGAGATAAAACATATTCGGAAGTCTGATTCACGTTACTGACATTGGGCCCGGCATTTCTGGACAGAAGACACGCAGTCGGCGTACCCCTACTAGGCGTGCCCCACTAGGCGTGCCCCACTAGTCAACTAACTACGCTGCATATCAGATCCGTGGCACGGTCCGGCATGCTGTAGAGGTCTGCAACCGCCGCATACTTCACGCCATTATTATGCCACTTCTCCCTCTCACTGGATGTCAGCATTTCCGTCAGGGCATTATTGAAATCACTCTGCGCATAAGGTGAAGCAATCAGTTTGCCCGCTCCTGCAGCTTCCACATAGTGGGCATAGCCACATACATCCGTTGTTAGCACAGGCAGGCCGGCAACGATGGCTTCCAGAATTACGGTACCGGTATTTTCCACATAGGCGGGATGGACCAGTAAATCTGCGCCCAGTAAGAATCTGGGGATGTCGTCTCGCCCCATGTATATGGTGACCTGCTTACCCAAGCCCAGCCTTTTGGCCATCCTGACGAATTGGTTCGGATTATCCTGTCCAATGACGACCAACTGAGTCTTTTGCCTCAGTGGTTCCGCCAGTGAGTTCATACCCAGTAAAGCCCGGTCCAATCCTTTGGTCACAAATCCGGACCCTATGAGAAGAAGCATATATTCGTCATCCTCGATACCAATCTCATGCCTTAACTCATGCCCCACGTCCCGGGCGTTGGCCGGCGCTATTCTGTCGCGCGAAATGCCTGGTGGTAACAGGTGGAATCGTTCGCCGGGCGTATTGTAGTGCTTTAGAAAAAACGGTTCCTGTGCTTCGGAAAGCATCAGTATTTCGGTCTGTGAACCGGGTCTAAATACTGCCTCTTCATATAGGGAAAAATGCTTGTACCTGGGTATCGAACGATATAGCCAGTTTCTCTGTGTCTGTGCCTTCTCTTCATAGCAGGAATCCGCTGCATAATAGACATCCAGACCCGGCATCTTGTTGAATCCGATGACGCCATGGGCTGGATGATCAGCCAATTCAACCTTCATCCAATCAGAAAACCTTTCGTATCGTTTATGATTGGTAATTGCGTTGACAGGCACGATTACGACAGTGAAGCCGGAAGGTGTCTCACCTTGCCAGGAGAGGGTGTAAACTCTGATTGCATAGCCTCTCCTCTGGCACTCCAGTGCAATTCTCATAAAATCCCGCTGCAAACCCCCAAAGGGAAAATACTTATACAAACAAAAGGCCAATACACCCCTTTTCGGATGGGATCCGCAGCGCTGGTAGGTGATTTCTTCGATGCATGAGCAGGCTTCCTGGGGCAGTGCGTAGATATTGGCGTGCCTGGCAAACTTCCTCCCATTTTCCTGCCAGCGCTCCCTTTTCGGCGACAGCAGCATCTCTTTCAGTTTTTGATTGAGCTCTTCCTGACGGAACGGGCTGGCTACCAACTGGCCCGCTTCGGCCTCCGTTACATAGTGACCGTATCCGCAGATATCGGTGGCCAGCACGGGCAGCCCCGCGACGATCGCCTCCAGCAAGACAATGCCGGCGCACTCGTCCAGGGCCGGGTGAATCAGAAGATCAGCCCCCAGCATAAACGGAGGCGCGTCTCTCTCCGAGAGAATCTGTACGTTCTTGCTCAACCCGAGAAGAAAGATGGTCCGTTTATAGGACGCGGGATTATCCTCGCCAATAACGATGAATCGAGTCTTCTTCCTGATATTGGCCGGCAGTGATCTCACTGCGAACAGGGCTCGATTCAGTCCCTTCTTAATGAACCCGGATCCCACCATCAGCACCAGATAGTCGTCCTCCCCGAGTTGGAATTCCTCTCGAAATGCTTGGCGAATCTCTGATGCATTTTCCGAGGCGATTCTGTCCCTGGCAATCCCAGGGGGCAAGAAGTGCATCCTGGAATCAGGTGTATCGTAATAGCGCTTGAAAAAGCCCTTCTGAACATCGGATATCCACAGGACTTCAGTCTTGCTGTCTCTGGAAAAGACCGCCTTTTCATATTCGGCAAAGTGCTTGTAGCGGGGTAATTGCCGATAGAGCCAACTCCTCTGAGTACGTGCTTTCTCCTCATAACAGGAATCCCCGGCAAAATACAAATCCAAGCCGGGCATCTTATTGATGCCGATAACGCCATCCACCGGATTGCCACGCAATGCCTCCTGCACCCATTGACTGAATTTCTTATAGCGACTGTGGTTGGTGATGGCGGTAACCGGGACGATGATCACTTCAAACCCCTCCGGCACCAGACCCTTCCACAGCAACGTGTAGACGCGTATCTCATGGCCACGCTGCTGGCATTCCAGTGTTATCCGCAAAAAGTCCCTCTGCAGACCACCGAAGGGAAAGTACTTATACAGGCAAAATGCAAGTTTCATCTGGCGCGCTCTCAACCGCTTTGATCAGGGCTTACCGCAGGTCTCATCATTGCTGTCAGTTCGCTCCATACCGAAGCTGGGGTCAATGGGGCAAAACATGGGGGATGGATAGCATTGGTTTCAGATTTTCTGACAAACTTACATGTCCTTTTCATACAAGGGATACAGGATAAGTGATCGCTCACTATACTGCGTTGTGAGTCGCCGTAACTGCCGCTCAAGCCGGGATCCGTCGGTCCATGGACGGCGACCGTCGGTACCCCACAGGCGACGGCGAGATGACCCAAACCGGTATCACCGGTCACTACCCCTTCGACAGATGCCAGAATACCCATCAATTCCCTAATCTTCAGCGACGGCAAAACGATGGCCGCCGGCTGGCCCTCGCCAATCAACTCTGCCCTTTGCTTCTCTATTTCGTCTCCCCAGGGCAGTAATACCCGATAACCACCTTCGATCACCTGCTGCGCCAATTGTTGCCAATAGGCAACAGGCCACTGCTTCGATTCCCATGCCGTGCCGTGGTTAAACAGGATTTGCTTAGTATGACAATATTTGTCGAGCCCTTCACCCAATGATCTCGCATCGGGATGGATTCCATAGCTTCCTAACTGCTGAGGTACTTCGTATGCAAGCGCCTCGGCGAACAGCTGTCTGATCTTCTCTACGGCATGCTGGTTGCGTGAAGCCTTGACCTTCTGCTGGTAGAACAGCGAGCTGAGCGGTTCTCTGGCTGATTGCCAGTCTAAACCCACCGATTTGGCGTCCACCAATCGAGTGATCAGCGCGCTCTTCATCAAGCCTTGGGCATCGATCACCAGATCGTACGGGTTACGCCTCAGTGCCGCTTTGAACTGACTGAATTCGCCACCAGAGAGTGCTGCCTTAACATTCCTGCGCCAGCGTCGGATTGCCACCGGTATGACCTCGTTCACCGCCGGATGACTGGCCGGAATGTCCTCGAAGGCCTCCTCGACAACCCAGTCGAAGGTAATCCCCGGCAACAGGCGGCGGGCATCGGTAACTGCCGGCAGGGCATGGATGATGTCTCCCATCGAGGAGGTCTTAACCACCAACACGTGAGTCATCGTTCAAATCATTCCTCAGGGCCCACTCCACAACAAGCTGGCGATTTTAGGCGTTGCCGCGCCCTGCTGGCAAGGGTGGTCATGAGCCTTACACACCTGCTGATTTCATCTCCTCGAGTACCCTGTCCGCTTTGAGCTCATTCAGGCAATCCGTGTGGCCTAACGGGCAGGTCCGCTTGAAACAAGGACTGCAGGGAAGATCGAGAGAGATAATCGTCGCTTGGTCGCACAGAGGTGGCGTGAACTGGGGTGACGATGACCCATACAGGATGAATAGTTGCCGATCGAGGGCAGCGGCTATGTGCATGAGTCCGGAGTCGTTTGTCAGCACGACCTCCACCAGAGCCATCAGATCGACGACCTCAGGCAGAGAAGTCTTGCCCGTCAGATCGAAGCAGAGATCGCGCAATTGTGGCGAGATCCGGTCTCGAAGTCGTCCTGCCGTGGTGATATCTTTTCGTGATCCAAATACCCATACTTGCCACCCCAGCGCCAGAAAATGCTCTGCCACCAGTCCATAATGGGCGACTGGCCATTGTTTCGCCACGCCATACTCGGCACCGGGGCACAGAGCCAGTATCGGTCGATGGAGTTCCAGCTGGAGCTTTCTCAGGGTATCTGCAGCTGCATCCTGATCTGTCGTCAAGCGAGGCCGGCAGAGGGGTTGCGGCAACTCAACGCCCTTGTCGTAGGCAAGGCTGACAAATCTCTCCACCATCAAGGGCAGCGTCGATGGACTGAGTATACGCAGGTCATTCAAGACGCCGAATCGGCCCTCTCCGCGCCATCCAATCCGTTCCGGTATACCGGCAAATACAGGTACCAGCGCTGATTTAAACGAGTTCGGCAACACGTAAGCCCTATCGTAGGCCTCATGGCGCAATGCCAATCCCATCCTGTAACGTTTCATGACGGCCAATTGACCGTGCTCGACATCCAGCAGCCAACCTTTACTCACCTCCCCCATGCGGGCCAGCAGCGGATAGGTGGCTGAGGGGGCAACTACATCAAGGATACAACCCGGGTTTTGTGTCGCGAGACTGGCGAACATAGCCTGGGCCATCACCATATCGCCAACCCAGGAAGGGCCTATGACGACTATCTTCTTTGCTGGACAACTGTCGGCAGCCATGACGACACTTACATCACTGGACCAGCGTTGACCATTGCGGGTGCTGTTCTCTCCGACCCATCACCTGATCGAAATAGAGGGCCTGGAGCTGTTCGGTGATGGGTCCACGGGAGCCACAGCCAATGATTCGACCATCCAGCTCCCTGATGGGTAGGACTTCTGCAGCGGTACCGGTGAAGAAGGCTTCATCGGCAATATAGACTTCATCACGGGTTATTCGTCTCTCGGTGATGGCGAGTCCAAGCTCCTCTGCAAAATCAAATATGGTAGATCTGGTGATGCCCTCCAGACAGGAGGTCAATTCGGGGGTGTGCAGTTTGCCTTCTTTTATTATAAATATGTTCTCGCCGCTTCCTTCCGCTACATATCCTTCGTTATCCAATAGCAGCGCTTCGTCACAGCCGCTATCGAGCGCCTCTCTGAGTGCCATCATGGAATTGATGTAATTACCATTGGCTTTGGCCTTGCACATGGTGATATTTACATGGTGCCTGGTATAGGAGGAGGTCCGTACCTTGATCCCTTCGACCCTGGCTTGCGGAGTCATGTAGACGGGCCATGGCCAGGCGGCGATGATGGTGTGAGACTTCAGATTCTCCGCTCGAAGCCCCATCTCTTCCGATCCGTAGAAGCACATGGGCCTGATATAGGCTTCATCCAGCTGGTTCTCTCGAACAACGGTAACCTGGGCCTGATTGAGCTCGTCTTTGCTAAACGTTATCGGGAAACTGAGTATGTGGGCGGAGCGAAACAATCGATCCGTATGCTCCCTCAAACGGAAAATCATCGGGCCTTTGTCCGTCTGGTAGGCACGAACCCCTTCAAACACACCCAATCCATAGTGAAGCGTGTGGGTCAATACATGGACATTCGCTTCCCGCCAAGGAACTAGCTTGCCGTCAAACCAGATGACCCCGTCTCGATCAGCTAACGATTCTGTAGACATTTAATTACGACCTTTCTGAGTGTCTTTTGCACCATTTCAATCCATTCGCGGGTCCGCTGGCTGCGACGCACGTCAGCCGGGAATATTGGCCATGGGTAGGGCACTAGAGATCAAAACCAAGTGTCCCGACTGGGGGTCCGACCAAGCGGCCCCGACTGGGCGTCCCCGACTGGCCTACTAGCCAGTATTGTGCATAAGTTTACGCCAAACTATAACAACCTTCTCACGGTAGGGTGCAAGCTGCGAATAAGCGGAAATGAACAGCTGCCCACCAAGGGCTTGGAAATGTACTGCTGACCTGTAAGCAAGATAAGCATCTCTGAGCAGATCGACATCCTCTTTATCCAACAGATTAAACTCCTGGAGCATTCCCAGCAAACGGTAATTATCCGTGAACCCACACAGATCCGGGTACTTATGGCTCCAGGCCAAGACCGCGTATTGGACCATAAATTCGATATCAACGATAGCTCCCAAAGCATGTTTCAGATCGAACGGCAGACTGTTGTCATCCTGTGACTCATGGTCCTGGCGTCTTTCCAAACTGCGCATTCTTTGCCGCATCTCAATGATGTCAGTCCGGAGTTGATGCGGCTCCCTTCTAGTTTCAAGAACGGTGCGTCGAATCTTCTCAAACCTTTCGCCAATGTGTCGATCGCCGGCTACAAACCGCGCTCTGACCAGGGCCTGATGCTCAAAGGTCCATGCTTTGTCTTGTTGATAGGTTTCAAATGCTTCAATGGAGGATACCAGCACTCCCTTGCCGCCAGCAGGTCTCAATCTCACATCGATGTCGTACAGAATTCCTGCAGATGTAAAGCTATTCAAGATATGGATGATGCGCTGCCCGAGGCGATTGAAGAAGGTGCTGTTAGCTACTTGCTTAGGCCCTTCGGTCTGTGCATGCACGGCACCGTTATGGATAAACACCAAATCGAGATCGGATCCGAAACCCAGTTCATATCCGCCCAATTTGCCGTAGGCAATTACTGCGAAGTCGGGATTACAGTATTCACCATCTTCACGCTTCGGTCTGCCGTGCCGCTCAACCAGATGGCCCCAGGCGATATCCAACACCTGCTGCAGAATCGTCTCGGCTAAGGCGGTTAACAGGTCACTGCTGACCATCACCGAACGCAGATTGGAGAGTTCCAGCGCGGCGGCTTTTAGCTGGCAGGCATTCTTGAATTGGCGCAGGTGATCCATCTGCTCCTCTAGATCTCCGACTGGGGAGGAGGATAAATGGCTTTTCAAAGCCTCCTTAAGATCGTCTTCACTGGGAATGTCATCCTCGCCACTGTAATCACCCAACTCGTAAAGCAACATCGGTTGCTTGCGGAGTTGCTCGGCCACCCAGGGACTCTTGCCGCACAATTTGATCATTCGTTCCACGGAAGGTGGATTCTCCAACAGGTAAACCAGGTAGGTACTTCGCCTGAGTATCGCTTCGACGATTGACAAAACGCGACTGAGGGTCGTATCGGGATCCCTCTCTCTGCTGACCAAATTGAGCAACTTGGGCAGCAGCCTGTCGATTCTTTCTACCTCCAATGCTTGTGGAAGATTCTTGTTACGCGCCATCTTCATGTTGCTGAGTTGTGCGCTGACCTGTGCGCCATCAGAAAAGCCACTCTGTTCGAGAAAATCCGTTACATCCTTATCCTCGATGTCCTGCCACAATCGCTCCCAGAGCAGATTACTCTCCGGAAGATCCTCCGTGGCATCGGCTTCAGGTTGTATGACCTGTTGAAAGCAGGCAGCAACAAAATCCCTGTGCTGATCCAGGGCGGTCAGGTATCGAGGCCAGCTTTGGAATCCCATTGCTGACGCCAGGCGGGATCTGGAAATGGCGCTGGCGGGAAGAATCTGAGTCTGTCGATCCGATTCCGCCTGTATGACGTGTTCCGAATTCCTAAGAAACAGGTAAGCCGATGTTAGCCCTGTCACTACATCGTCGTCCAAATCTCCCCGCTCCTGCAGCCGTCCCATAATCTTCAGGAGTTTCTGTTCCTGCAGCCTGGTGTCTCGCGCCCCCCATATCAACTGGTAGGACTGAGCTATGAATTCGATCTCCCTGATGCCGCCAGGACCCAACTTGATATCATTGGCCAGCGCTTTGCTCTCAGATTCACTGTTAATCAATTTCTTCATCGACCGGAGTGACTCGATCGCGCCATAGTCAAGATACTTCCGGTACACAAAGGGATTCAGCCAGTTGAGAAACGACCGCGCCTCGTCCAGATCACCCGCGACAGCTCTCGCTTTGATAAATGCGTACCTTTCCCAATCTCTACCATCCTTCTCGTAATAGTGTTCCATGGCACTTCTTGCCAGCACCAACGCTCCACTGTCGCCATAGGGTCGCAATCGCATATCCACTCTGAACACAAAGCCGTCATGTCTCGATTCACTCAGGGTATGTATCAGCTTTCTGGCCAGCCGCAAGAAGAACTCCTGATTGGACATGTCCTTCTGTGAGCGATCGGTGGCCTTCACGTATCCCTGTTCGCCGTAGAGAAATACAAGATCGATATCGGATGAGAGATTCAACTCCATCCCACCCAATTTGCCCAACGCCAGCACAATCAACTGCTGGGGTTGCTTCGATGACCGATCAAAAGGCGTGCCGTAGGTCTGACAACTCTCCGAGTAGAGCACCTCAAGAGTGACTTCTATACAGGCATCTGCCAGGTTGGAAAGATCCAGGACGGTAGTTTCGAAATTCGCGCTGCGGGTGACATCGCGCCAGATAATTCTGACCATCTCGCGCCTGCGAAAACTCCTCAATACGGTCATGAGATCCGGGCTTGAATCCGGATTCAATTCGACCGCTAGTCTCCCCTTATAAGAATCGCTAGGGTAAGCTCGCAGTAGGTCGCCGCTTTCCTGCAGATCGCCCAGTAGCTTCGGGTAACGTCGACAGCTTTCAGCTACATAATCACTGATGGACCAGACTTTTCTCAGGTCATCGAGCAACCCCATATCGTGAAGCTGCTCTCGGGAATATCCCCCCTGTTCAGCGTAGTCATCCAATTGAGCTTCAACGCCAGCGACAGCTTCTTTGAGGGGATCGATTTGCTCTGACATGACTTCCTACTGAATGCGGAAACCGAACCTTCGCTGCTCGTTAGGAGAGATTGGCTGGGAGTTTATTCAACAAGGTGTCAGCAGCTCTATTCCATTCCCGAAAGTGGTGCCACCCGCAACACCTCCTTCACGGTAGTTGCTCCTGCACTAACCTTCTGGGCACCGCTTAAGCGCAGAGTTCTCATTCCCTCTTTCATTGCTTTGAGTCGCAGGTGACCAATATCGACATCATCTGAAACCATCGCCTTAAGGGGGTCGCTCATGGTCAGCAATTCATACACGCCGGCACGACCCAGATAGCCCGTATCCCGGCATTCAAGGCAGCCAATGGGTGCGTATATGTCCTTGGGCATTTTCATCTTCCAGGGAGCGGTCAACACCCTCCAACCATCCACATCCACCTCTGCTTTACGCTTGCAATGAGGGCAGAGAATTCTCACCAGCCGTTGTGCCATAATGCCAAGCACTGTCGCCTTGATCAGATAGGGGGCAACTCCCAATTCCAGCAGACGCGTGATCGCGGACGGGGCGTCGTTGGTGTGCAGCGTCGAGATAACCAAGTGTCCAGTCAAGGCAGCCTGAATGGCCATATTGGCAGTTTCCAGATCGCGAATCTCACCAACCATGATGATGTCCGGATCCTGCTGCAGCAGCGCTCTTACACCGTCAGCGAAATTCAGATCTATATTCTGTTGGACCTGCATCTGGTTAAAACTGCCTTCCACCATCTCGATAGGATCCTCGATGGTACAGACATTGACTTCCGGAGTTGCCAGTTGTCTCAGACTTGAATAAAGGGTCGTCGTCTTACCGGAGCCGGTCGGCCCTGTCACCAGTACGATTCCGTTAGGATTGGTGACCATCCCTTGCCACTTGTCATAATCATCATTGGCAAGCCCAAGTTCCTCGAATGACTTCAACAATATATCGGGATCGAAAATCCGCATGACCATCTTTTCGCCAAATGCTGTCGGCAGGGTAGAAAGCCGCAATTCCACCTCGTGACCCTCTTGGGTTTTGGTCTTCAAGCGGCCATCCTGTGGTTTTCTTTTCTCAGCCACATTCATTCGACCCAGAGTTTTGATTCGACTGGTAACGGCTGTCATGACTTGCGCAGGTAGTTCATACACCAGGTGGAGAACGCCGTCGATTCTGAAGCGTATTCCGCTCTTTTCCCGTCTCGGCTCCAGATGTATATCACTGGCTCGCTGTGAAAACGCATATCCCAGCAGCCAGTCAACCACATTGACTATATGTGAATCGTTTGCATCCGGAGACTGTAGTTGTCCCAGCTCCAGCATCTGTTCCAGATTAGACAAGCCGCCGGTGGTGAAACCCTGGGCATTAGCCTTGTTGACCGATCTGGCAATCGTAAAAAACTCCAAGCTGTAGCGGCGTATATCCGTGGGATTGGCCACCACCCGGGTAATCACCTTGCCGGTTTGCGATTGCTGTATCATGCCTTCCCAACTGTGAACATAGGGTTGGGCGCTGGCGATCACCACTTCATCATCATTGACCTCGACCGCCAGGATGCCGTGTCGTTGAGCAAATGGATAAGACATTACTTGCGTGACTGCTTGCGCATCTATCTTGAGCGGATCGATTCGATAATATGACTGCCCGGACCGTTCACTTAGCCAATGGGTCAGGGTTTCAATGTCCAGAGTATTGCTCGGGTCTTTCTGATCGGCCAGACCCTCATCCGCTATCAACTCGAGCGGGTTCCAGGTGAGTTGTGCTTTGGTGCGGGGTCGTGAACTCATGACCTCTGCATCTTCTGCAGCCAGGCGGCCATCTGCAACCAAGTCATCGAGAAGTCCCCTGAGATTCAAAGTGATATCGGGTTTTCTCGGGTTTATTTCTTCCTGTATAGTCACCGCCATCCCCTTTGCTTCAGATCGATCCGGTCCTTTCTTTAATCGACCGAGACCATGTAGCCTAGCTTACACCCTTTTTTACCTACTTCAATAATTCTAGCCAGTGGCCAGTGCTGCCATACCAGTATGCTCACGCCGGCACGCCAAGCTGGTATGCCCACGCCGGTATGCCCACGCCGGTATGCCCACGCTGGTATGCCCACGCTGGTATGCCACCTTTGTTTTCTACATCGAATGTTTTACCGGTTTGCATTAAACTTCCACTCCCGCCAACCGGTTCGCACAGCGCCAGAGCAGGGCATCACCCGATTTATCAGGCTATAGACAATGAAAAACGCGGTTCCCTCGCTCGTCTCCATGATGGAAAGGCTGATCGCCACTCCATCGGTCAGCAGCATCTTGCCTCAACATGATCAGGGCAACCTTGCGGTGGTCGAAATTCTTGCCGACTGGCTGCAGCAACTTGGTTGCAAAGTTGACATCCTGCCGATCCCCGAGAAACCCGATAAATTCAACCTCATCGCTGTACTGGGGCGCGGAACGGGAGGATTCGTGCTGGCTGGGCACACCGACACAGTGCCATTCGATGCGGGACTGTGGGACTTGGATCCTTTCAAGCTGGTGGAAAAGAATCAGCGCCTATATGGACTTGGTACCAGCGACATGAAGGGATTCTTTCCCCTGGCCATCGAGGCGGCGGGCAACTTCAAAGCACGTGATCTCAAATGCCCGCTCATCATCATGGCAACCGCTGATGAAGAATCCACCATGAGTGGTGCGAGGGCGCTTGACGCCGCTCAGTTGTGCCATGCTCGCGCTGCACTCATCGGAGAACCGACGGCACTGCAACCTATCTATCAGCACAAGGGTATCATGATGATTTCCATCGAGGTGCAGGGGAAACCAGGCCACTCATCCGATCCGTCTTTGGGTAACAGTGCCCTGGATGCCATGTCGCCGGTGCTAGCCAGTCTGCTCGAATACAGAAGTGAACTGCAGCACAAGTTTCAAAATGTTGCGTTCAAAGTGCCGCACTCCACTCTTAATCTCGGCTGCATACGGGGGGGTGACAATCCAAATCGAATCTGTGGCAAGGTTGCACTGGAAATAGATGTCAGGATCCTGCCAGGAATGGACAATGCTGAAGTGCTGCAGGAACTCGATTGCCGCTTGAGTTCGATCCTTGAACCGCTGGATCTCAACCTGCGTGTTGAGCTTCTGCATCCAGCGGTGCCGCCTTTTGAAAATCAGCATGATTCACACTTGCTGACCGCTACGGAAACTTTGACCGGCGCTGAGAGATCTTGCGTAGCCTTTGCCTCGGAAGCGCCGTACCTGCAAAAACTGGATATGGATACAGTCCTGCTCGGACCAGGAAATATCGATCAGGCCCATCAGCCCAATGAATTTCTCGAACTGAAACAACTTCAACCAACAATTGATATAATTAAACGCCTGATTCACAACTACTGCTGCAAATAACTTGAAGCTCAAAACCAAGCCTTACGTCGAGTGGTTTAGGGACTCATCTCCCTACATCAATGCCCATCGGCAAAAAACTTTCGTCCTCTATCTGGGAGGAGAGGTCTTTACGCACAGCAACTTCGAAAACATTGTCAGCGATATTGCTCTACTTAACTCGCTGGGAGTGCGCCTGGTGCTTGTGCATGGCGCAACCCCTCAGATCGATAGTTACCTCGAGAAGCACAACATCAACTGCCGCTACCACAACGATGCACGCATAACGGATGATGATACACAGATCTGCGTGGAAGATGCAGTTGGCCGGTTACGCCTGCAAATCGAAGCCAGATTGTCGATGGGGTTGATCAATTCTCCCATGCATGGTGCCGAAATCAAGGTGATCAGTGGAAATTTCATCAAAGCCAAGCCTTTGGGTATTCATGATGGTGTCGATTACCTGCACTCTGGCGAGTTGCGAAGCGTTGATACAATCACCATCAGCAAACAACTGGAAGATGGTGCGATCATACTCCTGTCACCCATCGGATATTCACTGACTGGCGAGATATTCAATCTCTGTTCGATGGAGCTCGCCACGGGCGTCGCGATCGCCCTCTCGGCTGACAAGCTGATCTATTTCGGGTCGAATCGAGGTGTGCTCAACGAGAATGAGCAGGTAATCAGTGAACTTCAGCCAACAGACTTACACCGTCTCATTGAAGCGCATGGGTCACATGAGGGCTCGCCAAACGGCTCGCCGAATGGCTTGCGGGGAGACACGGTCAAACAGTTGCGACTTGCCGATACGGCTTGCCAGGCGGGTGTGAGCCGGTGTCACCTCATCAGCTTTGCGGAAGATGGCGCCCTGCTGGAAGAGATGTTTACCCGGGACGGCTCCGGAACTCAGGTCTGCATGGAGAGTTATGAACAGATCAGGTCCGCCACCGTCGAGGACGTGGGCGGCATAATTGAACTGATCCGACCGCTGGAGGAGAAAGGGATATTGGTGCGAAGATCCCGGGAATTGCTCGAAACGGAGGTGGACAGGTTCACGGTTATCATCAGAGATGGCATGATCGTTGGCTGCACTTCCCTTTATCCCTACAACGGCAAGGGTGAGCTTGCTTGCCTCGCGACGCATCCAGACTATAGAAACAGCGATCGTGGCGAACTCCTGCTTCGGTCAGTTGAAAGAGACGCCAAAGAACTCGGTTTGACCGAACTATTTGTGCTAACCACGCAGAGCGCACACTGGTTCAAGGAGCGTGGGTTTGTTGCTGGCGATCTTGCGGATCTCCCTGCGGAACGCAAATTGCTGTACAACTTTCAACGCAACTCAAGCGTGTTTTGCAAACGTCTGTGAAGAGATTCTGTCAATCCAATTCCCTAAGAAAGTCCATCAAGAACAATCCAGGAGATAGCTAGCATGCCTGTTTATCGTTCAAAAACCACTACCCAAGGCCGAAATATGGCTGGTGCGCGCGCCCTGTGGCGCGCAACGGGCATGACCGATGCCGATTTTTCAAAGCCAATTATCGCCATTGCAAATTCGTTTACCCAATTCGTACCAGGTCACGTGCATTTGAAGGATCTCGGTCAGCTGGTTGCCGGTGAGATTGCCAAGAGCGGCGGTGTGGCGAAGGAGTTCAATACCATAGCAGTTGATGACGGAATCGCAATGGGGCACGACGGTATGCTATACAGCCTTCCATCGCGGGAGATTATCGCCGACTCTGTCGAGTACATGATGAATGCGCACTGTGCGGATGCGTTGGTGTGTATCAGCAACTGCGACAAGATTACGCCCGGCATGCTGATGGCATCGATGCGCCTCAATATTCCCACCATCTTTGTGTCCGGGGGACCGATGGAAGCGGGACAGACCAAGCTGGCCAATCACAAGACCAATCTGATTGATGCCATGGTGGTGGCCGCAGATGAGAGTTTCACCGACCAGCAAGTAGAGGAATTTGAGCGCTCCGCCTGTCCAACGTGCGGATCCTGTTCGGGAATGTTCACGGCAAATTCCATGAACTGTCTAACAGAAGCGCTGGGGCTTGCTCTGCCGGGAAACGGAACCCTGCTGGCTACGCACTCAGACAGGGAAGGCTTATTCCTGCAAGCTGGTAGGATCATCGTTGAGGCCGCCAAGAAATACTATGATGAGGAGGATTCTTCGGTGCTGCCGCGGAGTATCGCCAGCTTTGCGGCGTTCCAAAACGCCATGAGTCTGGACATCGCGATGGGTGGTTCAACCAATACCGTTCTGCACCTGCTTGCGATTGCACGGGAGGGGCAGGTGGATTTCACGCTCCAGGATATCGACCGGTTGTCGAGACGGGTGCCGACCTTGTGTAAAGTGGCACCGTCTTCTCCCGATTTCCATCTTGAGGACGTGCATAGAGCGGGCGGCATCATCGGCATCCTGGGTGAATTGGACCGTGCCGGTTTGCTGCAGACCGAACTGCCAACCATCCATGGCGGAGCATTGAAAGATGTATTGGCAAACTGGGATCTTGCCCAGAGTGAGGCCGCGGATGTGCAGCAATTCTATCAAGCCGCGCCCGCCGGCATAGCTACCCAGACAGCCTTCAGCCAGCAGGCTAGATTTGACAGCGTGGATCTCGACAGGCAATCCGGCTGTATCAGGGACCTGGACCATGCCTACAGCCGCGAAGGGGGCCTGGCAGTTCTGTACGGCAATATTGCAGAAAATGGCAGCATCGTTAAGACTGCCGGAGTCGACGAAAGCAATTGGGTGTTTGACGGCAGCGCCAGAGTTTTTGAAAGCCAGGATGCGGCGGTCAACGCCATATTGGCTAATCAGATCGAACCCGGGGATTTTGTCGTCATTCGCTACGAAGGTCCCCGCGGTGGGCCCGGTATGCAGGAGATGCTTTATCCTACCAGCTACCTGAAATCAAAAGGTCTCGGCCAGGTCTGCGCACTCGTCACGGACGGCCGCTTCTCCGGAGGGACATCCGGACTTTCCATCGGCCACGTCTCTCCGGAAGCTGCTGAGGGGGGCGCTATAGGACTAATCGAGGAGGGGGATCGCATCCTGGTGGACATTCCCAAGCGCACCATTCACCTGGACGTATCGGATGAAAAACTGGCAGAGCGGCGAGCCAAGATGGACGCGAGCGAGAATGCCTGGCAACCGGTGGAGAAGCGAAGCCGATCCATCTCCTCGGCACTGCGCGCCTATGCTCTGCTCACTACCAGCGCTGACAAAGGTGCAGTGCGCGATGTAGGAAACGGGGACTGATTGCTTCAGTCGTATAATCCCCGGGGGTTACGGGCCATAAGAGCGTAATCCGGTCCCTCCAGTTGCCAGCCGTAAGGCTGTTTTGCCCCGAGCAGTGTTTTGAAGCGATCGTCATCGGCGTGCCGCAGCAAGACATCCTCTGGTACGGTATCGCCATGGCGCTCCTGGGTTTGGACGTATTGGCGGCTAAAGTAGACTGCCAGATTCATGCGGATACCGGGAATCTGACGAGCAAAGGAACCATGCCAGGTATTGCCGTGCCAAACCACGGTATCACCGGGGGACAGGTCCATGCAGTTGGCACTTGGATTGGCATTGTCATCACCGAGCAACATCTCCTCCGGTCGCGGTTGGCGTGCCAGTTTGTGACTGCCTGCCACCAATGCCAGGGCACCGGCTTCCCTGCTGTAGGGAGTTAACGCGTAATTGACGTTGGCCACCTGGGAAATCGGTGAGAAAGGCACCGGCATACCGTTGCCATTGTCCGAATGTAGCACGAGCGGGTTGCCGCCGGGACCTTTGAAGTGGCACCCCAGGCTGGACAGCAAACAGCTTTCACCGAGCAGGTAAGTAATCAGAGCCAGTGGCCTCTGCTGCATGAGGATTTCCTCGAACACCGGGTCGTCATACAGAAGGTAGGGAAGATACGTCATCCCTCGGATGGCTTCCCCTGACTCGCGGTCGATATCAACCTTGCGTCCGCTAGTACTTTCGACACGGGATAAAATAGCTTCCTGCGCCCGCTCGATCTGCTCTTCAGATAAGACAGCCTTAATCGTCGTGTAACCGATCGTTTCCAGTTCGACCAGATTGTCGTTCAGACCGAGTTCTCTGATGTTGCTGAGAATGCGTTGCAGGGGATCGCTTTGCATCTGCGCTTGTGCCATTTGCTTCTCTCCTCTAATGCCATGCCACTTCTCTGTGTGTCCTGAGGGCAAACATTGGTTTCGACCAGGGGTATTTTTTCGGTAGGCTGCCTCTATGCCCAGGAAGTTGAATCCTTGCGGCTGCTTCCGGGTACACAACATGCGAAAGGTCGGCTCCCTTCGGCAGATGTCTGTTTTCCGAGTACACCCAGGAACAATTGCAGCAGTTTCCCTTACGATTGACGCGATCGATGTGATCCGATTCTCGTTCGGTGATGGCCAGCTAAT
>PVBE012978758.1_pt1 | contig 17526 bp, 14 predicted proteins | sample 1631181 | NCBI WGS metagenome assembly PVBE01 (sample SAMN08397723, study PRJNA350692) | Marine metagenome, whole genome shotgun sequencing project. | isolation source: water | place: Pacific Ocean | collected 2012-04 | reverse complement strand
GCGCCGAGGATCACGAATACGCATACTCCCACCATCTGCGAAGTTCATGACAAAGCGGTCCCACGATGGTTCGTCTCGAGCGCTGGAATATTCCAAATAGTCAATTGGGGCGGACCCGTCGACAATGATCCTTCCTGTCATCCCAAATCGGAAACCTAGAATATCGCCGGTATCAACTTCGATATAAAGTAGCTTCCCGATGCGGTTAGCTTGCAAAAGTTCTCTTCCGACTAGAGCTTCTTGAAGGAGATGAGGAGAAGTTTGCCCCTTCAAGTAATACAGATCCTCAGCGACGAGCGATGAAATAGAGCGGGAAAGACTTGCTTCCGCCCCTCTCCTGTAATACTCAACCTCTATCCCCTCAGGCATAGGCTCTCACATTGGAGAATATTCTCAGTTCTCGAGAAGAGAACGGAACACATCTCCAATGCCTTTCTCTGCTAGTAGGAATCCATCATGGCCATTGGAGTCTTCGATCTCGACGTAACTACATTCGCCACCCGCCTCTTTGACCAACCGTTGGATCTCAATCTGTTGATGCGGAGGATACAAAGAATCTGTGCTGATACTCGCTGTCGCTACGGTTGCCGTGATCCGTTGTGCCGCTTCTTCCATCGATATACGCCCTCGAGCTAAATCATGCGTATCCATAGCTCGATTGAGAACTAGATACGAATTTGCGTCGAAACGGCGAACCAATTTTTCACCGTGATAGTCCAAGTAAGACTCAACTTGGAAGCGGTCCCATAGGCCAAAGAGCGAATCTTTGTCTACAAGCGCTCTTCCGAAACGTTCTTGAAAACTTTCATCGCTGCGGTAATGAATCTGCGCAACAGCTCTGGCTATTGCAAGACCAGCATAAGGTCCGTCCCCTGCTTCGGCATCATAGTAATCTCCACCCCTCCACCGAGGATCTAACGCTAACGCTGACCTACCAACAGCGCTCCAAGCGATCTGCTGTGAACTAGCAGCAAGAGCTGTCGCTACCGGTGCAATACGTTGAACTCGCTCAGGAAACATGGCCGCCCATTCGAGCACTTGCATGCCCCCCATGGAGCCTCCTATAACAGCGTGCCATCGATTTACTCCCAGATGGTCTGCGACCTTTGCCTGGGCTCTGACGATGTCACGAATCGTAATCTCTGGGAATCGAGATCCATATGGGCGTCCTACAGAGGGGTCGACTGAAGATGGCCCTGTGCTACCTTGACAGCCACCAAGAACATTTATGCAGACAACGAAATAATCGTTCGTGTCCACTGCTTTCCCTGGGCCGATCACCTCATCCCACCATCCTTTCGTGGGGTGGGCGGCGTTGCTTTCTCCTATGACGTGGGAATCTCCAGTCAGTGCATGACACACGAGCACAGCATTAGAGGCATCACTGTTCAATGTTCCCCATGTTTCATATGCCTGAATCACTTCGGCTAGATGCCCGCCAGGTTCAAGAGCGAATGGGTAGCCATCTGTTATCGTCAAAAACCGGCGATGACCCACTGGATCTCCTGGGAACCACGCACCGGAAACTGGAAGATCAGTAGAGTAATCTCGCGGATGAGCAGGAACAGAGCTCACAGACCCTTCGCTGGGCCCCTGACCTCCTTCAATAATATCCAATCTTGGTCCTTTAGATTTTGCTCGTCTCACGAGTTCCATTTTATCTCTCTTCTAAATAGACACCCTGATGGTAAGTGATGAAATTATTTCTTATTTTTGACACTTTGTTGCTTAGCGTTTGCTAAACCGCATCCTAACCCTCCGGCCAGAGGCACCTTGGGTGCTAGTCCCAGGTTGCCGTGTCCGCATAACGAACCACTCTTGATGTACTGTCAGTGAACCAGAATTTCTCTGAAACTCCAACATAGAGCTCACATTGTTAGCGCCACGCTGGTAGTCGATTCACCCACCACTCAAGAACATCACCGCCTAAACCGTAGGCATCTGTAGTTTCTCGACCTAAATTATGCAGAGATGACGCCCATATTGATGCTGAATTCGCCATATACGCCTGTTTTGCATATTCCGCCCCTTGATTCCATTCCAGGTTTTTCACTGGAAGCGGTATCTCGCTGATTTGCGTTGCCGACAACTTTAGAGTGTTCGATGACAAAGCCGCTCCTGCAGCTCTAGCAAAAGCTCTGGCGCTAGCAGCAGGAGAGCTAAGTGCTGCCGAAATAAGCCATATATCTTCTTCGTCACACTCAACAGAGATCACCGGTGTCGATGGGATCAAGTGCCCTTCCGGATCGGGAAGCACCTCGAGTATTTTAGTCTGAGTTGCTACTAGAACTTTTGGTCGTAAACGATCCTGAACCCAGTCGAAAAGTTCTGGGTTTCCCTCTTTCAGCGCATCGAGGTTGACTACTGGCTCGACCCAACTTTTGTTCGCGTATCGAAATGTGCCTGTCCCCCAACGATTACGGAATGGGTCTATCATCCCTACTGTGATGAGGGGAGCCGACTGCCCCTCGCAGAGGTGCTTTTCAGAAACGAAGTCTTGAAGCCCATAGAATTGATCTCGGAATCCGGCGGTCGCAGAACACATGTGACTGAGTTCTCGGCCATGAAGATTCACTAAGGGAACTCCGCTAACTGCAGAAATAATTTCTGTCCAGTTTGCCCCCTTAGTTCTAGCTATAGGTTCTCTTTCCTCAACTCCTGCACCCTCCCATAATTGCAAATCCGACCCGCTTTTCAAAGAAGCGAAAATAGGAGCGCAGACATGCACCCCTGCCTCGAATATGCCTGAACCGCCTAACCACATGCCGATAAGATCCATTTGCTTTTCAAGATCTTCACGGATCGAAGAAGAATCCGATGCTGAGAGAAAGGACTGGGGCTGAATCATGAGCAGGACCCCATTTTCTGCCAGCATGGAAACTCCGACAAGAAGAAAAAAGCCTGCTGTGTCCGCGTATGGACCAGCCAAAGTTTTCCAGCGTTCTCGAAGTCGATTAGTTGCGTCTAAAGGTCGGGCCGTCTGGTTTTGGAGTTGATTTTGGAAAGGGGGATTCCCTATCACTGCAGAAAATCCTCCATCTGGGGCTGACTCGAAAGCGTCAATTCCATCTTTCAGGGAGTCACCAACAACGAGATTACCACTAGGGGGAACCCAAAGGTCATCAGATGCCCAGAGCGCTAAGACAGCTTTACTTACTTGAATCGCTTCAGGGTCTATATCTATGCCCCATAGCAAGTCTTGGACAATGACCGAAGGAGCGATACCCGATTCTCGGAAGACATTAGCTGCTGCAAGCAAGAATGCACCACCGCCGACAGAAGGGTCGCAAACAGGTCCTGCAGGAGCCTTGCTTAACGCAAGGTTAGTGAGGCCTTGCGCAACTTTAATGGGGGTGTAATGGACACCGCTGTTACGGCGAATGGAAGAGTCTAAACATTGCTCATAAACGGCCCCAACTAGCTCTGGAAGATATTCGACCTCTTCGGGGGCAAGAAGATTTCCACAAGAAAGAAGGTCGGGTTCTAAAGAACTGCGAGCTATGCCCTTCTGCATCGCAACTCCTCTGGCTACCGCTGCGGCTACTTCAGTCGGGCTATATCCATCCAGCAAAGATTTTTGTGTCCACTGAATTAATACTGGATTCATGCGGGGCTACTCGGTAAATGCATATCTAAAAGTTTACGAGCGTTTGATAGTGAAAAAACTATCTGAAGCCTTACTTTTCTGGTTCCCAGTCTCCTAAATTCTTCAATCGTTGATCATTAGAGAACATTTCTACGACGGGGATATCAAGACCTATACGCTTTTGCAGACGCTTCACGATAAGTTCTTCGTCCCAAAGCAATAACGTAACCACAAGACCCTTGGTCCCAGCTCGCGCTGTCCGGCCAGACCGGTGAAGATACGTTTTATGATCAGGTGGAGGGTCGTAATGGATGACAACTTCTACATCATCAACATGAATTCCCCGGGCAGCTACATCAGTAGCGACTAGGACTGGGAGACTCCCTTTTGCAAATCGATCTAAAGCTTTTTCTCTCATATTCTGGCGGAGATCTCCGTGAATTGCTTGAGCTTTTATTCCTTCTTCTGAAAGTTTCCGAACAAGTTTGTCGCATCCTGCTTTGGTATTGCTAAACACCAAAGTACGTGAAGTTGATGTTGCTATCGCAGCAGTAACTTTAACTTTGTCTCGATCATGCACATGTAGAAATCGGTGAGTCATCTCTTCGACAGTGATTTCTTTCGTTTCAACTTCGTGCATACTGGGGTTGGATTGATACCGCTGGATTAACGAGTTGACGGCCCCATCCAGTGTTGCGCTAAACAACAGTGTCTGGTGTTTCCGTTCAACTTTTCTCAGGATCCATTCCACTTGGGGGAGGAATCCCATATCCGCCATGCGGTCGGCCTCATCGATAACAACCATCTCTAATTTCCTGACGGAAACTTCGCCTCTTTCGAGGAGGTCAATCATTCTTCCAGGAGTAGCGGCGACGACATCCAACCCTTTCTTAATAGTCTTTATCTGAGTCTCGATATTTGCGCCTCCATAAATTGCGGCAATCTTGAGACCCCGAACGTCGGTGATTGGTTCAAGTTCTTCACTAACTTGAACTGCAAGTTCTCGGGTAGGAACGAGTATGAGGACTCTCGGGTCCGCTGCTTTAGCCTTCTTCTCCAATGGAAGGTTCTGAATCATCGGAATACCGAATGCTAAGGTTTTCCCAGATCCTGTCTTCGCTTTTCCGCAAACGTCACTACCGGATAGCGCATCTGGAATCGTAAGGGATTGAATAGGAAATGGAGAAGTTATGCCTCTCTCGGAAAGGATTTCACAAATATCATTGTCCACCCCAAGGTCGTTCCATGTTTGTTTACTTGTCATAAATTTGGTGTTTAGAAAATTTCGCTTGCGGAAGATGGCTGACGCCACTTTCTAAAAACGAAACGGTAAGAGGAGGGAATATCCACAGGTCCTAGAATACATCTTCTGACCTCTCGAGTGGGTATGTTCTGAAATAGCTTATGCCTTACCTGGTAATGTAAGTCGAACAATCTCTATGGGTTCTTTGAACCCTTTTATTTGGTGTTCGCCAATGGGAGTTGACGGAGTATTAACCATAAGCGAGGTAATCATTGAACTCGTAGCAAGAACTTCGCCCGGTTGGGCTCGGTCACATAAACGAGAGGCCATGTTGACCGCATGCCCAAGGTAATCCTCTCCGTCAACCAACAATACGGGACCTGAAGCTAATCCGGCACGTAACTCTAGAGGTGCTTCAGATTGAGCTAGGGATTCTAGCATTTCCATAATCGCTTCTGTAGCAGTTTCAGGCTCAACCGCTACTAACATAGCCCCATCACCCAGCCACTTAGCTATACGTATACCCTTTCGAGAAGCTATCGTCCTTACGAGAGATCTGAAGTCATCGAGAACTTCAACTGCAGCTTTGTCTCCCCACCGGTCTGTAAAAGTGGTGAAGCCGGAAAGGTCCACGAATGCAAACGTTCGCTCAAATCTATCCTCGTATGGATTCTCTTCGATCATTTTCTCTCTAACACCTCAACCACGAAGCTACTCTGATAGAGGTAACTGTGCTGAGATTTCTTTGGATTAGTTCGCCTGGTCCGGTGAACCGCCATCAGAATGGATCATTTCTGAATCAGGAGTATCGGGATTTGTATCAGAACTCTCTCGGCTGCTGTGGTCAAACCACCCTACTTTAATGAGAAGGCCCAGACTCATGAGAAGCAAGATTGAAAAGACCCATATATTTATTCGAAGGCCAGCGACCTTAGTTGCTTCATCTATGCGCAAGGCTTCTACCCATATACGCCCGACCGAATACAGAGAAAGATAAACAATGAAGAGCATGCCTTTGGAAAGTTTTTTCATTCGGTCAATTTTTATTAAGGCTAAAACAACCATGAGGTTCCAAAGTGATTCGTACAGGAAGGTGGGATGGAAAGTTGCTTCTTCAATATGCTGGGTGGGGCGATTTTCGAGGTCAATTTCCAGTGCCCATGGGAGGTCTGATGGGCGGCCGTAAAGCTCCTGGTTAAACCAGTTGCCCCACCTTCCTATCATTTGTGCAAGAGGTATTGATGGAGCGACGATATCAATAGCTGTTCGAAAGTCTAGATTGGCCCTCTTGCAATAAAGTATCGCCGCTAAATAGCCAGCAATAACTCCACCAAGAATACCTAGGCCCCCATTCCAAATTTTGAATGCGTCTGCCCAATTACCACTAAAGCGTTCCCAGTCAGTGACGACATGATACATCCGAGCACCGATTATCCCAGCTGGGACACACCACATCGCTAGGCCGGCAGCATGGTCAGAGCTCATTGAACGACCTGAAAACCTTTTTGATGCAAGCCAGACTGCTGCGAGAACACCTAGAGCTATCATCAAGCCATAGCCCCGTAGGGTGAGAGGCCCGAGGTTTAACGATCCTGAATTTGGGCTAGGGATTGAACTGAACACGGTCTTCCTTGAGTGGTTACGGAGTCACCGTAAGTTAAAATCATTCTACATGCTGGAGGCAGACCTTTATGCAGAATACGGAAAGCGCCGATATGAATAATTCATCAGAGATTCAAGATCTTATTTTCGAATACGCTAGAAGAATAGATAAGGGAGATTTTGCAGGCGTCGGAGAGTTATTCTCAAGAGGAAAAATCATCGTTGACGAATCACGAGAAATTGCAGGGGCGGAAAATATTTGTGCCATGTATACAAGCACAACGCGCCGGTATGAAGATGGGACACCTCGTACGCACCACGTTACGACGAATACGTCGATTGATGTGAAGGGGAAAGAAGCTAGTGCGAAATCATATTTTACGGTGTTTCAAGGGATGGAGGACTTTCCTCTTCAGGTCATTGTCACTGGTCAATATTTCGATTCGTTTGTTTTGCACGATGATGGTTGGTGGTTTGCCAGTCGCAGAATGGAACTAAGGCAAGTTGGAGACGTAAGCCGCCATCTTCTCATTGACCTTTGATGATGGTAAGGCCGCTAAGATTGCATTCCTTGTATTAATGGTATACATTAATACAAGGAATGCAATCTTTCTTTCCTGAAAGGTACGAATTGTTCACAGGCATAATAGAAGAAGTAGGTACGGTACAATCTATCTCCCCCAACGGTTCAGGATCCACTCTGCTTTTTTCAGCAAGTAAAATCTTGGAAGATATTGAACTTGGTTCTTCAGTAGCCGTGAATGGCTGCTGCCTTACCGCTGTCAGCTTTGGAGAGGACTGGTGGTCCACTGATGCAGTCCCGGAGACTATGAATCGAACCAATTTGGGGTCGTTGTCTGAAGGAGATCCAGTAAACCTTGAGCGACCTTTACAGGCTTCCGGCCGGTTCGGCGGCCATATCGTGCAAGGCCACATTGATGGGCCGACCAGCATACAAAGCATCGAAAAACAAGACGACGACTCTTATCGTTTTGCCTTTGCACTTGACCCTGAATGGGAACAGTACGTCTGCCACAAAGGATCCATAACCATTGATGGAATAAGTCTCACTATCGCCGCAGTGCACTCTACTAGTTTCGAAATCGCAGTTATCCCCCATACATGGTCGGCCACTAACCTCAATCACAAATCCATCGGAAGTAAGGTCAACGTGGAAGTAGACATTCTCGCTAAGTACATCGAACGCCAGCTTTCAACGAACAACCAAAGCAACTTGGAAGTAGAGTAGATTACCGTGTCCGAATTAAACACAATCCGAGAAGCGATCGATGCAATAGCAGCTGGAAAGTTTGTTGTAGTCATAGATGACGAGGATCGCGAAAACGAAGGTGACCTGATCATCGCTGCAGAGACCGTTACTCCGGACGATATGGCGTTTATGGTGAAATATACGAGCGGAGTTGTGTGTTGCCCAATCACCAATGAGCGCGCTGATGCTCTACATCTACCGTTAATGGTGGCAAACAATACCGAGGCGATGGGCACAGCGTTTACGATTTCTGTGGATGTAGCTGAAGGGACAACTACGGGAATCTCCGCAAGCGATCGCGCCCTAACATGTAGAGCTCTCGCTAGCGATCAAGTAGTCGCAAGCGGATTTGCTAGACCCGGCCATGTTTTCCCCCTACGTGCACGCGCAGGCGGAGTCCTTAAGCGAGCAGGCCATACCGAAGCAGCAGTTGACCTTGCGACAATGGCTGGACTTTCACCTGCCGGAGTTATCTCGGAGATCGTCTCTGATGACGGAACGATGGCACGATTGCCCGAACTCCTAGAATTCGCAAAAACCCACAACATCCCCATTGTCTCAATCGCTGATTTAATCCGATACCGGAATCGCCATGAACGACTCGTTGAACGATTTTCCACTGCCCGAATCCCAACAAAATACGGAGAATTTACCGCCCATATCTACCGAAGCTCACTCGACAATATGGAGCATCTTGCTTTTGTCTCAGAGAACTTCGACCCTAGCCAACCACCACTAGTCCGTGTGCACTCAGAATGCTTAACGGGGGATGTCCTCGGTTCACTACGATGTGATTGTGGATCTCAACTTGATTTAGCGATGAAACTTGTCAGTGAATCTGGAAATGGTGCCATCGTGTACCTGCGAGGCCATGAGGGGCGCGGCATCGGCTTAGGGCACAAAATGAGAGCATATGCCCTTCAGGACGAAGGCATGGATACTGTCGATGCCAATGTTGCTTTAGGACTTCCCATCGATTCGAGAGAATACGGAATCGGGGCTCAAATTATTTCAGATCTAGGCATAACGAAAATGCGCCTTCTCACCAATAATCCAGCGAAATACGGTGGCCTCGATGGCTACCACCTAGAAATCATTGAGCGAGTACCACTCATTGGAGGAACAAATGATGAGAATATTCGTTACCTCCAAACCAAGGGAGAACGACTGGGGCATTTTCTTAGTGTCGAGGATGGGGTAGCAGCCGAGGAGAGCGAGTGACTTCTGAAAAATTGCGCTTAGCGATTGTTGTGAGCCGATTCAATGAAGAAATTTCCAATCGCCTACTCAACGGAGCGCAGACCTACCTGGAAAACGATTCTGGTTTCGAGACAGAAATTGCTGTCTATTGGGTACCAGGAGCTTTTGAAATCCCATTTGCTTGCCAACAAGTAATAGACAAGACGGATATAGACGCAGTCATTGCTTTGGGATCTGTGGTTAAAGGCGGAACACCTCACTTTGATTTTGTCGCAGGTGAGTGCATACGCGGAATCCAGAAAGTAAGTCTGTCATCTAACACCCCCATTTCACTTGGGGTGCTGACCACCGACACATACGAACAAGCCCTTGAAAGGTCAGATAGTAACTACGTTGATCATGATGGATCTTCCGGAGATAAGGGTTCATCAGCTGCGGAAGCAGCTATCACTATGGCACTACTGGCGCGGTCATTGGCTGGCGAGAACTAAGATAGCAGCCGAATTCACGCCGAAGAGAGTTTCCTGACCCTGTATAGAAACCTCTCCTACTTGGAAAACTAATTCCCATTCTCCTTGAGGAAGGGAGATGGTAGTGCCAGAAGATCCTACATTTAAGGCGCTAATCAAGTTCCCTCGGCGGAAGCTGATGACATCGCTGTCTCTTGCGGTAACCCATCGTAAGGGAACGCCTACTTCGAGATGTCTTTGACGTATTGCCAAAAGGTCCCTATAGGACATTAACCATGAGCCTTCAGTTCCCTGTTGGTGTTCCACGGTGTCGCTGTAGGTACGGTCCCCCATCGGCATCCATGGTGTGCCTGTTGTAAACCCAAGTCCGGAGTTGTCTTCCCAAGGGATTGGAGACCTAGCCCCGTCGCGGCCATCTGTCTCAATTACGTTTCTTGTTGCTACAGGGTCAGCAAGTTCATCTTCTTTTAATTCGATACTGGGCAGCCCAAGCTCATCTCCTTGGTAAATAAATGGCAAACCCGGAAGAAAAAATAGTAATACGGAATAGGCTAGCGAACGTTGTTTGCCTTCTTGTCCGCCGCCGAACCGTGTTGGGGCGCGTGGATCATCGTGACTACTCAATGCCCACGATAAGTCTTCAGGCGCAGCATCCAACGCGTCTCTGAAAGTATCCCACATGGATTGAGGTTCCCATGGAACATGCATAGGAGCGAAATAGAAAGCTCGATGTAGAGCGTTACCTGTACTTACATACCGACTAACCCGATTTGGGTCGTTATCGCGGAGGTAGACCTCTCCAAGCAATAGAGCATTATGTGGTTCCACAAGATTTCTCCACCTTCGGAAAATCTCTAAATTTCCGCCTTGGTCGAGATCGTAGCGGTGGTCAAATGAAGCAAAAACTTGACGTGGGCTCATCTCGTCTGTGATTGGAAAACGTATGGGGTTATCGGGCATTAACATGTTCTTGACTAGCCCCTGTGCCACATCAATACGGAACCCATCGACTTTTCGAGCAAGCCAGAAATTAATAATCTCGTCGAATTCCTGGATAACTTTGGGATTGTTCCAGTTCAGATCAGGTTGTTCGGGCAAGAATAGGTGGAGATAGTATTGGCCGGATTCTTCCTCTAACGTCCATGCTGAGCCGCCGAAATGAGAGACCCAATTGTTTGGCGGACCTCCACCGGGTGCAGGATCTCGCCAATGGTAGTAGCCCCTATATTCGTCATCTAACGAAACTCTCGAAGATTGGAACCATGGGTGTTCTGAAGATGAATGATTGGGGACAAGGTCAATTATGACGCGAAGTTCATGCCTATGTGCTTCTTCGATTAATTTATCAAAATCATTAAGATCTCCAAACAAAGGGTCAACTCCACAATAATTACTTACGTCATAACCGAAATCAGCCATTGGTGAAGGGTAGAAAGGAGTGATCCAGACTACATCGACCCCCAACCAGGATAGATAATCTAATTTCTCGGTTATCCCTGGGAGGTCCCCAACACCGTCTCCGTTACTATCGGCGAAAGAGCGGATATAGATTTCGTAACCTACGTTCCCATCCCACCAACCTGAGTTACCTGTGCTCATTATGCTGTCCATGATTCCCTGCGTAACTCCCAAATACCATGTGGTTCTTTGGGGTAATGAGAGAGAGTCTTCGTGTCAACTAGAACAAATCCTAACCTTTGCGCAACAGATTGAGACCGATAATTACCCGAAAGAATAGTACTATAGAGGCGATCCTCGCCGAGTTCTTCAAATCCGTACCTAACAGATTCTGCCCCTGCCTCTGCGGCATAACCTAGCCCCCACCAATCTGGGTGAAGGGCCCAGCCGATTTCTACCCCTGGCCAGTCATCGCGTGCGGGGTTGTGTAAACCCGCTCTCCCGATAAAGCTTCCAGATATCTTCTCTTCTAACGCCCAGTGTCCGGTTCCTCGAAGTTCCCACTGGCCTCGCCACCAAGCCATTTCAAACCAAGCTTCAGATCTTCCTTTCTCATCGGGGATTCGAAGAGATTCGCGCAGCTCAGGGGTGTCCAGCATCGTGAAGTAGTCACTGAGGTCACCATCGCGGAACGGCCGAAGAATGAGTCGCTTCGTTTCTAACGTAGGGCAGGCAGTCATCTTTTATCCTGCTACCTAAAGGTCAGTTTCCAAAATCTATGACTGCTCTGACCACTTCACCGTTTTTCATCGCATCAAAACCATCATTAATTTCGTCGAGTGTGATGGTACGGGACACCATTTCATCAAGTTTGAGACGGCCACCGAGATACAGGTCACATAGATGCGGCATGTCAACTTTGAAGTTATTGGACCCCATCATTGATCCCTGCAGTTTTTTCGACCCAAGAAATAGGTCTGCTCCAGGAACTTCAATGTTCTCGCCTAATGGCACCATTCCTATAATTGTTGCTGCGCCACCTTGACGAATCATGCCAAATGCTTGTTCTGCTGTTTGTTTAAGTCCTATACATTCGAAACTGTAATCCACTCCCCCTCCGGTGAGTTCATGAACTTGCATGACTGGATCACCATCATTTGGATTGACGGTATGTGTGGCACCTAGCTGGACCGCCCATTCAAGCTTCTGCGGTTCGAGGTCGACAGCAATGATCTGCCTAGCACCTGCGAGGTGCGCCCCTTGAATCGCTGAGATACCAACACCTCCACAACCGACAACTGCAACTGTTGAACCCGGTTTAACTTCAGCAGTCCGGAAAACAGCACCAACACCGGTAGTGACTCCACAACCAATTAAAGCAGCTCGATCCAAAGGCATATCTGGGCTAATCTTCACCACCCCATTCTGGTGAACAAGCATCTCTTCTCCAAACGAACCGAGACCAGTGAACTGATTAACAGCGATACCATCGCTATCTACAAGCCGAGGAGGTTCCCCTATAGGCCGGTCGGAAATTACCTGACGCTGCGAACAGATATAGCTGTGACCAGTTAGACACCGGTCACAATAACCGCAGAAAATAGATAAGCAGGTAATAACGTGATCACCAGCTTCAATCCCCACTACATCTTCACCAACAGCTTGGACAACCCCCGATGCTTCATGCCCGAGAAGCATCGGATAAATAGCAAGGTCCGACCAACTCCCATCAATAAAATGCAAGTCACTATGGCAGAGCCCTGATGCCACGGTCTGTATAAGCACTTCATTCCTTTCAGGCTTATCTATCGTGATATCTTCTACGTTCAAAGAACCGCTATTGTCCCGCAATACTGCCGCTCGCATACTGTCACTCCTACTCATCGGTTTTCTCGAACTCTACCGCATCTTTCCTTACTCGAACAACGGAGATGAACACTTCCGAAAAAATCTTAAGAAATCAGCTATTTAAAGTCTCAAATATGCGATCAACAAGTGTTTCAACGATATCCATACTCGTTGCAAAGTTCATTCGGGCGAAAGAACCGCATTGGTCGCCGAATTTCTCTCCGGGTTCAAGAGCTATTCTCGCTCTATCAAGAAGCTCCTTAGATGGGTTATCTGAAAGGGCAGTATCAGAGAAATCCATCCATGCGAGATAAGTCGCTTCAGGTAACCGCATAGTCAGACCAGACGATTCTTCAATTATTCGACGATGAATGTAGTCCCTATTCCATTCAATCTGTTCCTTTGCTTTTTGCAACCATGGCTTACCCGCCGTCCACGCAGCAACAGTCACTGCTGAACCGAAAGAGCTTGGTATCCCAAAATAATGATCTGGATATTTCTGCAATTCAGACCTCATCTCTGCAGGGCCTATATGGGCCACACAACACCTTGCTCCTGCTAAATTGAAGGCCTTACTTGCTGAGCCGACAGTAACTGTCCTATCTCGAAGCTTCTCATTGCTCGACGACAGAGGCAAGTGGCTGCTGCCACTAAATGTAAGATCAGCCCAGATTTCATCACTTACTACTAGAAGGTCATGTTCTTCTACTACCTCAGCGAAGTCATCTATTTCTTCTTGGGTGTATATATGTCCGGTCGGGTTATGAGGTTGACAAAAAAGTACGACACGTGTTTTCGGATCAAGTGCATCCCTAAATCTTTCGCCATCAAATACCCAATTTGGAGCTTCAAGCTGAACATCGATGACCCTTCTCCCTGCTTGTTCAATAGCAGTCCGAAAGGGCATATAGATTGGCGAAAAGAGGACTACCCCATCGCCAGGTTGCGAATGCAAAACCATTACCGCTTCCAATGCTTGCATAGATGAAGTAAACACCTGACACTCATCATCTGGCGGACGCCAACCATGCGAGTTCCCGACCCAATCACACCAAGCGGGTATAAGTTGATCTGCATCATGAAATCTGTAACCGAAATCGCCGAGATCTACCATCTCCTGTACTGCCGACACAACGTCAGGAGAGGGGGCGAAATCCATATCAGCTACCCATGCTGGAATAACATCACTGCCGTACTTAGACCATTTCAAACCCTTTAACGATCGGAGTCTTCGCTGGTCAGTCTCCATAACCACACCTAGTGAACCTTAAACGTGTTTCGCTACCTTGACGATTCAGAGGTAGACAGGAAGTTAGCCCAATCATCAACTACAGCCGCTTGTATTTCCACAACTCTGACACGTATAGCAGCTACCAGATCGGTTCATCTGCACACCACATTGCATACAAAATGGGGCATCAGACCTAGAGGAAAGATAACCCTCACCAATCACAACCCCATCTCCGGAAGGGGGGTCAGGTTTGATGTCAACGCCTTGAGTGGAACCGGCCGCTGACTCCTCAATTCCTGGAAGCGTCGGTTGAATCCTCTCTCCGGTAGTAAAAATATTCATTTGTGCCCGCTGGTCAACAGAAAGATACTGGACCGAAAGACGCCTGAACAAATAATCGATTAGGCTCGACGCTATTCGAAGCTCAGGGTCGTCCGTCATTCCTGCCGGTTCGAACCGCATGCCTACAAACGCCCGAACATAGGCATCTAAGGGCACACCATACTGAAGACCATGACTGATCGCCATAGCGAAAGCATCCATAATTCCAGCTAACGTACTCCCCTGTTTACTAACACGAATAAAGATCTCTCCCGGCCGGCCGTCGTCGTACTCTCCCACCGTGACGAACCCTTTACAATCCGCCACTCGGAATTCAAATGTTTTACTCGACCGTGAACGCGGCAGCCTTTCACGGTGAGGGCGATCCGCAGTTGGAAGAACTGATTCAGCAATACCCAATAAAGAGTTCTCCGAATCTGACCCTTCGACAGATAATGGTTGTGAGACCTTACAATTGTCACGATATACAGCCAGCGCCTTTACACCCAACTTCCATGCATCCATATACAAGTCTTCGATATCTTCCACCGAAGCATCATGAGTAAGGTTGGCAGTTTTTGAAATAGCCCCAGAGAGAAAGGGTTGGACAGCTGCCATCATTTTTACGTGGCCGAGAGGTTGAATCACATGATCTCCCATCGAACAGGCGAATACATCTAAATGTTCCTCTTTTAGGTGGGGGGCTTCCTTCGCACTTCCATGTTCATCGATATGCGAGAGAACTTCCTCTCGTTGCTCATTGTTGTAACCCAAATTCTCGAGGGCGCGAACTACCGTCTTATTAATTATCGATAGTGACCCTCCACCAACCAAAGTCTTAGTCTTTTTCAGCGCAAGTTCTGGTTCAACTCCAGTAGTGTCGCAATCCATCATAAAACTGATGGTTCCAGTCGGAGCTAGAACAGTTACTTGCGCATTTCGAACGCCGTCATTCCCAGAGAAACGCAACACATTATCCCAAACTTCAACTGCAGCAGCGGTGAGAGCCGGCGGAACTACTTCGCTTGGGTTTATTTGGGCTATCGCATTACGGTGCATCTCGAAGACGGAAAGCATCGCATCTCTATTAAGTTCGAAACCTTCGAATGGACCTAATCTTGCTGCTACCTGCACGGAAGTGCGATATGCTTCTCCAGTCATCACTGCAGTAATGGTCGCTGCAAAACTTCTTGCTTCATCTGAGTCGTAAGGGATTCCAAGGGCCATCAATAACGCCCCTAAGTTTGTATAGCCAAGACCCAGTTGCCGGAATTTTTTTGCATTCTCTTGTATCTTCTCCGTCGGGTAATGCGAACGGGATACAAGCATCTCTTGGGCGCTAATCATCAGTCGAACAGCATGGCGGAAACCATCAACATCGAAGCCAGTATCTTCATCCAGAAACGAGAGCAAATTCAAAGAACTTAAATTGCATGCCGAATCATCCAAATGCATATATTCGCTACATGGATTACTGCCATTTATCCGCCCACTGATGGGGGTGGTATGCCACTTATTAATCGTTGAATCAAACTGAATCCCAGGGTCAGCGCACTTCCACGCTGCATCAGTTATTTTCCGGAATAGCTCTCGCGCTTTTACTGTTCTCACCACTTCGCCTGTTGTTCGAGAAAAAAGTTCCCACTCTAAATTCCCTTCGACAGCTTCCATAAATTCATCGCTTACACGCACCGAGTTATTTGCATTTTGATATTGCAACGAAAAGAGATCTTCGCCATCAATACCCACATCAAAACCCGCAGATCGAAGGACGCGCGCTTTTTCTTCTTCTTTCACCTTCGAGTTAATGAACTCTTCGATATCAGGGTGATCTACATCTAATATCACCATCTTCGCCGCTCTCCGTGTTTTCCCACCTGACTTAATTGTCCCAGCGCTGGCATCAGCTCCGCGCATGAAACTAACTGGCCCGCTGGGTGTTCCGCCACCAGTGATTATCTCTGAACTTCCGCGGACTCGGCTAAGGTTCACCCCCGCTCCGGAACCACCTTTGAATATCCTCCCTTCATCTACGTACCATTGAAGAATCGAATCCATCGTGTCATCCACTGAGAGGATAAAGCACGCTGAACTCTGTTGAGGAGTATCGGGAACACCGATATTAAACCAAACAGGTGAATTGAAAGAAGCGTATTGATGGACTAGCAGATACTTGAGTTCATCGACAAACACTTCTCGTTCATCAATGTTCGCGAAGTATCCATCCTCCTGTCCCCATTGGGAAATCTGATGAACGACACGATCGATTAGATCTTTAAGCGAAGATTCCCTTTCCGGTGTCTCAATTTCACCTCGGAAATACTTCTGAGCCACTATATTGCTGGCAGTGGCTGACCAGCGAGAGGGAAATTCTACATCCTTCTGCTGAAAGACGATTGAACCATCAGACCAGTTGACGATTCGAGCTTCTCGGCTTTCCCAGTCAATCCCTTCATATGGGCTAGAAACCCCTGATGTCCTTCGCCTGCTAAACCCTATGGACGGGATTTGGCTTTCTTGATTCATAATTGACCTCTAGCGTTATCGCACATTGAACTAAAATTCTCCTTGATGAATACTCCTACGACCTGACCGCATCAAACTATTTGCAATCCAGACAAACTAGATAACTTCATATCCAGCACTCATCACAAACTACCTTGCCCTTCCTGTGGATTGCCATGGGAAGGATTGTGGATTTCTTTGTGGATTAATTACAAATTTTCCCCAATAGAAACGGATACCTTGGGAATATGGAAACTGATATTGACTCTCTACTGGAAACCTATATCTCCGACCTTCGAACAAATACTTCTAGCCCATGCTGGACAATGCTCAACATGATTTCGTCAAAGAATGGCCTAGCTACTCTAGACGGGAAATCCGGCCTCTTAGGTGGGCCTGCTGATAAGGCTTTATTCCGAACACTCCGAGGGATTGCAGATGTTATTTTAGTGGCTGCAGGAACGATAAGAACAGAGAATTATTCAGCACCGGTTATAACCGATAGGACATCCCAAATTCGCCGATCCCAGAGTCAACTACCATTACCAACAGTAGTTGCCCTGACAAATAGCTTAAATCTTGACCCTCAGTCACCTCTTTTCACAACCCCCCATTACCGGCCAGCGATACTAACATCCACATCTGGCGTAAAACAGCAGGACAAAAATCACTTTCAGAACGCAGATATCATCGAAATGCCCGGAAGCAGCGTAAACCTTAGCGACGCTCTAGCTATCCTTGCCGAAGCCTATGGCCCCGTAATACTCGTTGAAGGAGGTCCGAGTTTAAACCAGCAAATGGTGAGCCTAGATCTATTCGACGAATTCTGTATAACTATTAGCCCCAAATACT
>PVBE012728522.1_pt1 | contig 17526 bp, 7 predicted proteins | sample 1631181 | NCBI WGS metagenome assembly PVBE01 (sample SAMN08397723, study PRJNA350692) | Marine metagenome, whole genome shotgun sequencing project. | isolation source: water | place: Pacific Ocean | collected 2012-04 | reverse complement strand
GAGCACTTTACCGCTGAGGCCCGGATTCGCCCCGAGGAAATCCTTGAACCTCTTCCTCCCATAGAAGAGGTCCCTTATTAGAACCAGGGTCCACTTCTTCCAGATGTAGTCCAGTGTCGTCTGGATGGGGCATGCTTTCTCCACGGAAATCAACTTACTAAATGGTTACAAAACCCTTTTATATTACTTTTGGTTATTTAATATGTAAATGAAAGTATATAAGCCTTACGCCATGGTGACCGTTCCCCAACGCGTTCTTACGCTCACGGCCACACCGTCAGTTGCATCTTCATCAAGGGGGGCCGATGTCGATAAGGATAATACGCCCTTTTATGAGTCCTTGAAAGGATGCAGTTCGATCGCGGAGATCTTCGAGCTCGTAAAGACAAGGGTCTCGTTGCACATCGGCAGGGAGCGGACTAACCTCATGGTCGGCCTCTCTGACCTTGGAACCGCTCCGGGTGGGTTCATCGGTGCATATTGTGCGATCGGGGGCAACATCATCGTCATCAACAAGCGGATCCTCGTCAAGGTAAAGGCTGAACGCCCCGAGCTCTACAACGAATATCTGTTCTTCATCCTTCTTCATGAGTACATCCATGGACTCGGTTTCTCCAATGAAAGGGAGACCGAGGAGCTCACCTTGTCCATAGCCAAGACCCTGGGCAATGAGACCATCATCGAGCTTGCCACGGACATGAGCCGTTTCTTCCCGGACATCGTTTTCTCACCCGTAGGTATGAGGCCCGAGCAGCGGTACATCGAGTTCGAGCATGGAATAGACCAGAAGGATACCACCTATATCCGGTGACCTTATCCCTATTCATTTTATGTAACTACTCCCCAGTAGTAAACTATATATACCTGAAGCACCTACAATATCCCGATGGGACCGACATTCCTTGATGGCGTGTCTGACGGCTATGCTGCCGTCAAGGAGAAGGTCGCCGATAACTACCACAAGCATCCGGGTACCTACAAGGCAGTCGGCACCGTGGCCGCTGGTGTAGGCGCTTACCTCCTGGCACGGGAGGGCCTGGACGCTGTGGGATTTCAGGATTACGTGGCCAACAGCATGCCCTGGCTCGGCCAGTACGCTGACGCCGTCGCCAGCGGCACTGCCGGCGTACTCGCCGCCCTGGGAGCCAAGGCCCCGGTGGAGAAGACCATCAAATACTTCGAGGGCGAGCGGAAGCACGAGAAAGGCACGTACGCTGCGGACGCCAGTGAGAGCGGTGCCAAGGAGGCCGCGGACGCCGTTATCGAGGGGATGGACGGAACGGACATCGGCTGCGCTGCCCTGGGCATGCCCGTGGGCCTCACCGATATGAAGGAGCTTTACGACGGTGTGAAGTCGGACTACCAGCACAACCACAAGAAGGGTGCCTCATACAATGAGACCGATCCCGCCTTCGACGAGAAGATGTTCGGTGCCGACCAGGCGCCGTACCACGTGTTCAGAAAGGAGAAGAGCGGGAAGTCCGCCCCGTGAGCCCCGCTACTATTTATCGAGCACCTGCTCCGGATCGTCCATCATCTCGATGAACCAGAGCACGGCAGGAAGGTTGTTATCGACCACATCGTCGATGTCCTCCTCGTCGGGATTGAACTGCGTGAAGGTGTTGCCCCATCCGCCTCCGCCTTCCAGCTCGACGGTGTAGGCGAGCATCCCCTTGGAGTCCGCCCAGTCGGTGTACGTACCGCTGGCCAGGGCCGTCCGGCCGCCGTGCATCACGTCGTACGGGCGCTCCATGAGCTCGCGCATCCCATTGCCGATGGCGCGGTAAAGCTCCTCACGCTCGCCATCCTCGGTGGTGTAGTCGGGGGCGTACTGGTACTCGCCACCATAGGAATGAAACGCCAGCGTCCCCTTGAAATCATGCTCGGCCACGAACTCGGCCATGGCCGTGGTCTCCTGCTCGCTCATGGCCTCGGGACCACGGTAGGTCTGGTGCCAGTAATTGCCGCTGGCACCGGGCTTGCCCCAGGCCTCCGAGAAGTTACGGTTGAGGTCCACACCATGGAGCGAGGACGACCTTTCGGCCCAGTTCCCCTCCTCGACGAGCTCGCTGTTATCGCGGGCGTTCTTGCGGTGGTCCGAGTCACCGTACCGCCGCACCTGCTCGGCCACGATCATCCCGCCATCGGTATTGAAGCTCGGGATTATCCAGGTGTCCCGGCTGTCCACCAACTTTGTGATATAGGCGTCCTTGCCGTAGCCGTCGACCATCGTCTTGGCCACGTCGAGGGGCACCTCCACCGCGATGGCCTCCCGGGCATGGAACTGGCCGACAAGTAGCACCTCGGTCCGCGCCTCGCGGTCCTTCACGCGAGCGTCGCTGCCGATGCGTATGGCGTAGATCGGATTACCGAGTCCACTCTTCCCGATGACCTCGACATGAGCGAGGTCCGGTGCCTTCTTCTCGAGAGCGTACAGTTCCTCGGCGACCTCCTCGGGGACGTGGTACTTGCCCAGACCACCGTCCCTGAGAGGCGAATCGGTGGGTATACGCTGCCAGGAACGGACATACTGTCCCTGCTCGACATACTTATCAAGGGCATCGTCACGGTCATAAGCGCCCCCTTCAGCGGGGAGCACCATCTCCTTGGGAAGCCGTATCTCGTAGTCGCCGAGGTCGATCCGGTAGTCGTCTGCCAGCTCGTGCTCAAGCAGCTCTTGGTGGGCGGGAGGCGTCGTTGCCGGATGGTCCGCCGCGTACGCTATTGGTGCGATAGCGGTGATGGCCGTGGCACCGAGGAGGGCATAGGTGGTGGCACGCTTCACCACACGGGCGAGCACACCCTCACCATCGCCGTCCCCGGCTTCTTCCACGGCCTAAGTCCCCTGTTTCCCTTTGATCCCCTTTCTAATCGGACTTACTCGTCGTCCCAGAAGGTCTCGAGCTCGTCGGTCTTGTTGGTGACCACCCACTCGTTCGGCGAGACCTCTTCAAGGTGGTACCCGTTCTTGCCGAACCGGGATACCTCCACCTTGTCCTTGCCGTCATCCAGCTTCCAGATCTCTTTCTCTCCCATAGCCTTGATGCTTTTGAGCACGGGGATGAAGTCCTTGATGCGGCGCTTGTGCGTGAGGTCGACGGCCTCCTCCTCGGGGCCGTTGTGCTTGATGTACAGATCGCCCTCGTTGAAGGCGACAGCATAGTGGTTGTCGTCCTCCTTGACGATCTTACCCTGAGAACCCTTGAAGGACACCTCCCAGCCGGAGTCGAAGATGTAACTGTCACCATCGTGGATGAAGGCAGTGCCCTCGATGGTGGTCTTGACCTCGGGCTTCTCGTGGTAGAGCGAGAAGAGGAAGTTGGAACCCACCCAGAGGGCGGCGCCGGCGGCGGCCACGGGCACGCTGGAGACAGGCCACGCCTTGGTGGCGGCCACGGTCCCCGAGTAGGTTCCCAGGTAGACGCCGCTGCCGATGGACGACTCCACGCCCATGATCTGCCAGAAGTTCTCCGAGTAGTCGTCGTGCTCGTGCTCCTTCTTGTTGATGATCTGATCGTGGATGGCTAAGTTGGCCTTACCGCTCATTGTACCGGAGATGGCGCTGGCCACGGTGGCCGCGCCGTAGATGCCGATGAACGCGTAACCGGGGTTCTCCCCTAAGTGCTTGAGGATGTCCGGGTGGAGCCCAAAGTAGCTGGCGCCGGTAACGGTGCCCAGCCCGGCCACGTAGAGATTGACCTTCTTTAGTTCCTCCATAGGTTTCTCGGAGTTGACGGCGTTGTCGACGACGCTTCCAAGGAAGCTCTCGCCGATAATGCCAAGGGCGGGGCTGCCGATGTTGCCGATGGAGGTGATGGTTGAGGCGATGCCGTAAGCAGCACCCTGCTCCCACAGCTTGGGGGTGATGACGCCCAGGAGCATGGCCGCACCGACGTTCCCCATAAGGTCGCCGACCTTAAGGACGGCGTACTCAGGGTCCTCCTTGAACAGACGGTAAAAGACCTTGAACTTGTCCATGAAGGACTTCTCGTCCATCTGGTACATCTCGAGGGAGAGATCGTCAGGGATGCCGAAGAAGCTCTTGAAGTCCTCGTTGAAACCGAACTCCTCGAACTCAACGGTCTCTTTGAGATTGAAACCGTTCCCCTTGAGGTACTCCTTGAGGCCAGGGTCAGCGTCATCGGGGACCGGCAGTTTCTTGAGGCCGATTAGAGAGCCGAAGAACTTGCCCTCCCCCCGCTCGGTGATGACCTCCGTACGGTAGGCCATGGCCGGGTGGAAGGCGGGATCCTTTACGTCATACGCCGTAAAGACCGCATCCTTACCGGCGGCCGCAGCGACGCGGTAGGCGTCCACGTGCATGCCCTCCTCGTCGGTGTGGTACACCACGGAGAACCGCGCACCGTCGTACCCGGCGTTCACCAGGTCCATGTACTGGTCCTCCAGCCCGAAGTTGGCCTTCGCGAACTCGAGATTGTTCGGGTTCAGCTGGAACTCGTCGTACTGCGCTCCCGCTACGAAGAGCGGATTCGCGTCGAGCTTGCGTGTAAGAATCTCAGAGGCAGTGTTGTTCTCCTCTTGGAAATCCTCTTCGGCGAGGACTGCTGCATCATACATGAAGCCAACGGGCGCCATCGTCGGTTTAAAAAAGGTTTTCCTACGCGAACCGGAAAACTCGTGTGTTACTACCCTTGAGACACGTCACAAATCAAGAAAAGGAAGGGCATTTCCACCAGAGATAGGGTGGTTCACGAAAATACGGTCTGGATCGGAATGCCGTGTCACCGCCGAGTAGGAACACAAGCCAGGTCAAGTATCATCACAGAACGGGCCCGCAGGACTCCGCTCCGGGTTAAGAATTATTTCAATTATCCTTGAATGGTTGGACCATAAGGAGTATGAGAGGCGTTTCAAATACTAGAGAAGGTATCTAGGCAGCCGCCTCGGCGCCCTCAGGTGTACCCTCGCCTGACGTCTCGCCCTCGTCCTCTTTCTTCGTGATCTGGAAGTGGAAGAGCGATCGCGTCGACTGCCAGCGGATTCCGCTCTGCATCCCCTGGTACATGTGGAAGGCCTCGGTCTGGTACTCGATGAAGGGATCCTTCTGTGCGTAAGCCCGGAGGTGGACACCGCGCTTCATCTCGTCCATGCCCAGAAGGTGATCCTTCCATGACATGTCTGCGGCGTGCAGGAGGACCTGTCGCTCCACCTGCCCGATTATCTCCGCCCCGACCTCAGCCTCCCGCTCGTGGTAGCGTTTCATGGCCTCGTTCGTGAGGTTCTCGGTCAGCTCGTCGGCGTTCTTGACCGAGCCAACGTTCAGGTCGGCCACGTCGATGCCGAAGACGGCCTGGCAGTTGTAGGTGAACTGCTTCTCGAGGAACTCGTTCTCCCACTGATGGGGCTTGGGGCCCTCAGCGGTGAAACTCTCAACTACTTCCTCTGCCGTCCGCTCGATGACGTTGTACACGTCCTGCTTCAGGTCAGGCCGCTCAAGGATTACGTTGCGGTCGTCGTAGAATATCCCTCGCTGTGTGTTCATGACCTCGTCGTACTTCAGCAGGTTCTTGCGCATCTCGAAGTGCATGCCCTCGACCTTCACCTGCGCCTGTCGGACGACCTTGTCGATGAGCTTGCCCGATAGCGGCTCGTCCTTGTGGACCCCCGAGAAGAACTTATCAATCTTCTCCGGCCCGTAGAACCGCAGCAGCTCGTCCTCAGCGGACAGGTAGAACCGACAGGAACCGGGATCCCCCTGGCGGCCCTCACGTCCCAGGAGCTGGTCGTCGATGCGACGTGAGTCATGACGCTCGGTACCGATCACATGGAGACCTCCGATGTCGGCCACGCCCTCACCGAGCTTGATATCGGTACCGCGACCGGCCATGTTCGTGGCCACGGTCACAGCACCCTTCTGCCCGGCCTGGGCGATGATATCGGCCTCCTGCTTGTGGTGCTTGGCATGAAGCACCTGGTGGTCGATGCCACGGGCGATGAGCATATCGCTAAGGTGCTCGGACACATCGATGGAACGGGTGCCCACGAGCACGGGGCGGCCTGCCTCGTGCTGGGCCACGATGTCGTCGACGATCGCGTCGTACTTCTCCTCCGCGGTGCGGTATATCAGGTCCTGCTGGATGTCGCGCTGCATGGGCTCGTTCGTGGGGACCTGGACGACGTCCATGCCGTAAAGGGAGATGAACTCGCCCTCCTCGGTCTTTGCGGTCCCGGTCATGCCCGAGACGCGGTCGTACATCCTGAAGAAGTTTGGGAACGTGATGGAGGCGTAGGTCTGGGAGGGCTCGCGGACCTTCATGTCGGTCTTACCGGTCGCCAGCATGTCGTTGTTGGCCTCTTTCGCCTCCAGGGCCTCGTGGAGCCCGGCCTCGTATCGCCTGCCGTGCATGAGGCGCCCGGTGAACTCGTCGACGATGAGCAGCTCGCCGTCGGAGACCACGTAGTTCTTGTCCTTGGTGAAGAGAGAGTGTGCGGCGATGCACTGGCGTGCTGAGTGATAGAGGTGCATGGTCCGCTCGTCCGTGGGCGAGTCCACTCCGAGGGCCTTGGCCAGCTTGTCATCCCCCCGCTCGGTGAAGAAGGCGAGATGGTCCTTCTCGTGCACCTCGTAGTCGCGCCCGGGCTCGAAGTCGCGGACGATACGGTCCATGATGAGGTACTCGCGGGCCGTAGTGCCGGTGCGTCCGGAGATGATAAGAGGCGTCCTGCCCTCGTCGATGAGGATGGAGTCCACCTCGTCGATGATGGCGTAGTGCATGCCCCGCATGACCCGATCCTCGGGTCGCCGGACCATGTTGTCTTTGAGGTGGTCGAACCCGAACTCGTTGTTCGTCCCGTAGGTGATGTCCGCCTGGTAGGCGGCCTTGCGGTCCTCGGGGGACTCGTCATGCTGGATGCATCCCACCGACATCCCCATGAACTCATAGATGGGGGCCATCTCCTCGGCATCGCGGCCGGCCAGGTAGTCGTTGACGGTGATGACGTGGACGCCCTTGCCCTCAATGGCATGGAGGTAGGCCGGGAGTGTCGCGACCAGAGTCTTGCCCTCGCCTGTCTGCATCTCGGCGATACGCCCTTCGTGAAGGACCACACCTCCCTTGATCTGGACATCGTAGTGGCGCATCCCGGTAACGCGGTTGCTTGCCTCGCGCACGGCGGCATAGGCTTCGGGCATGAGGTCGTCCAGGCTCTCGCCGGCAGAATAACGGTCCCGGAACTCGTCGGTTTTTCCCGCAAGCTCGTCATCGGAGAGGGTAGTCATCTCATCAGCGTAGCTGTTGACCTCCTCGACGATGCCGTCCAGGCGCTGCCGCTCGCGGTGGTTGTACGAGAAGAAGGACTTCACTCCGTCGTATAATCGATCGAGCAGCCCGTCCTCCATCAAGTTGGCCTCGGCCCCGTACGGCCTTAATAAAGGTTTCTCTGCGCGGGACTGGAAAACGGCATACGTAGGCCCTCAGCATGCCTCGATGCGGGTCACGTACTCGTACCCCTTACTGGTGTGCACGGGGATGAGCGGGTACATCTCGACAGGCACCTCGGTATCGCCCCGCACACGCACGACCTGGCCACGTGAGCGCACTTTGTACGCGGGCCGGTCGGCCGTATCGGTCGTGGCATGCGCGAGGAGAAGATACATGCCGGCGTCAACCTCGTGGAACTCGTACGTGCCCTCCTCGTCGGCGACCACGGTGACTGTTGAGCCCGGATAGCCATCCAGGGGCACCATGTGAAGGCGGATGGCACGAGGCGGTACACCGTCCACATAGGTGAGTGTTCGCTCGCCCACCGCTTTCGTACGCTGATCACCGGTGCACGATATCCTGTCTTTGACGTACACACGGCCATGCACGCGGCCCTTGGTACCCAGTTCGACATCCTTTGTGAGATGGCCTGACACCTCGACACGCTCGATGAGCCGACCGAGTCCGGGCGGGCGACTTGCCTCCACGATAAGTGTGTGCTCGCCACAGGGCACCTTTTTCCGCTCAAGGCGCCCTCCCTCGAAGGGATGGAGACAGGTGTCCAGCCACGCTTGACCGTCCACGGGAGCGTTCCCAGGTCCGGTGATGGTGAGCTCAAGATCGCAACCACCGGTCCCGCACAGGTCATCCACGGTCACCGGATGCTCCTGGCCGAACCGGGCGTAGGGGTCCACGCCTGTGAGGTAGGACTCGAGCACGAAGGCGAACTCCAGCGGTCGTCCCTCGGTCCGGACGCCCATTGCCACCGGTTTAAGGTCACGTAGGACCATCATCACGTCATACTGGGCGGTGTAGCTCACGTTGTACCGGCTGAGGCAGACTGGTTCATCGGCATCACGTCGGTCGATGAACGGGAACGGTACCGGCACGTACTCCACATGCTTCGTGCTCTCCTGCTCGGTACGGGGATTGGCCAGCAGGGTCATGTCGACACGCTCGCGCACCATCTCCATGGACCACTCGATATCCGGCTCGTCCTTTGAAGCACTGCGCTGCCGCTGGAGCTCCTTGGCCACCGACAGTTGTGCGTTCTCCACGAAGGGCCGGGCCATGTCACGCTTGGTGGCGATGATACGCTGCTTCCGGCACGCCATGGTCTCTCCGATGCCGCCGGGCGGGCTGGGGATACGGTCGTCATTGATCATGCCCGAGAGGAGATTGCGCTCCATGTACCGCTCCTTCTCGTACATCTCGAGATAGGCCTTTGCCCGGGACCACAGGGTTCGAAGACGCAGTGGGAGGGTGATGGTCATATCCTCCACCGACCGTGTCGCCTCCTCGTCCCCCTCGAGGTGATATGTGAGCTCGAGCGTCGCCTCGACTCCCTCTTCCTGCAGCTTCGCTGTGACCCGTGGTGCGCCGAAGACGACCTGGGCCTTTTCGCCTGCACGGATCGCCTCGAGGCGCGGGGTCAGCCGCCGTGTCGCCTCCTGTGAGAGGAGGCCCTCCATGACCTGTACCGTGGGGAAGAGCACCATGCGGCCCTTCTGGAGATAGACGGGGCGCTTGACCACCACAGGACCCGGGAGCGAGTTGGTGGTGTAGCCGCCGCGCCGTCCCAGCTCATACACGGACTCCTCCACGGAGTCGCGGAGGGCGCTCTCGATGATTTCCGAGAGGTCACGCAGACGGTCCACGGTCGCTCTCGTCTCCCCCGCTTCGGCCCGGACCGTGCGGTCGGTCCGGCTCCCACGCAGGACGTAGGATACGATCACAAGAACAACGAGGGCGATAGCGATTAGCCCGAAGAGGCTTACCTGACCACGTCCACGGCCCAACACAATCCGGCCGCGCATCAGCACACCACCCCCTCTAGGTTGCGCCAGTTGCCCGGATTGCCGGAGAGCTGGATCCGGCTCGTGTCCGATACCTCGTCACCTGTGTTGTCACGGACCGTCACGACCACATCGAGGGGCATGGCATTCTCGGGTGTCGGACAGAGGCGGATGGCGGAGAGGTGGAGCCGGACACCGACGCTGGTGGGGTAGACGAATGCTACGGTGTCGCTCACGTCATGCGGTCCGACCCTGACTGAGAAGCTGTCCTTGTTGATGGTCTCCCCGCCCTCGAGGTCCATCAAGATGTCCATGTCGAACCCGAGCCCCGCTAGGAGCAGGAACAGAGGCCGCTCGCGTGTCCCCGGTTCAACGCTGAGGATACGTATCGACAGGGGAACGTGCTCGAGGACGTCGAATTGGGCCCGTGCCTGGCCGGTCCGCCCTAGGTGGTTCACCGCGAAGGTCAGATGGTCGGCGTCCGTACTATCTCCCTGGATGTACACGACCACGGTCCAGGTACCGGTGTGCCGATCGTAGGTGGCCGATGTCACATCGGCGCGCACCGAGCGTTCCCCGCCGTCCAGGAGCGTGGTCATGGCCGAAACGGGCACATAGGGCACGTCCGCGCCCTCGGTATCGGTTATGCGCATGCCAAGGCGCACCGTGGCCCCGTGCTCCACCGCTGTCCGTGATACCCGGCGCGGTGCCACCGAGATCACGTCGATGCCGATCTCGCTCTGCTCAAGGGGGTACCAGACCTCGAAGGGCCGGCGGACGAGGTGCATGTTATCACCGACAGAGAGCATGAGGAACGCATCGTACCGCCCAGGAGCGAGGGTATGGTTGAAGGCCGTGGAGAATGTCCACTCGTTTAGGCCGCCGTCGTAGGAGATCCCTGGCAGGGGACCGCCCGTACCGCCCAGGAAGCTGGACGCCTCCAGCTCCTCATGGACGCGCTTGTCGTCCACGTGGTCGCCCATCTTCACAACTCCGGTCCAGGTCAGGGAAACACCCTCGCTCATGGCATCGGTGCGGACATGGATCGGTTTGAACTCCTTGACCTCGAATGTGAACTCTGGTTGCTGGCATCCGGCCAGAGTGCACACCTGGCCAGCCGTACAGGGGGATAGTGCCTGGTCCGACGGATCGAGGCATACGCACGTGCCCGAGCAGATCTCGCCTACCTCCACGCACGTGAGGGTCTCCAACCCGCGCTTGGCCACACAGGTGCCGCGCGTACGGATGACTGTGAACGGCGATGTCGAGGCCGATGGGGACGAGCAGGCAGTGGCGCTCCCCGGCATCGGGAGGCAGGTATCCTGGTACTCGCACACGTCCCGTGGCATGCCGTGCTCGTCGAAACAGAGGCAGAGGGGGAAGGCTGCGGACGTGGGATGGCATGCCATCCGCGGGCCTATGCAGGGTATATTGGTATCGAGCACGGGGAGGGTGCCCCCAAAGCAGAGGTCGGAGTGCACGGATCCCTGCCGCGGCCGCCAGTCCACGATCTCTACGGTCTTGACGCCCGTCGCCACGATCTCGCCGCCCTGGTATACCTCCATCTCGATCTCGTACATCCCTGGATCGAGCTCATCCTCCAGTTCTATGTCGGCAGGCTCGCAGCCACCGGAGGTCGTTCGGGTCACGACGTTGCCGTCGCTGTCGGTGACAGTGACCTCGCACAGCTCCCCTTCGCCGGCGGGGAACACCGCGAGGTTCTCGCCCGCAGAGTACACGTCCTTGTCCGTCGTAATCTCTACGGTCCCCTCGCCCGTATCGGCGAAGGTGAACGCCGCAGTACCGGTGCCCGTGAGCTCGCCACGAGTGGCCCGCACCCGTATCATGTAGTCACCCGGGACCAATCCCGCGGTGCCCAGTCGTACCCTGTCGCAGGTTGTGAGGTCGAGCTCGTCCCACCGGTGCCCCTCTAGGTTGAGCACAGTCACCTCGCATCGGTCGACCTCGCCTTCAGCAGAGATGTCTACATCGAAGGACGGGCCGGTGACCGTGGCGGTAGCGATGTTCACAGCGACCGACAGCTGGGCGCGGGAGGCCACAAGGGGCGTGCGCGCGGAGGAGATGCGAGGGATATCGCCCCATGTGTCGATCGCGATCAATGCCAGCTCGGCACCTTCCTCGACCAGGAGCCCCGTCGTCGGGAGCACGAAGGGCTCACAGTTCGGGGAGACGGCGCTCAGGGCGGGGCGTGTCTCCCCTGGTTGTATGATGGCGATGATGCAGAGGCTCCCCTGGAGGCGCGGGATATTGAACGCGTCACCAATGACGAGCGAGCGTGCCAGTTCGGCGACCGACGAGGGGACATCCAGCGGTTGGTCCTGTCCCGATACCGTGAAGGTGGATAGAGTGGGCTGATCACGCACGTCCTCAACGATCGCCCGATAGGCGGGGTAATGGATCGAGAGCTCGCGTTCCTCGGCGAGCAGCCCGGGCGCGAGGGTGAACTGTCGGGGCCGGTACTCATGGGAGAGCCGGACACGTACACCCGCTTCGCCCCAGACATCCTCCCATGCAAGCTCCTCCACGCCGAATATTGGATCATCGTTTACTGTAAAGATGATCCGTCCTGTGGTAATATCACGCCAAGGTTGGCAATCGGCCGCGGGCGCCGCTATGTTACATCGCGTTCGTAGGTCGGCGTCCGTCAGCACTGCAGCAGCGCTCGGTTGGAGTTCGAAGGTGACGGTCGCGGTCTGCTTATCGAGGGAGGCGAAGTCCACGTCCTCGGTCACGGAGAAGGCAATCAAGCCAAACGCGGGGGTCATGACGAGCATGAAAGCGAGGAGCAGGGCCGATGAACGGGACCATCGAGCGACCATTTTCATCTCCTCCGTGGTGCGCAGGTGCAGCCACATGACCTCGTCTCGAGAGTGCAGTCGTTATTGTCTATATGGAGCTCGCAGGTGGAGAGGCAATCCTCGCACACCACTTCGAGGCGGCAACCTCCCAAGTCGAAGGTGGCGTCGATGGTCTGACGCGCGGTGTCGTCGAACTCTATCTCCTTTTCCTGGATGACCCGTGCGTTGGGGAATAGGGTGGGATCGGCGTCATCGTCGATCCATAAGGAGCCGTCCCCGTCCGTAGCGGTGACGTGCAGTCCCATGGCGGAACCACCCTCGGGATCGCCGAAAGCTCCGAACACCGACGAGCGGAGAGTGACGGTACCCCCTCGTGCCAGCTCCGATAGGTCCTGCTGCACCAGTCCACCGATAACGTCCATGCCGTCCTCCAACCGCGGTGCTACCTCGACGCTCCCTGAGAACGGGACGTGCGCGAGGTTCCTGACATCTATCTCGAACGACACGGGTTGGCGCAGCACCGCCGTGGTGATAGGCCTACCGTCGGCATCACGGAACACGGCCTCGGCGATCCTGAGCTGGGGCCGCTTCACCTCGAGGTAGGCCCGGGGGTAGCCGAGCATGACGCGGGAGCGCTCCCCGACGCACCAAGAGGTCATGACGCGACCGGTGCACCGCTCCGGATCGAACCCCTGCTCGTCCAGCACCGTGTCCAAGAGCACGCTCCCGTCACCGCCGGTGACGCGGACGCCAATATGGAGCACCCAGCCGAGCAGATCGCCCGTGAGCTGGAACGGCGCCGTCTCCACCACCAACTCCTCACCGGGGGCGTCGATCGTCCTGGCAGCGCGCGTCCCCGCGAGCTCCTGGGACGCGCCGATGACCGCGTACGTCTCCACGGATACAGGGAACATCTGTGTCGTCACGACCAACCGGCCGACGACCTCCATACCGGGGTTGCCGTCGGTGACCTCCTCGTCGCTGTCCGTGGACACGAAGGCGCCGTGGGTCACACTCACCTCGCCCATCTCGACAACGTGCGTCAGCGGCCCCGCTGCCGTGGCCACGCCCTCCCCCTCGTCGTCGACGACGTCCAGCTCCAGCTGGACGGTTGCATTGGCCATCCACGGTTCCAGCTGGATGGGGTCGGAGATATAGGCCCACGAGTCGCCGGGCGCCAGCGGTCGGATGGGGACGTCCCGCAGCTCGATGACCTCTTCCTCGCATGCACACCCGCACTCATACGTGTCAGGACATGGCGGGCAGTCGCACTCGCCGATGACCCTGAGCCGGGCGACCGCACGTCCCGTGAAGGAGTAGTCACCCGTGTTGTTCACCACGGCGCGGACCCGGACGCTCTCGTTGGCATAGAATGTACGGGTCTCCTCTGAGCCGCGGAGAAGCGCCACTTCCGATACGGTGACCTCCGGCGACACGGCTTTGCAGAGCTTGGCACACTCCTTCTCGTTCCCGCCCGAGCTCGTGCAGTTCTCCATGCACGCGATGGTGGCATTGGCGGGATCACACCCCTTGAAACATCCATCCCGGGCGTTCCGGTCCTCCGGGAAGCGTATCCCGCAGTCGGTCACGCACGCAGGATCGCGCCCGCAATCGACGAGGCATGTGTGTTGGATGTCGACGTCGTCCTCGCCCAGGCAGCGCTCCTCGCAGGCGACCTGCACATCGTCGCACTTCCGCATGCACGTCCGGGCGTCGCCCGAACCGGCCCCGAACTTGATGACACACCCCTCCTCGCAGATGATGTCCGTCTCGCCGTCGCCAAGGCCCACGCACGCCTCCAGACATGGACGAAGGAGGACCGGGTCAGGCCGCTCGCGCGCGCATGTGTCCTCGCACGTCGAGTTGCTCGGATCGCAGGTACGCATGCAGTCAAGGGCCCCGCGAACATCGGTCTCGTTGCCCGCAAGGCAGTCCCGCTTGCACTCGAGTGTATCGTTGAGCTCATCCTCGGGCTCAGGTGTGGGCGTCGGCATCACCGAGGGCATCGGTGTGGGGCTGACCGTTGCGTTGGGCGTGGGGCTGGGGGTGACGGTGGCGTTGGGTGTCGGTGAGGGGGTAGGCGACGGTGTCGGTGTGGGCGTCGCGGTGACGTTCCCCATATTGCACTTCTTGATGCACTTACGTGCTGCCGTGCTGTTGTCCTTGTGCTGGTCCAGGCACGCTTCATCGCACGGCACCTCGCGTGGCTCGCACTCGATCTTGCCCACCGGACGTTCGGTCAATCCCTCAAGGCAGCACAGTCCCGTTTCGGACGTCGTCCCCACGCACACGTCGTAGGTCATGCCCGCAGCCCCGTACGGCGACTGGCACACGCTCGCCCCGCTCGTGGGCCCGGACATGGGCTGATAGCTGGACCGGGCAGGGGGTACTGCTCCTAGCTGTCCTGCGGTCCCTTCCGTCCCCTCCGGCGCACAGCACTGCCGGGCAAGCTCCAGCGCCTCTTGGTCCCAGTTGATGGGGCAGTTCATGTCGATGAGATGGTGCCCGCTCCCAGTATGACACACGCACAGGCTGAGCTCGGGGTGACAGTGGGATCCAGTCGTTCCGAAGCAGAGCTGGCACGCCTCCTGGCACTGCCCCGGGGACAACTGCGCATCATTAGGAGCTGTCGGCGGGCGACGCGTTTTATACCTGAAGCAGTCCTGCATGTCCATGAAGAGCTTGTCCGGATCGAGGCGCGCCAGGTTCATGAGCGCGGCGACGTGGCCGGACGACCAGGCGTCCACGTTCACGTCCAGAAGCTCGACGCCTTCCTCCAGCTCGGACTCGCATCTTCCCGTCGGACGACCGCACCCGGCGACCGGTGCATCGCTGGTGATCCGCCTGACGAGTTGTCGGAGCTCCGGGACACCCTTACTCCCTCCCGAGGAGCTGGACGAACCACCGGCCGCCCGCTCCTTTGCGACGGTCGTCCGGTCCTTGACGTTGTACCGCCCGCAGAAGTCACCCCAGACGCCCGAACCACGGTAGCTGACATTCGCGCTGAGCAGTTCGTTGGAGACGATTATGCCGACATCATCCCTGTCACCGTTCTGGCCGGTAGAGCTGTCGTCCACATCGTATCGCCGATTGCTCGACATGGGGACGTTGAGGGATATGGGCCCGATATTGACGCCGGTGTACCCGATGGAGTCGCTGTTGCGCGCCATGCCGGGGGTCGATACATCACGGATGAGGGGATCGCCGGCGAGGGTGACGAGGGCCGTCAGCTCGTACTGGAACTCGGTAACCGAATTACCTCCCTGCCCTCCCTTCTCCAGCATGCCCACGAGGTCGTTCACGTGCTGCTCGAGCCCGGGGGGCGGGGCGCCGGTCCGCATCGAGCTGCGCACGTCCCCGGCCAGCAGGCGGAGCTGGCGGGCCACGGCAGAGATTGCGGCTGTGCGCTGGTCGAGAGCGGCCTGGCCCCTGCCCGTGCGCTCGGCCATCGTGCATGGATCGAGAGTGATGCCGCCGAGGACGTCCGAACTGCCCACGGCGCATGCGTCCCAGAGATCGGACATCGCCCGCTGACAGGCAAGGAGCATAGAAGGCGCGGTGATGACCGAACGGGCCGATGCGGCGACGACGGTCGCGTTGGCGATCTTGCAGTCACCATTACACTTGGAGGGACAGGTCGCTTTCTCGCGTATACAGCAATCGCCCTCCTCACCGGGTTTGACGACGCATTCGTAGGTGCCCTTCTCCTCGTCCTTCTTGAACCGCAGGACCTCGCCGCACGCATCCTTCGTATCGCACTTCTCGCCCTCGGACGGATCACCGATCTCGCATGCTGACGCGAACGCGCAGGGAACGGCCGCGCAGAGCGGGCATTCTGCGGCCTCCTCGACGGATTTGCTCTCTTTTAGCTCCGGTGCCGAGCCCGTGGAGTGCTGGAAGGCGGGACCGCCGCTGCCCGGTGTGCCCCCGATATCCCGGCAAGCCTGCTCGAACCGCTCCTGAACGAGTTCCGGGTAGTATGGCCCGTGACCCCTCTTCCGGCAGTAGTAGTTCGCGTTGTTCCACTTGGTACCGGCACCGTAGTACTTCTCACACGAGCGCATCATGGAGTCGAATGACGAGGCGCCTCCCTTGCGGTAGTTGATCGCGGTCTCCATAGCACCCATGCCGCGGTTGTAACCGAACTGGACAAAGGAGAGGGCCTCACTGCTCGACGCACCCAACGAACCGGCCTTGTTCAGGTTCGCAGCAAGTTCCTTGAGCCCCAGGTCGATGCCAAGGTCGGCGTTCCCCTTGCACGCACAGTACAGCGGGGAGCTCTTGTCCACGCGGCATGGATGGTCGACCTGCATGATACCGCCGCAATTTACGCTTGGATTGCACGAGGACTCCTGCATCATGAGGGCCGCGATCTGGAGCGGGTCCACGCGTCCGTTCAATCCGTGCTTCGCCATATAGCGCTCGACGGTCTTCATGTAAGGAGCGCACGCGCCCAAGCTGCTCGAGCCGAGCTTGCCCATGTCGCCGCCCTGGCATCCGAAGGCGCCCTGTTCACCCTCTGAAGGGTCCTCGGTCTGGCCAGCCGTGGAACCCCCCCCGCCAGAGTAGTAGGCCTTGATGTCCAGAGGGTCCATGTATTGCCCTGGACCTTGTGGGCGTGCGATGAGGATAGCGAAGTGGAGGTGCGGCACCTTGTTCCCGAGCCCGACGGCACCCAGGTTCGTACCTGCAGTGACGTGTTTGCCACCGCTCCCGTCCGGGACGTGGAACGCAAGGCTCTTCATGTGCGTGTACCAGGCGAAATAGTACGTTTTGCCCTTGTACTTGAGCGGCTTGTCGAACTTGAGGAGTACGCTGTTGGGCGTGTCCGGTGGTGTGGTCCACTTCGTGTGACCGCGCTCGCTGTAAACGAGGGTACCGTCTGCGACGGCGTAGGTCGCGGTGCCCGCGGGGACGTGGATATCGATGCCCCGGTGTCGCCCCGCTGCGCCGTAGGTCTTCCATTGCGATTGACTCGTCCCCCGGAGCGGTTCGACGAGCTTGCCGCCCCCTGAACCGGACTGCGTGCTTTCGCCATCACCAGTGCCTGTGCCCGTACCCTGGTCGGCCCCACTCCCGGAGCCGCTCCCGGTCGCCTCGTCCTCACCGCCACCGACCTCTCGCCCTTCGTCGGGACGACACTCATCGAGCCCCTTCACCTCGCATCTTCGCCCCGCGGCCTGGTCGCAGAGCGCGGGTCCGAGGCCCTCGCTGGCGACCTTCATCGCCGTGAGCCCCTCCCCGCCAAGACGGGGATCGCAACTGTCCAGTCCGAGCCCTTTTACCTGCTCGATGGCCTTGTTGCAGATCCAACACTGCTGGATGAACCCATCCTGTGCAACTACCATGTTAGTGGAGATTGTGGAGTAGTGTTGCACCATCTGCTCGTACGCGCCGGCCATGGCGTCGAGGTAGTCGGCCATGTTGTCGAACTCCTGGCCGGTGCAGGGGATAGCGAGATTGGAGATG
>PVBE010343854.1_pt1 | contig 17529 bp, 20 predicted proteins | sample 1631181 | NCBI WGS metagenome assembly PVBE01 (sample SAMN08397723, study PRJNA350692) | Marine metagenome, whole genome shotgun sequencing project. | isolation source: water | place: Pacific Ocean | collected 2012-04 | reverse complement strand
TTATTCCCTGAGCAATCACGTGGTGTTCCTGTTTTTGCCCCAGTTATAGAGCATTTGAAAATGTTAGATCGTTATTCAGAGGCAGAAATAATGGCTGCTGTTGTTTCTTCTTTATTTACAGTTTTTGTTAAAACTGAGTCTGGTGACGGTTTAATTAACCCAATGGAACCAACTAGCGAAACGGGGGCTTCTACTGCTGATGATACAACGAAATTGGCCGCAGGTGCTATGGTGGGTTTGGCTCCTGATGAATCAATAGAAATTGCAAATCCGCAAAGACCGAATAGAAATTTTGATATGTTTGTGCAATCGGTTTTAAGGCAGATAGGTGTCGCTCTTGAATTACCATTTGAGTATTTGATTAAGCACTTTACTTCTTCATATAGCGCAAGCAGAGTTTCTATAATGGAAGCTTGGCGTTTCTTTATGAATCGCAGGCGTTGGTTGGCAACATCTTTTTGTGACAAAATATATGAAATATGGTTTTATGAAGCGGTTGCTTTAGGGAGAATAAAAGCTCCAAGTTTTTTTAGATCTCCTATAATGAGAAGAGCGTATTTAAAAGCCGATTGGATTGGCCCTGCAAAAGGACACATAGACGAGTTAAAAGAAATACAAGCCGCAGAAAAAAGGATTAGTCTAGGGTTAACTACTCATACCCAAGAAACGATTGAGCAAAATGGTGGGGATTGGATGTCAAACCAATCTAAACTTAAAATAGAACAAGAGTTAAAAGGTGGGTCTTCAATAAATCCTGAGCCAGATGGACGGGTAGAAGAATCAGAAGAAGTAGAAGAAGATGAAAATACAACTGATCAATTATCCGAGAATTATGAGGAGGATGAAGATGAAGTTACTTGATGTAATCAACTCTCCTTGGGCCATTATGCCCGATAAATTGAATGAGATAAAAGCAGTATATTTATCGAGATTGAATAAGGAGAAGGTTGATTTAAAAGCTTTAAAAGAGGAACTTGGAAGACCTTTAGGATCACAACTAGAAGAAGAGTTAGTAAATGGTGTCGCAATTATACCGATTGAAGGAGTAATAGCTAAACGTATGAATATGTTTAGTAATGTTAGTGGTGGTACGTCAATTGATATGGTTGAGAATGCATTTATTAGGGCTTTAAATAATAATGATATACACACTATCATGTTGCATATAGATTCACAAGGTGGTACAGTAGCAGGAACACAAGAATTTGCTAATTTAGTTTATCAATCACGTGATCAGAAAAGAATTGTAACGGCTGTTGATGGGGTTATGGCATCTGCGGCTTTATGGATCGGTGTTGCTTCTCAAGAGGTTTATATAACTGGTGAAACTGCACAGGTTGGTTCTATTGGTGTTATAGCTACACACATTGACGTTAGTGAACGTGATAAAATGGAGGGAATTAAAACTACTGAAATTACTAGTGGGAAGTTTAAAGCTATTGCTTCTGAACACAAAGCCTTAACAGATGAAGCAAGAGACGTAATTCAAAATCAAGTTGATGAATTATTTTCAATATTTGTACGTGATGTAGCAGAGTATAGAGATATGGAAGTTGACGTTTTATTGGACGGAATAGCGGATGGACGCATCTTTATCGGACAAAAAGCTGTTGCTTCTGGTTTGGTTGACGGTGTACAACCATTTAGATCTTTGTTAACGCAGTTAGTCAATGAGAACGGTGATTCTCCACAATTATCTGCATTTATTAACGGTGAGCACAAAGGAGATAGCGATATGCCTAATCAAGTTGACCAAACCTCTAGTGCGATTAACAGTACAGATGAACTGTTAAATACATACCCAGAATTGGTAAAAGAGATTCGGGAACAAGCATATAGTAGTGGGTTGGACGAAGGCAAAAAAGAAGAGTTAGATCGCATTAAATCAGTAGAAGCACAGTCGCTTTCTGGACACGAGGAACTTATCAAGTCATTAAAGTTTGATGGTAAGACCACAGGACCAGAAGCCGCAGTCGCTGTGCTAGAAGCTGAAAGACAAGACGGGAACAAAGCCAAAGAAAGCCTTGAATCCGGAAGTGTCGAAGTGTTACCTCCTGTTGTTGAACCAGAAAAAGCTAAGAATGACTATGGTTCTATGGCTGTTGAAGACAGAGCAAAAGCCATGTGGGATGATAATCACGAGCAAGTGCGTGATATCTACCCAAGCCAAGAGAACTTCTTAGCTTATTTGGAAGCAACAACAACAGGAAAGGCTATGTTAAAAACTGGTTAACGGTGTTTAACCCAAATTGTAATTTTAATAATTAGGAGAAAGTTGTTATGGCAACTCTTTCAGCTGATACACAGCGTGATTATGAGTTAGGCGACCAAAATAACATTCCTGTTATTGCTTCTGACATTATATATGAAGGGGCGGCTGTTGGGGTAGTACAAAGTTCTGGTCATGCTAGGCCTTTGGCCGCTACCGATGTTTTTTCTGGTTTTGCTACAGCAAAAGCTGACAATTCTTCGGGTTCAGCCGCAGATATTAATGTTAGTGTTAAAAGAAGTGGGCAAATTCGTTTGTCTGTTTCTGGAGCAGTAATAACGGATGTTGGTCAACCTGTATATGCTACTGATGATGATACATTTGTGTTTTTGCCTACGGGCGGTGTTTTCATTGGTTTTGTTAAAAGGTTTGTTTCATCTGGGGTAGTTATTGTTGATTTTAACGCAGATGTTTATAGCGATCCCTATCTTGAGTATGGTGCTTCACTAGAGTACGAAACTGTAAGCGGCAATAAAACGCTTGACATTGAAGACAATGGAAAAGTGTTGTTTGTTGATACTGATGCTACTACAACTACGCTTCCTGCAGTAGCAACGGCTGTTAACTGTACGATAGTTAATATTGGTGCATACGGTACAATTGCTGTAAATGTGAGTCCAAATGCTTCGGACAAAATACATGCACCAGATATAGCAGGAACTGATAATAAAGACCATATTAACACTAAAGCTACTGCGCAACGTGGTGATATGATCACATTAAGAACTGGGGATTCCAATGGTTGGTTTGTCACTAATCAAAGAGGAATCTGGGCACAAGAATCATAAACTTACTAACAAAGGAAAAATATCATGAGTTTAAAATCGTTAGATAGCAGAGCTATCATAGGCGAGTTTTTTCTTCGGTTGGCCCAGAATCCAGGATCAGCATGGATCGACAGAATTGGTATGAAGTTCAATACTAATCAAGAAACCGAAACTTATAAATGGTTGGGACAAGTTCCTGCTATGCGTGAGTGGTTGGGTGGTCGAAATGCTAAGGGCTTAATCGATAATGGACTCTCCATTACAAGTAAGACATATGAATCAACCTTGGAGATTGATGTTGATGAACTCCGCAGGGATAAAACTGGTCAAGCTATGATTCGTATTCGTGAGTTGGCAGACAGAGTAAACTCGCATTGGGCTTCTCTTTTGTCTACTCAAATTTTAAATGGCACATCAACAGCTTGTTATGATGGGCAATTCTTTTTTGATACTGACCATACAGAAGGCAAAAACACAACTAACCAAAGTAATGACATTTCTGTTGATATTTCAGCAGTTCCGGTGTCAAATCACGGTTCTGTTACTGTGCCTTCGGTTGGTGAAATGAACAATGCAATCCTTCAAGGAATACAAACGATTCTTGGGTTTAAAGATAATGAAAGTGAGCCTATGAATGAAGGTGCAAGGTCATATCTGGTAATGGTTCCAACTTCATTGTGGCATATAGCACAGGGAGCGGTTGCCATGCCTGTAATTGATTCACAAGCTTCGAACGTAATGGGTGCATTAGGCATGGATATTAGCGTAGTTGCTAATCCACGTCTAACTTGGACTGATTCATTCGCAGTATTTAGGACTGATGGTAACGCAAAACCATTTATTCTTCAATCAGAGGTTGATCCTCAAGTAACAGCTATTGCTGAAGGATCTGAACTCGAATTTAAAGAGAATAAACATCACTATGGTGTAAAAGCTGTACGAAATGTTGGATATGGTTTTTGGCAACATGCCTGTTACGTTACAATGACCTAAAGTTAATTGATAACCCTCCTAGCTTTCATAGTAGGGGGGTTATTTTTAAGGAGACGTAATGTACTACTATATTTCGTTAAACAGTTTTAATTGTAAAGTTAGTATTGGTGCGGTTGTTGAATTGGATGAAGATCAAGCACGTAGAAGAAAACATTCAGTTTCACATGTAAGTGGTAATGTTTATGAAGTTACGTATCCTATTCATTTTAAGAATGGGGAGCGTTTTGGTGTAGAAGAAAAATTGGATCATAAACTTAATCACAAATTGTATGAAGAAGAAGTTAAAGAAAAAGCTAAAGAAGAAGTAGAAGTTAAAAAGACTGTTAAGAAAAAAACTAAGAAAAAAACGAAAGGTAAATAATGTCTTTATCTTCTGATTTAGAAACCGATTTGAATGATGCTTTTTTTAATTCTGATGATTTTGCAGATTCGGTTACTTGGACTCCTGCTGGCGAGTCTGCGCAGACAATAAAAGGCATTTTTGACAAGACTTATGTTGATGTTGATATAGGTGATACTATTGTCCAAGAGTATGAATTAACATTTATTTGCCAATCTTCTGATTTGACTACACCTGCGCAAATAGCTGAAGGCGATACTTTAGTTATTGATAGTGTAACTTATGTTGTTCTTAGAGAAGAAAAAGATGGTACAGGGGTTTCTACTGTTAAATTAAGAGCAAATACATAAATGGCTCACATAAGAAAATCAATAAGAGATCAAGTAAAGACTTCTTTAACTGGATTAACAACAACTGGTAGTAATGTAACAACAGGTAGAGCATATCCTGTAGCAGTTGGTGATTTGCCTGCGCTTTTCATTTATAGTGGCCCAGAAGAAGTTTTGGTTGATTCGTTAACTTTTCCACGTGATTTATTAAGAAAGTTTATAATTATAATTGAGGCTGTGGATGATGATAAAGATTCTGCAACTGCTGAAGATACAATGGATACAATTCTTAAAGAGGTTGAAACTGTATTGGGTGCTGACAATACTTTAAATTCTAAAGCTAGAGATTCAAGTTTACAATCTGTGGAAGTTATAAGGCAGGGAGATCAAGAAAGAACAGTTATAATTATGAGAATGGAGTATATGTTTGAGTATAGGACAAAGGAAAACGCTCCAGAAACGTTAACGTAGAAAGGTAAAAATTATGGTAGTAAAAAATGGTCAACCCACCACAATGACAAACAAAAATGGTGACATAATTAAGGTTATGCAAGATTCTGTATCTCATATGGTTGAAGTTGGTTGGATGATAGTTGATGATGAAGAAGAAAAAAAAGTTTCGAAACCAAAAAATAAGAAAGAAAAATAATTTAAATTAGGAGATTATTGGTATGGCAAATCATAAGGGAAGTGAAGGGGTCATAAAAATAGGTGGAAACCTAATGGCTGAAGTTACTAGTTGGACTTTGACACAAACCAGCTCTACTATTGAAAATACCGAATTGTCAGACACAACAAGATCTTATCTATCTGGCCTTAGTGATTATACTGGTTCTGTTGATGCTTGGTGGGATGAAACAGATACTAATGGTCAAGTGGCATGTACTATCGGTGCGTCTGTTGCTCTTTACTTTTACCCAGAAGGGGCAACTTCAGGGGACACATTTTTTAGTGGGACTGCTCTTGTAACTGGAATTACAAGAAGTGCATCAGTTGATGGTTTGGTTGAAATCAGTTTAACCTACCAAGGAACTGGAGCATTAGCTATTTCAACTGTTTAATTCAAATTTATTATGAGGGAGCATAATGAAAGGTTCAGATTTTTTAGAAAAGGTTAAAGCGCAATATGATGATTTTGGTTTAAAAGAAATTCAGTTAGATGATATAGGTACTATTTATTATAAACCTATGACTTTAGCTGAACGGAAAGTAATACAACAAATTGCAAAAACTCCATCTGAATTACCTGCGGCAACAATTGTTGTTAAGGCGTTGGATGAAAATGGAGAACGCATGTTTAATAATATGTCTAAAATGGATTTGATACGTGGTGTCAATGCTGATTTATTAGATGATGTAGCGTCTCAATTGATAGAGGTAAAGAGTGTTGAGGAACGGGTACGGGACTGACTGAAGACTTGGAAGAATATAATTTATATGCTCTTTCAAGTCAACTAAATAAGACTGTATCTGAATTAATGAGATTGCCAATTAATGAACTTTATGGATATTTTGCTTTTGAACAAATGAAAGACAAGAAAATTTTACCAAAAGTTAAAAAGGTTAATAAATAATGGCCATTGGTGACAAATCAATACGGTTTGATATAGAAGGCAGGAATAAGACTACTAAAGCTTTTCGTGAAGTTAACTCTTCTATGTCAAAATTGACAGGAGCCGCAGGGAAACTTGCAGGGGTGTTAACAGGTGCTTTTGCAACTGGACAAATTGTTGCTTTCAACAAAACGATACAAGCCGCAGATGCGATAGGGAAATTTGCAGATAGGGCAGGCGTTACTACTGATGAATTACAGAAGATGCGCTATGCATTTGATTTGGCAGGCGTTGGTGTAGAAGCCGTCGATAAAGCACTTCTTACTTTTGGTAAAAGGTTGGGCAAAGCCCATCAAGGTATTGGTGCTTTAAAAGGAGGCTTAAAAGGAGGAGAAGAAGCGTTATTAGAGATGTTAATGGCTACTGATAACCAAGCCGATGCTTTAAATACCATATTCCATGCGATGGGGCAGGCTGAAACACAAACTAGAAAGTTGGCAATAGCTGATGCGGCTTTTGGCCAAGCAGGGTTAAGAATGACTGCGGCTTTTCGTGATGGTTCTGAACAATTTTTTAAAATGAAAAATGAGGCCAACAGTTTGGGGGTTGTTCTTGAAGAATCGATGATAAGAAAATCCGAAGAACTTAACGATCAAATGACTAGAGTTTCTAAGGTAATTAAAGTCAATGTAATGCAATCATTTGAGGGTTTGTTTCCATTGATAATGTCAGCTAGTAACGCCATGTTAGAATTTAGCATGAGTTTAAGAGGGCTGTCGGTTGTTTCTGGCCAAAGCAGAGAAATGTTGACAGAAATGTTGGCAGAAGCCAAATCAAGGGCACTTTTATTGGAACAGCAACTAGTAGCTGTTGGAGAAGCTTGGGGTCCAGCAAAAATAGTTGGTGAGTGGTGGTTAGGTAGAGATTTAGAAAAAGCTAGGAAAAACGTAAAACATCTAGAGACTGCATTAAAAGATATGTCAGACATTGTGTTGCCGATGGAGAAGAAGATGGGTCCAGTAGCTTCAGCCACAAAAACAGAAATTCAAACTTTGTTTGATGTTATAGATTTTTATGATGTATTTGATGATAAATTAGATGAACATTTTAAAAAACAAGAACAACAGTTGGCACAACAAAAGAAGGTTCAAAAAGAATGGGATATAAACTCCGAAATTCAAATGCAGGTGTTAAAGGCGAGGTTAGAAGGGGGCGATCTGGAAGTTGAAATCCTAAAGGAAAAACTTGCTCTAGAGAAGGCTTTGGGCAGGAATTTAAGCACAGCAAAACCTGAATGGGGTTACACGATGGGTGGCTTGTCAGAAGTTGAACTTTTAGAGAAAGAAATAACTAAACGACATCAGATAATTAAGCAAATTGAAATGCAGAATAGATTAATGGGTACTGCTGAAAACATTTTTGATAGGTGGGGAGATGGGATGTTAATGGCCTTACAAAGAGGAGAAAATGCTTTTGAGTCTTTCAAAAACACAGCCGTTGCCGCTCTTTTTGATATTGGCAGGGAAATGATGAAATTAATGATATTTGATCCAATTAAACAAGCGGCTTCTGGGCCATTAAGGGGACTTGCTAACTCCATAGGTTCTGCAATAGGAGGAAGCCTATTTGGTGGGGGTGGAAGCACAGGTGGCAATACGGATTTTACTCAAGGGGGTTTTGCAAAAGGTGGTTTTGTTCATGGCAGATCGCCAATTCTTGTTGGGGAAAAGGGTCCAGAAATTTTTATGCCAAGTGGTTCTGGTCATGTTGTGCCAAACAATCAAATCGGTGGTGGAACAAACGTAACTCTTAATATTACTACTGGTGTTCAATCAACTGTACGTGCAGAAATTATGGGGTTAATGCCTTTAATAAGTGAACAAGTTAAAGCGGCTGTTGCGGAATCTAGGCAGAGAGGCGGATCATTTAGTGCGGCTATGGGAGTGTAATAATGGCTATATCATACCCTTTAAGTTTACCAGATGTAACTAGTTTTCAATCTGCAAGAATGACAGCTAGGAGTGTTGTTGGTGTTTCTAAATCTCCTTTTACTGGAGCGCAACAAGTACAGAAACACCAAGGACAATGGTGGGAGTTTGATTGTCAACTAATCCCTATGGCAAGGGCTGATGCAGAAAAGTGGATATCATTCCTAGTGTCATTAAATGGAATGCAAGGCACTTTTTTATTGGGCGATCCTCTTGGTGCTACTGCAAGAGGAGGCGCAGGGGGAACCCCTGTAGTTAAAGGGGCTAGCCAAACTGGGAATTCTTTAATTACTGATGGGTGGACGGCAAGTCAGACAGGAATTTTAAAAGCCGGGGATTATTTTCAACTAGGAACGGGGGCCAGTTCCAAACTTTATAAGGTATTGGCTGATGCCAATAGCGACGGTTCTGGTGATGCCACTTTTGATATTTGGCCTTCAATAAATACTGCTGTTGCGGATGATTCAACAATTGTAGTTTCTTCCGCAAAAGGCCTTTTTAGGTTAGCTACTAATGAGACGTTTTTTGATCTTAGGTTGGCTCAGAAATATGGATTGTCTTTTTCTGCTATAGGAGTTGTTTAAATGGCGAGATCTTTACATAGCGATTTTACGACAGCAGTCCAAGCAGGTGAAATTAACCCAGTTTTGTTGGTTAAAATTAATACAACTGGTGGGGATGTTTTGGTGTGGACAGGGATTGGTAATTTGGTGTATGATGGTGATACCTATGTTGGGGTAGGAACTTTGGGGGGAGTATCGCCAGTAGACGAAAAAACGGATTTGACAGCAACTGGTGTTACATTTACTTTATCTGGAATACCTTCGGCTTTAGTATCAACTGCTTTAGGACAAGTACAACATGGAAGGTCTTGCCAATTATTCTTAGCTTTGTTAAATACTTCTACTTCTGCAATTATTAATAATCCTTATGAATTGTTTTCTGGTTTTACAGATGTAACAATATTGACCGAACAAGCTGAAACTGCTTCTATAACAATTCAATCTGAAAATAGGCTTATTGACTTAGAAAGACCAAGGATTAGAAGATACACAGATGAAGATCAAAAATCAGATTCTGCGAATGCAACAGACGTTGGATTTGAATTTGTACAGGGGTTGCAAGATAAAGTAATCATGTTTGGGAGTGGTTAAACATGGAACGTGTGGATAATTGGGAGTCGAAGCTTGGGGATTTTATAGAATCAAGGCTCAATTGTTTTTTTAAGTGGGGACAACATGATTGTGCTTTATTTGCTTGTGATGCCATAGAAGTAATAACAGGAATAGATGTAGCTGTCTGTTTTAGGCATAAATATTCTACGAAAGATGGAGCATACCAGATGCTGTCTGAATTCAGTAATGGTGGACTAGAAGAGACTGCAGAATTAATTACTAATGAATTTGATATGAAAGAAATCCCAAGAAATTATTGTGGTCGTGGCGATGTGGTATTATGTAATGTTCCTACCGTTATAAATGAAGAATTACCAACTTTAGGGATAGTAGGGTTGACAGAGAAAATTTATATAGCAGGAACAAGAAATTTACAAATTTTTGATAAATCTCATGGTGTAAGGTTTTGGCGTGTATGATGAGAAAAAATTGGGAGATAGTGACAGGATGTGAAAGGATATCAGAAGGGTGTGACAGTTGCCCGTCTTATTGGTATCATTACGACAATAAACTGGATTATACAACAACTATGCACTTAGATTTGCTTAATGTGCCTGTTGATGATCAAATTAGTAAAATCTATTCTGTTGCTCATGGAAGCGATCTTTTTCACGAATCTGTCAATTTAGACAGTTTAAAAGTTATTTTTAACGTCATGAATAGATCAAGGCATCATTTATTTGAAATAGTAACTAAAAGAATTGAGAGGGCTAGTTATCTTTATCAAGATTTAGAATGGACTGACAATATTTTATTCGGGGTTGCTATTGAATCAGGAAAATACAGATGGCGCATTGATAAGTTGAGAGGTTGTCCAGCAAAATTTAAATTCTTATCTGCATGTCCTATATTAGGGCCGTTTACGCAAGTTGATTTAAGTGGAATAAATAAAGTTGGAGTAGTTGAAGAAAGTTGGGGACTTAAAAGGCCTATGAAAAATGAGTGGGTTGAAGATTTAAAACAACAATGTATAAATCAGGGAGTAGAATTTTCAATGGACGATTGTTATTTATGGAGTAAAAACTAATGCCCGGAGCCGCCGCCGCCGCAGTTGGAGCCGCAGTTGCGGCTGTACCTGCAATTGCGGCTTTAGGACCGATTGCGGCCGCAGTTATAGGAGGCATTGCAAGCTTTGCTACTTCATTTGTTATTTCTACTGCTTTTGGTTTGAACAAAGCCCCAAAAATGGGGGATCGAGGTGGTGGCGGAGCAATACAAGCTAATAGGGATAGAACCATATCAGTAAGACAGGCAATTGCTCCTCACAGGGTTATTTATGGACAAACTAGGGTTGGTGGTATTGTTACTTTTCTACATACAACAGACAATAATGAGGAATTGCACCAATTAATAACAATTGCAGGGCATGAAGTTAATTCCATAGGGCAAGTTTATTTTGATGATTTAGCCCCTACTTTATCTGGTGTAACTGTAAATAATACAAAATATAATGGGCTTATTGATGTTTATACAGGCCTTGGAACAACATCTGGAGATTCTGCGTTGAATACGGCTTTAATTGCCAATTCTGAATCAAAATGGACTTCCGCACATAAACAGTCTGGAAGGGCCAAAATTTATACCAGATTTAAGTTTGATTCAGATGCATTTAGCGGTGCTTTACCGAATGTAACTGCAATAGTGCAGGGGAGAAAAGTGTATGATCCAAGGGATGAATCAACGGCTTATTCTGCCAATCCTGCCTTATGTATACGTGATTATTTAACTAATGCTTCATTTGGTTTAGGTGAGCCATCCGCAAGAATAAATGATGCTTCCTTTGTTACTGCGGCCAATGAATGTGACGAAGATGTGTCTTTAAAGGCAGGGGGAAATGAAGACAGGTACACGTGCAATGGAGTTTTTGAAACAAGTGAACCACCGAAAGACATTTTGAAAAAATTATTATCTTCTTGCGCAGGTAAGTTGGTCTACCAAGGGGGACAATGGTCATTGTATGTTGGTGCTTATGTTGCACCAACTATTTCTTTTGATGAAGATGATTTAGATGGGGGACTACAAGTCACAACTCAGGTAGGAAGAAGAAATATTTTTAATACTGTTCGTTCAGTTTATGTCGATCCGTTAAGTTTATATCAACCAACAGACGCTCCTGTAATTACTAATTCTACGTATGTATCACAAGACCAAAGTGAAGTAATAGCTAAAGATTTTGACTTTAGTTTTACAACTTCTGCGGCAACCGCACAAAGGTTGGCGAAAATTGAATTAGAAAAAGTAAGGCAACAAATAACGGTAATAATGCCAGTTAGTTTGGCCAATGGGTTTCGTGTGCAAGCAGGAGATAATATAAGTGTTACTAATACTCGTATGGGGTGGAGTTCAAAGGTGTTTAGCGTTGAAGAATGGAAAATATCTATACGTGGTGATGGAGACAATCAAACGTTAGGGATAGATTTGGTACTTCGTGAGACAGCATCTACTTTGTATAATTGGACAGCTTCATCTGAAGAAACCACAGTTGATGCCGCACCAAATACAACTTTCCCAGACCCGTTTACTGCTGCCGCTCCAACAAGTCTTTCTGCGGCTGAATCTTTATATATAACAACTAACGGCTCTGGAGTTAAAAATAGAGTTACTTTATCGTGGACTGCTTCAGCAGATAAATTCGCTATGGAATACCAAGTAGAATACAAATTGTCTGCAGATTCAACTTGGATACAAGCTGGTAGCGCATTGGGCGGTGCTGTCACTCATCCGATTAATGATATAGCATCTGGTACTTATGATTTCAGAGTCAAACAAACAAATACAATTGGAGTAAGTTCATCTTATGTGACTATAACGAATCAAGTTATTTCTGGTCTTACGGCTAATCCTGCTGATATAACTGGTTTGAGTGTAGTTGCTCTAAATAACCAAGCACATATTTCTTGGGATTTGGCCACCGATCTTGATGTTCGTCATGGTGGGAAAGTTCGTTTTCGTCATAGTAGTGTATCTGATGGAACAGCTACTTGGGAATCTTCAACCGATATAGGTGCGGCTGTCGCAGGGCATAATACAGATACTGCTTTGCCTCTTATTTCTGGCACTTATATGGCAAGGGCTGTTGATTCAACAGGTAATGAATCATTAGGGACAGCAAGTTTCGCTATCACTACTGTTCCTAATATAACACAAATGAATCTTATTCATACGGTGACTTGTAACCCTACGTTCACAGGAACTTTAACAGGACTTGATGTTGCCGATGGGAAGCTAAAGTTTGAATCGGCAGAGAATTTTGATTCTAGGAATACAAATATTGATTCATGGACATTTTTTGATTCTTTTTCTGGTGTCGATGTAGCTGGAACGTATGAATTTGATGGTTTTGATTTAGGCGGTGTTTTAACAAGTAGAGTCACACACAATTTGACTTTTACTACTTTTCTAATAGGTGATTATTTAGATTCAAGATCTGGGAATGTAGATGATTATGATGATTGGGATAACCAACCTGCAGATTTGAACCTTGATTTGTATGTAGCAACAACCAATGATCAAGTTTCGGCATCCCCATCTTGGAGTAATTGGACAAAATTTAAAACTGGTGATTTTACTTGTAGAGGGTATAAATTTAAGCTTGTGGTTTCTTCAGTTGATGATGATCACCAATTTAACTTGTCTGCTTTATCTGTGACTATCGATATGCCCGATAGAGTTCAAGGAGTTAGAAACATCACTTCAGGCACAAGTACGAAATCAGTTACTTACCCATCGGCTTTTTATAGTATTCCGTCGCTTGGGATTACAGCCAATAATATGGCAACAGGCGATTATTTTGTTATTGCTAATGAAGCTGTGACGGGTTTTGATATTACTTTTAAGAATTCAGGTGGTAGTAATGTTTCTAGGGTTTTTAATTATCAAAGTAAAGGATATTAATAATGAAAGGGTATTATAATGGCTGAGCATGATTATTCAATAGCAAATGATACAGGGGCAAATGTACGAACTGACATTAACAATGCTTTATCGGCAATAGTAAGTCTAAATAGCAAGTCTTCTGCGCCTAGTACAACTTTTGCTTATATGTTATGGGCCGATACTTCAAGCGGCATTCTCAAGCAACGAAATGCCGCCAACAATGCGTGGGTAAATATTCTAACAATGGCAACGGGTGTACCCTCTGCAGGTACTGGTATTAGCAATGTCGTGGAAGATACCTCGCCTCAACTTGGGGCTAATCTTGATGTTCAAGGTTTTGGTCTTACATCATCTTCCTCTATCATGCACCCAACATTAACATCAACGGGCAAGGCTTTAGTCCTTGGATTCTAGGAGAATAAGTTATGGCATCTGAAGTTTTAAAACTAGCAACATTTCGGGGCAATGCCGCATCAGTCCAAGCTTTACTTACGGTTGCATCTGGCCACACTTATACAGTCTTAAGTGTAACAATCTGTGAAACGGGGAATGCGGCAGAAACGTTCAAATTATTGATCGACGACGGTGGTGGCGGAAGCGATACATATATTTATTTCGACCAAGCATTAGCGGCTAAAGCTACCTTTGAACACACAACAAAGTTTGTTATGGAAGCATCGGATCATCTTTCAATACAAACTGCAAGCGCATCGGATATTGATGTGTGCGTTTCATATTTGGACCAAACTTTATAAGGAAATTGTATGAGTGGATCAATTGGAACAAATTCTGCACGTAGGTCTGGAACAATAGGGGCAGTAGCAGGTGGCCCAACCGTTTCCGCAAGTGACCCTACAATTACAACAAACGCGACTTTAGGAACCCAATGGGCGAATAGCACCAGCGGAGAGTTCTTCATTCTGACTGATGCCACTACGGATGCTAACGTTTGGACCAATGTTGGTAGTGGGTCGGGGGATATCAAACCATTTCCGGGTACTGTTAGTGGTTATGCGGTTGGTGGTTATACTGGTTCTTATAGTAACGTAATAGACAAGTTCAGTTTTAGTTCTGATGCGAATGCTACCGATGTCGGCGATTCAACATTTAGTGGAAATGCAAGAACAGGTCAATCTTCAGCTTCACATGGATATGGAAGTGGTGGTTCTACTGGCTCTGATTCTAATGTAATAGAAAAGTTTTCTTTCACCTCTGATGGTAATGCAACGGACGTTGGAGATTTAACTACTGCAAGAAAAGCATTAGCAGGTCAATCTTCATCTTCGCATGGATATAGTTCTGGTGGTAATAGTGGTAACGTCATAGACAAGTTTACTTTTGCTAGTGATGCTAACGCCACAGACGTTGGGGATTTAACGGCTAATGCTAATTATTCCGCAGGTCAATCTTCATCTTCACATGGTTATGTTTCTGGTGGCGAGAGTCGGACAGTTACTATAGATAAGTTTAGTTTCAGTTCCGATGGAAACGCTACCGATGTCGGTGATCTTTCTTTTGGAAGATCAAGTGTAGCTGGTCAATCATCTTCTGACAATGGTTACACCTCTGGTGGATATACCAGTTCCAGTGTTAATGTTATAGACAAGTTTAGCTTCAGTTCTGACGGCAACGCTTCCGATGTTGGTAATCTTACGGTTGCTAGAACTTATGTGACTGGACAATCATCAACAAGTCATGCGTATACTTCAGGTGGACATGATGATTCAGCAGATTCAAATGTTATTGATAAAGTTAGCACAAGTTCTGATGGCAACGCTAGTGATGTCGGAAATCTTACGGTTGCTAGGCGTGGTTTAGCAGGGCAACATTATTAAAGGGGATAAAAAATGAGTGGAATAGTTGCAAGCAATTTCAATGAATCATCGGGCGTAGTAGCAACCTCCGCTGCTGGCCCAACTATTTCTGCCAGCGATCCTACTATTACAACAAATGCAACCCTAGGCACACAATGGGCCAACAGTACGAGTGGGGAGTTTTACGTTTTAACTGATGCCACCGAAGACGCTAACGTTTGGACTAATGTAGGCGCTGGTTCTGGCGATATAGAACCGTGGGTTTATCAGGGTACTGTTAGTGGTTATAGTTCTGGTGGAAATAGTGGTTCTGATACTAATATCATAGATAAGTTTAGCCTTGCTTCTGATGCAAATGCCAGCGATGTAGGGGATATAACGGTTAGTAGAAGAGGTATTGGTGGAACTTCTGGTCAAACTCATGGTTTTCATGCTGGTGGTACTGGTTATTCTAATGTAATTGATAAATTTTCTTTCACTTCAGATGGCAATGCTACCGATGTCGGTGATTTAACCCATGCAAGAACGGATACCGCTGGCCAATCTTCTACTACACATGGATATTGTAGTACGGGGAGTGATTCTTCATATCAGAATATTATAGATAAATGGAGTCATAGTTCTGATGGAAACGCAACCGATGTTGGTGATGTAACCGTGGCAAGAACTGGCCCCGCAGGACACAGTTCATCTTCTTATGGGTATTCGTCATGTGGCGATGCTCCACTTTCTTCTAATGTAATAGACAAGTTTACTTTCGCTAGTGATGCTAACGCTACGGATGTCGGTGATTTAACTACAGCTAGATCGTATGGGTCGGGCCAATCTTCTACTAGCCATGGCTACTGTTCAGGTGGATATGCCTCTGGTAGCGAGTACAATGTCATAGACAAATTTGCTTTTGCTTCAGACGGAAATGCTACGGATGTGGGTGATCTTACAACCTCAAGACGGTACGCGGCTGGGCAAAGTTCTACATCGCATGGGTATGCAAGTGGTGGGTGGACTGGTTCTAATTCTAATGTTATAGACAAAAATAGCCATAGTTCCGATGGTAATTCTACAGATGTCGGGGATTTAACAGTATCTAGGTATGCTTGTAATGGACAACAATATTAAAGGAATTTAAAAAATGAGCGGAATAGTTCAAGGTAATTTAGATAGAGTTTCAGGCGTGGTAGAAGAAACACCAGCAGGGCCAACTATTTCGGCTAGTGATCCTACTATTTCAACCAATGCGGAGTTAGGAACCCAATGGGCGAATAGTACGAGTGGGGAGTTTTACGTTTTAACCGATGCCACGACAGATTCAAATGTTTGGACTAATGTCGGTGGTGGATCGGGGGATATAGAACCATATACATTTCAGGGTGAAAGTTATGGTTATCTTTCTGGTTGTTGGATCGGACCCGCAGGAGGAGATAATGCGGTAGCCACATCTAGTTTTGCTTCAGATGGTAATTCTGCTGATACATTAAATTTAAGTGTTTCAAGATGGTATCTAACTGGACATTCATCTGATACATATGGTTTTTCAAGTGGTGGTGTCCATCCTAGTAGCACTTATCACAATGTAGTAGATAAATTTGCTTTTGCAACGGATGGAGACGCTACAGACGTAGGTAATCTAACGGTTTCGAGGCAGGGTCCTGCTGGTACATCTTCTTCTACTCATGGTTATTCATCTGGAGGGTATACAGATGCGAATTCTGATGTAGTGGATAAATTTAGCGTGACTTCTGACGGTAATGCTACGGATGTAGGAAATTTAACAGTTGGTGGGTGGGTGGGGGCTGGTCAATCTTCTTCAACCCATGGATATACATCAGGAAGAAGAAGCGGTAGCACTTATTATAATACGATAGATAAGTTTACTTTTGCATCAGACGCTAATTCTACCGATGTAGGAGATTTAACGCTGACTACAGGTTATGCAGGTGGTCAATCTTCAACTACGCATGGTTATACTAGCGGAGGAACTGGAGATTCTTATCTCAATGTAATTTCAAAATTTACTTTTGCTTCTGATGCAAATGCTACTGACGTTGGGGATTTAACTGATACTCGTTATGGTGTTATTCCACAAAGTTCAACTACTCATGGGTATTCGTCTGGTGGATATTCAGACTCGGCTGGTGGCAATCGAAATATAATAGATAAGTTTGCTTTTGCTTCTGACGGAAATGCTACCGATGTAGGAGACATATCTAATTCTAGGCAAGGTGGAGCAGGTCAACAAATTTAAAGGAAATAAAAATATGGCTGATCTAATTTTAAAAAGTTTAAATGGTATTTCTACTCAAAAATCTTACGGTGGCAAAACATTTCTTGCCAACCTAGAGAATGCAGAGAAAGCTATAGAGCGTGTCCAGTATACAGAACGCATATGGGATCGATCCAGAAGTCAACACATGCTCAAGTTCTT